>ENA-ORCZ01000143-ORCZ01000143.1-marine-metagenome-genome-assembly--contig:-NODE-143-length-63744-cov-56.781786_pt1 | contig 63744 bp, 63 predicted proteins | sample MGYA00237785_ERZ508519 | MGnify/ENA primary metagenome ERZ508519 (study PRJEB26189, sample SAMN06268790) | marine metagenome | isolation source: Bioluminescent Bay, La Paraguera, Puerto Rico | place...
ACAGACTAAGCACACGACGAAAACGTGGCCCAGATTTCGCCCGTCGCATCGGCCCGAAATTCAACCGTCGTCGACAGATCGTGCGTGCGCCGCCGTTCGACTGGCGTTCGGGCCGGTCACGCACGCTGTGGACGTGGCACCTCGACGATGGGTCGCGTGCGCAAGGATGGGACGATGGACGTCGTCGTGATGGCGATTCTTGGGCTCTGCTTCGGTGTCCTCACCGCGCGAGCTCGGACCCCTCGCTTTCAGTTCTTGCCGTTCCTGTCGCTCGCGATCCTCATGCTCGTCGCCGTGATCGTGCTCATCCAGTCGGGTTATGCGTCGCCGATCGGTCCATTCGTATTCCTGGCGGCCGATGTCGCCGCAGCCACGCTCTACAGTGCCGAGATCTGGCGGCGCGAAGGCCTCGCCAGGATGTACACGTTCTGGCAGCTGGTGTGGATCGGCGGGTTGTACCCGAGTCAGCTGCGTGCTGCACTCCAAGGGCATCTGGAGAGCGCCGGCCCGACGAACCGCAGCCAGTAAGTCCAGACAACGCCGACGGGCTGGCGCAAGCGGCGAATGTTGGGTCCCCTCACGTGAAATGTCCTCGAGCGTCCGCTGAGGGACCGTCTCTGCTTGATCGCGGCCACCGGACATCCGGCAGTACGGTCGATCCATGGACGAGGAGCTGATTCTCGCGGGCGGGAACGCGAGTGGGTCGGTGGTCCGCGTCGGGTCCACGGTGCGGAAGCCGTGGACCGGATCCAGCGAGAGCGTCCATGCGTTCATGGACGCCGTTCGAGCCCACGGGGTCGACGTGCCCGCTCCGCTCGGCCGTGACGAGCGAGGTCGGCAAGTCATCGAGTTCGTACCCGGGCAACTGGCGATGCACCTGAGCCTGACGCGCGCCGAGCTCGGCCGAGTCGGCGCCATCGTCCGGGCCATTCACGATGCCAGCGCCGACTTCGTCCCGCCCCGCGACGCAGTCTGGGAGACCGCGATACCCGCCCCGGGAGCGGAGATCGTCTGCCACAACGATCTCGCCCCGTGGAATCTGATCGTCGGTGAACGGTGGGTGTTCATCGACTGGGACGCGGCTGCGCCCAGCACTCGGCTCTGGGATCTCGCCTACGCGGCGCAGGCGTTCACTCTCTCGGACGTCGACCGTCCTGCTCGGGATGCCGCGGGCGACCTCGCCGCGATCGTCGATGGCTACCATGCAGAGGCTGAGCTACGGGATGCGCTGCCCACCGTGATGCATCGTCGCGCTGCCGCAATGCTGGAGCTGCTGCGGTCCGGACATGAGAACGGTCGCGAACCCTGGGCTTCGATGTTCGCGTCCGGCCACGGCGATCACTGGGCTGCGGTGACGCAGTACGTCGCCAAGAACCAGGCCGTCTGGTCAGACGCACTCGGCCCGACTCGTTGAGGGATCGGGTCTGCGTCGAGCTCACCATCGGATGAGTTCGAGCTCGCTGCGCGGGTCGCCGAACAGGCGCGGCGAGCTGAGCGCAGCGGAGTTCGGGAGCACTGCGATCATCCCGGCTTTCCTCGTGAAGTCGTGTGACGCGCGGAGCGTGTAGCCGTCCGCGCCGAGTACCGAGAGTCGAGTGATGCCGTCCTGGAAGCTCCCGTCGCTGCCGACGAGGTCGCCTCGCGCAGTCGCCCCGTGAATCCAGCTGACCCCGGCCGGCTCCGAGGCGATCGTCGCGTTCCCGGTCGCGCCGAGCCACGCCAGCGTTCCGGTGGGCGCCACGTCGACGTATCGGGCTGCATCCAGGCCGGCTTCCACGACGACACTCGCGGGGGGCTTCGGTGTCGCAGTGACGAACACGGCGTTAGCGCCGTCGAGGACCGCGCCGATTCCCCGCGGGATCGTGTCGGCACCTCCTATGAGCTTCATTTCGGGCGTGAGCCGTCGGCGGATCCCGTAGCGCAGACTGAGCAACGCGGCGGCGTCGCCCATCGGAAGCGAAACGCTCGGCTCGGGCACGCGAGCCCGTCCCGCGATGCTCATCGAGTGCAGGTCGATGATCGGATGCGACTGGCCGTAGTTGCTCACGACGAGTGCGTGATGCGGGGCGACCCGGAGTAACCGGCTGGGATGCTTCGGCAATCCCGTCCGGACGGACCGGCGAACGGTGAACGTTCTGCGATCGATTTCCTGAAGGCCGTAGCTGGTGAGGAGCCACAGCACTCGATCGTCGGCGAGGAACGCGGTGAGCTCGCCCGTGATCGGCGCGGCTCCGCTCAGTTCTCCTGTGTCAACGTCGAGAACGCCTGCACGGAAGGACCGCTGCCCCTCCACCCACCCGATCAGACATTGCGAACCGGTCAGGTGGAAGATCCGAAGACCGGCCTCGGGGTTCAGCCTGCGCGGGTGCAAAGGGACCGGAATAGCGCTTACCACGACACGATTGGACATCAGAACCACGTTACGTACGCGCGCCGCAGGTTTGCATTGAGGGATCCCGACTGCGCGAGTGAAGGAGTGGCCGGCGCCAACGGGGTCAGTAGTGGTCTCGGGCTTGGAGGATGACGATGTGGTCGTCGGTGACGTAGTAGACGAGCCGGTTCGTCTCGTCGATTCGGCGTGACCACGCGCCCGAAAGGATGTGCTTGAGCGGCTCGGGTTTGCCGATTCCGGCGAACGGGTCACGGAGCACGTCCGCGATGAGGACGTTGATGCGCTTGAGCGTCTTGCGATCCTGCGTCTGCCAGTAGACGTAGTCCTCCCAGCCGTTCTGGTCGAACGCGAGAGCGCGGCTCACGCGTCGAGGAGGTCGTGCTGCTCAAATTCGCCACGACGCGCGCGCTCGATCGCTTCAAGAAGCCGCTCCGCGTTCGCCGGGTTCCGCAGCAGGTAGGCGGTTTCGGTGATCGCGTCGTAGTCGTCCTTCGACATGATCACGGCGTTGCCATGCCGAGACACCACTTCGACAGCGGTGTGGTCGTCGTTGACCTGTTGGATCAGGCCGAACAGGCTCTTGCGTGCTTCGGTCGCGGTGATCGCCGACATGAGCACCTCCTCCCACTGGTACGGGATAGTGTACCACTCAGTGCGACGTCCACGTCCGATCACCGATCGGATGCGTGCCGGGGCGGGCGGGATGTATTGCGAAGCGGACTAGCTTTCGAGTGACTCCCACCGATGGTCGGCGTGATCGATCCTCGCTTGGATGCTGGCCAGACACTGGGCCCGGGTATGCGGGGAGGGGAAGAACGCGCCGAGACGTTGGCTCGCCACGCCGACCGAGAGCTCGATGGACTCGTCCGGTCCTGTCCAGATCGAGATCTGGAGACCGGGATGGGTGCTCCCCTCGATTTCGATCACTGCGTGGTCGGCGAACAACACGCGATCCCACTCCAGGGTCGCCGAGGCGCTCGGCTCGACCGGCTGGTGTTTGCGCGTCGACCAGATCACCAACCCTGCTTCGGTGATCTGCACCGCCCCGTGGAGGTTGAGCAGCTCTCGGGCTGGCACGTCCGGATCGATGCGGGCAAGTTCTTCATGAAGCTCACGGGAGTAGTACACGGGAAAGACCGGCCAGCTGGGATCCGCGGACTTCAGGATGCGCAGCAGCTTCCGGTTCCGGCCCCCGGCGATGACGAGTGCAAGGTACCCCACAGCCATCACTCCGCCAGCCACGCCGGCCACGGTGCCGATGGCAGCCCAAATCGGCCATCCGTCGCTTGAGAGTCGGAACACCTGGGCGATGCACGCCGACGTGAGGGTGGCGGCAGCAATCACCACCGGCGATCGTCTCATCATCCTCCGAGTCCTCGACGGGTGGTCGGATGTCGCACCGATCCCGCGACATCCATCATGCCCAACACCACGCCGAACCAATCCACAGCGATCCCCGACGTGGTCCAAACATGATCGATGGGCGTCTCTCTCAAGCTGTCGCCAAAGTCGTCAGGCATCGCACGCCTCAGTGAGGGATCGGTCTGCGTCGCCCCGGTTGACGTTCGGCGGAGGATTCCCCGCTCCTCGGAGTCGCCGCCGCGGGAGATGCAGCACGGAGCGCCCAGCGAAGGCAGGCGGGCGGTGGGCTTGAGGCCGACACGACGAACGCGCACGCTGCGAGGATGAACGAGTTACTCATCGGATACGCTCGCGTGTCCACGCACGACCAGGACCTCACGGTGCAGCGCGAGGCCCTCCGACGTCTCGGGGTCACGGCCGAGCGCATCTACACGGACCGGGGCCTGACTGGGACCAACCGTGACCGTCCCGGTCTTCGACAGGCCATGGCCGCCTGCCGCGACGGCGACACGTTCGTCGTGACGAAGCTCGATCGCCTGGCGCGATCGCTCCGCGATGCCCGGGACATCGTCGACGAGCTGACGGCGAAGAACGTCAAACTGAACGTCGGCGGGTCCATCCACGACCCGAACGACCCGGTCGGTCGACTGCTGTTCAACGTTCTGGCCATGGTCGCGGAGTTCGAATCGGACCTCATCCGGGCCCGCACGCGGGAGGGCATGGAGCTCGCGCGCGCCAAGGGCCGGCTGCGCGGGCGGAGTCCGAAACTGTCGACCGCGCAGCAGGAGCTGCTCATGCAGGTATATCGGGAGGGCACCGACACGCGCGCCGAGCTGAGCGAGATCTTCAGGGTGTCGCGGACGGTCTATCGCACGATTCAGCGGAACACTGGTGGCATCGAGCGGGAGGACTCCGCACCCGAAGAGATCCTGCCGAGGAGCTGACGCGGTCCGGCTCAGCGGGGCGTGTCGGCCTCGGGCGTCGTTTCGTCGATGCCGGCGGCGCGGTTCCGTTCGGCCTCGGCACGTTCTCGTTCGACTCGGGTGAGCCGGGTGCCGAGGTGGCCGTTGGCGACGAGGGTCGCGAGGCTGTCCATGATGATCCGGGCGCCGAGCTGCGACGTGACGTCCGCGACGTCGTAGGGCGGGGCGATCTCGACCAGGTCGATGCCCACGAGTCCTTCTCGGGCGACGCGGCGGACTGCCTTGAGGGCCTCCCGTGGCGACATCCCCCCCGGTTCCGGCGTGCCCGTGCCCGGGGCGTACCCGGGGTCGACCACGTCGATGTCGAAGGAGAGGTAGACGGCGTCGACATCCTTCCACGCGATCTCGAGCGCGATGTCCATCGCCCGGTCGATGCCGAGCTCCTCGACGTCGAACATGGTGATCACGGTGGTGTCGCGTTCCTCGGCGACCTGGACGCCGGAGTGGTTCCCGATCCATCCGCCGATGCCGATCTGCACGAGGTTCGTCGGAGGCACGTTGGGCAGGTTGGTCGCGTGCGACCAGTGCGTGGTGTGCATCCGCTCGTCCATCGTGGTCTCGGCGGTGTCGATGTGCCGATCGAAGTGGATGATGCCGAGGCGTCCGTCGATGTTCTTCGCGAGGGCCTTCGCATCGGGGAAGCCGATGCAGTGGTCGCCGCCGATGATCACCGGGAACGAGCCGGCCTGGAGGATGTGCGAGACCCCGAGATCGATCTGGTCGAAGGTCTTCTCGATGTTCGCCGGGATCACGAAGATGTCGCCGGCATCGCCGATGGTGATCTCCTCGAGCAGGTCCATGCCGAGATCGGGGCTGTACTGGTCGTACAGCGCCGAGATGCGTCGCACCGCCTGCGGGCCGAACCGCGCACCGCTGCGATACGTGGTGCCCATGTCGAACGGCGCGCCCACCACGGCCACGTCATACCGGCCGATCTCGCGGATGTTCTCCACGTACGGCGACTTCAGGAACGTGTTGATGCCGGCGAACATCGGGTCCAGGCCGCGGGAGAAGAGCGAGATGTTGCGGTCGTTGATGGACTTCGCGGACTCGAGGCCGAGGTCGAGGGACCGCTCGACCTGCTCCTTCCGCTTCGTCTCTGGGGTCTCCTTCAGGCGTCGGCGGGCCCGCATCCCGGAGAGCCGGGCACGCTCCTCCTCGGTCGAGAGCCCCTCGGGGTGCTCATGCTCGCCGTCGGCACCCGGATGCCAGTGCGGCCGCTTCTTCCCGTGGTGATGGTGGTGTCCCATGATCACGCCTCCCCGACGATGCGCGCGGGACCGGCGACCAGGCGCGATGACGCCCACCAGGCGGCGAGACACAGGGCCACGCCGATCACGCCCGCGACGGTCGGCGGCACGCCGCTCGCACCTCCGTAGTCGGCCAGCGGCGACCAGGCGAACGCAGGACCCGACCCGAACCCGAACCGCAACCCGACCGACTCCAGACCGTCGGGCGCCGACGATGCGATGGCCGCCATCACGGTCAACGCGAGGCTGCCGCCGACCAACCCGCCGGCGACGCCCCGCCGGACGCCCGGTGCCTGAGCCGGACGAGCGTGGGCCCACGCAGCACCCGGCGACCAGGTCACCACGACCGCGACGACGAGCATCGTCGCCACTGCTTCACCCGCGCCGATCCAGGTGTGCACCGAGACCATCGCCGCGAGCAGTTCGCCGATCGGTGCGGGCACCTCCCCGCCGACCGCGTACAGGCCGCTGAAGACGACGGCAGCGGCCGGCACGCTCACCGCGGCCGCGATTCCGATTGAGACCGTCAGGCCCACCCGGCCCCGGCGACGCGCGCGCAGCAGTTCCAGGATCGCCCAACTGACGGCCACCGGGACGATGGCCATGAGCAGTACGTTCACGCCCAACGCCGCGGCCCCGCCATCGGCGAACACCAGGGCCTGCACGGCGAGCACCACGCTCATCGACACGACCGCGAGCCACGGACCGAGGAGCGCCACCGCCAGCGCAGCCCCGATCACGTGCCCCGACGTTCCGGCCGCGACGGGGAAGTTCACCATCTGCGCGGCGAAGACGAACCCGGTCACGCCCGCGGCCATGAGCAGCTTCCCACCGCCGACGTCGCGCCTGCTTCGCCACGCAGCGTATGCGACCACCCCGGCCGAGGCGGTCGCTGCCGCGATGACGGTTCCGTCGTTCAAGACGTGATCTGGCACATGCATGCGGATTCCCCCTGCTCCGTCATGCGCTCAGGCGGCCTCGCCATCGAGCGCCTCGATCTGGAGACTAGACCGCGCTCCGACCCGCCAGCAAACAAATCGAGGAAACCTTCAGAATCGCTGTGCCGATCGGAATCATTAGCCACGCTAATTTGTTATGCTAACGATGTGACCGACACCCTCGCCCAGGCGCCCACCCGACCCCGCCGTGCGCCCCTCGCCGAGCAGAGCACCGAGCTCCGCCTGGCGGTCATGCGCCTGGCCCGGCGCATCCGCCAGGAGCGGGCCGACACCGAGCTCAGCGCGACGCAGTACGCGGCCCTCGCCTGGACCGCGACCGAGGGCCCGCTGACGCCCGGCCGCCTCGCCGAGCTCGAGCGGGTCACTCCCCCATCCATGAACCGCACCGTGAACTGCCTCGTCGACTCGGGCCTGCTCGTCCGCGAGGGCTCGCCCGACGACGGCCGCAAGGTCCTGCTCCGCACGACCGACGAGGGCGAGGCGATCGTCCGCGAGACCCGGCGCCGCCGCGACGCCTGGCTGGCCAAGCGGTTCGCCGCCCTCTCCCCCGACGAGCGCGACACGCTCGCCGCCGCCACCGACATCCTCAGGAGGCTCACCGACCAGTGAGATCCATGTTCCGCTCCCTCGCCTCCGTCGACTACCGCATCTGGTTCATCGGCGCGCTCGTCTCGAACATCGGCGCGTGGATGCAGGCCACGGCCCAGAGCTGGGTCGTGCTCACCGAGCTCACCGACAACGACGCGCTCGCGGTCGGCATCACGATGGCCCTGCAGTTCGCGCCGCAGCTGCTGCTCGTGCCCGTGACCGGCCTCATCGCCGACCGCTTCGAGCGCCGCAAGATCCTGATGTTCACGCAGTCGGCGCTCATGGTGCTCGGCCTGGCCCTCGGCCTGCTGCTGATCCTCGGGCACGCGGAACTCTGGCACCTCTACGTCTTCGCGGGCCTCCTTGGCATCGTGAACGCCGTCGACATCCCCGCCCGCCAGACCTTCGTCGCCGATCTCGTGTCGTCGTCGAACATGTCGAACGCCGTCGCCCTGAACTCGGCATCCTTCAACGCGGCCCGCATGATCGGACCTGCGCTCGCGGGCGTGCTCATCGTGCTCGTCGGCACCGGCTGGGTGTTCGTGATCAACGCGATCACCTTCATCGCGGTGCTCGTCGCGCTCGCGAAGCTGCGGCGATCGAACCTGCGACGGATGCCGCGGGCCCCCCGCGAACGGCGCGCGTTCGTCGCGGGCTTCCGCTACGTCGCCGGGCGTCCCGACCTGGTCGTCGTCTTCGTGATGGTGTTCCTCGTGGGCGCGTTCGGCATGAACTTCCCGATCTTCGCCTCGACGATGGCGGTCGAGTTCGGCCGCGGTGCGGGCGAGTACGGCCTGCTGTCGTCGATCCTCGCGATCGGCTCGCTGACGGGCGCGCTGCTCGCGGCCAAGCGCGAGCGGGCGCGCATCCGCGTCATCATCGGGGCGGTCGCCTTCTTCGGCATCGCGGCCGCGGTCGCCGCCGTCATGCCGACGTACTGGCTGTTCGCGGCATCCACCATCTTCATCGGGTTCACCGTGGTGACGATGCTGACCACCGCGAACGGCTACGTGCAGACCACGACCGACCCGTTGCTGCGCGGTCGCGTCATGGCGCTCTACATGGCGATCCTCTCCGGCGGCACGCCGATCGGCGCCCCGATCGTGGGCGCCGTCGCGAACGCCTGGGGCCCGCGCTGGGCGCTCGGCGTCGCGGCGGTGGCGGCGGGCATCGCCGCGCTCGTCGGACTCGGGTGGCTCGTCGTCGCGCGCGGGCTGCGCGTCGTGCGTCACCCGGTCGACGGGCGGATGCCGCGCTTCGCGCTCTCGTACGCGGAGGCGCCGACGGCCGCGATCGCAGTGCCGGTCACCCGGTCCGTCGAGCTGCCGACGACGAGCACCTCGCCGATCGACCTCGTCACGCCGACGACGCCGATCGACCTGCCCGACCCCTCGCCGGTCGAGGGCCGCGAGAAGCGGCACACCGCCCGCAGGCCGTCAGGCGCGTCCACCGCAGCATCCCGGGGTCGGCCTGCGACGCAACGATCCGGCACCTGACGCCGATTTCCGCCGCTGATCCGCGGAGAATGCTCGCCGATTCGCGCATCGCGGGCCTACCCCTTGACCTTCGACCGTGCGGCGGGCAATGGTGAGTCGATCCGGCACCGCGCCCTCGCCGGGGTCGCCGGACGACCCGGACGGCATCATGCCCCCGGTTCCGACCACCCATGGGAGAGACCGTGCGAAGAAGAACTCGGAATGCCACGTTCGCCGCGGTCGCCGCCACCGCGGCGATCGCACTGACCGCGACCGGAGCCCAGGCCGCGGTACCGACGAACACCACCGCGCTGCAGGATGCCGTCACCTCCGACGGCATCATGGCGCACCTGGAGGAGCTCCAGGCCATCGCCGATGCCAACGGCGGCACGCGCGCGAGCGGCACGCCCGGCTACGGCGCGTCGATCGACTACATCGAGGGCGTCCTCGATGCGGCCGGCTACATCACGACCCGGCAGGACTTCACCTTCAACTCGTTCACCGAGTTGAGCGACGCCGAGATGGACCGGGTCTCGCCCGACCCGACGTCCTACGTGCTCTTCCAGGACTTCATCACCGCCGAGTACTCGGGCAGCGGCGACGTGACCGCACCGCTCGAGGCGGTCGACCTCGTGCTTCCGCCCGGGCCGACCGCGAGCACGTCGAACAGCGGCTGCGAGGCATCCGACTTCGACGGCTTCACCTCCGGCAACATCGCCCTCGTGCAGCGCGGAACGTGCGACTTCTCGGTGAAGGCGGAGAACGCGTACGACGCCGGGGCCAGCGGCGTCATCATCTTCAACGAGGGCCAGGACGGCCGCCAGGAGACGTTGAACGCGACGCTCGGCGACGCCTTCTCCGACCCGATCCCGGTGGTGGGCACGTCGTTCGCGATCGGCGACGAACTGGCCTCGCTCCTCGCCTCCGGCGAGGTCGTCATGCACCTCAAGACCGAGACGCTCATCGAGCTCGACGTGCCGACGCAGAACCTCATCGCGCAGACGCCGACCGGGCGCACCGACCGCGTGATCATGGCCGGCGCGCACCTCGACTCCGTGTCGAGCGGCCCGGGCATCGAGGACAACGGCACGGGATCCGCAGCGATCCTCGAGACCGCTCTCCAGATGGCCGAGCTCGGCATCCAGCCGCGCAACGCCGTGCGGTTCGCGTGGTGGGGTGCCGAGGAGGCGGGCCTGCTGGGTTCGCAGTTCTACGTCGACTCGCTGCCCCGCCAGGAGCGCAACAAGATCGAGCTGTACCTGAACTTCGACATGATCGGCTCGCCCAACTACGCGAACTTCGTGTACGACGGCGATGGTGACGCGTTCGGCATCAAGGGCCCGAGCGGCAGCGACGACATCGAGCAGCTGTTCTCGGACTTCTTCGAGTCGATCGGCGTCGCCTCCGAGCCCACGGAGTTCGACGGCCGTTCCGACTACGACGCCTTCATCTCCGCAGGCATCCCTGCGGGCGGCCTCTTCACCGGCGCCGAGGGCGCGAAGACGGCCGAGCAGGTCGGGCTCTACGGCGGCCTCGCCGAGTTCGACGGCGAGCCGGTGTCGTACGACCCGTGCTACCACCAGGCCTGCGACAGCCTCGACCCGATCGCGGACGGCGCGGACGCCGAGCTGTACGAGGCGCTGAACGACGCGTACGGCGGTGCGCTCGAGTGGAACGGCACGATCAGCAACGTCAACCAGGAGGGCCTCGGCGACATGGCCGACGCGGTCGCGCACACGGTGCTCACCTACGCGATGTCGACGTCGTCCGTGAACGGCACGGCGAAGGCCTCGTCGAAGGCGGCGGAGAAGGTCGGCGACCACCTGGGCGCCCACCTGTTCCGCTGATCCGCAGCTGAGCACGTTCGGCCCTCCCGCATTCGGCGCGGGAGGGCCGAACCGCGTCAGCGCCCGGTCGAGTCCCGCACGACGAGCTCGGGCTGGAACTGCACCTGCTCGGGCACGAAGTCGCCCCCCTCGCGCGCCTCGCGGAGCAGCAGGTCGACCGCGGTGTAGCCGATGAGCCACGCCGGCTGGCGGATCGACGAGAGGGGCACGACGGCGGCCTGCGCGAAGTCGATGTCGTCGTAGCCGATGAGGGCGATGTCGCGCGGCACGCGCACCTCTCCGAGCATGATGAGCGCCTGCAGCACGCCGACGGCGAGCAGGTCGTTCGCACAGAAGACGGCGTCGGGCCGATGCTCGGGCGCCCGGTCGCGGATCGCCTCGCCCGCGGCCCGGCCCTCGAGCACCGTGGTGCCCGCGGTCTCGACGACCTCGAGCGTGACGCCGGGCGACTCCGCAGCGGCGCGCCTCGCGCCCTCGAGTCGGTCGGTCACCTGGCGGATCGACGAGGGACCGCCCACGAACGCGATGCGCCGGCGCCCGGACTCGACGAGGTGCCGCACGGCCATCGCGCCGCCCACGACGTCGTCGACGGCGACCGAGGAGAAGCTGCGGTCGGGCGCCTCCCGGTCGACGAGCACCACCGGCACCCCGCGCGAGCGCGCGCGTTCGAGTCGCGGCAGGTCGTCGGAGCGGGGCGAGATCAGCACGCCGTGCACGCGCTGCTCCTCGAACAGGTCGAGGTAGGCGCGCTCGCGGTCGGGGTTGTCGTCGCTGTTGCCGAGCAGGATCGTCATGCCGTCCTCGGCCGCGCGATCCTCAGCTCCGCGGGCGACATCCGTGAAGAACGGGTTGCGCACGTCGAGCACGACGAGCCCGATCGACCGGCTGCGCCCGGCCCGCAGCTGTCGTGCGGCGTCGTTGCGCACGAACCCGAGCTCGTCGATCGCGGCGAGCACGCGCGCGACCGTGTCGGGGGCGACCTTCTCGGGCCGGTTGAGCACGTTCGAGACGGTGCCGACCGAGACGGATGCCGCTGCCGCGACCTCGCGCACGCTGACTGCCATCGGACTCCCCTCCGCGTCGGAGTCTACGAGGCGTCCGTGGAGGTCATCGTGGAAGACGCATTCCACTTGCGCGTCGCGCGCAGGTGATCTATCGTTTGAAACGATTCATGACGAACGGAGAGCTCGACGATGAGCACAGGCACCACGCAGCGGGTCTGCTTCCAGCTGCAGGTCGACCCCGCTCGCCTCGACGAGTACCGCGAGCGGCACGCCGCAGTCTGGCCCGACATGCTCCGGGCCATCGAGGCATCCGGCCGACGCAACTACTCGCTCTTCCTCCGCGACGACGGCCTGCTCATCGGCTACTACGAGGTCGACGACGACGACCACGCCCAGGCAGCCCTCGCGAGCGACCCGCGCACCGCGCCCTGGGAGGCCGAGATGGCCGGGTTCTTCGTCGCGCTCGACGGCACCCGCCCCGACCAGGGCGCCCCACGACTTTCCGAGGTGTTCCACCTCGAAGACCAGCTCGCCGCGATCGACGCCGGCGCGGCATCCGTCACCACCCGCACAGAAAGCAGCGAACCGTGAGCACCATTCCGCAGACCGTCCTCGACCAGCTGGAGCTCCAGTCGATCGAACTGCCGAGCTGGGCGTTCGGCAACTCCGGCACCCGCTTCAAGGTGTTCGGCACCCCCGGCACGCCCCGCGACCCGTACGAGAAGATCGCGGATGCCGCGCAGGTCAACGCCTACACGAAGCTCGCGCCGACCGTCGCGCTGCACATCCCGTGGGACAAGGTCGACGACTACGACGACCTCCGCGCACACGCCGAGGGACTCGGCGTCTCGCTCGGCACCATCAACTCGAACACCTTCCAGGACGACGACTACAAGTTCGGCGCCCTGACCCACGCGGACGCCGCCGTCCGGCGGAAGGCGATCGACCACCACTTCGAGTGCATCGACATCATGCACGCGACCGGCAGCCGCGACCTCAAGATCTGGCTCGCCGAGGGCTCGAACTACCCGGGCCAGGCCGACCTGCGCGGGCGCCAGGACCGCCTGCACGAGTCGCTGCAGACGATCTACGACCGCCTGGGCGACGAGCAGCGACTCGTGCTCGAGTACAAGTTCTTCGAGCCGGCGTTCTACCACACCGACGTTCCGGACTGGGGTACGAGCTACGCCCAGGTCGCCGCGCTCGGCGACAAGGCGATGGTCTGCCTCGACACCGGCCACCACGCCCCCGGCACGAACATCGAGTTCATCGTCATGCAGCTGCTGCGTCTCGGCAGGCTCGGCTCGTTCGACTTCAACAGCCGGTTCTACGCCGACGACGACCTCATCGTCGGCGCGGCCGACCCGTTCCAGCTGTTCCGCATCGTCTACGAGGTGGCGCGCGGCGGCGGCCTCAACCACCCGGATGTCGCGTTCATGCTCGACCAGTGCCACAACGTCGAGGACAAGATCCCGGGCCAGATCCGATCGGTGCTGAACGTGCAGGAGATGACCGCCCGAGCGCTGCTCGTCGACACCGACGCGCTCCGCGCCGCGCAGGTGTCGGGCGACGTGCTCGAGGCGAACCGGATCTTCATGGACGCCTTCTACACCGACGTGCGCCCTGCCCTCGCCGAGTGGCGCGGGTCGCGCGGGCTGCCGGCCGACCCGATGGCGGCGTTCGCGGCATCCGGCTACCTCGCGAAGATCGCCGAGGAGCGCGTCGGCGGCGTGCAGGCCGGCTGGGGCGCGTAGGCGCTTCCCCGGATCCCGAATCCCCCTGCATCGAGAAGTCGCGGATGGCGAGCAGCCATCGCCATCTGCGACTTCTCGATCCACCAGGACGACCGACGAGAACGAGACGACGAGACGAGAGGCAGACGGATGACGCAGCAGACGCCGTACGCGGCGGCCGACGGACTCGTGCGCGTGTACCCGGCGGATGCCGCGGCCGCGCGGCCGACGCCCGCGCTCGTCTGGGCGCACGGCGGCGGCTTCGCTGCGGGCGACCTCGACATGCCCGAGGCCGACTGGGTCGCGCGGGCGATCGCCGCACGCGGCGTCACCGTGATCTCGGTCGACTACCGCCTCGTCGGCGCCGACGGCGCGAACGTGTACCCGGCCGGTTCCGACGACGTGCTCGCCGCCTGGACGTGGGCGGCGGCGCACGCCGACGAGCTCGGCATCGACCCGGCGCGCATCGTCGTCGGCGGCGCGAGCGCCGGCGCCAACCTCACCGCGGGAGCCGTGCTGCGCATGCTCGGCGTCCCCGCGACCCCGGACTCCGCCGGCGGGGCGGACCGGTTCCCGAGCGCGGCTGTGGAGGCCGCACCGGGTTCCGACGCCCCGTCGGCGGAACGCACTCCCCTTCCCGCGGGCGTGTTCCTCGCCTACCCGACGCTGCTCGCCGTCCAGCCGGCACCGGATGCCGCACTGCGGGCGATGCTCGACGCGAACCCGGTCGCCGACCGCTTCGGGCTCGACGTCGTGCGCAGGATGTACGAGAACTACCTCGGCGGGCCCGTGGATGATGCCCCGCTCCCGGCCGTGCCGGGGCTCGCGACCGCCGCGGACCTCGCCGGGTTCCCGCCCGTGCTCATGGTGAACGGCGAGACCGACGAACTCCGAGTGTCGGGCGAGGCGTTCGCCGCGACGCTGGCCGCCGCCGGCGTGCCCGTCGAGGTCGTGACCGAACCCGGCACCGAGCACGGGCACCTGAACCGGCCCGACGAGGCCGCGGCATTCGTCACCGTCGAACGGGTGCTCGGGTGGCTGGCCGGTCTCGGTACGGGCGCTTCGCGTCCAACTCGACCGACGCACGGCACGCATGCCACTGCCCTCGGGCCGGCCGCGGCCGGCACACACGACCACCCCTGACCACCGCCTCCCACCGAAGGAACCACGTCATGACGAACCAGGCTGCTGCCGACCTCATCGCGCGGTCGAACCGCCTCGGCGCCGACCCGAAGAACACGAACTACGCCGGCGGCAACACGTCGGCCAAGGGCACCGAGACCGACCCGGTGACCGGCGAGCCCGTCGATCTGCTCTGGGTCAAGGGCTCGGGCGGCGACCTCGGCACGCTGAAGGAGGCCGGGCTCGCGGTGCTCCGCCTCGACCGGATGCGCGCGCTCGTGAACACCTACCCGGGCGTGGAGCGCGAGGACGAGATGGTCGCCGCGTTCGACTACTGCCTGCACGGCAAGGGCGGCGCCGCTCCGTCGATCGACACCGCCATGCACGGCCTCGTCGACGCCGCGCACGTCGACCACCTGCACCCCGACTCCGGCATCGCGATCGCGACCGCGGCCGACGGCGAGGCGCTCACCGCGAAGATCTTCGGCGACAAGGTCGTCTGGGTGCCGTGGCGCCGGCCCGGCTTCCAGCTCGGCCTCGACATCGCCGAGGTCAAGGCGGCGAACCCGAAGGCGGTCGGGTGCATCCTCGGCGGCCACGGCATCACCGCGTGGGGCGACACGTCCGAGGAGTCCGAGCGGAACTCGCTGTGGATCATCGACACCGCCGCGGCGTACATCGCCGAGCACGGAGAGACCGAGCCGTTCGGCGGCGTGCGCGCCGGCTTCGAGGCGCTGCCCGAGGCCGAACGGCACGCTCGTGCTGCGGCGCTCGCCCCGACCATCCGCGGCCTCGCGTCGACGGACAAGCCCATGGTCGGCCACTACACCGACTCCGACGTCGTGCTCGACTTCCTCGCGTCCGAGCGGGCGCCCGAACTGGCGGCGCTCGGCACGAGCTGCCCCGACCACTTCCTCCGCACCAAGGTGAAGCCGATGATCCTCGACCTGCCGGCCACGGCGAGCGTCGAGGAGCAGCTCGCGCGCCTGCAGGAGCTGCACGCCGCGTACCGCGCCGACTACCAGGCGTACTACGACGCGCACGCGACGTCCGAGAGCCCCGCGATCCGCGGCGCCGACCCGCTCATCGTGCTCGTCCCCGGCGTCGGCATGTTCAGCTACGGCGCGAACAAGCAGACCGCGCGCGTGGCCGGCGAGTTCTACGTCAACGCGATCAACGTGATGCGCGGCGCCGAGGCGCTCTCGACCTACACGCCGATCTCCGACGCCGAGAAGTTCCGCATCGAGTACTGGGCGCTCGAGGAGGCGAAGCTCCAGCGGATGCCGAAGCCGAAGACCCATCAGGGCCGCATCGCGTTCGTCACGGGCGCGGCATCCGGCATCGGCAAGGCCATCGCGACCCGCCTCGCGGCCGAGGGCGCGTGCGTCGTGGTCGCCGACCTCGACCTCGAGAAGGCGCAGGCCGCCGCGGCCGAGCTGGGCAACGCGGATGTCGCGATCGGCGTCGCCGCGAACGTCGCCGACGCCGAGGGCGTGCAGGCCGCGATCGACCAGGCCGTGCTCGCGTTCGGTGGCATCGACCTCGTCGTCAACAACGCCGGCCTCTCGCTCTCGAAGCCGCTGCTCGAGACCACCGAGCAGGACTGGGACCTGCAGCACGACGTCATGGCGAAGGGCTCCTTCCTCGTGGCCAAGGCGGCCGCGAAGGCGCTCATCGAGCAGGGCATGGGCGGCGACATCATCTACATCGCCTCGAAGAACTCGCTGTTCGCCGGTCCGAACAACATCGCCTACTCGGCGACGAAGGCCGACCAGGCCCACCAGGTGCGCCTCCTCGCCGTCGAGCTCGGCGAGCACGGCGTGCGCGTCAACGGCATCAACCCCGACGGCGTCGTGCGCGGCTCGGGCATCTTCTCCTCCGGCTGGGGCGCGAACCGCGCCGCGACCTACGGGGTCAAGGAGGAGGACCTCGGCCAGTTCTACGCGAACCGCACGATCCTGAAGCGCGAGGTCGTGCCCGAGAACGTCGCCGACGCGGTCTACGTGCTGACCGGCCCCGAGCTCAGCCGCACCACGGGCCTGCACATCCCGGTCGACTCGGGCGTCGCGGCGGCGTTCCTCCGATGAACTCGGGCGTTCGGGCGGGCGCGGTCGCCGCGGTCGACCTCGGGGCGACGAGCGGGCGGGTCATCGTCGGCCACGTCGACCAGGCGGCCGGCCGGCTCGAGCTCGACCAGGTCGCGAGGTTCCCGAACGGACCCGTGCGGATGGCGTCGGGGCTGCACTGGGACCTCACGGGCCTGTACCGCGACCTCACGCACGGCCTCGCCGACGCGTTCCGGCGCGAACCCGACGTCGCCTCGATCGGGGTCGACTCGTGGGCCGTCGACTACGGCCTGCTCCGCGGCGGCCGACTCCTCGGCGAGCCGTTCCACTACCGGGACGCCCGGAACGAAGCGGCGGTCCTGCGCGTGCACGCGCAGGTTCCGTTCGAAGAGCTGTATCGCCGCAACGGCCTCCAGTTCCTGCCGTTCAACACCGTGTACCAGCTCTCCGCCGAGCAGGCGGGCGGATGGCTCGAGCTCGCCGATTCGCTCCTGCTGGTGCCCGACCTCATCGGGTTCCAGCTCACAGGCAACCGGGTCGCCGAGCGCACGAACGCCTCCACGACGGGGCTCGTCGACGTCGCGACGGGTGAGTGGGACGATGAGCTCGTCGCACGGCTCGGGTTCCCGGCATCCGTCTTCGCGCCGCTCGTCGATCCGGGTGACGCGCTCGGCCCGCTGCGGTCGGAGGTCGCGGCCGACCTCGGCGCACCCGCGGGCATCGAGGTCGTCGCCGTCGGCTCGCACGACACGGCGTCGGCCGTCGTCGCGGTGCCGATGCGGGCCGAATCGGCGGCCTACATCTCGTGCGGCACGTGGGGCCTCGTGGGCGTCGAGCTCGAGCATCCGGTCACGACGGATGCTGCGCGGGACGCGAACTTCACGAACGAGGGCGGCGTCGACGGGCGCGTGCGATTCCTGCACAACGTCATGGGGCTCTGGCTGCTGTCGGAGTCGGTGCGGTGGTGGGAGCGGGACGGCGAGACGATCGACCTGCCCGAGCTGCTCGCGGCCGCGGCATCCGTCACCGGCGAGGTCGCGGTGTTCGACGCGAACGACCCGCGGTTCCTGGCCCCCGGCGACCTGCCGGGGCGCATCGCCGAGTGGTGCGCCGAGCACGACGTGCCCGCCCCGCAGACCCGGGCCGAGTTCGCCCGGTCGATCGTCGAGAGTCTCGCCGAGGCCTTCGCGAACACCGTGCGGACCGCGTCGGTGCTGTCAGGCATCGATGTCGAGACGATCCACGTGGTCGGCGGCGGTGCGCTCAACGAACTGCTCTGCCGTCGCACGGCCGATCGCTCCGGCATCCCCGTGCTCGCCGGTCCGGTCGAGGCGACGGCGATCGGCAACGTGCTCGTGCAGGCGCGTGCACAGGGCTTCGCGTCGGGCGATCTCGAGTCGCTGCGGGCGCTCGTGGCGCGGGCGTTCGCGCCCCGCCGCTACGAGCCCGCGGCGCGCTGAGGTCGTCGGGAGTCGTCAGTGCCCGTGCGCGAGCTGCTGCAACCCCACGACGGCAAGGCCGAGGAGCACCAGCAGGCCGAGCGCGACGAGCTGCTCCCACCATGCGACGTGCGTGCGGCGGACGGCGACGTACCCGACGACGCCCAGGGTGACGAGGTAGACGATCGAGGCGGCCCGCAGCGCGCCCTCGAGCTCGAAGACGCCGGCCACCGCGAGGAGGAGGAGCACGAGCGGCACGCTCGCCGACGCCAGGGCGGAGCCCGCGACGCGGAGCATGCGCCCGAGCGCGGCACGGCGCGGCAGTTCGGCGTGCACGACGATGTGGGCGATCACGTCGGCCACGAGGCCCGCAGCCGTGATCGCGACGATGCCGACGAGCAGCGTCAGCGTCGCACGCGTCGCGGTGAGGTGCTCGGCGTTCTCGTGCTGCACGAGCACGATGGCGAGGCCCGTGAACGTCGCGTACACGCGCTCCTTGAGCGCCTCGACCCGCTCGTCGACCGGCCGATCGAGCCGACGCAGGCGGTGACGCCGCCCGTCGTCGCCCGAGCCTTCGGAATCGGAGGAGGCGTCGAAGACGTCCGCTGCACCGGTCTCGTCCATGCGCGTCATCGTAACGACCCTCGGCGTCGTGCGTGCCCGGCTCGAGCGGCTGCCATGACCGCCGCCGCGACTGGAAGGATCGATGCATGACCGACCGCGCGAACCTCCTCGTCACCGTGCCCGGCGCCACCCTGCGCCGAGCGCTCGAACACGCGACGGGCGGCGTGCCCGACGGCGTCGACGTCGTCGAGTGGGACATGGCCGGGCCGCCTCCGGCGGAGGCATCCGGCCGTCGCATCGGCATCGTCGTGCCGCCGTACATGGGCGCGTCCGCTCGGCTCGGCGTGCTCGACGGGCTCGAGGTCGGGCTCGTGCAGTCGCAGTCGATCGGGTACGACGACGTACCGGACGCGCTGCCGGCCGGTCACGTGTTCGCGAACGCGGCATCCGTGCACGAGACCTCGACCGCCGAGCTCGCGGTCGGCCTCGCGATCGCGGCGCAGCGCGGCCTCCCCGACTTCGTGCGGGCCGCGGGCGAGGGGCGCTGGGCCCCCGCACGGCACGCGAGCCTGGCCGATCGACGGGTGCTCCTCGTCGGCTACGGCGGGGTCGGCCGAGCGATCGAGGACCGCCTCGCCGGCTTCGAGGTCGAGCTCACGCGCGTCGCGAGCCGGGCGCGCGACGACGAACGGGGGCGCATCCACGGCGTCGACGAACTGCCCGCGCTGCTGCCCGACGCCGAGGTCGTCATCGTCGTCGTGCCGCTCTCCGACGAGACGACGCGGCTCGTCGGCACCGACTTCCTGGCCGCATTGCCCGACGGCGCGCTCGTCGTGAACGTCGCCCGCGGCGCCGTCGCCGACACCGACGCGATCCTGTCCGAGGCGACGTCCGGCCGCCTGCGCTTCGCGCTCGACGTCACCGACCCCGAGCCGCTGCCGGCCGGGCATCCGCTCTTCGCCCTGCCGAACGTGCTGATCTCGCCGCACGTCGGCGGCGCGACGACCGCGATGATGCCGCGCATGGCGCGGCTCCTCCGAGACCAGATCGAGCGGATACTGCGCGGCGACGAACCGCGCAACGTGGTGCTCCGCACCTGACCCGCCTGCACCCGCACGCCCCGCGCACCGCCACGAGAGGAACCGCCCGCATGCCGCAGTTCGACCACGCCTTCGACTGGGTCCGCCGCAACGTCGCCGACGGGCCGCTGCCCAACGCCGTGCTCGGCGTCGCGAACGCGGAGGGCGTCGTCGCGCTCGACGCGTTCGGCGAGGCATCCGTCGACGACCACTATCCCCTGTTCTCGATCACGAAGCCGGTGGTCGGGCTCGCGGCGCTCCGGCTCGTGGAGCAGGGCCGGCTCACGCCCGACACGCCGCTCGAGCGCGGGCTGCCGGGCTTCGGCGCGGGCCGCGACGACGTCGTCCGGCTGCGCCACCTCGCGAGCCACACCTCGGGCATCGTCGAACCGCCGCTCGACACCCCCGACGGGCTCCGTCCGTCGCTGCTCGCCCCCGGCCGCGACTTCGCCGCCGGTACGGTCTCGCGCTACTCGACCATCGCGTTCGAGGGCATCGCGGCGCTCATCGAGGACGCCTCGGGGGCACCGTGGGAACGAGCCGTCGCCGAGGTCGCCGAACGAGCGGATGCCTCCGGCCTGACCTTCGACGCCGACGCCTCGCCGCACGCGCCGATCGACTCCGCCGAGCAGGGGCTCGACTACGCGCGGTTCGCCGCGCTGCGGCATCCGGGAGCGGGGCTCCTCGGTCGCGCGAGCGACCTGCTCGCGCTCGGCAGCGCGCTGCTCCGCGACGACGGCGCCGTGGTCGCACCGCTCACCGCCGCGGCGATGCTCCGGCCGCTCACGTCGGGCCTGCCGAAGCTCGAACCCTACCCCGCATCGCGCGGCCAGGACTGGGGCTTCACGTGGAACCTCCGGCACTCCGCACCCGGCCTCCTCACGACCGACACGTTCGGTCACGGCGGCTGGGCGGGCACCGAGTTCTGGGTCACGCCATCGCTCGGCGTGTGCTTCGTGCTCATGACGAACCTCGGCGGCGGGTTCGGTCGCTTCGGCGTGGACGCCGACGAGCTCCACAACGCGGTCGCCGCCGCGGGCTGAGCCGCGTGCGCGGGGCCGAGCCGCGCCGCACGCGCCCTGTCGGCCGTCGGGCGACCGGGCATACGATCGAGGGACACCCCGACGGAAGGTCCCCATGCCCGCTTCGGCAGAACCCCGCGTCGCGCTCTACTTCGACTTCGACAACATCGTCATCTCGCGGTACGACCAGTTGCACGGCGACAGCCAGTACCGCAAGGACACCTCGCGGACCAAGACGGTCTCGCCGGGTACGAAGGCGGCCGAGCGCCTGAAGGAGGCGACGGTCGACGTCGACGCGGTCCTGGACTTCGCGGCGACGTTCGGCACGATCGCGATCGCGCGCGCGTACGCCGACTGGTCGACGCCCGTGAACGCCAGCTATCGCGGCCAGCTCATCGACCGGGCCGTCGACCTCGTGCAGCTCTTCCCGCTGTCGGCGACGAAGAACGGCGCCGACATCCGGCTCGCGGTCGACGCGGTCGAGGACATGTTCCGCATCGACGACCTCTCGCACATCGTGATCGTCGCGGGCGACTCCGACTACGTGGCGCTCGCGCAGAAGGCCAAGCGGCTCGGCCGCTACGTCGTCGGCATCGGCGTCGCCGGCGGCACGAGCCGCGCGCTGACGGCGGCCTGCGACGAGTACGCCGACTACGACGCGCTGCTGGCGACGGATGCCGCCGTGGCCGACGACGAGGCGACCGCGAGGGCGTCGCAGGGCGCATCGGAGCGCGGCGGCAAGTCGGCGACCGCGCACGCGAAGAAGGCGGAGTCGCCAGAGGCGCCGAAGGACGAGGATGCGGCGCCCCGCAGGCGTCGCGGCTCGACGAAGAAGGCGACGGATGCCGCATCCGCCGACTCGTCGACCGACACCGCCGACGAGAAGTCGACGGCGCCGTCGACGGCCGTGCAGTTCATGGCCCCGGGCCAGGCGACGGACGAGATGCCGGCGGGGACCACACGCAACCCGGGGCGGCTCCTGCTGAAGGCGCTCGAGCTCCTCCGTTCGAAGTCCGATGAGGAGTGGCAGCCGAGCGGGGCGGTGAAGAACCAGATGCTCCGCATGGATCCGTCGTTCCAGGAGCGGAAGCTCGGATTCGCGTCGTTCACCGACTTCCTGAAGTCGCGCGGCGGCGTCGTCGAACTCGACGAGACGACGGGCCAGAACCGCGTGCGCATCCGGCCGAAGAAGGGCTGACCGGAACCGCGCGCCCGCGCCGGTCCCGGGTTCCGGGTTCCGGGTTCCGGTCAGCACGCTCCCGTCAGCGGCTGCGTTCGGTCGCCGACCCGCCGCCGTAGATGATGATGCCGGCGATCGGGATGAGGAAGAAGAACAGCCACGACCAGGTGAACCCGCCGGGCGTCCAGAAGCCGAACCCGAAGAACAGCAGCAACGCGATGAACGGCGAGAGCGCCATGATCGTGTCTCCGACCCGGCCTCCGAGCGCCCGTGAGCGACGCGGCGCGGTCGGCGGCGCGGCGTCCCAGCCGGTCGTCGTGGTCGACGGAAGTCCGGCGTAGGCGGGCGACGGGCCGGGCGGCGGCGGCGGCGCGGAGATGCTCGGCGACTCGGGCGCGATGGGCGGCAGGTCGGCGAACAACGGCGCGAGGTCGGCGCGGGTGACCGCGCTGCGGGCGGCCGAGGACCGCTCCTCGAACTCGGCGGGCGCGAGTCGCCCCTCCGCCTGCGCCGAGGCGAGGTGTCCGACGGCCTCCTCGCGCTCCGCGTCGCTCAGCCGCTGCTCGGGTCGATCGGGGTCGGCGTATCCGCTCATGCCACGAGCCTGCCCGATGCGCGCGCGCACCGACAGGGACCATCGGTCCGCGTCGGAGCGAACCCCATGTGGTCTGACCACATCTGCTACGCTGTGGTCAGACCACATAGTCGCGCCGGCGGGCGCGCCACGCGCGAAGGAGACGGCATGGGCGACGAGGCATCCGCCCGCTCGATCGAGCCGCGCGCGTGGCAGGCCGTGCTCGAGCACGTCGAACGGAAGCTCCTCGACGGCGAGCTCGCCCCCGGCGACCGCCTGCCGGGCGAGCGCCAGCTCGCCGCCGACCTCGGCGTCGGCCGGTCGAGCGTCCGCGAGGCGCTGCGCGTGCTCGAGGTGCTGGGGCTCATCCGCACGCACGCCGGGTCGGGACCGACGGCGGGCGCGATCATCATCGCCACTCCCGGAGGCGGCATGAGCGCGCTCATGCGACTGCAGGTCGCCGCGAGCGGCTTCCCGGTGGCCGACATCGTGGCCACCCGCCTGCTCCTCGAGACGCATGTCGCGGGCGATCTCGCGACCGCCTGCGCGCGCGACGCGGCATCCGCTCCCGACTTCACCGCCGCCGAGCGACTGCTCGACGCCATGGACGACCCCGCCCTCGACCCGGCCGAGTTCCTCGCGCTCGACGCCGCCTTCCACCTCGCCCTCGCCGAGGCATCCGGCAACCAGGTCGTCACCGCGACGATGGCGGGCCTGCGCAGCGGCATCGAGGGCTACGCGCTCGCCGGCCAGGAGCGCATCGCCGACTGGGCCGCGACGTCCGCACGGCTGCGCACCGAGCACCGCGGCGTGCTCGCCGCGATCAGGGCAGCGGATGCCGCGGCCGCGCGCAGCCGCATCCGCGACCACATCTCGGGGTACTACGCCGAGATCTCCCCCGAGACCGACACCGACGCCGGCGTGCCCGGCGCGTCCGACCTCCCGTAGGAAAGAGAGCACCAGCATGGTCCAGCGCCAGTTGCCGAACCCGCGCGAGCTCGCCGAGCTCATGAAGTTCAAGACGCCGACCCTGAACCCGACCGACCGCCGCCTCGAGAAGGCGCTCACGATCGCCGACCTTCGTGCGATCGCGAAGCGCCGCACGCCGAAGGCGCCGTTCGACTACACCGAAGGCTCGGCTGAGGCCGAGATCTCGCTCGCCCGTGCGCGCCAGGCGTTCCTCGACATCGAGTTCCACCCGTCGATCCTGCGGAACGTGCCCGAGGTCGACACGAGCCGGGAGGTGCTCGGCGGCCCGAGCGCCCTGCCGTTCGGCATCGCACCGACCGGCTTCACCCGCATGATGCAGACCGAGGGCGAGGAGGCCGGCGCCGGCGCGGCCGGCGCCGCCGGCATCCCCTTCACGCTGTCGACGCTCGGCACGACCTCGATCGAGGGCGTGAAGGCCGCGAACCCGAACGGCCGCAACTGGTTCCAGCTCTACGTCATGAAGCAGCGCGAGATCTCCTACGGCCTCGCCGAGCGTGCGGCCGCGGCCGGCTTCGACACCCTGTTCTTCACGGTCGACACGCCCGTCGCCGGCGCCCGCCTGCGCGACAAGCGCAACGGCTTCTCGATCCCGCCGCAGCTGACGCTCGGCACCGTGGTCAACGCCATCCCGCGCCCGGCGTGGTGGATCAACTTCCTCACCACGCCGAAGCTCGAGTTCGCGTCGCTGTCGTCGACGGGCGGCACGGTCGGCGAGCTCCTCGACTCGGCGATGGATCCCACGATCTCCTTCGACGACCTCGACGTGATCCGCGGGATCTGGCCCGGCGAGATCGTGGTCAAGGGCGTGCAGACCGTCGAGGATGCCAAGCTCCTCGCCGACCGCGGCGTCGACGGCGTCGTGCTCTCCAACCACGGCGGCCGGCAGCTCGACCGCGCGCCCGTGCCGTTCCTGCTGCTGCCCGACGTCGTGCGCGAAGTCGGCGGCGACCTCGAGGTGCACATCGACACCGGCATCATGTCGGGCGCCGACATCGTCGCCTCGATCGCGCTCGGCGCCCGCTTCACGCTCATCGGCCGCGCCTACCTGTACGGCCTCATGGCGGGCGGGCGCCGCGGCGTCGACAAGACCATCGAGATCCTCCGCGGCGAGATCATCCGAACGATGAAGCTGCTCGAGGTCGCGACGCTCGACGAACTGTCGCCGAAGCACGTCACCCAGCTCACGCGCCTCGTGCCGGTCGCCCGGCCCGTCGCCGCGGCGGCCGAGCGGGCGGCGGATCGGATGCCGACTAGGGTCTGAACCATGTCCGCGCGCATGGAGTCCCGCAGCCGCCGATTCCTCCTCGGGTCGTACACCCCCGACGGGCCGGCGCCCTCGGTCCACCTCGCGGAGCGCTCCGCCGACGGCACCTGGCGGATCGTGACGTCGGCGACGGCTTCGAACCCGTCGTTCGTCGCACGATCGGGCGACCTGGTGTTCGCGGTGCTCGAGAACGCGTCCGGATCGGTGGCGAGCTTCCGCCTCGACGGCGACGTGATCACCCCGATCGCCGTCGTCGAGCACGGCGAGGCCGACCCGTGCCACGTCGTCGCGGCGACGCACCTCGGCGTCGTGCTCGTGGCGAACTACACGTCCGGGTCGATCACCGCCGTGCCGGTCGACGACGGCGGGGCGCTCGGTGCGCCGGTCACACTGCCGCTCCCGTCGGGCGGCGGACCGGTCCCGGATCGCCAGGAGGGGCCGCACGCGCACGAGATCGTCCCGACGCCGTGGGGCACCCACGTCGTGAGCAACCTCGGGGGCGATGCGATCCACGAATTCGTGGTCGAGCGCCGCGCCGACGGCGCTCCCGCCATCCGCATCATCCGCACCCTCGACGTCACTCCGGCGACCGGGCCGCGCCACATGGTCGTCCGGGGCGGCCTGCTGCACGTCGTCGGAGAGCTCGACGGCGACCTGCACACGTTCGAGGTCGACGCGACCTCGTTCCGGCCGGCGAGCACCGTGCCGACCGTCGCGCGCGCGGCGAGCGGGCCCGACGACGTCGTGCAGCCCTCGCACCTCGACCACGCCCCGTCCGGTCGCCTGCTCACCGCGCTCGTGCGAGGCCGCGACTCGGTCTCGGTCTTCGAGGCGACGGATGCCGCGCACCCGCGCCTGGCCGCAGAGCTCCCGATCGGGGCGGCCTGGCCACGGCACCACGCGCACCTCGACGACCGCACGGTCGTGGTGGCGGCGCAGCTCGGCGACGCCCTCGTGGAGGTCGACCTCGTGACCGGCGCGGCCCGCCGCGTGCTCGAGCTCACGGCGCCCACCTGCGTGCTGCCGATCGACTGATCCCGCATTCACCCGGTTCGCGTGGCGGCGTACGTCTCTGCGCCCTGATCCGCCGCAGCCGTGACGTCCGCGGGGCCGGTGCCTAGGATGACGCCATGAGCATCCCGGCCGCCTGGAACCTCGACGGACGCGTCGCGATCGTGAGCGGAGCGGGCAGCCCCGAGGGCATCGGCTTCGCGACCGCGAGGGCGCTCGGCGAGCTCGGCGCGGGCATCGTGCTGACCGCGACGAGCGAACGCGTGCACGAGCGCGCCGAGGAGCTGCGCCGTCTCGGCATCACCGCCGTCGGGCTGACCGCACGCCTCGACCTCGAGGAGCACGTGGACGACCTCGCCGCGGAGCTCGCGGCAGGAGGCATCCGCCCCACCATCGTCGTGAACAACGCCGGGATGATCGCGACCGGCGATCCGGAGATGCTGCACGGCGACGCGACGATGACGCTCGCCGACTGGAACGCGAGCCTCGCGATGAACCTCACGACGGCGTTCCTGCTCACCCGGGCGATGCTGCCCGGCATGCGCGAGACCGGGTGGGGGCGCGTGGTCTGCGTCTCCAGCGTGTCCGGCCCGCTCATGGCCTCACGCGGCGACGTCGGCTACGCGACCGCGAAGGCGGGCATGCTCGGGTACGTCCGTGCCCTCGCGGTCGACGAGGCCCTCTCGGGGATCACGGCGAACGCCGTCGCGCCGGGCTGGATCGCAACCGCGAGCCAGCTGCCGAGCGAGGCCGAGGAGGGCCTGCTCGTGCCTGTCGGACGAAGCGGGCGGCCCGACGAGGTCGCCTCGGCGATCGCGTGGCTCGCGAGCCCTGGCGCCTCGTACGTCACGGGCCAGCTCATCGCGGTCGACGGCGGCAACGCCGTCGCCGAGGAGCGTCGCTGAGCCCGCACCTCCTCGCGAAGGAGGCCGTCGAGTCGGCCTGACGAGCAGCTCGGAGCGGGGCGGATGCCACGTGCCGTGCGCCGTGGCATCCGCCCCGGCGTTCCGACGGCCGCAGGCGACGCGCCGCCCGACGTGCCCGCGCGCCCCTACGCCGCCAGCCAACACCTGGGCGTCGGCACGGCTGCGCCGCCAGGCGCACCAGGGACTTGACCCTGCTGCGCCGCCAGGCGCACCCGGGCCGTCGGCACGGCTGCGCCGCCACGCGCTCCTGGGCGTCGGCACGGCCGCCCTCGACCGGACTTCGGCCGGCACCCTCACGCGCAGGTCAAGGAGAGAGGTATTCCCGGGATACCTTTCTCCCTCGTCTGCGGGAGAGGGCATCCGCGGGTGGCGGTTCCGCAGCGTCACGGGTAGCGGTTCTGCGGCGTCACGGCGGCGGCCCCGGGCGTCACGGCGGCGGTCCCGGGCGTCACCGGTAGCGGTTCCGGGCGTCACGGCGGCGGCCCCGGGCGTCACCGCGGCGGTCCCGGGCGTCACGGGAGCCGCTTCGGCAGCGTCGCGGAGCCGGTTCCGCAGCGCAGGCGAACCGGCCGAGCCGCCCGGTTCCGGCCTTACCAGCTCGTGACGAGCAGGTGCTGCACGACGAGCGCGAAGCCGAGCTGCCCGGCGAAGCCGGCGCGTCGCCAGCGCTCGGTGAGCAGCGCGGTGCCGACGAGGAGCCACGGCACGAACGGCAGCCAGATGCGCTCGACCTCGGCCTTGCTCATCTGCGAGAGGTCGGCGGCGACGATCGTCGCGGCCGCGGCGAGTGCGAGCACGATGACCACGCGCTCGGGGCGCGCCTCGGAACGCCATCCGATCGCGCGTGCACCGGCGGTCGCGACGGCGGCGCCGACGAGCGGGCCGGCGCTGATCGAGAGCGCGGCGAGGTTGCCCCACACCCAGTAGGTGAACTGGCGGCGGCTCGCGACGCCGTCCCAGTAGCGCTCGACGAGCACGGGGAACGCCTCCCACCAGAGGAAGCCGAACGCCGCGAACGCGAGCACGACGGCGAGCGCCGCAAGCGCGGCGATGGGGAGCGGCCGCCAGTCCCTGCCGAGCGCGAGCACGGCGAGCGCGAGGATGCCGAGGATCGGCAGCCCGTACGACATCATCACGCAGTACCCGAGCAGCAGTCCGGCGAGCACGCTCCACGCGACCATCGCCCCGAGCCGCCCGGCGGTCGCCGCGAACCCGAGTGCGCACAGCCCCCACGCGGCGACGGCGGCGAACATGCCGTCGGCCGAGACGGCGAACCAGATCGCCGCGGGGCCCATGGCGAGGAATGGCGCGGCCCGGCGCGCGGCGTCCTCCGCCCCGAACCGCCGTAGCAGCGTGAGCACGGCGAGCGCGGCGGTCGCGCCGACGAGGAGCACCACGAATCCGGCGGCGAGTCCGCCCCCGAGGCCGAGCCGCACGAGCACCACGAAGACGAGCAGCGCGCCCGGCGGGTGGCCGGCGATGTGCACCGGCCAGTTGTCGACCGAGTCGAGCGGGATGTGCGCCACGTAGTCGCGCAGCGTGGCGCCGAAGTCGGTGACCTCGCGGGCCGTGCCGAGGTACTCGTACCGGTGCTCCAGGATCTGCCCGATCCCGTCCCAGCCGTCCACGGTCGCGAGCGCGACCATCCACGCGACCGCGGTCGCGTAGACGACGCCGAGCAGCGCGCCCCACCGGAGTCGCCGGGCGAGCGGCACGCCCCACGTCGCCGCGGCGATCGCGAGCAGCACGGCCGGCAGCGTGCCCGGGCCGAGCCGCGGCATCCACTCGGCGTGCAGCGGCGGGAACGAGCGGATGTGCACGCTCTGGCCGAGGAGCGGCGGCACGATCATCGCCAGGGCGATCAGCGCGAGCGCGACGCCGAGGCCGATCCACGGTGCCACGGCGACGAGCCGACGAGGTCGGCGCGAATCGTCCGAGCCGTCGGATGCCGCGGGCGCGACGGATGCGGCGGCCGCGCCGCCGTGCCCGTCCCGTTCGTCCTGCACCCTCCGAGACTACGGACGACTCGCCCGCCCGTGCAGGGCTGGACTTCTTACGGAAGTCGGAACCCGTCGCCGGCCCCGTCCCCTGCGCGTCCGCGAACCGTAAGGTCCACCCCTCGCGTCCGCGACGCCTCGGTGGTCGACTGGAAGCATGGCCGGCTTCACCGAACGCGCCTCGGCCCGGATCGCCGAGCGACTCGAGCCGCTCGTGGGTTCCGCGCACGACGCGGCGTCCGATCCGCCCGTGAAGTCGGCGCGCACGACCGTCGTGGTGGGTCGCCTGCTCGGAGCCGCGTTCCTCATCTGCTTCGGCACGGGCGTGTACAGCCACCTGCTGCAGGACCCGCTGCCGTGGTTGCCGATGCCGACGCGCCCGGTCGAGCTCTATCGGTGGACGCAGGGACTGCACGTCATCGCGGGCACCGCCGCGGTGCCGTTGCTCCTCGCCAAGCTGTGGACCGTCTACCCGCGACTCTTCACCTGGCCGCCCGTGACGTCGTTCGCGCACTTCCTCGAACGCGCATCGATCGCGGTACTCGTCGGCGTCTCGCTCGTCGAGGTGACGATCGGCCTGATGAACCTCGTGCAGTGGTACGCGTTCCCGTTCCCGTTCCGGGCGACGCACTTCGCGCTCGCGTGGGTGCTCGTCGGGGCGCTCGCGATCCACCTCGGCGTGAAGCTGCCGGTGATCGTGCGGGTCTGGCGGCGACCGTCGGGCGATCGAGCGGATGCCACGGGCCGGTTCGTGTCGCGTCGCGGGTTCCTCGCCGCGGTCGGCGCGGCCGCGGCATCCGCCGTCGCCCTGACCGCGGGCCAGTCGGTTCCCGCGCTCGCGCCGCTCAACGTGCTCGCACCGCGGCGGATGGGCGTCGGCCCGCAGGGACTGCCGATCAACCGCACGGCCGCGCAGGCGGGCGTGACCGAGACGGCCGTCGCCCGCGACTGGGTGCTCACGGTCGCGAGCCCCGCCGGTTCCCGCGACTTCACGCTCGACGACCTGCGGGCCCTTCCCCAGTCGGAGGAGGTGCTGCCGATCGCGTGCGTCGAGGGGTGGAGCCAGTCCGCGACGTGGCGCGGCGTGCGGCTCGTCGACCTGCTGGCCGCGGCGGAGGCCGGTGAGCCGACGGCGCCGTTGCGCATCGAGAGCCTGCAGGAGCGCGGCGCCTTCGCCCGTACCGAGATGCCGCCGCAGTACGCGCGCGACCCGCTCACGCTCGTCGCACTCGAACTGAACGGCGGCACGCTCGACATCGACCACGGCTACCCGGCGCGCGTCATCGCACCGGGACGGCCGGGCGTCATGCAGACGAAGTGGCTGCGGCGGATCGAGGTGACGTCGTGAGGACGGCACGCACCGCGCTCGTCGGGATCGGCCTCGGGCTCGCCGCGTTCGGCGGGTTCCTCGTGCTCACCGACATCGATCCGTCGCGGTGGCTCGGCATCGTCGTCTGGGTGGGCGCCGCGATCCTGCTCCACGACGGCGTGGTCGCGCCCGTCGTGGTCGCCGTCGGCCTCGGCGCCGAGCGGGTGCGGGGGCGCGTGGGCGATCGGGGCGTCGCGGTCGCACAGGGCGCGCTCGTCGTGGGCGCGATCCTGACCGCGATCACCGTGCCGGCGCTCGTCGCCTCCACGCTCGGCAACCCGAATCCGACGATCCTCGTCGGCTCCTACGGCGTCGCGCTCGCGGTCATCTGGGCCGTGCTGCTCGCGGTCGCCGTGATCGCCCTGCGGGTCTCGCGGACGATGGTCCTCCGCGCCGAGCGCACCGCGCACACGAAGTGACGACCCGCGGCGTCCCAGTGCTCGACGAGCACGAGCCCGGCGTCGGATGCCAGGTCGGCCATGGCCGCCCAGCCGACCCGTGCCCAGGGGAAGGGCGAGCTCTCACGACCGTCGTCATCGACCACCGTGCAGTGGCCGACGACGGCGAGGTCGGCATCGGCATCCACCTCGACGAGCACCTGGCCGCCCTCGGCCAGGAGTTCCGCGCACCGCCGGAGCAGCACCGCCGGTTCGCCGCCGATGCCGATGTTGCCGTCCATGAGCAGCACGCTCCGCCAGCGCCCCTCGAGCGGGAGCCGGTCGAACACCGAGCGCCGGAGCGCGAGCCCGCCCGTCCGCCGCGCACGATCGACGGCGTGCGGCATCACGTCGACGCCGAGCGCGGGCATCGAGCGTGCCGCGGCGGCGTGGAGCATCCGCCCCGGACCGCAGCCCACGTCGAGCATCGGACCTGCCGCCCGATCGAGCACGGTCAGGTCGGCCGCTCCGGCGGGCCGGACCCAGCTGCCGGCGTCGAGCAGATGCGAAGTGCCGTCCGCGCCGCGCAAGGACAGCGCCACGACGTCCTGTCCGGCCAAGAGCCGTACGTAGGGCTCGCCGCGGCCGGCGCCGAAGTCCGCGAGGTCGGGCGACGGGACGTTCCGCCGCGTGCCCCCCTCGCCCGGGGCGCCGCGCACGGCTTCCCCCGGCCCGGTCGTGGCGGGTGCCGGCCGGAGCGGCGGCGCGCTCACGTCCGGCCCTCCGTGAGCCGTCGATGGAGTCGGGCGAACCGCGTGCCGGGTGCCGCCAGCGCGACGGATGCCGCCGACTCGGCCGTGTCGACGTCGGTGAGCTCGTCGAGCAGGCGCACGACCAGCCCGGCGGCCTCGAGTCGCTCGAGCTGGAGCCGTCCGGTGTCGTCGCGCGACATCGGCACGCCGCGGATCACGCCGCCGTCGGGCTCGCGCATCGCGAGCGCCCAGAATCCGCCGTCGGCGGCCGGGCCGAGCCAGGCGTCGGCCGTGTCGTCGTGGCCGACGGAGAGCGCCGAGGCGACCAGCTCGGGCGTCAGCTGCGGGGTGTCCATGCCGACGAGGAGCGTCGGTTCGGCGAGCGCGTCGAAGAGGTGCGCGAGTCGCTCGTCCAGGTCGCCCGGCGACTGCGCGAGCACGTCGAAGCCGGCCGCGGCCTCGGGCACCGCGTCGCCGTCGAAGTAGAGCACGCGTCGGCCGACGGGCAGCGCGGCGACGACGTCGAGCGTGTCGTCGAGTGCGGCAGCGGCGAGCGCGGCGGCCTCGTCGGGCGCGAACGGCGGGGTCAGCCGGGTCTTCACGCGGCCCGGCCGGCACTCCTTGGCGATGACGGCGACGACGGTCACGTGTGGACCTCGCGGAAGATGCGGGACATGTCGCCGATCGCCGTGAGCGTGCCGCGCACGGTCCCCGTGACCTTGGACCGTCCCTCCCTCGGCCGGTACGGTACGTCGAGCTCGCGGATGCGCCATCCGTCGGCCGCGGCCCGCAGCACCATCTCGAGCGGGAAGCCGCTGCGTCGGTCGCGGATGCCGAGCGCCTGCAGGCGCGCGGTCTCGGCGACGCGCATGGGACCGAGGTCGTGGAGCGTCGTGCCCGTGCGCCGCGTCATGCGCGCGGCGAGCACGCGGTTCGCGACCCGCGCGTGGACGGGCCAGGCCGCACCGCTCGTGGGCCGTCGTCGCCCGAGCACGAGGTCGGCCTCGCCATCCTGGACCAGTCGGACGAGTCGCGGCAGCTCGGCGGGATCGAGCGATGCATCGGCGTCGCAGAACGCGACCATGGGCGCTGTCGCCGCTTCGAGGCCCGCGTTGGCGGCGGCGCCGAACCCGCGGCGGGGCTCGGCGACCACGGTCGCGCCGTGTTCGCGAGCGACCTCGGCCGAGCGGTCGGTCGAGCCGTTGTCGACGACGATGGCGCGGACGCCCTCGGGCAGTCGCCCGAGCACCCAGGGCAGCGCCCGCTCCTCGTCGAGGCACGGGAGCACGAGGTCGACGCGCGGGCCGCCGCCGTTGCCGCTCATCGCGCGGCTCCCGCCGCCGCGAACTCCGCGAGCCCGTCGGCGAGCGCGACGCGCGGCGCCCAGTCGAGCTCGGACCGGGCCCTCGCGGATGACGCGGTGATGTGGCGCACGTCGCCGAGCCGGTACTCCCCCGTCACGACCGGCTCCGGCCCGCCCATCGCCCGCGCCAGCCCGGCCGCGAGCTCGCCGACCGTCGTGATCACGCCCGAGCCGACGTTGTACGCCCGGGCGGTGCCGTCCGGGTGGTCGCCGAGCGCGTCGGCCGCCGCGAGGTTCGCGGACGCGACGTCCGTCACGTGCACGAAGTCGCGGCGCTGCGCGCCGTCCTCGAACACGCGCGGCGCCTCGCCGCGGGCGAGGGCCGACCGGAAAATCGCCGCAACACCGGCATAGGGGGTGTCCCGCGGCATCCTCGGACCGTAGACGTTGTGGTACCGCAGGAGCGCAGCCCTGCCGCCCGTCGCACGCGCCCACGCCGCGACCAGGTGCTCCTGTGCGAGCTTCGTCAGCGCATACACGTTGCGCGGGTCGAGCACGTCGTCCTCGTCGACGAGGCCGGGGGCGAGCGGATGCCCCGTCTCGGGGTCGCGCGGCTCGAAGCGCCCGTCCTCCAGGTCGGCGACCGTGCGCGCCGCGGGCCGCCGGCGCCGGCCCTCGCCGTCGAGGTACGCGCCCTCGCCGTAGACCACCATCGAGGACGCGAGCACGAACCTGCCGGTGCCCGCGCGCGCCATCGCCGCGACGAGTTCGGCCGTGCCGTGCACGTTCGATACCGCGTAGTCGGGCGCGTCCTGCAGGTCGACGCCGAGGCCCACCTTCGCGGCCTCGTGGAACACCACGTCGACCCCGGCGAGCGCCCCGTCGAGCACGGCGGCGTCTCGGACGTCGCCGCGCACGAGCTCGACGCCGTCGGGCAGGGCGACGGATGCCGAATGCACGTCGGAGCGCAGCGAGTCGAGCACCCGCACCACGTCACCGCGCTCGACGGCGAGCCGAACGACCTCCCCGCCGATGAATCCGGCACCGCCGGTCACGAGGATCGTCATCGCACCACCGGGAGTCCGAGCACGTGCCCGACCGCCTCGTCGTCGATGAGCTCGCGCGGCGCGTAGTCCTCCGGGATCGCGGCGACGATCCGCTCCAGCGAGGCGAGCACTCGCGGCCGGGCCTCGGCGAGGCGACGGAAGACGAGCTCCGCCGTCACCGCATCCGGATCGTCGTCGACGTGGCCCGTGTCCGTGTCGGTCACGAGGCACAGCGTCACGGTGCCCATGCCGAGCTCGGCGGCGAGCGCCACCTCGGGGCAGAGGGTCATGTTGACGAGGTCCGCGCCGGCGTCGCGCAGCACGGATGCCTCGGCCCGCGTGGAGAACCTCGGACCCTGGATGACCGCGACGGTCGCCCGCGGCGCGGCATCCGGCACCGCCTCGACCGCCGCACGGCGGAGCTCCGGGCAGAACGGCTCGGCGAACGGCAGGTGCCGCACGAGCGAACCGTCGTAGAACGTGTCGGCACGTCCCCACGTGCGATCGAGGAGCTGATCGGGGATCGCCCACGACTGCGTCGGCAGCTCGGCGCGCAGCGAGCCGACGGCCGCCGTCGAGACGATCGCCCGCACGCCGAGGTCGGCGAGCGCCCACGCGTTGGCGCGCGCGTTGATGCGATGGGGCGGGATCGTGTGACCGTCGCCGTGCCGGGCGAGGAAGGCCACCGCCCGGCCGCCGAGCTCACCCGACGTGACGGCCGCCGGGCCGAACGGCGTGTCGTGCTCGCGCGTCGACCCGTCGATCAGCGCTGCGAGCCCCGTGCCCCCGATGACCCCCACCGTGCTCATGGCTCAACCCTGCCCGGACGGGGCTCGGCCGGATCGAGGAGGTTCCTTACGATCCGGTGACGCGGAGGTGCAGTGGCGCTGCCGCGGCATCACTCGTCCTCGTCGATCAACTCCAGGAGCTTCCGGGCCTCGTCGCGGATCTCGTCGTGGTCGTACTGCCCGGCGCGACTCTCGAGCGAGACGACCGCGCAGCGATGCACCTTCTCGAAGTCGCCGTACGGGAAGGAGTAGGCGCCCTTCGTCTCGTCGTTCTCGTCGTCGTCGATGCCGAGGTGCCAGTGCCGGTACTCCGTCCAGCCCTGCTCGTCGATGACCGTGTTCTCGTCGTCCGCACTCGGCGCGTGCTCGCTCCAGTCGTCGCGCTCGTCGCGCACCACCTCGCCGTCGCGGACGAGTTTCCGAGCCTGGCGCAGTGCCGGTTCGTTCAGTCGGATCGCCATGTCAGTTCCTCCGTTCCATCCGGCGCAGGCGCTCCTTCGCGGTCGTGCGTGCCCGTTCCTGATCGGTCGGCGTCGTGATGGTGGCGAACAGGGTCCGGAATCCGCTCACGATCGCCATCTTCGAGGGTTGCTTCACCTGCGTGCGCTGCCGTTCGATCGTCTTCGCCGCCGAACCCTTGCGCGAGGCATCGGCAGACGAGGCGCGCCCGCCGGCACCGCCGTACCGGACCGCGACCCGCTCGAGTCGCGCCGACGAGCGCTTCGCGGCACGCCGCGCGGCATACGGCACCCGGTCGGCCTCGCGCTTGACGATCACGATGCGACGCTTCTCGGCGGAGGCCGCCGACTTCACCCGCGACTTCGCCGGCTCGGGCAGCGACGACGCGAGCTTGCGCGCCTGCTTGGCGGCCCGCTCGGCGTCCTTCACCGCGCGCTTCGCAGCACGTCGCGCGTCGCGGTCGGTTGCGGTCCTCGGCATGCGTCCCCCTCGCGTGTCGGTCGGGCAGCCGCGATCGGGCCGCCTGCACGGGCAGCGTACGCCGCGAGGCATCCGGCCCCAACCCCTTGACTGGTGGACGGGCCGCGCAACCTAGGATCGATGGCATGGCACGGCGGGGAGCGTACGCGAAGGGCGTCGCCAAGCGCGAGGAGATCCTCACGGCCGCGCTCGAGGTCATCGCGCGCGAGGGGTACGGTGGCGCGTCGGTCCGCGAGCTCGCGGATGCGGTCGGGCTCAGCCAGGCCGGCCTGCTGCACTACTTCGGCACCAAGGAGGAGCTCTTCGCCGCGGTGCTCCGCAAGCGCGACGAGACCGACCTGGCGCGGGTCGAGGAGCGGATGGGCGAGTCATCGACCTTCGAGGCGTTCCGGCAGACCATCGCCCGCAACGCCGACGTCCCGGGCCTGATCCAGCTCTACGTCCGCCTCTCCGCCGAGGCGACCGACCCGGAGCATCCCGCGCACGCGTTCTTCGCCGAACGTACGCGCACGTTCCGCGAGCTCGTCGCCGGCGACCTCCGCCGCATGCAGGCCGCGGGCACCGCCCGCGCCGACCTCGACGCCGAGCAGGCGGCCATGCTCATCCTGGCCACGGCCGACGGCCTGCAGGTCCAGTGGCTGATGGACCCCACGATCGACATGGCGGAGCACGTCTCGGAGCTGCTGCGACTGCTCGAGCCGCCCGCCGCACCGACCGAGGCCTGACCGGAGGAGACATCGTGCCCGAGCCCGCGCCCACCGTCGACGTCCTGACGAGGACGGGCGCGGTGCGCGGGAGATGGCGCGGTGCACCCGGCACGCCCGGCGCCTCCGCGGCCTTCCTCGGCATCCCGTTCGCCGAACCGCCCGTCGGGGGGCTCCGATTCGCCGCGCCCGAGCCCGCCCGGCCATGGGAGGGAGTCCGGGACGCACTCGAGCACGGGCCGACGCCGCAGCGCGGCGACCCCGGGGTCACGATCATCCCGGAGCCGTCGGTGCCCGGGGAGTCGACGCTGAACGTGGACGTGTTCACGCCGACTCCGTCCACCGACGTTCGGAGCGACGGACCAACGGATTCCGTGGGCCTGCCCGTGCTGGTCTGGTTCCACGGCGGCGGCTACGTCGCGGGTTCCCCGGCGAGTCCCTGGTACGACGGTCGCACCTTCAACCGCGACGGCGTCGTCACGGTCAACGTGTCGTACCGGCTGGGCTTCGACGGCTTCGGATGGATCGATGGGGCGCCCCCGAACCGCGGCGTGCTCGACTGGCTGCTGGCCCTCGAATGGGTGCGCGACAACGTCGCGGCATTCGGCGGCGACCCGGGGCGCGTGACGATCGCCGGGCAGTCCGCAGGCGGCGGCGCCGTGCTCACCCTGCTCGGGATGCCGCGGGCGCAGGGCCTGTTCCAGCGCGTCTGGGCGGTCTCCCCCGCGCTCGCCGACGTGTCGCCCGAACGCGCGCAGGCGTTCGCGCGACGGATCGGCGAGCTCGGCGGCATCCGCCCCGACCTCGACGGGTTGCGCTCGCTGTCCGAGGAACGCATCCGGCAACTGCAGCGCGAGGCGCTGCGACCGGCGCGCGGCGCCCGGGGCGCCGGCGCCGACCTCGTCTCGGAAGGCCTGCCGCTGGGGCCCGTCGTGGACGGGCACCTCGTGCCGGCGGCCACGCCGTCATCGCTCGCGTCGGGCGTCGGCACCGGCGTGCCGCTCGTGCTCGGCACCACCGACGACGAGTTCTCGTCGGCGTTCCGCGGCTCCGAGGCTCGGCTGCGCCTCGTCACCCGCAAGGCCGCGCTGAAGCGCCTCGGGCTCCTCGAACCGCGACGGACCGAATGGCTCGAGGCGAACCGCGGCGAGGGCCTGCGCGGCACGGCCGCGGTGCTCGGCCGCTACGTGAGTGATCACGTCTTCCGTGCACCGCTCGTGCGCGTCGTCGCCGCCCGCGAACTCGGCGCGACCGTGGCGGCGGCGGATGGCGCGGCCCCAGCGGCCACGTGGGCGTACCGCTTCTCGTGGCGATCTCCCGTCTCCGGCGCGGCGGTGCACTGCCTCGACGTCCCCTTCCTGTTCGACGTGCTCTCCGAGGGCCACGTTCCCGCGGTCGCGGGCGCGCGCCCGCCGCAGGGCCTCGCCGACCGGCTGCACGCCGACATCGTCGCATTCGTCCGCGGCGCGGACCCGGCATGGCCGACCGCCGCGGGCGAGGCGTTCCCGGCGCGGGTCTACGGTTCGACGATCGCGACCGTGCCCGACGCGTACGCCTCGGCGCGGCCGCTCGCGGGGGTGTGACGGACACCGCGGCCGGGCCCGGCGCGGGCGGCACCGCGCACCGCTCGCCCCCCGAACGGGGCACTTCTCGCACGCCGTGCCGACCCGTCATGCTGGCGCCATGACGCAGCCCGGCGCCACCGCAGCCCACCATCCGTCGGAGCGCACCACGGCGAGCCGGGCAGGGCGCAGCGACCATGCCGCGCGCATCATCGATCACCTGTTCGTCACCGGGAGTGCCACGCGTGCCGAACTCGCGGGCGCGACCGGGCTCGGCCGCACCGCCGTCTCCGGACTGGCCTCCCGGATGGTCGAGGCCGGCGTGCTCGAGGACCCCGGGGCGGGAGACGACGCGCGCCACGGCGGACTGCGCCTCGCGATCGCCGACCGACTGCTGCTCACCGCGGGAGTCGCCGCGGACGACGCGGTCGCCACCCTCGCCGAACTCGACGGCGCCGAGATCGCGCGGTACGGCGAACCGGTCGCGATCGCGGGCGACGACCCGCGGCCCTCGAGCGCCGCACCGCTCGACGCGCTCGCCGTCGTCGTCGACCGCGCGGTCGCCCAGGCCGAGCGGGATGGACGGCGCATCGCGGAGGCCACCCTGCTCGTGCAGGGCGCAGTCGTCGGCGCACCCCCGCTCGTCATCGGCGATGCCACCCTCGGACTCGACCCGCTCGACGTCACGGCCGCGCTGCGCGCGCGATCGCAGCGATTCGCCGACATCGAGCACGACCTCGTCCGGCCGCCGGCGATCCGCACGTCCGCATCGGCCCGCGCCGCGAGCGCGGCGAGCGCGGCGAGCGCGGCGAGAGACGACGGCGAGGCGACCGCGGGCGCCGGACACGACGGGCGCGATCGGATCCTGCTGCACGTCTCCGGCGACGCACAGGTGTCGGCCGCGATCGTCGTGCGCGGCGAACCCTACGCCGGGGCGCACGGACTGGCGGCGACGTTCGGTCACCTCCCCATCGTGCCGAACGGCGTGAAGTGCGCCTGCGGCCAACGCGGATGCCTCGCCACGGTCGCCGCACCCGACGTCGTGCTCGCCCGGGCGGAACTCGAGGAGTACGAGCTCGCCTACGGTCGGAAGGCGGCCATCGCGGAACTGGCCGCCCGGATCGCCGACTCGGAGGACCGCGCCCGCTGGGCATGGCTCGACGCCGCGCTCTGGATCGGACGAGCCCTGCAGGTCACCGTTCCGACGATCGACCCCGACGTGGTGGTCGTCGGCGGATGGTGGGCGCCCCTCGTCGCCGACATCGCCGCGGCGTTCCGCGACAACCGGCCGGACGTCGGCGGCGGAGTCCTCGACGCCATCCCGCCCATCGTGGCCGGGCGGTCCGATGACGAGCTCGGACTCGGGGGCGCGCGCGGTCAGGCGCGCGACGGCCTCCGGTCGTGGTTGGCCTCCGCCGTCGCCTGACGCGTCGGGCGGAATCGGCGGGCGATGCCCCATGCGGTCACGCGTCCCATCGCCTCGAACACGATCGCGGCGCTCATCTTCGATCGCCCCCGCTCCCGCTCGACGAAGGTGACCGGCGCTTCGACGACCCGGAGCCCCGCCATGACGGCGTGCCACGTCATGTCGACCTGGAACCCGTAGCCCTTCGTGTGCACGTCCTCCAGATGCAGCGCGCGCAGCGCGTCAGCGCGATAGACCCGGTACCCGGCGGTGGCATCCTTCACGGGCAGCCCGAGCATCCACCGCGAGTACGTGCTCCCGGTCTTGGAGAGCCAGACGCGCCGACGCGGCCAGTTCACCGCCGACCCGCCCGGGACCCACCGCGACCCGATGACGACGTCGGGCGTGCGCCCCGCGGCATCCGTCGTCGCAAGCGACTCGAGCAGCGTCGGCAGCTGCTCGGGCAGGTGCGACCCGTCGGCGTCGAGTTGCACGATCGGGTCGTACCCCCGCTCGAGCGCCCAATCGAACGCGGCGAGGTAGGCGGCACCGAGCCCCGCCTTGTCGCGCCGGTGCAGCACGTGCAGCGAGGCATCCGCTTCGGCCATCTCATCGGCGAGTTCGCCGGTGCCGTCGGGCGAGCCGTCGTCGACGACGAGCACCGACGCGGTCGGCACCTCGGCGCGCACGCGGGCCACGATGCCGGGCAGGTTCTCGCGCTCGTCGTACGTGGGGATCACGACGAGGGGACCGCTCACCGGCTCCTCCTCAGCACGCGACGACATGTCAGGGAATCGTACCCGTCCGCGGTTGCGGGCCGCGAACCGGGGCGGCGCACACTACACCCGTCGGGCGCGCGCGGGCAGTGGTCGCGTCATTCCGGGCCGGGCCTTGTCGCGATGGCCACCGGGTGCTGGACTTGCGGCGGCACCACGAACTCAGGGGGAGACGCACATGCCGTACATCACCGTCGGGACCGAGAACTCCGCGCCGATCGAGCTCTACTACGAGGACCACGGCGAGGGACGACCCGTCGTCCTCATCCACGGCTACCCGCTCGACGGAGCGTCCTGGGAGAAGCAGGCCCGCGCGCTGCTCGGCGCCGGCTACCGGGTCGTCACGTACGACCGTCGGGGCTTCGGCCGATCGTCCAAGCCCACGATCGGCTACGACTACGACACGTTCGCCGCAGACCTGAAGACGCTGCTCGATGCGCTCGAACTGACGGATGCCACGCTCGTCGGCTTCTCGATGGGCACGGGGGAGGTCGGGCGCTACCTGGGCGCCCATGGCAGCGAACGCGTCGCGAAGGCCGCGTTCCTCGGCTCGTTGGAGCCGTACCTGAGGACCACCGACGACAACCCCGACGGCGCCGCGCCCGACTTCGACGGGCTGAAGGCGCAGGCCGAGGGCGACCGGTTCGCGTGGTTCGACGGGTTCTTCGAGAACTTCTACAACCTCGACGAGAACCTCGGCTCGCGGATCTCGGAGGCCGCCGTGCGCGGAAGCTGGGCGACGGCCGCAGGGGCGGGGTGGTATGCCGCGTCGGCGTGCGTCGACACGTGGCTGACGGACTTCCGGTCGGACATCGAGCGGATCGACGTGCCCGCGCTCATCGTGCACGGCACCGCCGACCGGATCCTCCCGATCGACGCGACCGCCCGGCGCTTCCGCCGGATGCTGCCCTCGGCCGAGTACATCGAGATCGAGGGCGCGCCGCACGGGATGCTGTGGACGCATGCCGAGGAGATCAACGCGGCGCTGCTGACGTTCGTCGCGTCGTAGGGGCGACCCGGTCGGGCGCACCGCGTCGGGCGCACCGGGTCGTGCGCGCCGCGTCGGGTGCGCCCGACCCGCACCTTCGAGATCGGACGCCGCCGGCGCAGTGGGCGTCAGCCCGCGAGCGCCTCGAGCAGCTGCGGCTTCGTCATGCGCGAGTAGCCCGTGATCCCGCGCTCCTTCGCCAGCGCACGCAGTTCCGGAACCGTGCGCGACGCCAGATCCGCAGCGGCCGGCTTGGCGCCGGGCTTCGACGCGGGCTTCGCACCCGGCTTGGTCGCGGGCTTCCTCGTGGTCGCCGGCTTCGCGGCCGCGGGCTCGGCGCTCACGGACTTCGCATCCGCCTGCTCGGCGGGATGCGGCTCGCCGGCGGGCGCGGGCGACGCGGACGCGACGGCCGAGTCGGCGGACGCCGCGGACGACCCGCTCGCGGGTGCGGCGGACGCCGGTGCTTCCGTCACCGCGGGAGCCGCGGCATCCGTCGTCGTGTCCTTCCGGCGGAGCTTGCGCAGCTGCTCGCGCGTCGCCTGCCCGGCCCGGGAGGCGAGCTGCTTCGCGGCGTCGAGCGCCTTGGCGGCAGGGTTCTGGTCGGATTTCGCAGGTGCCATCATCGATCCCTCGGGGTGGGGGCGTGCGGGTGGGGTTCTGCGGAATCGTAGCCGGATCAGCGTCGCAGTTCGAGCGTGCAGCACTTCACGCCGCCGCCGCCGAGCAGCAGCTCCGACAGGTCGACGCCGATCGGGTGGTAGCCGGCCTCGCGGAGCTGGCGCTCGAACCCGGTCGCTCGAGCGGCAATGACGACGTTGCGCCCGTCGCTGTACGAGTTGAGGCCGAGCACCGCGGCGTCCTCCTCGGAGACGAGGATCGCGTCGGGGTAGCGCTCGCGGAGGATCTCGAGCGAGGGGCCGTCGAACGCACTCGGCAGGTAGGCGATGTGCTCCTGGCCGGGTCGGGAGTCGAGCACGGCGATCGCGGTGTCGAGGTGGTAGAAGCTCGGGTTCACGAGCGTCAGCGTGACGACCTCGCGGCCCGTGATGCGGGCGAGTTCCTCGTGGCTCGAGCCGTCGCTCCGGAAGCCGGTGCCGGCGAGGATCGCCTCGCCCACGAGGAGGAAGTCGCCCTCGCCTTCGTTCGTCTCGGCCGGCTCGCGCACGTCGAAGCCCGCCTGCCGGAACCAGTCCATGTACGCCGGCCCCTCGGCGGCCCGCTGCGCGTGCGTGAACTTCGCGCCGTACGCGATGCCGTCGATCACGGTGCCGCCGTTCGCCGCGTAGACCATGTCGGGCAGGCCCTCGACCGGGTCGATGAGGTGCACGTCGAAGCCCAGCCCGACGTACGTGTCGTGGAGCGCCTGCCACTGCGCCACGGCGAGCGCGGTGTCGGTCGGCTTCGCCGGATCCATCCACGGGTTGATCTGGTAGACGACGGTGAAGTGCTCGGGACGGCACATCAGCACGGTCTTCTTCGACGCGGTGCGCTCGGTCGCGGCGGCGTTCGGGGTCGTCTGGGTCTCGATCACGGTCGACATCTCACTCCTCGAAGGTGGGTTCGTCGGCCGGGCACGGCGGCGCGCCGCCGGCTCGACCGGTGGGGTGTCGGCGGACCAGGTCGCTCTCTCGAGCCCCGGCGGCGGTGTTCGGATGGCACCGCCGTCGGGACGCCACCTCCAGTGTGGCGCTCGGAGCCTGCGACTTCTCGGCTTCTCGCACACGATTCGTGCGCGTTCGGTCGCCACACGCAACGATTCGAAGCTGACGGATGGTGCTCACGCGCGCTTGACGCATCGTGGCGGGCATGACGGACGCACGATTCCGGCGCGGCTCTCCGCGCTCGGGCGAGCACACGTCGAGGCTGCCGAGCGGCCGAGGGGATGGTCGGACCGGGCGACGTGGGCCAGCGCCCCCGACTCAGGCCGCGCGCACCCCGGCCTCCTCGTTGCGCCGGTCGCGCCACGCGAGCCAGTGCCTCACGGCCGCGTCGTCGTAGTGCGGACCCGAGATCCCCAGCGTGAAGAGCCGAACCCCGGCGTCGTGCAGCGCATCGGCGTAGTCGTCGTCGAGGCTGCGGCGAGGCAGCTCGTTCGAGATCGTGATGCCCGAGACATCCCGCCCGACCTGCTCGCCCCAGCGCTTCAGCACGTCGACCTTGCGACCGAGCTCGTCGGGGCGCACGAACGAGTGCCAGATGTCGGCATGCTCGGCCACGAGGCGCAGCGTCTTCTGCTCGCCCTTGCCGCCGATCATGATCGGGATGTCGCGCGTCGGCGCCGGGTTGAGCTCCGCCCACCGCCCCCGCACCCGGGGCAGCGCCTCGGCGAGGTCGTCGAGGCGCGAGCCGACGGTGCCGAACTCGTAGCCGTACTCGTCGTAGTCGCGCTCGAACCAGCCCGAGCCGGTGCCGAAGATGAAGCGGCCCCGCTCGCCGCCCTTCGCGCTGATGTGGTCGAGCGTGCGGGCCATGTCGGCCTGCAGGTCGGCGTTGCGGTACGAGTTGCAGTTCACGAGCGTGCCGAACTCGACGCGCTCGGTCTGCTCGGCCCAGGCGCCGAGCATGGTCCACGCCTCGAAGTGGAGCCCGTCGGGGTCCCCGGAGAGCGGGAAGAAGTGGTCCCAGTTGAAGACGACGTCGACGCCGAGGTCCTCCATGCGGAGCACGGCGTCGCGGATCTGCGGGTAGGTCGCATGCTGCGGCTGCAGCTGCACGCCGAGGCGCGCGGGAGCGGTGTTCGGGGTCATGGCCTCACGATACGTTCGCGGGCGAGCGATCTCCGCCGGCTGCGCCACGAGCGAACGGATGCCGCATCCGCGCGTCGCGCGCACCGGCGATCACGAAACCGCAACAGCACGCACGAAAGCAGCGTAGGGCCGTTCCGTGACGCAACGGACGGTCGTACACTCGGGCCCATGGACAACCTCGACCGGGCCATCCTCGACCTGCTCCGCCAGAACTCGCGGGCCGGGTACGGCGACATCGGGTCGTCGGTCGGGCTGTCGGCCTCCGCCGTCAAGCGTCGCGTCGACAAGCTGGTCGCCGACGGCGTCATCAAGGCGTTCACGATCCAGGTCGACCCGGCGGTCGACGGCATGAGCACCGAGGCCTACGTCGAGCTGTTCTGCCGCGGCACCGTCGCACCCGACGAGCTGCAGCGCATCCTGCAGGGCGTGCCCGAGGTCGTGTACGCGGGCACCGTCACGGGCAGCGCCGACGCGATCGTGCACATGCGAGCCCGCGACATCACCTCGCTCGAGGAGGCGCTCGAGCGCGTGCGCATCGCACCGAACGTCGACCACACGCGGAGCGCCATCGTGCTGTCGCGCCTCGTCAACCGCAACCGGGACTGACCCGCGACCGCGAGTCCCGACCCGCACGCCCACCCTCGACCTCGGAGCCCCCATGCGATTCACCGTCGACGACGACGCGCACACTCCCCCGTACGAGCAGCTCCGCATGCAGGTCGTCGACGCAGTGCGCGACGGACGGCTCGCCGCCGGCGCCAAGCTGCCGACCGTCCGCGCCCTCGCCGAGGAGCTCGGGCTCGCCGCGAACACGGTCGCGCGCGCCTACAAGGAGCTCGAGGCCGACGGCGTCGTCGAGGGCCGCGGCCGCGCGGGCACGTTCGTCAGCGCGGCGGGCGACCCGGTCGAGCGGGCGCTGCAGGGCGCGGCATCCGACTTCGCCGACACGGTCGAGCGCCTGGGCGTGACGACGGATGCCGCCGAGGCCGCCGTCGCACGCGCGCTTCGCGCCCGGCGCTGAGCCCGCGCCCGCCTCGCGCGCCTCGCGCGCCTCGCCGCGCCTCGCCTCGCCTCGCTGCGCGTTCACGCACGATTTCTGCGGTGGAGTACGCGGTGCGCCCGTACGCCACCCCAGAAACCGTCCGCGTTCGGCGAGGGCCAGGGGGCGGACCGCGCGACTCAGCTCGCCGCCGCCTCCTGCGGCGCCGGGATCGGCTCCTTGGGCAGGCGCCGCACCTTCTGCCGCCGGCGCCGGCGCTCGGGGATCATCGAGCGCATCTCCTCGAGCTTGCCGAAGCAGAGCAGGCGGTCCTCGGCCTCGAGCACGACCCCCTTGCGCGGGTTCGGGATCACCGTGGCGCCGCGGTGCAGCGTCAGCACCGTGATGTCGCGCTCCCAGAGGCCCGACTCGCCGAGCGACTTGCCGACGAGGTCCGCCGCGCCGTGCACGACGAGTTCCGCGACGCCGTACCCCGTCGAGACGGTGAGTCGCTGCCGCACGTCGATCTCGGGAAAGGCGACCTGGTTGCCGATGTAGTCGATGATGGCGCCCGCGACATCCAGGTTCGTCGCCGTCTCGATGCCCTGCAGGCCGGGCGACGAGTTCACCTCCATGACCAGTGGGCCCTCGTTGCCCTCGAGCATGTCGACGCCCGCGACCTTCAGCCCCATGATCTGCGCCGACCGCACGGCGGCCTGCTCGTACTCGGGCGTGAGCTCGACGCGCTCCACGCTGCCGCCGCGGTGCACGTTCGAGCGGAACTCGTCGCCGCTCGCGACTCGTCGCATGGCCGCGACGACGCGATCGCCGACGACGAGGGCCCGGATGTCGCGTCCGCGACTCTCGGCGATGAACTTCTGGATCAGCACGTTCTGCTTCGTCGAGTGCAGGGTCTCGATGATGGCCTCGGCGACCTTCACCTGCGGGGCGAGGATCACGCCGATGCCCTGCGTGCCCTCGAGGAGCTTGATCACGACGGGCGCGCCGCCGACCGACTCGATCGCGGTGCGGAGGTCGGCCCGGTTCCGAACGAACGCGGTCGGGGGCAGCGCGATGTTGTGCCGCGAGAGGATCTGGTTCGCACGGAGCTTGTCGCGCGCGTTGGTGATGCCGTTCGCGGTGTTGGGCGTGTACACGTCCATCTGCTCGAACTGGCGGACGACGGCGGTGCCGAAGTAGGTGATCGAGTTGCCGATGCGCGGCAGGATCGCGTCGTAGTCCGACAGCGGTCGACCGCGGTACTGCAGGTCGGGCTCGGCGCCCGAGAGGTCGATGCCGAACCGGAGGGTGTTCAGGACCTTGACCTCGTGACCGCGCTGCTGCGCTGCAGCACGGAGACGCTGGGTCGAGTACGCCTGCGGCGCGCGCGACAGGATCGCGAGTTTCATTCGGGAGTCCCTGCGAAGATGATCGGGTGACGGATGTGCCGAACCATTCAAACACCATCGCCGGATGGCGCGAATGGGTGCGCCTCCCGCAGGCCGACGTCGAATGGCTGAAGGCGAAGCTCGACACCGGCGCGCGCTCGTCGGCGCTGCACGCGTTCGACGTCGAGGAGTTCGAGCGCGACGGTGCCGACTGGGTACGGTTCGGCATCCACCCCTGGCAGGACACCGATGCGGATGCCGCGACCGTCGAGCTCCCCGTCCACGATCGCCGCGTCATCCGCAGTTCGACGGGTCACACCCAGGAGCGGCTCGTGGTGCTCATGGAGGTCGTGCTGCACGACCGCCCCGTGACCGCCGAGGTGACGCTCACGAACCGCGACGAGATGGGCTTCCGCATGCTGATCGGGCGTGAGGCGCTGCGGAACGGGTTCCTCGTCGACGCGGGCCGCTCGTTCGTGGGCGGGCGCGCGCCCCGCGACATCCGTCGTCGCAACCGCGGCCGCGCCTGACCCGCCCGCTCCGCCGGGCGCTCGCGCCCGCTCCAGTTCGCAGGACCAGCCGGCCCATCCTCCCGCCCCCGGCGGGCATCCCGCGTCTCATCCTGCGAACCCGCACGCCACCCCGCCACGCGACGGGTCCAGTTCGCAGGACCAGCCGGTCTATCCTCCCGCCCGGCGCGGCATCGCGCGGCTCATCCTGCGAACTCCGGCGGAGCCGGTGACGACGACGGATGCCGCGGCTCACGCCACGGCGAGGTCGGCCTCGAGCCGGGCCACGTCCTCGGCGCGGCACAGCTCGGTCGCCGGCTGCATGGCCGTCGCGCTGCCCGCGGCGACCGCCGCGCGGAACGCCTCGCCGATCGTGCGGCCCTGCGCGAGCCGGAGCACGAGCGCACCGAGGAAGGCGTCGCCCGCGCCGACGGCGCTCGCCACCCGAACATGCGGCGTTGGCAGGCGCAGTACCTCGTCGCGCGTGACCAGCACTGCGCCGCGCGCGCCCAGCGTCAGCGCGACGACCTCGGCGCGGCCCGACGCCACGAGCACGCGGGCCGCGTCGACCAGCTCGGGCTCGTCGAGTTCGCCCACGGCGCCGACGAGCTCGGCGAGTTCGTCGCGGCTCGGCTTGATCAGGAACACGCCGGCCTCGAGCGCATGGCGGAGCGCCGGGCCCGAGGCATCCACCACCAGGCGAACGTGGTGGTCGCCGGAGATCTCGGCGAGCATCCCGTAGAAGTCGTCGGGCACGCCCGGCGGCAGGCTGCCGCTCGCAACGAGGAAGCCACCCGCCGGCAGCTCGTCGGCGACGACTGAGAGGCACGCCCGCCATTCGGGTTCCCGCATCGTGGGGCCCTGCAGCACGAACCGGAACTGATCCCCGGTCGACAGCTCGTCGACCGTGAAGCTCTCACGGGTGTTGCCCCCGATCGTGATCACGCGCGCGACGAGGCCGGCCTCCTCGATGAAACCACGGTACGCGTGCCCGGTCGGGCCGCCGAGCGGGTAGACGGCGATCGAACTTCCGCCGAGGTTCCGGATGGCGCGGCTCACGTTCACGCCGCCCCCGCCGGGATCGAACCGGCTGGGCCCGCACCGCAGCTTGTGCTCGGGCACGACCCGGTCGGCCGTGCTCGACACGTCGAGCGCGGGATTCATGGTCAACGTCACGATGGGTGCGTGCACGGCCATGTCCAGAGCCTATGCGTCGCACCCCCGCGCGGCGGGACCAACGGCCGGTCCCGCCGCGCGGCGGCGAGCACGCGGCATCCGCTCAGTAGTCGACGGCGTCGCGGGAGATCGGACACGTCATGCAGTGCCCGCCGCCGCGGCCGCGGCCGAGCTCGGCGCCCACGATCTCGATGACCTCGACGCCGGCGTCGCGCAGGAGCGCGTTCGTGTACGTGTTCCGGTCGTAGGTGAATACGACGCCGGGCTCGACGGCGACCGCATTGTTGCCGCTGTCCCACTGCTGGCGCTCGCCCGCGTACCACCCGCCGCCCGGCTCGACCGCCCGCAGCTTCGCGAGGCCGAGCGACTCGGCGACCACGTCGATGAACGACGCGCGCTCCTCGGTGACCTCGATGCCGCCGTCGTCGGCGGGCCGCAGCGAGAACGTGTGGATGCCGTCGACGATGTCGGGGTAGTACGTCACGAGGTCGCGGTCGGCGAACGTGAAGACCGTATCGAGGTGCATGGCTGCACGGAGCTTCGGCATGCCCGCGACGACGACGCGATTCGCCGCGCCCCGCTCGAACAGGCGCGCGGCAACGGCCGTGATCGCCTGGCGCGACGTGCGCTCGCTCATGCCGATCAGCACGACGCCGTTGCCGACGGGCATCACGTCACCGCCCTCGAGCGTCGCCTGGCGCCAGTCCTGCTCCGGGTCGCCCCACCAGACGGTGCTGCCGGTGTAGTCGGGGTGGAAGTCGTAGATGGCCTTCATCAGCATGGTCTCGGCGTGCCTCGCCGGCCAGAACAGCGGGTTGAGCGTCAGCCCGCCGTAGATCCAGCACGTCGTGTCGCGCGTGTAGATCGTGTTGGGCAGCGGTGGCATGAGGTACTCGGTCATGCCCGCCGATTCGCGCACGAGTGCGACCTCGGGCGCGCGGAACTCGGCCGGGAGGTCCCGCGTCGACAGCCCGCCGATGAGGTACTCCGTGAGCGTCGCGTGGTCGAGGGAGTCGAGGAACGCGCGCGTGTCGGCGACGAGGCCCGTGCCCACCTCGTTCGCGACGATCTTGCGGTCGAGCAGCCAATCGCGTGCGCCCGGCACCGCCAGCGTCTCGGCGAGCAGGTCGTGGAGTTCGACGACCTCCACGTCGCGATCGCGCAGGTGCTGCACGAAGTCGGCGTGGTCGCGCTGGGCGTTCTGCACCCAGAGCACGTCGTCGAACAACAGCGCATCGCTGTTGCTCGGCGTCAGCCGTTCATGGCCGAGCCCGGGTCGGCACACGAGCACCTTCCGCAGCCGTCCCACCTCGGAGTGGACCCCGTACGACTGGTCCGACATGGCATGCTCCCTTCTGCGCCGCGGCGCGAGGACGATCAGAGCTGGACGACACCGGTGACGAGCAGGATGACGCCGATCACCGCGAACGCCACGATCGCGATGAAGACCACGAGGCCGGCGGGCGTGAACACCCTGGCCTGCTGCTGTCGGCGCGCGACGACGTACAACGCGGTCGCCGGGGCGAGCAGGATGCACGCCAGGAACAGGAACACGTAGCCGGCCGCCCAGATCAGGAAGAGCGTGTACACGGTCGAGATCGCCGCGATCACGAGCTCGCGCGCGCGGCGCGCTGGTACGGCATCCGGATACCCGTCGCGCTGCACGGCGATCTTCACCGCGTACGCGCTGGCCAGTGCATAGGGCGCGAGCGAGAGCGCCGCCGTGAGGTCGAGCGTGAAGTCCAGGGCGTCGGTCACGAACTGCACCGCGAACAGGATGACGGTGACGAGGATCGACGTCCACAGCACGGCGCGCTCCGGCACCTCGCGCGCGTTCAACTGCGCGAAGTAGCGCGGCAGGTCCCTGTCCTTCGCGGCCGCGAACACGACGTCTGCGGCCAGCAGCTGCCATGCCAGGTAGGCGCCGAGCACCGAGATGATGAGTCCGACGCGGATGAACGCCCCACCCCACGGGCCGACCGCCGCCTCGAGCACCCCGCCGGCCGACGGCTGCGGCAGGTCGGCGATCTCGGCCTGCGGCAGGATCCCGTACGACAGGATCGACACCGACGCGAACAGCGCGAGCACCGAGAGGAAGCCGAGCACCGTCGCCCGCCCGACGTCGGAGCGCTTCTTCGCGTAGCGGGAGTACACGCTCGCGCCCTCGATGCCGAGGAACACGAAGACCGTGATCAGCATCGTGCCCTGCACCTGGGCGAACAACGACTCGTCGCCGGCCGGCCCGGCGTCGCCGGAGAGGTTGCCGACGAAGACGTCCCAGTCGAAGAAGGAGACGACGAGCACGAGGAAGAGCGCGAGCGGCACCAGCTTCGCGACCGTGACGATGAAGTTGATCGCCGCGGCCTCGCGGACGCCCTGCCGGATCAGCAGGTAGACGCCCCACACCGCGGCGACCGAGATGAAGAACGACGGCCACGTGTCGCCCTCGCCGAGCACCGGTCGCAGCTCGGGGAAGAGCTGCGAGAGCGTCGTCATGATCAGCACCCAGTAGAACGCGTTGCCCGCGCACGCCGAGGCCCAGTAGCCGACCGCCGAGAGGAAGCCGGGGTACACCCCGAAGCCCGCCCGCGCGTAGACGTAGACGCCGTTGTCGAGCTCCGGCTTCCGCATCGCGAGGTTCTGGAACACGAGGGCCAGCGTGAGCATGCCGAGGCCGGCGATCGTCCACGCGATGAGCGCGCCGTAGACGCCGGTCTGGCTTGCGAATCGCGCCGGGAGCTGGAAGACGCCCGCGCCCACCATCGAGCCCACGACCATCGCGGTCAGCGCGGGGAGGCTCAGCTTCGAGGGCGGGCGCGCCTCGGTCGTCGATGCCATGAGGCCCCCTCCCCAGTCCGATCCGCCCCCGTGCGGATGGTTCAGGACGCAGCGTCGCAACCTGCACCGTGTCTAGCGCAGCGTCACGGGCGCGCACAAGGGCGGGCGGATGCCGCGGGCGGATGCCGCGGGCGGACGCCGCGGGCGGATGCCTGGCTCGCTGCCGGGCACGGAGAAGGGCGGCCGCTCCCGCGACCGCCCTCCGTGGCATCCGTCTCGAGCGCCTAGATGACGCCGTCGGAGATCGTCGTCGGGTTGCCGAACCGGTGGTTCGTGATCGAGATCGCCTGCTCGTGCAGGAACGGCAGCAGCTCGACGCGCCCCGACGGCGTGACGGGGTGCGACCACACCGCGAGGTCGGGCGTGCCCCCGGTGGCCTCGGCGAGCGCCGTGGCCGAGCCGCCCACGAGCCGCACACGGCCGGTGATCGCGCCCGAGCCGGCGCGCGTGATCCAGCCCGCGTCGCCCTCGCGGACGACCCGGATGTCGCGCGACGCGAGCAGGGCGCGGACGCCCTTCGGCAGCTCGTGCGCGGTGGACACCGACAGCGGCGACTTCGCGAGCAGGCCCGCCGCGATGACGCGCAGGCCGTCGGCGAGCGTCGCATCCTCGCTCACGCGGATCGTCACGGGCAGCGGCAGGTAGCGGAACAGGTTCCGCTCGACGCCGAGGCCGGAGACGTCCTTGACCGTGGCGTACTCATCGGCCCAGGCGACCGCGTCGGAGAGCGCTGAGCGGCGGAGCAGTTCGTACGCCTCGTACTCGAGCGACGACTGCGACGCCTCGATGAGGTCGGTCACGCGCTGCTCGAGGCCGCGCAGGTGCAGCGACCGGCTGGGCTCGGAGTGATCGGGCGCCCAGTCGCCGAGGCCGAACAGGTAGTTCGGGCCGCCGGCCTTGGCTCCTGCCCCCACCGACGAGCGCTTCCATCCGCCGAACGGCTGGCGCTGCACGATCGCGCCCGTGATGCCGCGGTTGACGTAGAGGTTGCCGGCCTCGACGTCCGCGAGCCAGGTCGCGATCTCGTCGGAGTCGAGCGAGTGCAGGCCGGCCGTGAGGCCGAAGTCGACCGCGTTCTGGAAGCGGATTGCCTCGTCGAGGTCCTTGGCGTGCATGATGCCGAGCACGGGGCCGAAGAACTCGGTGAGGTGGAAGTACGAGCCGGGCTTCACGTTCGCGCGGATGCCGGGCGACCACAGCCGTCCGGTGCCGTCGAGCTGCCGCGGCTCGACGAGCCACTCCTCGTCGGCGCCGAGCGTGGTGAGCGCGTGCAGCAGCTTGCCGTTCGCGGGCTCGACGATCGGGCCCATCTGGCTGGCGGGGTGCTCGGGCCACCCGACGCGGAGGCTCGTCGCGGCATCCACCAGCTGGCGGCGGAACCGCTCGGACTTCGCGACCGAGCCGACGAGGATCACGAGCGACGCGGCCGAGCACTTCTGGCCCGCGTGGCCGAACGCGCTCTTCACGACATCGGATGCCGCGAGGTCGAGGTCGGCGGACGGCGTCACGATGATCGCGTTCTTGCCGCTGGTCTCGGCGAGGAGCGGCAGGTCCTTCCGGAACGAGCGGAACAGCTCGGCGGTCTCGTAGGCGCCGGTGAGGATGACGCGGTCGACCTTCTCGTCGGAGACGAGCTTGGTGCCGAGCTCGCGCGAGCCCAGGTCGACGAGGGCGAGCAGGTCCTTCGGGATGCCGGCCTCCCAGAGGGCCTCGACCATGATCGCGCCCGAGCGCTGCGAGAGCTTCGCGGGCTTGATGATGACGCCCGAGCCCGCGGCGAGCGCGGCGAGCACGCCGCCTGCGGGGATCGCGACCGGGAAGTTCCAGGGCGGCGTGACGACCGTGAGCTTCGAGGGCACGAAGCGGGCTCCCTGCACGCGGTCGAGCTCTCGGGCCCGCTCGGCGTAGTAGTGCGCGAAGTCGATCGCCTCGCTGATCTCGGGGTCGGCCTCGGCGATGGTCTTGCCGGTCTCGGCGGCCATGACCTCGATGAGCCGGTCGCGGTTCGCCGCGAGCGCGAGGCCCGCGCGGTGGAGGAGCGCTGCGCGCTCGTCGCCCGGCAGCGCGGCCCAGGCGGCGGCGCGCTCGGTGACCGCGGTCATGAGCCGCTCGAGCTCTTCGGCGGTCTCGATGCGGTTCGCCGTCAGGGTGTCGATGCCGAGGGTCGAGGTGGGCACGCGCTCGAGGATCCGGCGACCCCAGTCGCGGTTCGCGGCGAGCGCCGGGTCGGTGTCGGGCTCGTTGCGGAAGCCGGGCGTGACGCCGGGACCCGTGAGCTCGGCCGCGGCGGCGGCCGCGGCATCCGTCAGCTCGCCGTCGAGCCCGGAACCTCGGGTGATGCCGAGGACGACGCTCGTGAGCGAGCCCTCGTGCTCCTCGCCCGGCGCGGGCGCACCGACGACGGTGCTCGCGAGCTCGGCGGCATCCTTCTCGTCCCACTCGGTGCGGCGGTTCTGGGTGCGGTTCGGCGACGGTGCCGGGCCCTCCGGGTCCTCGCCCTCGAGTGCGGCGAGCGAGCGCAGGTAGCGGTCGCGCTCGCGTTCGAACAGGGCGCGGTTCTCGTTCAGCTCGAACACGGCCGACATGAAGTTGTCCTGGCTCGCGTTCTCCTCGAGGCGGCGGATCAGGTACGCGATCGCGACGTCGAACTCCGACGGGTTCACGACGGGCGTGTAGAGCAGGAGGCGTCCGACGTCGCCGCGGACCGCTGCGGCCTGGCCGGTGGCCATGCCGAGCAGCATCTCGAACTCGACGCCCTGCTCGAGGCCGCGCTCCTTCGCGGTGAGGTACGCGTGCGCGACGTCGAAGAGGTTGTGACCGGCGATGCCGAGCTTCACGGCGTCGATGCGGTCGGGCGTCATCGACCAGTGCAGCACGCGCTTGTAGTTGGTGTCGGAGTCCTGCTTGGTCGAGTAGGTGGCGAGCGGCCAGTCGTGGATCGCGGCGTCCACGTGCTCCATGGCGAGGTTCGCGCCCTTGACGACGCGCACCTTGATCGGGGCGCCGCCCGCTGCGCGCCGGGCCTGGGCCCACTCGGTGAGCTCCTGCATCGCGCCGAGCGCGTCGGGCAGGTAGGTCTGCAGCACGATGCCGGCCTCGAGGCCCTGCAGCTGCGGCTGGTCGAGGAGGCGCGTGAAGACCGCGATGGTGAGGTCGAGGTCGCGGTACTCCTCCATGTCGAGGTTGATGAACTTCGCCCTGCCCTCGGCCGCGCCCTTCGCCGCGAGCTCGTACAGCGGCGTGAGCTTGGCGACGACCTTCTCGACGGCCTCGTCGAACGACCACATCGACAGCTGGCTGACGACGCTCGAGACCTTGATCGAGACGTAGTCGACGTCGTCCCGCGCGAGGAAGTCGTACGTCCCCTTCAGGCGCCGGTCGGCCTCGTGCTCGCCGAGCACGGCCTCGCCGAGGAGGTTGAGGTTCAGGCGGTTGCCCGACTCGCGGAGCTTCGCGATCGCCGGGCCGAGCTTCGCGGGGGTGGCGTCGAGCACGAGGTGGCCGACCATGGCGCGCAGCACGCGGCGCGCGATCGGGATGACGAGCCACGGGAACGCCGGCGCCATCGCGCCGCCGAGCCGGATCGCGGCCTTGAGGTACGCGGGCAGGAACTTCGGGGTCAGCTTCGCGACCTCGGCGAGGTTGCGGCCGGCGACACCGAGGTCTTCGGGGCGCATGACGCCGTCGACGAAGCCCACGGTGAAGGCGAGGCCGTGCTCGTCCTTGAGCACGCCCGCGAGGCGCTGCGCCGCGGGATCGACGGGATGGTTCGCGCTCTCGGCGAGCCAGCGCTCGACGAGGGCGATGACGTGGTCGGTGTCGGGGACGACGTCCGTGAGGAGCTTCGAAGTGGTCACGACTGCGGTGTCCTTAGGTCTCGGAGGGCGCACGGGGATGGTGCACGCCCGGCACCTCCAGTCTGCGCCTCGAATTCCGTTCGGTACAGCGAATGAATCCGATGCATACTGTTCATGTTTCCCGAATGGTCGGGCTCCCGGCATCCGCCGCGCCGACCGCGGGCCCGAGACCGGCACGGATGCCGGATGAGGAGGTCGCACGCATGCTCGACGTCCGTCGCCTGCGCCTCCTCGTCGAACTGAGCCAGCGGGGCACGCTCACCGCCGTCGCCGAGGCGCTCTCGTACAGCCCCTCGTCGGTCTCGCAGCAGCTCACCCAGCTCGAGAAGGAGGCGGGGGTGCCGCTGCTCGTCCAGGTCGGCCGCCGCGTGCAGCTCACGCCGCAGGCCGAGCTGCTCGTCGGGCACGCGCAGGCCGTCCTCGAGCGGCTCGAGGAGGCCGAGGCGGATGTCGCGCGCTCGCTCACGACCGTCGGCGGAACGGTGCGCATCGCCGTGTTCCAGTCCGCGGCGCACGCCGTCGTCCCGCAGGCGCTCACGCTGCTCGCCGCAGAGCACCCCTCGCTGCGCGTCGAGGTCACCGAGCGCGAGCCCGAGCTCGCCCTCTTCGACGTCGCGGCGCGCGACTTCGACCTCGTCATCGCCGAACAGTACCCGGGGTACACCCGACCGCTGCATGCCGAGCTCGACCGGGTGCCGCTCGCGCGCGACGCCATCCGGCTCGCACTGCCGCCGCATCCCGCCGCGCGGCGTCGCGGACTGCGCCGACCCGACCCGGCTGCCGCGGCGCTGCCGAAGGACGCCCCGACGGAGCTGCTCCGGTCCGTCGCCGACGACGGCCTCGCCGCGGCATCCGAGATGCCCTGGGTCATGGAGCCGCGCGGCACGGCCTCGCGCGAGTGGGCCGAGCAGCTCTGCCGCCGTGCGGGCTTCGAACCCGACGTGCGCTTCGAGACCGCCGACCTCATGGCCCACATCCGCCTCATCCGGTCGGGCAACGCGGTCGGCCTCCTCCCCGACCTCGTCTGGGCCGGAGAGGCGCCGAGCGTGCAGATCGCGTCGCTGCCCGACGACCCGTTCCGCGAGGTGTTCTCGTCGACCCGCCGAGCGTCGGCCCGGCGCCCGGCCGTCGTCGCCGCGCGCGAGGCGCTCGCCCGCGCGGCCGCCCGCAGCGACCCTCCCGCGACGCACGACTGAACGGGGTGACGCCGACGGCGCGCCCCGCTACGCTGCGACCATGACCAGGGGGAAGAGACTCGTCATCGGCATGGGGGTGCTGGCGGCCGCGCTCGCGTTCAGCGGGTGCAGCGGCGTCGCCGGCGAGGACACCGGGGGCGACATCGATCCGACCGGCACGTGGGGCGACTCGTCGACGCAGGGTGAACCGTTCCTCACGCTCGAGGACGGCGGCGACTTCACCGGCAGCGACGGCTGCAACACGCTGAACGGCACGTGGTCGGTCAACGAGGCCGACCAGGTCGAGTTCGAGAACGTGGCGTCCACGAAGATGGCGTGCGACGACGTCGACGACTGGCTCGCCGGCATGAGCGCAGCGGATGTCGCGGACGACTCGATGACCGTGCTCGGCAGCGACGGGTCGCCGATCGGCACGCTCGACCGCTCGAGCTGAGCGCGCCGGCACCGGTTGCCGGACTCGCCCGCCGGAACGCACGGCGGCTCGGTCAGGCCGCGCCCTCGCCGTGCATCCACGGCGTGTGGCTGACGCCGACGAGCAGCCCCTCGGGGCTCATCAGCCGCGAGGTGGTCTGCCCCCACGGTTCCTCGTGCGCCTCCACGAGGATCTCGAGGCCCTTCGCGCGCAGCTCCTCGACCGCGGGTGCGACCGCTTCGGGCGACGCGACGTCGAACTCGATCCACGCCTGCGGCACGCGACGATCGGCAGGCCACTCGGACGTGCCGAATGTCGCCTCGGCGGCCTGGTCGAGCGGCCAGATCGCGAACGCCTTCGCGCCCTCGACCTCCTCGGTGTGGAAGTAGCGCGGCGCGTTCTCGTGGAACGGGATGCCGAGCGCGCCCGCCCAGAAGTCGTGCGACGCGGTGTCGACGGTCGCGATCGGTCCGAATCCGGCGATGAAGGCGATGTCCATGCCCTCATTCGACCCCGCCCCGCCGACATGCACCGGAAGGTCGGTCTACGCTCGGGGCATGCCCACCGATGCGCACCCTGCCGACGCGCGCCCGCCCGTCGACGCACGCGACCAGGCCGGCGACCACGACGTCGTCATCGTCGGCGGCGGCCACAACGGCCTGACGGCCGCCGCCTACCTCGCACGCGCCGGCAGGCGCGTGCTCCTCCTCGAGCGCGCCGACCACCTCGGCGGCGCCGCAGTCTCGGCCGAGGCCTTCGAGGGCGTCGACGCGCGCCTCAGCCGCTACTCGTACCTCGTGAGCCTGCTGCCGCGGCGGATCATCGACGACCTCGGACTCGACGTCCGCCTGGTGCGCCGCCGCTTCTCGTCGTACACGCCCGACCCCCGCGACCCGACGCGCGGCCTGCTCGTCGACGTCGAGGCGGATGGCGCGGCCGCGCGCGACGCGTTCGCCCGGGTCGGCGCGGAGGCCGACGCCGAGGCGTGGCAGGCGTTCTACGCCGACACCGCCCGCGTCGCCGCGGCGCTCTTCCCGACGCTCACCGAGCCGCTCCCGACCCGCGCCGAGGCGCGCGACCTCGTCGGCGACGAGCGGATCTGGGACGGCTTCGTCGAGCGCCCCCTCGGCGAGACCATCGATGCCCGCTTCGCCGACGACCTCGTGCGCGGCGTCGTCGCGACCGACGGGCTGATCGGCACGTTCACCGACCTCGACGGCCCCTCGCTCGAGGCGAACCGCTGCTTCCTGTACCACGTCATCGGCGGCGGAACCGGCGACTGGGACGTGCCCGTCGGCGGCATGGGCGCCGTGTCGGGCGAGCTCGCCAGGGCCGCCCGAGAGGCGGGAGCGGTCCTCCGCACCGAGGCCGAGGTCGTCGCGATCGACGGCGAGTCGGGCGAGGTGCGCTGGCGGGAGGGCGGCATCGGCGGTGGTGCCGAGCGCGTGGCGCGCGCGCACGTCGTGCTCGCGAACGTCGCGCCCGTCGTGCTCGAGCGGCTGGTCGCGGCATCCGCCCGCAGCGTGGAGCCGGCGCCCACCGACGACGTCTCGCCGGGTGCGGGCGACATCGGCGCCGAGGCATCCGTCGCCCCGCGCGACGAGTTCGTGGGCCCGCGCTCCGACGAGGTCCCGCTCGACGACGAGGCCCGGCACCGCCTCGCGCGCGCCGGCATGCCCGAGGGCGCCCAGGTGAAGGTCAACCTGCTGCTCACCCGCCTCCCGCGCCTCGCCGACCGGTCGGTGGCCCCCGAGCAGGCGTTCGCCGGCACCTTCCACATCAACGAGCTCGAGACGCAGCTCGAGGCGGCCTACCGTCGCGCCGAGGGCGGCGACCTGCCCGACCCGCTGCCGTGCGAGATCTACTGCCACACGCTGAGCGACCGTTCGATCCTCGGACCCGGGCTCGCGGCATCCGACGCCCAGACGCTCACCGTGTTCGGCCTGCACGTGCCCGATCGCCTCGTCGACGCGCACGGCAACGACGAGCTCCGCGAGCGCCTGCGCGACGCCGTGCTCGCCTCGCTCGACTCCGTGCTCGCCGAGCCCATCGCCGACGTCATCGCGACGGATGCCGCCGGCCGCCCGTGCATCGAGGTGAAGACCACGCGCGACCTCGAGCACGCGCTGAACCTGCCAGGGGGCAACATCTTCCACGGCCCGCTGTCGTGGCCGTGGAGCGAACCCGGCGCCGAGCCGGCGACGCCGGCCGAACGCTGGGGCGTCGCGACCCGGTACCGGCGCGTGCTCGTGTGCGGCTCGGGCGCGGTGCGCGGCGGCGCCGTCAGCGGCATCGGCGGGCACAACGCCGCGATGGCCGTGCTCGAGGAGGAACTTCCCTGAGCGCGACGGCGACGGATGCCGCGGGCGCGTGCCGCGTCATCCGTCGCCGTTCGCCGGATCAGGGGTCAGAAGACGAACAGCTGCCCGAGGACCATGATCGCGATCACGAACAGCGCGACGATCGCGCCGACGATGATCAGCGCCCGGCCCGACATCTTCGCCACCCCGTAGCCGACCAGGATGGGCAGTGCGACGAGCAGGAGCGTCACGACCCACCAGAACGCCTGGTAGCCGCCGGCCGTCGCCTCGGAGAGGCGTCCGGCGAAGAGCTGCTGCGTGCGCGGATTCGTCGCGAACGCGAACGCGGCGCTGAGCGGTACGGCGATCAGGGCGAGCACGATGATGCCGCTGAACCACCCCCACATCCCGCTGTGCCGTCCGGCGATCTGGAGCGACTGCTCGTCGTGCGTGTGCTGCGAGGTTCCCCGAGTGCTCATGCGCGCCACTCTAGCCCTCCGGTGGCGGCCCGATTAGCCTGAAGTGAGGACGACACGCATGGGGGCGACGATGACCATCACTCGAGCGACCGGCCACTACGTTCACAAGAGCGACGGGCTCTACCTCCAGTTCGATCGGCTCTTCCATGCGCCGATCGAGGACGTCTGGTACTCGCTGACGAATCCGACCGCGATGATGTCGTGGATCGGCACGTACACCGGCAATCCCTCGACCGGCGCCGTGCGGTTCCGGATGGCGAGCGAGGACGCCGAGTGGCAGAACACCTCGATCCTCGAGTGCGATGCACCCCACGGCTTCCACGCCGACATCGGCGAGGGCGAGGAGGCCGTGCGCGTCTTCTGCCACCTCCGCGAGGCCGGGGGGATGACGACCCTCACGCTCGGCCAGCGTCTCCGCACGCCGGGCGACGCGACCTCCATCGGCCCCGGCTGGGACTACTTCCTCGATCGGCTGGCCGCCGCGCGCTCCGGGTCCGAGATGCCCGACTGGAGCGCGTACGATCCGGGGCTCGTGGACACCTACCGGTCGCTGCACGTCCCGACCGGCGCCAAGGCGCCCGACGCCGCACGCGGCCGCTGACTCCCGGGCGCGGCATCCGCATGCTGCGCTCCACGCGAGCGCACCCCTAGACTGACGCGCGTGAAGCCCATCGAACGGCGTGCGCGCGACCTCGAGACGACACGGATGCGCGAAGCCGCTTCGGGCGGCATGATGGGCAACCGGCCGTTCGTCTGGGCCCTGCTCGCCACGGCGGGCGTGCTCGTGACCCTCGCCCTCGCCCTCGCCCTGATCAACCTCTCGAGCGTGGTGTTCTCGGTGTTCGCCGCGGTCTTCATCACCCTCGGCCTGGATCCGCTCGTGCGCTGGTTCCAGCGTCGCGGCATGAAGCGGGGTTGGGCGATCCTCACGGTGATCATCCTGTTCATCCTCGTCATCGGCGGGATGCTCGGGATCGTGCTGCCGATCGTCATCACGCAGGCGGCGGAGTTCATCCGCTCCGTGCCCGACCTCTACGCGAACCTGCAGGAGCAGGACTGGTTCAAGCAGCTGTCGTCCGACTCGGACGGCGTCTTCGCGAGCCTCTACCAGACCTTCGTCGACTTCATCACCGACCCCGCGACCTGGGCCACGGTCGGCGGCGGCGCGCTCAACGTCGGGTTCGCCATCATCGGCGGGATCTCGACCGCGTTCTTCATCTTCATCCTGACGATCTACTTCACCGCCACGCTCGACTCCTCGAAGGCCGCGATCTACACGCTGGTCTCCGCGTCGCACCGCGAGCGCGTCGTCGACTACGCCGAGCGGATCATGCAGAACGTCGGCCGCTACCTCAGCGGCATGGTCGTGCTCGCGTTCTTCAACGCCGTGTACAGCCTGATCCTCCTGACGATCGCACAGGTGCCGTTCGCGCTCGTCATCTCCGTCGCGGCGTTCTTCATCACGCTCATCCCCATGATCGGTACGGTCCTGACGACGGCGTTCATGACCGTGATCGCGCTGTTCGTGTCGCCCACGGCCGCGCTCATCGTGCTCGTCGGCATGCTGATCTACATGCAGGTCGAGGCGTACATCCTGACTCCGCGCGTCATGAATCGCGCCGTGCAGGTGCCCGGGTCGATCGTGCTGATCGCCGCCCTCGCGGGCGGCACCCTCGCGGGGCTGCCCGGCGCGCTCGTCGCGATTCCCGTCGCGGCCGGCATCCTCCTCATCATCAAGGAGGTCGTGGTGCCCTGGAAGGCGCGGAGCTAGCGAGCGTTCCAGGACGCCGCGGCGCGTTCGCGCCGAGACGGCTCGATCAGTGCCAGACCGACGGCGCCGCCGCGCGCGTCGCGGGCAACGCGACATCCGCGCCCCAGCGTTCGATCCATTCGGGCAGCTCGTCATCGGCGGGCGGGGTGCCGAACACCTCCATCAGCTCCGACACGGGCACGGTGCCGCCCGCCTTGCGGAGGAACCGGGCGCGGATGAACGCCCGCGCGTAGATCTCGGGCTCGCCCGACGCGTCGGGCCTCACGAGCCGGTGCTCGACGTAGACCGCGCGCTCGTCGTAGCCGATGAGGCGCGACTCGATCGTGAACCGCTGCCACAGCTGCAGCGACTTGCGGAACGTGATGGTCTCGCTCGCGACGACCGGGTACCAGCCCTTCTCGCGCATCAGGCCGAAGACGCCGTTGCGGACGAGCATGTCGAACCGCGCGACATCCATGATCGAGAAGTACACGCCGTTGTTCATGTGCCGGTTCACGTCGAGGTCCGTCGGCAGGGTGATGAACCGGGTCCGCGCGATGTCGTAGTGCCCGAGCGTCGGCTTGCGGCGCGAGAGGAAGAGCATGTGGAGCAGGGTCCGGAACAGCATGTGCATAGTCCACGAGGATATGACCGATCCGTCGTGGACATCTCCACCTTGGTGGGCCCGTACAGTGCGGCGATGGATGCCGCGGCGCGGCGTTGTGCGCTGCCGCGAACGCCCGGCTACTCGCCGGCGGCGTTGCCCTTCGGCGGCACGTGCCGCTCGTCGGGCCCCTCGTAGACGGACAGCGGTCGGATGAGCGCGTTCGCCGCGAGCTGCTCCATGACGTGCGCGGTCCAGCCCGTCACGCGGCTCGCGACGAACAGCGGCGTGAACGTCTCGGTGTCGAAGCCCATGAGGTGGTACGTCGGCCCGGCCGGGTAGTCGAGGTTGGGCTTGATCCCCTTGCGCTCCTCCATGCGCTGCTCCAGCGCCGTGTAGAGCTCGAGGAGGTCGGGGCGATCGTAGTGCTCGACCATGCGCTCGAGCGCGTCGCGCATCGTCGGCACCCGGGAGTCGCCGTGCTTGTAGACGCGGTGGCCGAAGCCCATGATCTTGCGCTTGTCGGCGAGCGCGGCGTCGAGCCAGTCGGCCGCGCGCTGCGCGGCGCCCTCGCCCGCGCCGATCTCGTCGAACGCGTGCATGACCGCCTCGTTCGCGCCGCCGTGCAGCGGGCCCTTCAGCGCCCCGATCGCGCCCGTCACGGCCGAGTAGAGGTCGGAGAGCGTCGATGCGATGACGCGCGCGGTGAACGTCGACGCGTTGAACGAGTGCTCCGCGTACAGGATCATCGACGTGTCGAACGCGTTGACGACCTCCAGTTCGGGTGTCTCACCGAAGGCCTGCCAGAGGAAGTTCGCCGAGTAGCCGAGGTCGTTGTTCGGTTCGACGAAGTCGAGGCCGCGGCGGCGGAGCTGGTCGTAGGTGACGATCGACGGCAGCTTGGCGAAGAGCCGCACCGACTTCTCGAGGTTCGCCGCGTGCGAGTCGTCGGGCGTCGTCGGGTCGCTCGCGCCGATGACGCTGACGGCCGTCCGGACGACGTCCATCGGGTGCGCGGTGAGCGGCAGCTCGTCGATGATGCGCTTGGTCTCGTGGTCGAGGCCGCGGTGGCTGCGCTCGAGGTCCTCGAACGCGGCGAGCTCCTCGTCGTTCGGCAGCTCGCCGTACCAGAGCAGGTACGCGACCTCCTCGAAGGTGACGGATGCCGCGAGTTCCTGCACGGGGTAGCCCCGATACAGCAGAGAATTGGTCTCGGGGTTCACCTTGGAGATGGCCGTGACGTCGACGGGGACTCCGGCGAGGCCCTTGTAGATCTTCGGCGTCTCGGTCTGCGGGGTCTGCTCGCTCATCGTGCTCCTCGTGGGGCTCCTGGGACGGGCGGGTCGCCTCGTCGCGACCGCTCCCCCAGCCTACGGCCCGCCGCCGCGCGTCGGGGGACGCGTTGGACGTCGGTGGGTGCCTCCCGGACAGGCGGGACGCCCATCCGCGTCCAACCGTGTCGTCCTGCACAGTGGGGGTGCGGCGACCTGCGGAAGGGGTCGGCCGCGAGGCGGCCGGGCGCGCTGCACCGCCGCGGCACGATCGGCGGATGACCCGGCCGAAACCGTTACCCGACGACCTGACCCGGCGACCCTTCACCGTCCGCGAGGCACTGTCCGTCGGCATCGACCGCGACCGATTGCGCCGCCGAGACCTCATCGCACCCTTCCACGGGTCCCGCGCACCGGCCGCCGACCCGCTCGGGCTCGACGATCGATGCCGACTGGCGCTGTCGCTCGCGCCTCCGTCGGCGTTCCTGTGCGGTGCGACGGCGGCATCCGTCCATGGCATCCCGCTTCCGCCGCGCCTCGGATTCCGATCGCGCGTCGAGGTCGCCGTGCCGGCTCCGGGCCGCGCCATTCGTCGGGCCGGCGTCCTCGGCCGCGTGCTTCGTGTCGAGGAATCCGACCTCGAGACCGTCCGGCGGATGCGGGCGACGACGCCGCTGCGGACGTGGTGCGACCTCGGAGCCGTCCTCAGCGTTCCGGAGCTCGTCGCCGCGGGCGACTGGCTGCTGCGGTGGCGGCTCGCCACGTCGTCGGAGCTCGACTTCGCTGCGCAGCGCCGACGTGATCGGCGCGGCGCATCCGTGATCCGGCAGGCCCTGCCCCTGCTCGACGGCGGGGCCGAGTCGCCCAAGGAGTCGGAACTGCGAGCCGTCCTGCGCCTCGCCGGGCTGCCCGCACCGGCCGTGAACGCCGACGTGTACGACGAGCGCGGCCGGTTCGTCGCGCGTGTCGATCTCCTGTTGGTCGCGTACGGCGAGGTACTCGAGTACCAGGGCGATCATCACCGGACCGATCGGGCGCAATGGCGGCGCGACCGGACCCGGCGAGCCGCGCTCGAATCCCTGGGCTACCACGTGACGGAGATCACCGACGACGACCTCGCCGACCCGGATGCGCTGGTCGAGCGCCTCGCACGCAGGCTCCGCGCACGCGGTTGGGTCGGCTCCCCACGCTCGTTGGACGGATTTCGGCGGCCGGGCCGGCGATGAGGCGCCGAAGTCCGTCCAAACGACGGGGGGTGGGGTGGGGGGGGTGGGGGTCAGAAGAGGCCGGAGGGGATCTCGACGTGGTTGAGGGCGCCGGGGGCGGCGGTGATCGTGAGCTGGCCGAGCTCGTCGGGGCCGAGCTCGGGGAGGCGCTGGGCGACGTCGAGGAAGCGCTC
>ENA-ORCZ01000144-ORCZ01000144.1-marine-metagenome-genome-assembly--contig:-NODE-144-length-62753-cov-4.124561_pt1 | contig 62753 bp, 52 predicted proteins | sample MGYA00237785_ERZ508519 | MGnify/ENA primary metagenome ERZ508519 (study PRJEB26189, sample SAMN06268790) | marine metagenome | isolation source: Bioluminescent Bay, La Paraguera, Puerto Rico | place...
ACGGCCCCGGAGAACAACGCGCCGGCCGCCGCTTCCTGGAAGCAATCATTGAGTGTGGATGCCGATCTGGAAACGACCGGCGCTTAGCCGCGCGAAATGTACAGATCCACCCGTCTCGCTGAAACATGCGCAACGGGTGGATCAAAGCCACCAAATCATGAATTCTTCCTGCCAAGCCGACAGATGGCTCGTTCACTAGGTCCACTTGCACGTTGTTCGATTTAAAGGCCTGCCCGGAGTTTCATTTCGTCCTGATTTTCCTCATCAAATTTCTCCGCCGCTAAAATCGCGAACCTGCTTACATCGTAACCGACCGAAATAAGCGGCGTGGTCGGAATCCGGGCCGCAGGACGGATTTCACAAACGATCGGGAGGTGAATGCTGGGACTGAACACCTACAACGCAAGTTCGGGCAGGAAGGTGGCGATGGCAGGGATCAGCATGATCAGGATCAAGGTGATGATCTCCACCTGAAGGAACCACCAGACCCCTCCGAAGATCTCCCTGAGCGATAAGGACGGCACCACGCCTTTCAAAACAAAGGCATTCAAGCCAACGGGGGGCGTGATTAAGCCGATCTCAAGTGTCTTGACGATCACGATCGCAAGCCAGATCGGGTGCGCGCCTAGCGCGATCAGCGGCGGCACGAAAATCGGCACTGTCAGGAACATGACCGACACCGGATCCACCAGACAGCCCAAGACCAGAAGCAGCAGCACATAGATGCAGACAATCCCCATCATCGGCATATCGAGGCCGAGAATGAATTGCGAAACTGCGCCAGAGGCCCCACTAACCGCCAGGTAGGAAGAAAAGATCAACGCGCCGACGAGAATGATGAAAATCACCGACGTCGTTTGCGCGGTATCCAGAAACACCTCCCGCAGCACCGGGAAAGACAGCCGCTTGCGCAACAGGGCGATCAGGAAAGCGCCGACAGCACCGATTGCCCCTGCCTCGGTCGGCGTGATGATCCCGGCATAGATCCCGCCGATGACGACACCGCCAAGGGCTAAAAAACTCCAGACATCCTTTAGGGAATTTACCCGCTCTTCAATGGAGGCTTTCGGAAGGGCGGGCGCCAGTTCGGGGTTCCGGCTGACGCGAATGTAGATCATCACGAGATAGGCGAAGGCCGTCAGCAAGCCCGGAATGATCCCGGCGATCAGAAGCTTCGGAATGGATTCACGCGCAATGATCCCGTAGACGATGAGGTTGATGCTGGGCGGGATCATCCCCGCCAATGTGCCCACCGTGGCAACACAGCCGGCCGCCAGCTTCCGGTTTACATTCAGGCGCAGCATCTCGGGGATCGCGACGCGCCCGAACACGGCCGTTGAGGATGTGGTCGACCCGGAACAGGCCGCAAAGGCGACGGCGGCGACCGTGGTGGCAAATACGACGCTGCCCTTCATATGGCCAAGCCAAGCACGGGCAGCACGGTAGATGTCCTGGGTGATGCCGGCTTTGGCGGCCACATGCCCCATGAGCAGGAACAGCGGCACGGCACTCAGCGCATAGCCCGATCCGATGTCAAACAGCCGCCCTCCGATTGTATCCAACGTGATCGTCGTGCCGCGAATGAAGGCAAACCCCAACGCACCAGACAGTAGCAGAGAGATGCCCACCGGCACACGCATGACCATCAGAAGAGCCACCGTACCGAGCACGAGCGGTATTTGAAGGGTCTCCATCATCAGTTTTTCTCTTCTTCAGCGCGGCCCTGGGGCGCGAATTCGGCTTCCGCAGCTTCTTCGAGCAGCACGTCGTTCTTGATCAGGTCAATCAGCTGGATGAGAAACCGCGTTGAGAGCAGTGCCAGCCCAACAGGAATTCCGGCGCGCGCCCACCATGTCTTGACTTCGATGATGCCCAGAACCGTGTCGCCCATGACGTAGGCGCTCCAGGCGGATGCAGCGCTTGTCCAGGTCACGGCTGCAAAGAACAGGCAGGCCATGACAAGATAAAAGCATTCGACAATCCTCTTCGCGCGGCGGGGCAATTGGTCATATAGAATGCCCACGGTGATTTGTGCGTCGCGACGTTGTGAAAACCCGAGGCCCAGGTAGATCAGGTAGACAAACATTAGGCTGACGTATTCGTAGGATCCCGGCACGCTGATCTTGAACAGCGCCCTTGCAAAAACCTCGAGCACAGTGATCGACATCATTGTCGCAACGGCCATGGCAGAGACGTAGCAGGCGATTTCCTCCAGCTTTCTCTGCAAAAGTAAGGCATTGTTTATAAACGTTGCCAACGACGCATCCCCCCTCAAGACCACGGCTTTCGATTCCATACCGCATTTCGCGACCGGAGCCGAACACTCGGAGCCTCGCAGATTTCTATGGTGTTTCTGGTGGTGTTGCGCCGCCCGGGCCTTCTTGGCCTGTGGTGGGCGGCGCATGTGATGGTCAGACGAAAACGCAAGGCTTAGGCGTCAGGAGCTTCAGCCACCGTGCTTGCTCAGGATCGCTCGGAATTCGTCAAGGACGGCCTTGCCGGGAAGGCCCTCTGCCTCGCGCGCCTCAGCCCAGCTTTGCCACGTCGCGTCGCGCACGGCATCCATCTTGGCCTGCTCGGCGGGTTCTAGGTTCACGATCTCGGTCTGCTCCATCAGGGCCTCGCGCGCCTTGACCTCTTCGGCCTCCAGAAGGGTGCGTGCTTTCTCGACCGTCTCGTTGCCGACCTGTTCCATGATCGCCTGAATGTCCGCGGGAAGGGCGTTCCAGGTGTCGAGGTTGATGGAGACGGGCATCGGGAAGTAGAACCAGTCCACGTTGTCCCAGTAGCTGAAGATCTCGCCGAACCCGAAGGCATAGGCGTCAGCGGGCGCGCCGATAATGGCGGCGGTCACCACCTTGCGCTCCGCCGCGGCCGGCAGTTCCCCCCACGGGATACCGTAGACAGTGATGTCCAGTTCCTTGAGGATCTCGGCCGCGCCGCCATGGGCACGCACCTTGGCCGCTTTCAGATCATCGATCGTGCGGATCGGCTCATGCGAGAGCAACTGGATGGACCCCCATTGACCCGGAAACAGGTATTTATGGTTCATCGCGGTGAATTCAGCCTCAACCGTCGGCGTCTTGAACAGCTCATGACCTGCCTGCGCATGGGCCATGGGATTGTCGGTCATGAAGGGCAGCGAGGTCACGTTCGCGAGCGGGAAGAGTCCCGGGTTGTACACGGGGGAGAATTCCGCCATGTCAAATGCGCCAACCTTGATGCCTTCCGGCTGGCCCGCAAGCTTGCCCATCGGTCCACCGAAGATCCGGGTGAACTGGACCCTTCCCTCGGTGCGCTTCTCCACTTCATCCATGAACCAGCGCGTCGCGAGGTTCGACGGGCCCACGCCGGCATAAGCGTGGTACTTGAGGTTAAATTCCTCGGCCGCCGAAAGCGCCGGCGATGCCAGCGATGCTGCTGCCGCCAAAGCACCGGCACATAGTGTCTTGATGAATTTCATTTCAGGTCTCCTCCCTGTGGTCACTCTATTTTGGTGGACGAAGCTTCGTCGTTTGGAAATATGATCCGGCGGACATTTGGCACGCTCCTCTTTGCCGATGTCTGCCTGCTTGATTTTCCTGTTGCCTAATCTGTCGAGATTTCCTTTGGGTTGGTACGGGGGATCACGCCCGGAATTTGCGGAAGTCCGCACCCTCCATGGGCACATCCGCAAGCACCTGGTGGGGCTCAGTCATTTGCGCACCCAGCTTTCGCGAATTTCACAGCCAGCGCGGCGCAAGAGCACGGAAACAGGGCATTTTTCGCCAGTGACCCGCCGCAGCTCGGCGATTTCCTCATCGCTTGCGTCGGTGTCCAGAACCACGTTCAACTCGATTACCGGGAAGGGCGAGCCGATCTCGGCCTTCCCGAACACGCCCCGAGTATCGAAATGGCCGCAGATATCCAGCTCTATGCCGCGCAGCTTGATCTTCAGCAGCCCCGCCACGTAGTTGGCGATCACATTCGTGCAGCCCAGAAAGGAGGACAGCATCGTCTCCAGGGGGGTCGCGAAAAGATCAGTGCCGCCGCGTTCCGGCGGCTCGTCGGTTGTTACCACCTTGCCGCGCGCAATCATTTCGGTTCGAGCATGGGTAATCGCGTGGCCTTTCACGTCGATCTTGAAAAGGTCTGGCATGACATGCGCCATGGGAGTCTCCTCGTTTGACAGGTCGGACCTGTTTCAAAAGGTTTGGGATTGGTATCGATCGCTTCTTCCGGCAACAGGTCCCGGGTTGCACGAGCGGGAGGCTGCCCTCCACGGAACCTGTTGCCGGGCGGCCGGGCGGCTACGCGCCCAAGCGTGTGCCTGCGAGCATTCAGAACAACGGCAACCCTGGTGTTTTGACCTTGATGCGATAAAGCGAGGTCGATGAGGTGAAGTAGAGATCCGTCAGATCCTCTCCGCCCCAGGCAAAATTCGCGGTGAACTCGGCCATGCGGATCACCCCAAGCGTTTCGCCTTCGGGGGTGATCACATGGACGCCGCCCGGCCCCGTGCAATAGACATTGCCCTTGCTGTCGATCTTCATGCCGTCCGGGTGTCCGTCCCCCTCCCCGACAGTCACCTCGACCCACAGATCCCCGCCAGAAGCCGTGCCATTCTCGGCGATGTCGAACTTGCGGATATGCTTGCGCTCGGTGTCATTCACGTAGAGCACCTTCTGGTCGAGGGAAAAACACAGGCCGTTGGGCTGCGCGAAATCATCCGCCAACCGTGTGATGGTCTTGCCATCGGGCGTCACGCAGTAGACCCCCTGCGCCCCCATCTCCAGATCCCGCTCAACGCCGAAATAATCCATACGCCCGTACGTCGGATCGGTGAAATAGATCAGCCCATCCCGGCGGACCACGATATCATTCGGGCTGTTCAATTCCTTGCCGTCATAATGCGTTGCAAGGGTGGTGATACTGCCGTCTGCCTCGGTCCGGGTCACGGAGCTAGTCGCGTGCTGGCAGGTCAGCATCCGCCCCGCGGCATCATATGTATTGCCATTGCCCATGTTGCTCGGCTTGCGGAACGAGGCCAGCGTGCCATCCGCGCCAAGGCGAAAAAGCTCATTGCCGGGAATGTCCGAGAAGGTGAGGTGCTTCTCGGTCGGATGCCAGATCGGGCCCTCGGTGAACAGAAACCCGCCGACTACCTTTTCAAGGGTCGCACCGGCATCGACGATCTCGTGCATCGCTTCCTTGCGGACCTCGATGCTCATGCCCCGGCCCTCAGTTCCTTCACGCGCGCACCGCCTGCGAACCAGTCGGTTTCGTCGACCTCCTCAAACGTGACCCAGACATTTTCCTTCGGAATGCCCGCGGCCTCGGCGATGGACTCCGTCACCGCGCTCTGAACCTTGTCCTTGATGCCCTCAGGGTCATGTTCAATCACTTGTTTCACGATGCGAATATTAACGAATGGCATCAGCGTCCTCCCTAGACCTCAAAGCATTGCGAACCCTATCTGAGAGGTCGCGTTTCTGTGTTTCTAGATCGGTAGGAGGGGCCGGTATGCGGCGAGTCGCGCAGGAATTTCGCGGAGACGCACAGCGGAACTTGCGGGAACCCGTAAGTGGCGGGTGCCTGCCTCTAGTTCTGGTGTCGTCCGATCCAGACGCGCAGGTTCTCTTCTTCCTTGCGCAGGGCATCGGCGTTCAGGATTCCCCTGGTGAAGGCAAGGGAGATCGCCCGCGTGCGGGAATTATAGGTTGGTCCCCAATCCCCTGTTGGAATATCGCTCTTGTCCAGACCAAGCTTCTGATACAGGTGCTGCAGTCGGCTTTGCGCGCCCCTCAAAGACACGTTCCGGCGCGCGGCCATGGTCTTGTCCGTCAGGCCAAGGCAGAGATCCACCAGTGCTTCGTACTCAAGCTCGCTCAAGCCCTGAAGCCGATCCCCCGCCCGTTGCTGCACCACGCGCACTTCGCGGTCGATCACGCATTGTTCGGCGATGAACACTCCCTGCAAAGCCAGTTTCAGCTGCTCCGCTGGGGCGGATTTCAGGACGTAGCCATAAACCGCGGCACTGGGCACGATCTTTGTGATGCCCCGGATATAGGCCTCTTCGGTGTAATTCGACCAGAAGAGGATCTTTGTATCCGGCTTCTTTGCCCAGATATTTTTTGCCACTTCAACGCCCGTGACCCGCGGCATCTGTAAATCCAGCACCACGGAATCATGTTCTGCAGCCTCAAACGCGCGAATAGCTTTCTCCCCATCTTCTGCAAGTGTGAGCACATCCAGTTCCGAAAGCGTGTTTCGCGCGACCTTCTCAAGGAATTCGCGGTGCAGTTTGTCGTCTTCAGCAATTAATAGGCGCATCCGGGGAATTCCGTTTGGGAGTATGGGATCACTTCAGTAGCCCGTCATCGGTCGACAGCGGCACGCTAATCTCCACGCGCGTACCCATCGGCTTGTGCAACCGCTCAAAACGCACTGTTGCGGAAATCAGATCGGCGCGAGTCTTGATATTACTGATGCCCCGGTTGGACAGAAGATCCGCGTCAGAGATCCCGGTTCCGCTGTCGTCAATCCTCACGACCATACTGTCGCCAAGCCGTGCAATATGGACGTCGATCGAACTGCAATCCGCATGTTTCAACGCGTTGTTCACGGCTTCCTGAACGATCCGGTACATCGCCGTCCGCACAGTATCCTGCAGCACGTCCATCCTGCCGTCCGACACATCCAGCACCGTCATCTCGATATTGCGGCGCATATGTTTCTGGCATCGCAGAAGATGCGCCTCAACAGCCTCCGAGAAGCCAAACATCTGCAAGACGCCCGGCTTCATGTTCTCCACGATACCCCGAACCTCATCAAGGCAATGATCCAGTTCCTCCTGCAGGAGGTCTATCTCTTTCTGGGCCGCCACCGAGCCGCCATCGATGCGCGACAAGCGCCTGCGAATCCGTGCAAGATCTGCGAGGGTCTGATCATGCAGATCCATGCCGAGGCGTTGCCGTTCCCGCTCCATCCCCTCGGTGAGGCGCAGCGCGCCCAGGCGCAAGGCAGCCTCCCGTCCGTTCGCCTCTAGCTCAGCCATCGCCGCTTCCTTCGCCTCCTTGCCCCTTTCAAGAGCAAATAGATAAGCCGCTATGAGATCCGCCGCTCCCTGCGCGAGGTCAACGAGTTCCTGATTGTAAAAATCGACTCTGTGACTTGAAATCGCAAGCGAGCCGATCAAGCCCCCCTGCACGCGCAGGGGCACAACGATCCGGCTGTGCAGGTTGGCATCAAACAGCGGGTTGCTGTCCGAGCCTTCAAAATGAAACCGCTCATCTGTCCAGGCATCGCCCGTCAGGAAGAAAGGTGCGTTGCCGAGCAGCACATCGCGGATTGGGCTTTCCGCAGTCGGTTTGGCCGGGTTTTGCGTATGGCTCCACGACGTGTGCATCCGAGCCTCATAGCAGATCTGCGTTCCCGAAGGATGCAGCAGGACGATGTCGAGATGGTCATGAGCGATCAGCGCTCTCAGCCGGCTGGCGAACACTTCCAGGACAAGCTCGTAGTCCGTCTTCCCAGCAATGGCCTTCGCGATCGACAGGTAGCACTGCAGCGCCTCTTCAGCATTTGGCATTGATGCAGAGATCCCCTCACCCGGTATCCTGAGTGGAGAATATCGTGTTTCCTGTATCAAACTAAACCTCTTGCCAACTCGCGCTGATTGCGTTTGGAAAAATGGCGCCTCAACAACCACCTATCGATTCACCCTCTTGGGGGTGGGGCCATTTCCAAGCGTGCACGGGGCCTGTTGCGACATCTGATCGTGCTGTGCGCTCCAAACAAGCATTGCACCCGAAGTGTGTCATTCCAATTCTCCTGAAGGCCGTTTGGCAGAGCCGGCCCCCTTTCAGATCAACGCAGCGATTTACGGCAAACGCCCCAGCCTCTCCACTCCCATTCGGTTGGTACGGAATCCTGAATACGTCGAGGCTACGAAGGCGAGAACAGGCATGCCCGCAACGTTCTTGCGGGAACCCGCACAAGCGGGTGTTGTACATCAGCTGCGATCGGCAAACGGAAAAGTTTGCGACAGAACCCATTCGGCCTGCACGGGAGCGCATCAACGAACTGAAAAAGCAGAGCGCGCAAAATTTTCCATCACCTTTTTGAATCCATCGCCGCGTTTCGATTCCAATCATTCATTGGACCGAGTTCCGGAATTTATCGACACTGTGGCCATGGAACCCGGTGACGATCTTCTTCTGCTCAAGCGCGTGGACCCCGTCCGGAACATGAACCGGTTCTACCACCTGTCGGTGGAGCCGACACTGTTCGGCGGGTTTGGGGTCCGCCGGATCTGGGGGCGTGTGGGCACCCGGGGCCGGTCGCGGCTGGATCTCTTCGCGGATGCTCCTTCGGCCCTGGCGCACCGGCAGCAGCTTGCGGCGCAAAAACACCGGCGCGGCTATCGCCCGGAATGAGGCCGAGGCGGAGTGCCTGATCCCTCTCCCGTGGGTTCCGCCTCGGACAGCGCCCTCAAGAGTCACAGGATGCCCCAGGCCCTGTAGCGGCCGCGGCCGGTGAGTTCGCGCGGCAGCGCGGGGCCGAGCTGGCGGATCATGCGGTCGACGGCGGCGGCGGTGACGCCGAGGTCCTGGCGGGCCATGGGAATGGTGACCAGCGGGTGCTGCAGGAACATGCGGGCAAACTCCGGCAGCCGGGAATGACTGCGGCAGGCCTGGCAATGGCGCGCCAGCTGCTCCTGGGCGATGGACAGGCGGTCGAGCTGGTCCAGGGTTTCCCGGGCGGCGGTGTCAAACCCGGTCAGCAGGCCGGAGAGACGTGTCTGGAACGGATCCCTGCGGCGCCAGCGGAAGGGCGATTTGCGCAGGCCCGCGGAAAGCGCCGGCAGGTGAGAAGGCGTCACCTCCGTTTTCAGGAAGGCGGCCGACAGCAGACGGCCGAGCTCCGGCCAGCTGTCCAGCGGCTGCAGCATCTGCCAGGCATCGAGCAGAATGGCCGCCGTCAGCACGGGAGGCAGGTTCAGCGTTCCCGCCTCGGTGAGGACGGCCAGCCAGGCGTCGAGGCGGTCGCGCCGACCGGATACTCCCGTCTCGTGAGATTGAGGATCGACGGCGCCCCGGGACGTCGACAGGCGCGGCGCCGGGACGGTTCCTTGCGCCAGCCGCCGGGAGCGTTCCAGGACGGCGTCGATCTCGGCGAGCAGGTTCTTTTCCTGTTCGGCGTCGTCTGCCGCCTGTGCCGAGCCCGATGGTGAAGGCCCCCTCCCCTCCTCCGCTCCGCGGCCCCGCGCCGTTTCCTCCTCAAGCCTGTCCGCCTGCCGGCCGATCAGGGCCAGAATGCCGTTGCGGCTGAGGATTTTTTCCGGGGGCTGCCGGTCGATCCGGCGGCGCAGCGCCAGGAGCCTTGCCGCCCGTGTCAGTTCGTGGGTCGGGGCGCGCCTGTCGGTGCCGGCATCGTGCAGGACGAGATCTTCCAGGTGCACCAGGTCGCCGTCGAGCGCCATGGAGGCGCAGGTGTCGAAGAGGTGCGCGCGGCGGCGCGCGCCGTCCTCCAGCGTCGGCGTGCGCCGCAATCGTTCGTCGGCCCGCGTCAGCGAACGGCCGGCGCGGTCGAGCGGCTCGGCGAGATCGAGCCAGGTCAGGGAATTCAGGGACTTCTTGAGGTCGTAAGCGTTTGACATCGGCTGATAATATTTCATTAACGATAAACAACAAGCAAAAAAGTATCATCACATGGATGCCCGTCAGAACGATGTTCAAGATAATGATAATTATATGTTATCAATAGTTAGACTTTTCAGCGTCGCCGTGGTAGAAATCGGGTCACAGTCCGTCCCGGAAGAGCCGCTCCGCATGCCCAGAACCCCCCTCCCCGCGCCGTCCCCCCTGCCGCAAACCACGCTGGATCAGCGCATCGAGAAACTCGATGCCCTGGCCGCCATCCTCCCCGCGCTCGCCGGACAGGACCGGGCCGATCAGCTGGCGCATCTTCTCACCGACGACGACATCGACACCTTGCGGCACCTGGCCCAGGAAGGCATGGGCGCAAACTCCCTGCGGGCGCTGACCTCCGATTTTTCCTACCTGGAAGCCTGGTGTCTGGCGGCAACTGGCGAGAACCTTCCCTGGCCGGCGCCGGTGCCGCTGATCCTGAAATTCATCGCGCATCACCTGTGGGATCCGGAGAAGCGCAAGGTAGATCCGACCCATGGCATGCCGGACCAAGTGGCGGAGGCGCTGGAAGACCGGAAGCTGCTTCGAACTCGAAAAAATACGGCGGGTCTGCGACCCCCGCATGCGGTGGCGACCGTGCAGCGCCGATTGGCGAGCTGGTCGACCCTGCATCGCTGGCGCTCGCTGGAGGGGCCGTTCTCCTCCCCCGACGTGCGCTCGGCCATGCGCCTCGCGGTGCGGGTGGCCGACCGGCCAAGAGCCAGAAAAAGCCGCAAGGCCGTCACCGCCGATTGTCTGGAGCTTCTGCTCGCGACCTGCGGGGGAGCGGACCATGCCAGGCCGTCCCTGAAAGACCTGCGCGACAAGGCCGTGCTGCTGGTCGGCTTTGCCTCCGGCGGCCGCCGCCGGTCGGAACTCGCCGGCCTGCGGCTGAGCCAGATCGAGTGGCTGGACCCCCTGCCCGCGGATCCGAACGATCCGGACAGCGACCTGCTGCCGGCGGCCGGCCTGCGGCTCGGGCGCACCAAGACGGAAGGGGCGGTCGACGACAATTCCGTGCTGCTGATCGGGCGGCCGGTCGACGCCCTCAAGACCTGGCTGGAGGCCGCGACCATCACCGAAGGCGCCGTCTTCCGGGCGATCGATCGCTGGGGCAACCTGAAGTCCCGGGGCCTGACGCCACAGTCGGTCAATACCATCCTGAAGGAACGCTGTGCGCTGGCCGGGCTCGACCCGAAGGACTTTTCCGCCCATGGCCTGCGCGCCGGCTTCCTGACCGAAGCCGCCAACCGCGACATTCCGATCCAGGATGCCATGCAGCAATCCCGTCACCGCTCGCTCGCCCAGGCCTCAAGCTACTACAATGACGCCGGGCGCGGTCGAAGACGGTCAGCCAGAATGCTGGGGTGACACCAGGGGGTATCCTTTGGGGGCAATCCGACCCGGGATTTCAGTGAGCACGAGGGCCGTCGGTACGTTTTGCGTCCCTACCCCACGGAAAATATTCTGCGGGGCAGAGTTTCATGCTAGCGCTACCCCACAATAAATTTCTTGTGGGGTGCATTTGTCGGTCAACTGTCACAGCGCGATCGGGGACGGCGGCCTGGACCGACTGACGGTGGTTCCTGATCGACGGCACCGTATTGGACATGCGCGGCACGCCACGCTCAAAGATGGTCGGTTCCAGGACCTACTGGTACGATCACTTTTGTTTGGGCAACAAAACCCTCGACCGCTACATCGGCGAAGACGCGCCGGAACTGCGACGCCGTCTGGATCGGCACGCTGAAATTGCCAAGGCCGCGAAACAGGTGGAACGGGACCGGGCGCGACGGATGCGCGTGTTGCGGGCGGAGGGTTATCTGTTTGCGGATGTGGGAACCGGGCAGATCGTTTCGGCGATGGCCAAGGCCGGCGTCTTCCGGCTGGGCGGGACGATTGTCGGCACGCAGGCTTTCCGGTGCTACGAAGGAGAGCTCGGCATCCGGATCGGTTCGATCAGTCGGCCGCGACGGGTGACATCAACATCGCGAGCTTCGAACGCCCGTCGCTGGCGCTCGCCGATACGGTGGAGCCTCCGCTCGTGGATGTCTTTTCCGAACTCCAGTTCGAACTCCTGCCCGCCATGGAAAGCGGCAAGACTTGGCGCTGGCGGCAGACGAATCGCCAGACGCCGGTCGAGTTTCTGACGCCCTCCTTCGAGGGCGACGAAGCGGTGCGAGAACTGCCTGCGCTTGGCGTCAATGCGCAAAGTCTCCACTTCCTCAACTATCTCATCGCCGACCCGATCAGTATCCCGTTCCTCTACCGGGCGGGGGGGGGTTCAGGTACAGATCCCGCGGCCGGAACGACACGCGGTGCATAAGCTGATCGTTGCGGACCGCAGACTGGGTGGCGCCGATGCTCTCAAGGTCCGCAAGGACCGGGCCCAAGCAGCCTTTCTGATAGAGGCCCTGGCTGAGACAAGGCCGGAGGATCTCGCCGAAGCCTATCACGCCGCGGTGGACGCAGGCCCTGCCTGCCGAAAGGGCATTGCGGCGAGCCTGAAACGCATGCCGGCCACAGAGAAGCTGCTACAGACGCTGCTTTGAAATGGCAGTCGCCTGACAGACCGTGGGCGCCTGACCAAAGTCACGGGATTTCGCCTGGTGCTCATGCCTGCGCTTCTCGTGTTTGGTCGCCCTGCCCTCTTCATCCACCCGGTTCTTGCTGAAGCTCTGCCCGTTTTTCCTTGAATAGCCACCAGGTTTTTCTCTCACGGACCGGGTGGTCGGGGTGTGGGCCTTCGCCGTAATCGGAAGCCTGCCCCGACCTGCTGCCAAAAGCGTCTCGCCAGTCCCCTTGCGGCCCAGGCAAATCTTGTTTCATGGCCGCTTCGGGAGCAAGGTGTCCGGCTGATGGGATGATCTGGTCGGCACGAAGAGCGCGACGGGGTTCGTCGCCGTGACTTCCCCTCCCCGTCGGTTCCCAGCCGACGTGGAAAATGAAATGGACCGAGCCAACGTAATTCACGTCACCGAGGCTGGGGGCGGGACCGGCCGGATAATGCAGTAACTGGCAATCCGGAAGGTCGCTCGGAACGTCTCTTTGTATTCCGCAATTTGTTTCGCCTGCGACAGATGTCACGAGACGTGACATCTACACACAAGAGCGGGTCCAAAAGCGCCAAAGACCGGTCGCCCGGGCAAATCACCCGTTGGTGGGATTTTCGCGCAATGAACCGGAAGGGGAGGGGCCGGAGAGGGCGGCAGGAACCTGACGCAACCTCGCCGGCCGTCTCTTCGGAATGCCGCAGGCGCGTCTTCTGCCAATCCCAAATGGAGAGCATATTCGCAGGTTCTTTTGCCGCGGGCCGGATTATAGCAACTGCTATAAAGTGATGGATAACCCAATGAGATAAATGGCTTGGGAATTCGAATGAGTTCATCGAAATGCGGGATATAGCAATTGCTATAAAACTAGCGCTGCCAGGCATGGGAGAGGATTAGCCCGTCCGGACGACCGTTTCCCACATCGGCGAAAGAGGCGGAGCAGGGCAGGGTGCTGCAACAGAGGCAAGGGCTGAAAGGCGCCTGCTTCTTAGAGGGTGAAGCAAAGTCGGTTGTCTTGACGAGTCTCCCGGACGGCTCTGCCATTCACCGGATCCGGTTCGGCACAAATTCGCCGGAGAGAGGAGCATCTCGGCAGAGCCCCATTTTCATGTAGGTCCCGGCACCACAGCGACAAATGGAGACGATGCAGTGCCGGGACGTTTTCTGCCAAGCAAGAGTTCAGTTCCCGAAGCTCCCGTGAGAGACAGTGAGTTCGATCAGCTTCGCTTCTCAATGGCCTTGATGGTCGTTTTCATGCCGGTGTTTCCGTTACTGTTTCACGGCCATCGCCATCAAACTGTCACGGCTCAGTCCGATGTCTCTCAATTGATAATCCGACATTTCTTCAAGGGACCTGATCAAGCGCCGCTTGCGCCGTGCTTCGCCCAGGCGTTCGATCAGGCATCGTACTCTGCCGAGACTAGGCAGGCGCACAAAGGCGCTCGAGTAAGTCATCGCGATACCTGTCCCGTTAGAGTGAACTTCTTCCCGGCTTTTCCAGGCCGCCGATGCGCGTGGCGACACAGTGAAAGCCGATGGCCTCGACGTGCCGGTGGTCCGTGCCGCAGCATCCTCCGAAAACCCGCAGGTTCGGGAGCGTGTCGAGCAGGCTGGCATAGTCTCGCCCGAGTTCCTGCGGGTCGCCGTCATCCAGTTCTTCCGCTTCGTCGAGTTCGGCGTGGCTCATCCGCGAGGCATTCGCACGAAGTCCCCAGATCCGGCTTGTCCAATCCTCACCCGCCTCAAGCACGGAGCGGAAATGATCAGGATGAGCACAATTGATCATGTAGTAGGCGGGCGCATTGCCGGCATCGACCTCGGCTATTGCCTCCTTCAACGGTTGGCCGGTCGGCAGGTGGCCATCCGTTTCGACTGTGAAGGCAAGTGCCAGGGGCACTTGCCTGCGCGCACATGCACGGGCAATGCCGATGGCTTCGCCGGTGTGGGTCATGGTGATGGCGCTGATCATGTCCACGCCTGCTTCATCAAGCGTCGACACCTGGGTAGAGTGGTAATCGACTGCTTCTTCTGCAGTCATCAGGGTCGCGGGAGAATAGCCATCGCCCCGCGGTCCCATGTTGCCGCTGACGACGAAGGGGCTTTTGGCCTCGAACTCGGCGCGCAGATCGAAAAGCAGGGCAACGGCGTCGAGGTTTGCCTTCTTCAGATCCTCGTCCGAATAGCCGAGTCGGTCGCCCCAATCCTTGCTTGCGCGCCAGGTTGCGCTGTCGAGGATGAAACCGGTGCCTTGAGCGCGTGCGAGCCGGGCATACTTCTCGTAGTAACGGCGCAAGGCGGTGCGCCCATCGGTCGTGCTCAGCGCGTGAAACGAAGCGAAGAGAGGCAAATCGATGCCGTCGTGAAAGATGAGTGTCGTCTCCAGACCCCCATCCGTAAGCAGATGATGGCCTTTGAACTGCGGAAGATTTTTCCGGTATTTCTGAAGAGTCATGACAGTTTCCGTTTAATGGTCGGCCATTGTCATTCCAGGACATCCTTAGAATGCATGGCAGTTCTCTGCGAAGAAACCGCTCGACCAGGCGCCGAGATAAAATGTACCAACCAGAATCTGGTCGATTTTCTTCCCCAATGGGTGGCTAATTGAAGATTAGGCCAAATAGGACAGAAAGATAATCGGCGATCTTGTGTGGCCGTGAGAGATAAAAGTAGCGGCATGCACTTTTATTACTCTCTTGATAACAGTTCACTTCGGCAACCCGCTTGATTTCGTCGAGCGGGTACGCTTTGTTATCTAGTCGCATTATTCAATTTCGCTTATGACGGGCGTCACACCAGTTTCCGACACACGTGGAACAAAGACTTTCCCGAGCGCTTTTGCCGACTGGTTCGACAGAGCCGGCCACCGGCAACCGGAGAGAAATACCCCGACGCGCCTGGAGAGGTGAGGGGCGCTGTGAATTCGCCAGACCGCAATGGTCGCGCGGTCATGCGCCGTCAAAGAACAGGTGTCTTGCCTGCAGGGGCTGCGGAAGCGTTCAAGCACGGGAAAGGGAAATGCCGACACGCTCGCGCAAGAGGACCTGACTATGGCAGGGCAGGGGCCTCAGCTGTTGCGGCGCTGCGAGGCCGATGAAGCGACGACGATCACGCAATGCCTATGCGTGGAGACACTCGATGGCGGCAAAAACTCCGGAGGATTGTGGCACACCCTTTCAACAGCTTCGCTCAACAGGTCAAGGCCTCCTGCGGAGGTCGTATGCGGAAGCGATCCCATCTTCATCGAACCATTTGCGATGAGATGGTTCACCACCGGCTCCGGCAGCGATCGGAAACAGATTGTCGGGTTGCGATGCCCGGACACAGACACCACAAAAGGCAGTAGTGGCCGAATTCGGAACAAACCCGGCTGCAATAGAGCTGCATTGAGCTGCAACGATTATACACCGGCAACGAGCTCGGCCGCATAATGGAGAAGGGCCTTGGAATGACAGATGGAGCCGGCATCCCGATCGTTCTGGCGGGACCGATCCTGCGCCGCGTCACCGCAAAAAGCGTTACCATCTGGCTTGCGGCTTCCCGGCATTGCGACATTCGGCTGGAATTCTTCCCTGAAGCCCGGAGCGACCTGAACCGGACTTTTCTGTCCGGGGATTTCGACTGGCCGGTCGTCCAGGCAGGCGAACGTCTCTATTATCACCTGATCGACATTGCGCTGGATGAAGATTTGCCGGTCGATGTCCTGGTTTCCTACAGATTGAGCGTGAGACCTGCCGCAAGGCCGGATGGAAGCTGGCTGGATCACGCGGTCTGGGCGCCGGACATCTGTTATCCCGGACGCGAGCTGCCTTGCTTCAGGATGCCGCAACGAATCCATGCGCTGTTTCACGGGTCCTGCCGCAAACCCCATGCCCGGACCGGCGACGGCCTTGCAGGGGCTGACCGTGTCCTGCGGCTGGCGCTCGAAGGCGGGCAAGAACCAGCCCCTGCTACGGCCGCATGGCCTTCGCTGCTCGTCCTCAGCGGCGACCAGATATATGCCGACGACGTCGCCGGTCCGATGCTGCAGGCGATCGGCGAACTGACCGAGAAACTGGGGCTTCCGAACGAGGTCTTCGAAGGCGCCGATCCTGGCATGCCGCAGTCTGGCGATGCGCTTCGTCAGGCGGGGAGCCTGCTCTACCACCGCGACAAATTGCTGCCCCGGATCTATCAGAATTCGACCGTTTTCGACGTCCTTTTCGGGGGCACGCAAAAGCCGATCTTCACCACACAGCACGCCCGAAACCACCTCGTCACGCTTGCCGAGATGCTGGCGATGTATCTGCTCGTCTGGTCGCCAGCCGCATGGCAATGCCTTCCGGACATCGAGGCTCCGCCCGCGCTTTCCACCAAGGACGCGGCAATGTTTGCCGAAGAAGCGGCAACGCTCAAGGACTTTTGCTCCGATTTGTCCGCCTGCAGGCGGGTCATGGCCCATCTGCCGACCGCAATGATCTTCGACGATCATGACATCACCGACGACTGGAACCTGTCTCGCGCCTGGGAACAGGCGGCCTACGGACACCCTCTGTCGCGGCGGGTGATCGGCAATGCCCTGATTGCCTACGCGCTCAACCAGGCCTGGGGAAACCGGGCGCAGGGCATCGGTCAGGACATCATACCCGCCGTCCGTCAAGCGCTGGCGGCTCCAGGCAGCGATACGCATGAAGCGACCATCACGACGCTGTTGGAATACGAGGAATGGGACTTTCAGTGGCCGACATCTCCGCCGCTGATCGTCCTGGATACGCGAACGCGACGCTGGCGATCCGAGCGCAACGCCCACTATCCGTCGGGACTTCTGGACTGGGAGGCGGCGACCGACCTGCAGACACACCTCAGAGGCGAGGATGCCGTCCTGCTTGTGTCGGCAGCGCCCATCTTCGGCGTCAAGCTGATCGAGACGGTGCAGAAGTTCTTCACCCTGGCCGGGAAACCGCTCATGGTGGATGCGGAATACTGGATGGCCCATCCCGGCACGGCCGGTGCGATCCTCAATGTCTTCGGCCATCGCGGTACGCCGCATCACTTCGTCATCCTGTCCGGCGACGTGCATTACTCGTTCGTTTACGATGTGGAACTGCGCCAGACCGTCAGGAGCATCGCAGGGGCGACAGGCGAGGGGCCGAAGATCTGGCAGATCTGCAGCAGTGGCATCAAGAACAGGTGGCCGGACAAGCTGATTGCCGTCCTCGACCATGGCAACCGTTGGGCCTTTTCGCCGCGCTCTCCCCTGAACTGGTTCACGAAACGCCGCGGCATGCGTGTCATCCCACGCAAACCCGTCGGCACACCGCATGGCCGGCGGATCCTGAATGCTTCGGGGATCGGTCTCGTGGAACTCGATGAAACCGGTGCGCCCGTCCAGATCCATCAGGTTCTGCCGGACGGCACCCTGGTGCCTTTCGAACGGCGCGAACTGGAAGCCCGCTTCGACTGACGTGAATTTCAGGCGATTTCGAAGTCAGATTTGTGGGGCCGTTGGCGGTTCGTCGGTGGGCGTTATTCCGATAGGGATGCAACAAGCTAAAGATCGACTTCTTGTCGCAGTTACTACGTCTAAGGATGTATCGATCCTAATATATAGATTATACCAACTATTATATATTTCAAAAGATTCCGGAAAAAATATAATTAAATTAGAATAATAATCTTTTTCAATTCCACTCTTGAACGCGATCTAGACAAAGATGCGACAAATACATGAATTAGAACAATAAATGTATCTCACATCTTCTGACGGGCGGAAAGGAGAGGCAATGCTGGAGTAGCGTATCATGCGGCATCCCTCAGTCTGTGTCATTGTTCCGGCGAAGAATGAAGCGCGAAATCTTCCGCTCGTTCTCAACAAGATCCCGGGATGGGTGGATGAAGTGATCCTCGTCGACGGAAATTCCGAAGACGACACGATCGCCGTGGCACGCAAACTTCGGCCGGATATCAAGATCGTCATGCAAGACCGCCCAGGCAAAGGGGCGGCGTTGAAATGCGGTTTCAACGCGACACGCGCTGACATCATCGTCATGATCGACGCGGACGGCTCGATGGATCCTGCGGAAATTCCAGCCTTTGTCGGAGCCCTCCTGTCGGGTGCGGATTTCGTCAAGGGATCCCGCTTTCTCCAGGGTGGCGGAACCAGGGACATGGAGTGGTATCGCCGCCTCGGAAACTGGGGTTTCGTCAAGCTCGTCACCTGGCGGTTCGGCGGCAAGTTCACCGATCTCTGCTACGGCTACATTGCCTTCTGGCGGGAAAGCCTCGTGCGCTTTTCGCTGGAGAACGACGACGGCTTCGAAATCGAAACCAGCATGAACGTACAGGCGTTGCAGGCCAGTCTCGCAATATCGGAAGTTCCCAGCTACGAAGCCCCGCGCGCTCACGGTGTCAGCAATCTGCGCACCATCCCGGATGGATGGCGGGTGCTGAAGACCATTGTCCGGCTCGGGTTCACGCCATCGGCCGGCCGATTGCGCGAAAACGTGAGCATTCCGATGGTCAGGCAACGCTTGTCGGCCATGTCCACCGATATTCGTGATCCCAGAGTGTGAGACGCCGGTTATGGTCAAGTCGATTGGCATAACTGTCGTTGTCTGCGTCCACACCCTGGACCGTTTGCGCAATATTCGCGACACGGTCGCGGCCCTGAAGGCGCAAACCCACATTTGGCATTCGCTTGTCATCGTCTGCGACCACAGCGACGCGCTGTACGCGGTCCTCAAGTCCGAGTTTCCTTCAACCACCATCGTCAAGAACAGTTTTGAAAAGGGTCTTTCGGGCGCAAGGAACACGGGCATCCTTCAATCCCGGGGCGAGGTCATCGCCTTTCTGGACGACGATGCGACCGCCGAGCCTGACTGGTTGGAAAAGATCGCCGCCACTTATGCGGATCCGAATGTGATGGCCGTGGGCGGCTTCATCGAACCGGCCTGGGAACACGGCCGTCCGGCCTGGTTTCCGCAAGAGTTCGACTGGGTGGTCGGCTGCAGCTATCTCGGCCTTCCGCGCGAGCGGACTGAAGTTCGGAACCTGATTGGATGCAACATGTCGGTCCGCCGAAGCGCGTTGCGGCAGACCGGCGGCTTCCGTACCGACCTTGGCCGCAACGGCGAAAACGCGGCCGGATGCGAGGAGACCGAATTCTTCATCCGCATCAAGACCAAGCTGGCGCGAGAGCGCGTCGTCTACGAGCCGGAGGCAAGGGTACACCACCATGTTCCGGCTTCACGCTCCACCTGGAAGTACTTCTTCGCCAGGTGCTGGGCCGAAGGGAAATCAAAAGCCTCCATGGTCCGTTTGGTGGGGAGCCAATCCGGACTGTCCAGCGAAAGCGAATATGCGGCCAGGACCCTGCCTGCGGGCATCTTCCGCAACTTTCGCGAAGCCGTCCGCGGTGACCCGGGCGGCATCGCACGAGCTTTTGCGCTTCTGTCCGGGCTGACAGTGACGGCGACTTCCTATTTTCTGGAAAAACACCGTCCCGCGGTTTCGAAGCGCACGAAGGAGACGTTCCTGCCGATGCAGATCGTCGACTGGAACCTGGATCGCCAGGATGCCGCAACCCTGTTGAGCAGCCTGAAATCACCTTCGTTCCCCGGCGGTGCGCTTTGCCTGTTCAGGTCGAAAGGCGATCCTGTTGCGGTCCGGGAAATCCATCTTGAAGATCTGGAGCCGGACACGGCCCGCTTCGGCGATATCGAAAACAGCACGCGTACAGCGTTCCGCTCGCCTTTGCTGAGAATGCCGCTGGGGCCTGACCGTCCCTGGGTGACGGTGGTCATTGCCACGCGCGAGCGGGCGGACAGCTTGTTCAGATGCCTGAACTCCCTGCTTGTGCAGACCTATAGCGCAATGGACATCGTTGTCGTCGACAACGCCCCGAAATCGCAGGCAACCCACGATCTCGTGACTTGCCTCTTTGCGGGCAGCGGCCGCGTACAGTATGTGCGCGAAGATCGTCCAGGCCTCGCCATCGCGCACAATGCCGGCCTGAAAAGGGCCCTTGGCGACATCGTCGCGTTTACCGATGACGATGTCCTTGTCGATCCCGACTGGGTTGCGGCCATCGCCTGCGAATTCGCCCAGTCAAGAGAGACCGGCTGCGTGACCGGCATGATCCTGCCGGCGGAGCTTCAGACCCGCGCGCAATACTGGACGGAAAGGCATGGCGGCTTCGGCAAGGGAGTGGTGAGACGCGTTTTCGACATCAAGAGCAACCGGCCGGACGACCCTCTGTTTCCCTTCAACGCGGGCACTTTCGGCTCCGGTGCGAACATGGCCTTCAGCCGGGAGGCTCTCCTCAAGATCGGCGGTTTCAACGCGGCGCTCGGGGCAGGCACGCCCGCACGAGGCGGCGACGACCTGGCGTCCTTTGCCGCAGTGCTGGAAGCCGGTTTCAAGCTGGTTTACGAGCCGCGCGCCATCGTCTGGCATTTCCACAGGCGAGGGGAGTCAGGCTTGCGGCGGCAGGCTTACGGATACGGAGTCGGGCTCGGGGCCTATCTGACAAGTCTTGTGGTCTCCCACCCGCGAAACCTCATTACTTTTGCCGGAAAGCTGCCCGCTGGTTTCGCTCACCTGTGCGGCGCGTCTTCACCAAAAATGCAGCGGCTGCCCCAGGACTATCCGCGTCACCTCGTCTGGCGTGAACGCCTGGGCATCGTGATGGGGGTTCCAGCCTATCTCAGGAGCAAATTGTCCGCGCGCCGTTCTTCCACGCCTCCCAATACCCGGCCGCTCCTGACCGGGCTCAATCGTTCGCTGGAGTGACAGCTCATGCATCCCGTTCCGATCCTGATGTATCACTCCGTCTCCGATCACGCGGACACCCGGTACCGGACCTGGGCGGTGACGACGAACCGGTTCGCCGCTCACATGGCGATGCTGGCGGATAACGGCTATGCGGCATTCGGAGTTTCGACGGCGGTCGGCCGGCTCCTGGCTGGATTGCCGCTGCCGGAAAAGTTTGTCGTCCTGACATTCGACGACGGGTTGCAGGATTTTCTTTCGGGCGCCGTTCCCGTCCTCGACAAACACGGATTTGAGGCAACGCTCTACGTCGTCGCCGGGGCGGTCGACGGCACGAGCGAGTGGTTGGCTCCGCTCGGCGAAGGCGCCAGGCCGATGCTCCGGGCGGAGGAACTTGCGGCCCTTCATGCCAACGGCATCGAGATCGGAGCGCACAGTTTCACGCATCCCGAACTCGACCTACTGGACCGGATTTCCTGCGCCAATGAAATCCGGGCCAGCCGCCTGGCGCTCGAAAACATGATCGGGGCGCAGGTGCGCTCCTTCGCCTACCCTTTTGGCTATGCGTCCCGGACGACACGGTCCCTGGTGCAGGAGGCCGGCTTCCAGTCGGCCGTCCGCGTCCGGCATGCACTCTCCGATGTTTCGGAAAACCGGTTCGGGCTTTCCCGGCTGATCATCAGGCATGACGTCGACGAGGCCGGGCTCATGGCACTCGTTCAGGGGAGGGGGGTGCCGGTCGCACCCTCCCTCGACAGATTCAGCGGGACCTGCTGGCGGATCGCACGGCGCATGCGAAAACGGCTTGGCAACGCGCCCGGCCCCGTTGCAGGACACTCAACTGCGGGAGGAATGTTATGATCAAGATGTTCAACCGGATCCTCTCGGCACAGTGTGGAGCCGCGGCTTTTACGGCGGCCCTGGCAAGCAGCTTCTCAGGATCTGCAGCCGAAGCAACGATCGCTCGGGCCGGCGTCGAACCGGCGATTTCGCAAGCCATCGCGCAAATTGGCGATCTTCACAGGAAGGGAGCAATCAGCGCGGATGATGGCGAGCGCGCCCTTTCCTATTACCTCAACCTGTCAGCCGGCCATGCGCACATAATCGCCGCCATTCCGCCTGACCAGTTGATCACGCTCAATCAGGGGAGCTTTCCGCCGGACGGTGTGAAGGCATCCCGCTACTACCAGATTGCCGGAAGCCTCGGAAACCCCGATGCGTTGCTGAGGCTGGGGGAACTTTATCTCAGCGGCGATCTCATCTCCGCCGATGCGGAAAAGGCCTTCGACTATTTTCAGCAGGCTGAGGCGCTCGGCAGTGAAACCGCCTCCGTCAACATCGGAATGATGATGATCAACGGCAACGGCACGGCCCATGACGTGTCCGGTGGTATGAGCCGCCTTTTCGAAGCGGCCGAGAACGGCAACGGACAGGCGCTGATGGCGCTCGGCAACATCTTTCGCACGGGAGAGGCGGAGGGCATCCAGCCGGATCCGGGGCGCAGCTTTGCGTATTTTGAGCGTGCGGCCGCAGACGGAAACACGGCCGCCGAGCTCGCAGTCGCGCGCATGCTGATCGACGGTGAAGGCGTTTCAGCGGACCCTCTGCAAGGCTACGAAATTGCGAGCAGGCTTCATCAGGCGGGTGACCCGGGCGCAAAGTTGCTCATGGGCGATCTGCTGCTCAACGGCATTCCCGGGGTTCTGACCGCTGATGCCGAGAAAGCCTATGACGTTTATGTTCTGGCCGCCCGGGACGGCAGCGCCACCGCGCGGGTTCAAATGGCCCTGATGCAGGTCAATGGCCTGGGTGTCGCGCAGAATGTGACATCGGGACTGAGGCTGCTTGAGGAGATGGCCGCAAACGGAGATGCCTCGGCGGCCTTCAAGCTCGGGCAGTTTTACGAACATGGTGAGATTCGCGGGATCAATGCCGATCCTGCCAAAGCCTTCGGTTTCTACAAATCCGCGGCCGATCGCGATGCGGGCGCCCGGATCAGAATGGCGAAGCTGATGATCGAAGGCTCGGGCACCGAGCCGGATGCCGATGCCGGCGTGGCGCTGCTTCAGGAGCTGGCCGAGAAAAGACGACTGTCCGATGCCTTCTTGATGTTGGGCGAATATTACAGCGGCGCGATCGGCGACGGCAGTGCCAAGGACCTCGCCAAGGCCTACGACTATTACCGGAAAGCTGCAAACGCCAACAGCATGACGGGCCGGGTGCAGACAGCCTTGATGCTGCTGCGCGGGCAGGGAACGGAGATGGACCGTGCGGCCGGCCTCGACATGCTGAAGGAAGCCGCCGCGTCGGGCGATCCTGACGCCCTGATCTCACTTGGCACCGTCCATCTCTCGGGGGAAACCGGCACAGTGGATGCCGAAGCTGCGATCGCAGCCTTTGAAGCTGCCGCCGAACAAGGGGTGTCCCGGGCCAACATTCTCCTGGGTGACCTTTACAGCGATGGCAAAGCCGTTCCGCCGGATGGCGAACTGGCGGTTTTCTATTACAGGAAGGCGGCCGGCCTCGAACCAGACAAGATCCCTGGTCAGGTCTCGGATGCCGGACAGCAATGAGACCGCGTCGCACCAGAGCCCGGTCGAGAAAGGCGGTTCCTGCAGGACTCCTTCTTTGGTTTCTGGTGTTTGCCGCCTGGCTGGAAGATCCCGCGCTGTCGGCGCCGGCTTCCGCAACTTCGGAGGCCGCGGCTCTCGCCAGGCTGGGAGAAATGGTGCTGGACGGCAAGCATCTGGACTACGATCCTTCAGAAGCATTGGCCTATTTTTCCAGAGCGGCCGAGCTCGGCGATTCCACTGCACGCTTGCGGCTGGCCGAAATGTATGTACGCGGGATATCGGCAGAAAGGACTGCCGGGCAGGCCTTGAGGGAGATCGAGCAGCTCGCCGAAGGCGGCAGCCTCAGTGCGCTGGTCAGTCTGGGCGACATCTATGCACGTGGTTATGCCGGGTTCATTTGCGAGGAGGCGGCACTTGCGGCCTATGAGAAAGCCGCCGGCGAAGGGAGTGTGACGGCAGCCTTGCGTCTTGCGGAAATTTACAAGTACGGACTGTTCGGCTCTGAGGATCTGAACCGAGCCTATGCCTATCTCGAACGGGCAAGAGCGCTGGAGAATGCCTATGCGCTTTATCTGATCGGCGATGGATTGGTCGACCGTGATTTCCGGAAATTCGGTACAGCGCAGTCTGGACTCGAACTGTTGCGCGAGGCCACCAAACGCGGCGTTGGCGATGCCGAGATTGCTTTGGCAATCAGACGTGACAACCGCAGTGCGCAGTTGCTGCCGCAAAGACAAATCCTGTCAAAGCTCACCAGGATGGCGGACGCGGGAAGTATTGATGCTGCGCTTTACCTCTTCGACTTCTATCTTGACCCCAAGAACTGGAGGTCGCGCCGGCTGCCCTCTCGAAACCTGAAAAGCGCACACGACCTGCTTGAGAAGGTCGCGGTGCAGCTTGAGCCGGGAGAGCTGGCCTACAGGCGCTTCCTGCTAGAGGTTCTTTCTGCCAGACCCTCGGCCGTGAAACAGCTTTTTCCGCAAATTGAAACGATCGCTCCGGGCAACCGGCCGAGCCTGTTCCGGCGGATCCTGCGCGGAAATCCCAATGCGTTCTTCTATTTCGTTCAAATGCGGCTTGCAAAGGACGGCCTTTACCAGGGTCCGATAGATGGCTATCTGAAACGGAGAACCATCTCGGCAATCAAAGACTACTGCGAGATCCTGGGTGCCGAACTTCTCTGCCGGCGTGGGCCCTTGTCGGTGCAGACGACACACCTTCTGATCCATTCCTTCTAGATCAGCAGCGGTCAACTGGACAATAGTTCTATAAATTCATCGATTTTTTGTGAATTACATTATGATAAATAGAAAGTTGTTGCAAAATAGACACCAAATTGTCTTATTTTTATTGTACACTTTCTTTTGATGGCAATACATGTGGCAGGTTTGTCATCGTAGCGATTGCTAAGCTACCTCTCATTCGTCCAAGAGGCTTCAGCGATGAATATCACACTGCGGCGTGAGGAAAACGCTCGCGAGTTTTCCGACTTTGATCCAAAGTATCAGCCGGAGGATACATTTTGGTTTCATCTCCGGATGCTGACAATGCAGGACCTTTTAAATAAAAAAGAAAAATTCGGATCAGAATACTTCCGCGGCGGAAGGAATAGCGCCGACTTGATCTCCAATGCGAAATTCTGAATAGCTCGCATTGATTTGCATGTGTTTGTGTCGGGGCTCGTCTTGTTAAAGACTTGGCTCCGGCAAACACATTGAAGCGTGATGGAGACAGTTGAGTGGATGGGCGATAGGTGGGCGACGCTGCCCCCTGTTGCTTATCGCGTTCAACTGGAGGGTTACGTTTCGCATTTTTCTTGAAAATCTTGATTTCAGGCAGCGAAAAGCGATGCCAAATGGACGCGACGTGCTCCAAGGGGGCAAGACGGAATTGCATAGTTAAATCGCGTCGTCACCTGGGCACGCGAGGTGGTTTGGAATTGCCCGAGTCATTGAGAGAAGGAGGGGCAGTGGACCTGCCTTGGCGTTAAAGACGCAGTTCTTCGCCCGGTTCGTGCTGCTGAATATAGGCAGCTGCAGCTTCGGTGCGATTTGTAACGCCCATTTTCTTGATGATGTGATGAATATGAAGCTTGATCGTATGTTCCGAGAGGTTGAGTTTCACAGCAATGTTCTTGTTCTGCATTCCCAACGCAATCAGTCCAAGCACTTCACGTTCCCTTGATGTGAGCATGCTGAACGCGTCGTCGCCTTCACGGGCCAGGCGAACGGATTTGCGTTCTCTTTCCTGCTGCAGGTTACGATCGATCTCCAGGAGCTCGAAAAGGTCAGGGGGCATGTAGGTGCCGCCATGGAGAAGTATCTGCACCGCAAACAACCAGAGATCCAGCCGTAGGTTCATCGGCAGAACATTTTTGATCTTTCCGGATTTCAGGCATTCCCTGATAAACCGACGGGACTTGTGATCTCCGTTGAAGGTCAGGCAAAGGCTTGCATCCGGATAGACCTCTTGCAAAAGCTCGAGCTTTTGAGGTTTCGCCGCTCCATAGGCCTCATCGACCAGGATCAGCGTCGGCGATGTAATTATCGTTTCGCCTGTGTCGGTCAGAAAACTCCAGTCCTGCAAGGTGTCCACTGCCAGGTCGGAAATTTCTCTCAGCAAGGAGTTTTCGAGCGGCTTCGGCAAACGGTCTGCCGGCCCTATAAATAAAATTCGACGTAAATGATCCGACATATGACGGCTCCCGACATTTAAACCAATGCCTTTTCAATCTCGCAAAAAGATCCCCCGTGACCTGCGAAGTACAGGTCGCGCTTTCTACTGAACTCAGCAGAAAATCCCATCAGACATTCTATATTGGCGAAAAGTCAAAAAGAACTGATATACATCAAAAGGTAACGTATAAATTTTTGTGGCCGATACTGTCCTGTTATATGTATATGTCTGCTAGGATTATAATTATCCAAATGAATAATTAGGATCTTATGGAAGTATCTCCTGCGTCAGATTGAAAAGTAGAATGAATTTTTACGAAAAAGGCAGAACTTTTTTTCGGCTAAACAAGGCGCCATTTTGCCGCATAGAATTTGATCTTTTGCCGGTATCCGGCTGGCGGAGTATTAACGAACGGTTAAGCATAAATCCGGTGGGCCGTTATTGGCTTCATTACTTGAGATCGTCACTCCGGCTCAACATGTGGGTCGAGAAACTTTTGGACATTCCGGGCGCCCAAATCGGGCCTTCGGACCACCCGCAACACATTGCCAGCGCCCACTTTGCCGGCTAACCACCGGGCGCAGGTTGCCGGCTACCTCGGTCGGAGTTGAAGAACATGGCGGAGGCGCCGCAGGCAGGCCTGTGAATCCACGCGTCACCATATTGGTGCAATTTACGTGAGATATTGGAGACAGTTACACGTAATTGGCCGCAAGTTGTTGGGATCATTTGTGATCCTGTCGCGATTTGGTGGCTTCAGAACAAGACAGCCCAAGAACTCATAATCGAATTATTAAGCATCAATTGAGATAATGCGGATAATTCGACTTTTCTGGGTACAAGTTCGTTTTCTCATTTGCGAAACTCAAGCTGCTATAAGCAGGCCACAAATTGGGAATATCGGCTTTTTCAAGTGACGGGGTGTTGTGTAGCTGCAAGCGTGGAGAGGTGAGCCCTCATGAATTCTGAAATCGATCCAAGCATCGCAGATGAATGGTTCGCCCTGGTTGGCCGCTGGAAGGATGCGGAGGCCGATCTCAATCGACTTGACGCGGCAGACCCGGACTACGATGCCAAATCGAACGAGGCCCGTGCCGAACTTCGTGCAATAAAATGCAAGATGGACGAGCTTATTTCACGTGCCAAGCTATCCCGGCCAACTGGTTCACCAGAGTTCGTCCTAGGGAGCATCAAATTCATGGAGAGGAAAGAGGAGGGAAAATGACCTCGTTCTGATCGATACCGGGATTTTCCTTTTTCCATTGACGCTTGTGCCTGGAACTCAGCTCCTCAGGATCACTGTAGACGCTACAAGATTGAAAATTACCGCGACGTTGATCGCGTAAAAGACAGTTACTGTCAGAGTGAACGTCGGTTCGAACGGCTTTCGGCCCCATTTGGTTCCGGCCACACATTCTCTCAACAAGATCAGCAACATCGTGAAGATTGCCAGCGCCGGACCGCTCCGTGTCTGGAAGTCGAGAGGCTTGGCCTCGGCCGGCTTCTCGACGAGGTTGACTTCAAGGTCCGTCGTTCCCGTGACCTCGTTCACCGGGGCAAGCGCGATCTCGATCCGGCTGAACAGGTCGGTCTTCTCCAGGAGGGCGAAGAGTTGCTCCATGGCCGAAGCCGAGTACCCATCTGCCTCCTTTACGACGAAGGCCACAAGAGGTTCGAGGATGTCGGTATGCCTCGACCCCAGGAACTGAATTTTGCCGATCCGGACTGCCGGTCCCGGATCGAGATTGATGAGAATGCCTGCCGTCTTCAATTCGGGCTCGGTCTGCTTCACGGTCTGCACGATTTCCGCATGCGCATGGGTTGCATCGCGAAGCCGCCAGACAAGGCCGGCCTCCAACCTGTCCAGGTTGTCGCGGGTCACGCTGAGGCCGGCAAAGGTGCCGGCGAAATTTTCAAGATCATCGACCGAGTCCGATGGCAGCCCGCCGGGAAGTCCGCTCAATGCGACCCAGCCGATACGAAAAAGATCGCCCGGAACCGGGAGCAGGCGCACATCTTCATCGGGATCGGAGCCCGAGAGGACCTCTATTTCCGCGTCGAGATATCCGATCGAATGAAGAAGATCCCTGAGCCGTCGGATCTCGGCCTCCAGGAGCCGTGTTCTTTCAGCCTCTGATCCGGCCAGTTGCTCCGGCATCATGGGAAGGACGAAAGCATTCTGGAGCGTATGATTGAGCGCCTGGTCCTGCACGGGCTCCAGCCTCACGGCGGCAGCAGCCTGGCCGGCAAGCAGGGCAAGGCCTATTGCTGCGACCACACAGGAAAACACCGGCCTGAGGAGGCGTTCAGCCAAGCCGGTGCGACGGACGGGAACACGATGCGCGCCTGACACTCCCTCCTGGACGGCCGTCAGCACGTGTGTCCTCCAATATCGAGACAGAAAGCCGTAATACCAGCCTCAACAAATAGGAAACCATCAGATGGCGCTGTTGCGGTTGGTATTAGCTACCTTACAATCCGCAACAAGGAGGGGAAGTTAACAATTAGATATACGTGCTAATACTCTTATTTATTTATCCAATTTCATCAGCTGCTATATTTTTTCATTAGATTTTTCGAGTAATAGCATGATGAACAAGCACGTTTCGACCATCTCAATTTTAAAGGCAGCTCCGGCGGATCCCGCTGTCTGGGACGCGCTCTATGATCTCGATCCGTCCGCTATGCCGACGCAATCGCGAGTCTGGGCCCGTGCCGTCCAGGCGATTTCGGGAAGCCGGAAAATCGGCCGGCAATATCGATTTTCCGACGGTCTGGAAGCCGTTCTGCCGCTCTTCGGGCGGCACATCTTTCCCTTCCCGCTGACAGTCCTCAATTCGCCGCCACCTGCCTGGGGTTTCGGCGGTCTCCTGACCTCATCGGCCGCGACCCCCTGGCATCTTTCGGCAATCCTCGATGACTGTGCCAGGCTTCCCGGAGCGGCGATCTCGATCCGACCCAATCCGCTGCGCGGTTCGGACTGGATGCAGGCGGGCGAGGCAGCCGGATGGGCGAGGGCGCCGAGGAACGCCCATGTTCTCGACCTTGCGGGCGGTTTCGATGTCGTGTGGTCGACGCGTTTTTCCGGAACCGCGCGCAACAGGATCCGCCGGGCGCAACGCCAGGGCGTCGTCGTCGAGATCGGCAACAGCGAGGTCCTGGTCCGCGAGTTCGATCACCTCTTCCGTCTGTCGATCGACCGTTGGGCCCGCAAGCAAAACGAGTTCCGGTGGTTGGCGAGGCTGCGCGGCCATTTTCGGGATTCTTCGCGCAAGTTCCAGGAGTTGACGCTTCGTGCCGGCGGGCTTCTTCAGATCGCGATTGCCCGGCACGACGACCGGCCGGTTGCCGGCGTGATTATCCTGACGGACAAGAATGCCCATTATACCCGCGGCGCTATGGATGCCGGCCACATCGGCAAGACATACGCGAACTACCTGCTTCATTCGACCATGATCGCGCATGCCTGTGCGCGGGGCTGCAGGCATTACCATATGGGCGAAACAGGCAATTCCCGTTCGCTCGCACGTTTCAAGGGCGAGTTCGGCGCTGTAGCGGCCCCCTATGCCGAAATCCAGTTCGAACACCTGCCGGTCTTTTCCGCCGACCGACGGATGCGCTCCGCAATCAAGCAACTTATTGGTTTTTCAGATGCGTAAGATCTTTCCCAAAACCTCTTTCATGTTCGCCTTCGCCCTGCTCGGCACACCAGGCCCGTCTGCCGCCGAAACGGATGTCTCCCCAAGCCCGGTGGGCATGGACGGGAGTTTCAAGCTGGTGTTTTCGGATGAGTTCAACGAAGCCACGCTGTCGCCGGACAAATGGACGACCTGCTACTGGTGGGACAACAACGGCTGCACAAATCTCGGCAACAACGAACTCCAATGGTACGTACCCGGGAATGTCGGCACCGACGACGGTGCTCTCGTCCTCGTAGCGAAGGAAGAGGAGGTAATCGGCCACGAAGGAAGGACCTTCGGCTACACCTCCGGCATGGTAACCAGCGGTCGCTACTATGAAGAGGAGCCGTCGCAGACGCGCTTTGCCACCACATACGGCTATTTCGAGATGCGCGCCAGGATCCCTTCGGGCAAGGGCCTTTGGCCTGCATTCTGGTTGCTGCCCACCAATCATACCTCCAAGCCGGAAATCGATATCGTCGAGGTTCTCGGCCACCGTCCCGATATCCTGGAAATGCATTACCACTACAAGACCGCATCGGGCGAAACTACGAACCGCGGTTCCGACATCCAGACGGTGGATCTTTCCGGAGACTGGCAGACCTACGGCCTGGAATGGTCCCCGGAGGCGATTACCTGGTATCTGAACGGGGAGGAGCTCTGGCGATTTGAAGATGCGGAAGTGATTTCCGATGTCCCGATGTATCTCATCATCAATCTTGCCGTCGGCGGAAACTGGCCTGGCTCTCCGGACGAGAACACGGAGTTTCCGGCGAAATTGACGATCGACTATGTCAGGGTTTGGCACAGGTTGGCAGAATGAGCGCCCCGGATGCCTCGCTGACAACCTCCTCGGCGGCGCCGGTCAGCCGCATTCCGCTCCTGCAGAAAATCCAGGATGCCGTCAAGTCCGCTCCACTGCTGGCCAACGGTTACGCGATGGTGGTGAGCACGGGTCTGACCTCTGTCTTCGGGGTCGTCTTCTGGATGGCGGCGACACATTTCTACGATCAGCGTCAGGTCGGCCTGGCCGCCACGCTTATCGCCGCGATGACGACCATCGGTTATTTCGGACAACTGAACCTGGGTACAGTGCTGAACCGCTTCCTGCCGCGGGCAGGTGCGGGGGCTAGTGCACTCATCGTGAAGGCATATGTCGCGGCCGGCCTGTGTTCCGGCGTGCTCGCACTCGCTTTCTCTCAAGGCGTCGGCCTGATCGCTGCCCCACTGGAAATATTCAGCGACAATCCCGTCGTCACAGGGATCTTCGTCGTTGCGACCATCATCTGGACCGTTTTTGCCCTCCAGGATGCAGCCTTGTCCGGCTTGCGGTTCTCCGTGCTGATCCCGTTCGAGAATACGGCCTATTCCCTTCTGAAAATCGTCATTGTCACAACGCTTGCGTTCGGCGCGCCGATGGCCGTCAGCGGCATCTATCTCGGCTGGACACTGGCGCTGGTGCCGGTGGTTCTTGCGGTCAACATCCTGATTTTCAAGCACCTGGCGACACGGACGAACCCCGCCCTGCCTGCCGAGAACCTGGACATGAAGACAATCGCCAGGTTCCTGAGTTGGGATTTCGCCGGCAGTCTCTTCTTGTCCGGAGCATTCGGCCTGGCACCGCTGATGATCGCAACCGCCGCAGGCGTCGAGGCCAATGCGCCCTATCACATCGCCTGGACCATCGCCTATTCGGTCTATCTGATCGGACGGTCCATGGGTGTTTCGCTGCTGGCGGAAAGCGCTGCGTTCCCCAAGCGCCGCCTCAGGCTCACCGCCGATGCGTTTTGCCATACGATGATCCTCGTGACGGGGGCGGTGTCAGTGCTCTTCGTCGCCGCACCACTCGTACTCAAGCTTTTCGGCACGGTCTATGTGACGCAAGGCACTGCAATTCTCCGCGTGCTTCTGCTTGCCTGTCTGCCCTGGGCCGCAACCACCATCATCATCACCTTGCTGCGCGCGCAGGGTCGGACGCGGCCGGTTGCGTTGATACAACTTGCAACTCTTGCCGTTTTCGCCCTCTCCGGCATGCTGCTGCTGCCACTGCTGGGCGCCCTCGGTGTCGCATGGGGCTGGCTCATCTCGCATTCCGCCGTGCTGGGCGGTATCGTGACCGTCTTTCTGACGCGGGCTCCGCGCGGTTCGGTTGCCCGTCACGGCTTGCTGGTGGCTACAGCGCTTGCGGATATCGCAGCGAGTGTCTTCCGCCGCCTTCGCAAGAGCGTCGGCGCGGCACCGCGGGAAATCGGCAGCCTGCCTGGCAGGATCGCGGGGATCGATATGAGTGGCTGGCATCTCGCCGGCGCTCCGCGCTCTGTCAGCGACTGCACCACATTGATCTACGTGCAAAAGGAGATGCCTTTCCCGGCAGACGGCAGTCCAGCCAAGATGGTTGTGAAGCGCGCCGATACCGTCGAGGGCATGGCAGCGCTGGAACATGGCGCGGAAGTGCTGAAGGAGCTGAATTCGGATCCGAGGCTGCTGGACCTTCGGGAAAATTTCCCTCAGCTTCTCGGCATCGACCGGCCGGAAGGGGGGATCCTTACTGCGGAGACGGGCCTTTCGGGTCAGGACGGGCAAACAGTAATCGGGTCTGCCATCGACACCGATGGTGCCTTTGCCGAAGTGGCTTCCTTTCTCGCCGAACTGCATCAGCGGACAGCCCGATCGTCGGTGCTGGGGGAAAGCTGGGCGATGCGCTGGATAGACGCCCCGGCCGGTGTCCTTGTCGAGGCTTCGGCCCGGCGCCGGAAGCACCATTGGAAGGAAACGGTCCTTCTTGGTTTGCAGCAGGATTTGCGGCGCATTCTGATCGGCCGGAACCTTTCGCTTGGCCGCGGGCATGGCGATCTCAGTCCGGGCAATGTGCTCTTTGGCGACGGCGATGCCAGGCATCGCAGGGTCAGACTGTCGGGCCTGATCGATTGGGACAATTCCCGGCCGGATGCACCGCTTGCCGTCGATCTCCATCACTTTGCGCTGACGTTGAAGATGCTGGAGACCGGAGAGGAACTGGGCGCGCTTGTCCGCGCCTGGCTCCTCGAAGACTGCTTCGACAATGCCGGGATCATCGCGCCCGAATGGCAATCCGCACTCGACGCATTGCCCGGATGCGGAGACGAGGATGGCCGCCGGGCCATGTTGACGCTTGCCTGGCTGCATCACGTCGCCGCCAATCTGACCAAGAGCCGGCGATATGCGCAAAATGCTCTGTGGATGGTCTCGAACGTGGACCGCGTGTTGAGCGCCATCGCGCACCGATCGGGTGGATCAGAAGATGAAGCATGATCCACCCCAACACGTGCAAAAGGGCACAGGCATTCCGAAGGGAAAGGGCGGCCGGCCCGTCGTCGGCCGGGAAGCCGCGCCTGGTGCGCTGGTGCGAAAACTGTCCCTTCCCGGAGACGTTCTTCGCTCCGGCAATGATGTGGAACTGATCGCCGCGATCGCCCTGGCGGCGGCCGTCATCCTGTGGCTTGTCGCCTTGCCGCAGATGAACGCGGATCAACTTAACAATTTCGGCCTGGTTTCCATTCTGCCGGCCGCATACTGGTTCGCGCTTGCTTGCGTGACGGGCAGCTTTTTCCTCAGTCTCGACACCTCCTGCCGGTGGGCGGTCCTGCGTCCCCTGGCAGTCGGCGTCCTGATCCTGCTGCTTCATGCAACACCACCGATTGTCTATGAAACGCTGCGCTATTCCTGGGCTTGGAAGCACATCGGCATCGTCGACTACATCCAGCGCAACGGAGAGGTGGATCGCACAGCCCCTTTTCTCGCCGCCTACCACAACTGGCCCCTGTTTTTCTGGCTGACCGCGAAACTGGCGAATGTCATGGATCTCACATCGCTTCAGATCGCGAACATCGTCCGCTTTTTTCCCGTCTTTTCCAGCCTTGGTTATGCCGGCCTGCTGTATGCGATCTTCCGCCGTTTTTCCCATGATTACCGGCTCGTCTGGGCAGCCATCTGGGTGTTCGTCTGCACCAACTGGGTCGGTCAGGACTATTTCTCGCCGCAGGCCTTTGCCTTCTTCCTTTACCTGCTGGTGCTGGCCATTTGTCTCGGTCCGCTGCTGCGACCGGTGAGCGTTCCCCGCAAGGGTTTCGCCCGGCGCTGGTACAAGCTCAGAACGCACCTCACGCGGGGGGCGCCCAAATTTCCCGTCGTCGGGCCGTGGATGCATGCCCTTGCGGCTGTAACTGTCTGTCTCGCCATCTGGGAGATTGTCGCCGCGCACCAGCTGACACCGCTCATCCTGCTGAATGCGCTGCTTGTCCTGTGGATCCTGTCGGGACTGAGCCCTGCCTATGCCGCGTTCACGGCACTGGCCGTCGCCTCATGGCTCGTATTCCCGGCTGCCCCGTTTACGGCTCTCGAACTGCCGGAACAGGTTTCAGGCGTGATGAAGGCCTGGAACGGGTTGACGGAGAAGTTCGTGGATACCTCCGTCGTAGACCCCCAGGTCGCGGCGGTCGCGTGGGGAGGCAGGATACTGACGCTCGCCGCCGCCATGCTGGCCGGGCTCGGCTGGCTGAGACGGTTCAGGTCCGGCGGACGCGACGGCACGGCTGTCGGGCTTCTGGTTGCGCCGCTGCCCATCGTCTTCTTCACGTCTTACGGCGGTGAGGTGATATTCCGCATTTATCTGTTCTGCATCCCGTTTCTGGCGTTTTTTGTCGCCGCGCTGTTCTTCCCGACGAACGGGGCAGGTCGTGGATTGGGAACACGTTCCCTGCTTGCGGTCGCCGCCTTCCTGATGGCCGCAGGCTTCCTTCTGGGCAACAACGGCAAGGACCGCCAGTATCGCTTTTCTCCGGAGGAGGTGGCCGGAGCCAGCTGGCTCTATCAGAATGCGGAACCGGGAACACTCTTGGTCGAAGGCGCGCGGAACTACCCGTCCCAGTTCATGAATTATGAAAACTTCACCTATGTTCCGCTCGCAAATGAAAGTCGGGAGGCACAGGATGAACTGCTCGCCGACCCTGCAAGAACGCTGAGCCGCTGGCTGCGCGACGACCGCTGGGAGAATGGCTACGTGATCCTCACGCGCAGTCAGAAGGCCTATGTCGATGCACTCGGAAAGATGCCGGATGGTGCCCTGGACCGGATTGAATTCGAGTTGCAGTCGTCAGCGGACTTCCAGCTCGTGTACGTCAACCGGGATGTGCGCATCTACACATTGAGCAGCCTGGTCGGACGGCGCTGATATGCCTCAACCGGTGACGTTTCCTGCCGGGTTGTGCGACGGCCAAGGTGCAGTCTGGTGCATTCCCTGAAAACCCGTCAGTGTTCGCTTCTGCGCAGCCGCCGTCTCAACTCGTCGATTTCAGCGCCAAGTTCGTCAACGAGCACGCACATCTTCTGTTCGGAGTTGATGCGCTCTGTAATGTCGACCTGGGCGCCGGTCAGCCTCACCGGGCGCTTCTGGGCGTCATGCTCCACGACACCTCGGACCAGAACCCACATGATCTCGCCATCCGGCCGCAGAAGGCGCCATTCGCCGGCAAGTGTTCCCGTTTCAAGAGCCCACTCGATGCAGTGCGTGGCCTCTGCCCGGTCATCGGGATGGATAAGGGCCATCCAGTCTTCGAAAGTGCCGCCGAAAGCGCCTTCCCTTATGCCCAGAAGGTCGAGCAGTTCCGGGCTCCATGTTGCCTCGCCGGTCCCGATCTCCCAGTCGAAGGTGCCGATCCCGGCAACTTCCTGCGCAAGGCGAAGAAGCAATGCGCTCCGGCGGACGGCTTCTTCCGCGTTTCGGCGCGCTGTCACATCGCTGGCGGCACCAAACCATTCGGCGATGTCGCCATTGTCATCGAAGATCGGCACGGCGCGTGAGAAGGTCCAGCTTTGCGTGCCGTCTGGGCGGTTGACACGGTGTTCAAGTTGGAAAACGTTCCTGCACGCGATCGCCTCCGCGATTGCGGCCAGCACTCCGGGTTGGTCTTCCGGAGGAATATAGCGCGGCAGCCAGTCCGTTCCGGGCGTTTGTGTGTCCTGCGGGAGATCGCCGCCGGCCAGGTTCCGCATCTCCCGCCAGTCCGGCGACATGCGATAGACCGCATAGGAAGTCGCGTTGACGAGCGCCCGGAAGTGTGCCTCGCTGTCGCGCAATGCTTTCCGGGTCCGCACGCGTTCGCTCACGTCGCGCACGACGCAGAGTATCATCGGCGCTGTGTCGACAAGCACACGCGAACAGTAAACTTCGAGCTCCTTGTCCAGGAACTCGGAAGCGCGAACGATCCGCACCGGTTCACCCGTTTGCAGAACGTGTGCAAGCTCCTCGTACCATTCCTTGCGCCCGTTGGGGAATTGGTCGCGGACAGACTTTCCATTGAGATCGGAAATACCGTACAGGGCCCTCAAGGCAGGGTTGAGCGCCACAAAACGGAAATCCAGAAGCCCATCCGGCCTTTCCTGCAACGGTTCGAGAAGGCAGACCCCCTCATCGAGCGCTTCGAAAAGGGTGCGTTGCAGGTTCTCGCTCAAGCGAAGCGCCGCCCTGGCCGTTGCGCGTTCAATCGCTTCCGCGGTACGGTCCGCGGCAAGCTGCACGGTCGTGATTTCCTCCGCGCTCCAGCTATGCGGGAGGTCGTATCTCACTGTCACGGCTGCAACGAGCGCGTCGGCCCGCAGGATGGGGAGCGTCAGTTGCGCACGAAACGGAACATGTGCGAGGTGAAGAACCTCCGCGGCAACGCTGTCCACCGGTTCGCCCGCGTCGCCAAAGACATCGTCGAGTACCAGCGGCACGCCGTTCTTCAGAAGCTGAAGCGCGGACCAGGCGTCCGGGAGACGAATGATCTCGGCAACCGCACTCGCTGTTTCCTCGCGGCGGTATTCGTATTTGACACGAGCTTCACCGACATCGGCGTCGATTTCTGTGAAACTCGTCCGGTCCGCTCCCAGCTCTTTCCCGAGCATCCGCGTTCCGGTTAATCGGATTGCCTCCGGATCGTCGAGACGCCGCAACGCGTCGCTGAGACGCAGCAGGAAATTGTCCCGGTGCTTCCGGCCGTTCACGGACCCATTCACCACTTCTGTGCGTTCGCCCGTTGAAGCCGGCGTGCATTGCACCAACAGACCGAGCGGTGCGTCGTTGCCCTCGATGACCGGTGTGCAGGACAGGGCTGTATCTGGCCTGTCTACAAGGTTACGCCAAAGCACCGGCATCAAGGCCGGACCCAGATCGGGACATTCACCCGCCTCGGTCAGACACAGGCTCTCCCGGTAGGCCTTTCCGAGGCCGGTGGAAATCCTGGAGGCTGCGCAGCCGAGAACATCGGGATGCAGCCGGCCAAGCTCCCTTGCCCAGGCCGCATTGTAGATCATCGTGCCTTCACGATCCCAGAAGAGGCAGGCGGCGGTGTTCATCCGCAGGACAAGATCCACCATAGCCTTGAGACGTTCCGACCAGTCGGACATCGGCCCCAACGGGGTGTTCGCCCAGTCGATATCGCAAAATGTTGTTGTGAAATCTTGCATGCCAGCGGATTGCTTCATCACAACCACCATGTTCACGAAAGCTGTCGTTCAAGGGTTAGAGGACACCTGATCGACGTGGTTTACGCCTGATCCCGTTCAGCCGATTGGGCCTGTTGGCGGCCGTTACCGGCAACATTTCCTTTTCGCATCGGCAATGATGAACACCCGTATTCCGGACTTGCAACGACATGCGTCAATGGATGACGCTGAAGGGACTCGAATTTTGGCAAGCCGGCGGCTGTCCCGTACTCTCGACCCGTGACCTGCGCGCGGGCTTCATTGGATAATAACAAAAATATATTGTCAATAATTACAGTAAAAGTGACTACTATTTTCGAATAAATAGATATTATGATATATAGCAAGGCTCTCCCGGTTTGATTAATATCAAGATCCCAATTTGAGCTTGCGTGACGTCTTGAGCTTAAGTGCTGGTCATCAAAGCGAAATGCGGGATGGCATTCAAGAGTGGCCGAACCTTGGCGTACCGTGGCAGGTATTGCACAGGCCGGCATAAGTCGACGGGGAAGCGATTTAACAGCGTGAAAACTCGAGAGGGTCGTATTTTACCTCCAAGCAGAATTTCTGCATCACACTGAAAAATGATTGGTCCCTTGGCGAAAGCTTAACTTTCGGGACTGGGCAAAGAAAGTAAAAAGCAATCTGCCTCCGTGATGGAAGGCGGCATGTCCGGCGATACCCGTGTGTAATTTGTATTGGGGAGTCGTAAATGTCTGTGCGCGTGACATCCGGAATCGAGGACAGGTGCCGTTTCTGCACGGTCCGATCAAAGGCTTTCTGTTCGGTATCCGACCCCGCCCTTCAAGCGGAGGTAATGGCACTTTCGCAGACACGTATCGTTCCCGCCGGCACGACGGTTGTTCACGAGGACGACGATGCGGTTCTGGTCGGCAGCATCGTCCGTGGTGCACTCTGCATCAAAAAGAATGAGGCGGACGGCCGCCAGCATGTCGTCGGGCTGTTGATGCCGGGTGATACCTTCGGACGACCATTCACTGCCACTGCGCAATTTGCCATCGAGGCGGCAAGCGAGTCGGTCCTGTGTTGCTTCAACCGGGCGTCCCTCGAAAAGCTGATCTCGCGCCATCCGGCGCTGGAACATCAGATGTATCTGTCCGTGCTTGACCAGCTCGACCAGACGCGCCAGTGGATCCTCATGCGCGGCTGCCACAGGGTCTCGCAACGCGTCGCCAGTTTCCTGCTTTTCCTTTATCGCGATGAACCGGCGCACCATCCGGCTTGCCGCTTTGTCACCATTCCCCTGAACCGGAAGGACATGGCAGCATTTCTCGGCACGACCGTGGAAACCGTATGCCGGACACTGCAGTCCCTGGCGCGTCGCCAGATCATCCGGATAGACACACCCAAGCGACTGGAAATCCTGGACAAATATCGGCTGCTCGAAGAGTCGAGAGCTGAAGACACAAGTGTAAGCCAGAGAGACCGGCCGACATACGCAGAAGCTTCCCTCTCGAGATAAGGCACTTTCTCAAGAACGTTTTGAGAGCACATCCGGCTTTCCGGCCGGAGTGTTTTTCCTGTCGATCTCCCTCAACTCGGAACATGTACCGGGTTTGTCGAAAGACAGGTCCGCTCGCCGAGTGAGGTCATCAGGGCGGGTTCTGTTTCAGCCAGCGGCATGCGACAGGACCCTTTCCTGTCATGCCGGGCGTCCGGAACCGATTGCCAATAGCCTCTTCACCCCTGCTCCAATATGCCGAGGACGCCGAGCGAGATGAACTCTCGCGGGTGGTCCGCGATCACACTGCAGTGACGATCCGCCATCATGAGGACAAGGCACGTCGCCTCGCTGACCTGCGCAGGATGATTTTCCTGAAAACTGCGGTGCTGATTGGGACCTTAGCTGGATCAACTGATACCAGTTGAATGATCGTCGATCCAGGTGTTGGACATCGACACGTCCCTTTTCATAACTCTCTGAAAAAGAAGGTATTTTTCTCTGTGACCGTCGAGAAGGCACTCCTGAGCCGGCTTCGTTGCGAGGCAATCCGCGGCAACACTCCGCTGGTACGCCATGTTCCTTTCGGTTGATCTATCTAAAGAGAAGCGCTCATCTTCGTTGACCCGTTAACGAGAAATTAACACTATTTACCTGCAGCCGATGAGGAGGTGACGTTGCGGAAAATCCGATTAAGGATAGCCGTTTCAGCATCCAGTTCTTGAGGCTGCGTGGATGGGTTGCCGTTCTTTTTTCTTTGAACACCCACAGGAAGAACAGCGATCCATCTATTCTTACGCAAGTCAGTAACTTCGCCGCGTAATAGTTTGGCGAGAACGGCTGTTTGCGTACCTCGCCAAAGGGTGATTTTAGCCCTTGGTGACGAGCCGGTCGATGCCGGAAACCTCGTTTCTGACATCGTCCAATCGGGGACTGACCGACGGACATTTTACTGCCACACCGAAGGCCAGCTGCCTGTCAAACTTTGAACCTAAACCAGCATCTTGAACGCAAACGTCAGTTCCGCCGACGCAGAAGATTGGTGGTATGGCGAGGGGAGAGATGCGTCCAATTTCAGGAGCAATACCATGCCACATAATCAAGCTCAGGGTCAGCTGCAGGGCCAGGCCGAGTTGCAGGCTCAACTCCAAGCTCAGGCTGAAGCACAGGGCCAGCTCCAGGGGCAAGGCCAGGGCCAAGACCAGGGTCAGTCCTCCAATCAGGGCCAGGGCCAGAACCAGGGTCAGTCTCAGTATGCCGGTCAGGTGGCCGGTCAGTCCGCAGTGCAGGATCTGTCTTCGTCTTCCTGGAACGGCAATGCCAATGGCAACGCCAACGGTAACGGCAACGGAAACCTGAACGGCAACGCCAACGGCAACGCCAACGGCAACCTGAACGCCAACGAAAACACCGTTGACAACGACCTCGACAACAAGGTCGATAACGAAGTCGACAACAAGGTGGAAAACAAGGTCGAGAACGACGTGGAAACCCGCGTTGACACCGACATTGACACCGACATTGATGTCGACGTTACTGTCGATCTCGATCTGTCCACTCTGCCCGACGACGCCGATGTGATCGACGTGGAAGAAATGGGGATCGAATGCATCGAGGATTCTGTTGCACAGGTTGATGCGGTCGCTCAGAGCGCTTCCGGCAACAACTTCAACCTCGACCAGATCAACAACATGGCCGACAACGACTTCCTTGGCGTTGCCAATGTGTCGTTCAATGGCGGCGGTGCCGGTGGTGGCCTGGTCGGCGATATCGGTCTTGGCAATGACGATCTCGGCGGCGGCTTCATTCAGTCTGCTAGCGCACGCGGCGGCGACGCCACGGCAAACGATGCAACTGCACGTGTCGGCGACGACGGCTCCAACGAAGGCGTCGGTGCGGCATCCGCAGACGGCATCGTTAACCAGGAAGCCTTCACCCAGAACATCGTGATGGGTGCGAACCTGCAGTACAACGCCTCCGATATCGTAGGCGGCAACTCCAATATCTACGACGACAGCGACGCTGTCTGATCCCACCAAAATTGCCGGCTCGCGCGGAAATCCCCGCGCGAGCCGGTTTCATATTTGCGTGCCGGCGCATCCGGACGCGGTCAAATTTATTGGCGTGTTCCGGTCAAGTACCCACAACGGGAATTTTAAAGTCCGGAGGAAAAAATGTTGCAAGGCGGCGTTACAGAGTTGATCTGGCATTTTGCCGGACATTTTCACCTCACGGATGAACTGGCTCGTGCGCGTGTACGGTATGAGGACCTGCTTGCGCAGCGGGGCGAGTTGGAGCTTGAATTCGAAGGCACCGAGGACAAGCCAACGACCGGTGAACTGGAAGAACTCGGGACGGACAACACCGGTGTCTTCTGGCCGCAGAGTGGTCCTTATGGGCTGCCGGTTCGGGACTTTGAACCCCCCGTTGTCATGGACAGGCCCCTTGCGGCCGATGTTTCTTTCTCGGCCGATCTGTCCCAAACCATTCGTTTATACACCCCAGGTCTCGTGCAGCCGGGCATCGGATTTGTATTCGGTCCCAACGTGACGCGTCAGGAGGGCGGCGACGAGACCAATGTCGATATCGACCAGTACAACCTTCTCAACGACAACGACCGCTACGGCGTCAACCCCGGCCTGACGATCGAAGAGGTTTCAGGCGTCAATATCTACCAGGAACTCGACATTATGCGCGGCCTGGCTGGGGGTGCTGTCTCGGAAGATCTGTTCCCGGCAGGCGGCGGCAATGTCGCTGTCGTCAGCGCCAATCTCGCGGACATCCTGGTCGAGAAGTCGCAGTCCGGCGAAGCCCCGGCGAACGTGGAGATGGGCCTTCATGTCAACGGAGTGCTGCAGATCGAATCTGAAGACGACGAGCCCGAGGACGACACGGCCGACGACACTGGAGACGATGCGCGGCGCGAAGGCGCGCCGCCGCCGATCGCCGAGCAGGCCGATGGCTGGAAACCGGGCGATCCCGGGCTGGTCGCGGCCGAGCTTGGCAGCAACACGGCCTACAATGGCGCAATTATCGTCGATGCCGACGAAGGTGTCGGGACATTCGTTGTCCTTGGTGACTACTACAAGACAAACGTGATCGCGCAGACCAATGTCTACTCCGACAGCGACCATGTGCGGATAGCGGGAGGCCAGGCGGGCGCCCAGCCAAGTGTTTTCTTGAACGAAAACACAACCACCAATTCGGCCGAATTCCACACAGAAGCGCTTTTTGAGGAGGCGATCGATTACCGCGGCTACACCGGCTACACGTGGAACATCGACCTTTCCTACGGAGACTACTATGACATCAAGAGCCTCTACCAGGAAAACGTCATATACTCCAACGACATCACTTGCCAGTACTCGATGGGAACACATCAGCGCCTGATGGTGGACGAGAACGGGCAATGGAACGCTTCCACTGTCACCGATTATGGCAACAGCTACGATCTCATCGTAATCCTGGGCAATTATTATTCCGGCAACTTCATTCACCAGACCAACATTCTGCTCGACAACGACTGGGTCACCATGACCTCGGGTGAAGACGGCGGCAGCCAGACCGTCTACGCCGGCCAGAATGCGCTCACGAACGAAGCCAGCATCACCTATTACGGCCTGAACGGATTTGGCGAGATATCAGCCGGCTTCGAGGAATTTCTCCGCGGACTGGAAACGCGCGACAACGTTTCTCCGCAGGAATGGTGGTCCTATTCCGGCTCGGGATCGACGCACATGAACGTCCTCTTCGTGACCGGGAACTACTACGACATAAATTACATCGAACAGCTCAATCTTGTCGCGGATGCCGATGCCGCCATGCAGCTGGGCCTGAACGGCGACGACCAGTTCGTCTCGACCGGTGGCAACACGGCAACCAACTTTGCCACCATCGTCGATGTCGGGGCCTATGGCGATCAGTATGTCGGCGGTGAAGTCTATGAGGACTGGACGCTGATCCAGACGAATATCGTCTCGTCCGAAGACGACACGGTCGTCTACGGCAATTCCGACGAGCTGGCCAATGAACTTGTCGCCTTCGCATACACGGACGAGGAGGAATCCGACGCCGTCGAGCCCGGCCTGATGCCCATGTCGATGGGGGGCGACGAACTCGGACACGTCATGACTTGAGTATTTTGAAACGCGGGGAGCCCGACGCATTAGGGGCCTCCGCCAAGAGTACACCGGAATGAGTTTTTTGCCCTGCCGCCATCAAGACCAACAACACGGCGTAGGGCTCTGGGAGACAGTGCATTATGACTGGGAATGTACGCTTGGGAGCAGGTTCCCTTGAGCCGGTTTCGTTGGCGAAAGCCGGGGCAACCGTACCGGAAACGCGTGGTTCAGACCAATCCGTCAAGCATGAGCAGAGCGGGCGTCCGCAACTGCTGGAGAAGTCGGCCGAAGACAAGTCAACAGCAGACGGGACGGCCGCGGGCAAGTCGACTGCGGGCCGGGCGAACGGGGCAAAGGAAGCAAATCCTGCCTTGGCGTCGTTTCTGGAATCCAACCAGGCCGTCACCTCCATGGTTGCCATGAGCATGCAGAAGGAAAAGGAAGCCGCGAGTGCCGTCGGCGGCCAGTCGAAAGCCTCACCTGCGGCAGCCGCCACCGATCCCTTCGCCAATGCCGCATGGCATGCTCCCGGCAAGCGCGCCGAAGCGCTTAAGGCAAAACCAGTCGAGGCGCCTGCGGCCGCGAATTTCTCCGTCGGCCAGAACGCCGCCCTGGACCGGGTCGTAGCAAAAACCATACAGGCCGCCCGCTCTGCCGGCCCCACGCCCGCAGCCACTCCGGCGCCGTCGAAGCCAGCGCTGCAACCGAAGACGGATGCGCTATCCAAGCCAGGCAACGCTTCCGCACAGTCCGCGGCTGCTGAAAATCTCAAGGTCGTCGACAATGATGCAACCCTGAAAGGCGGCAGCCCGGCCGGGGACACAAAAGCTCCGAGCGATCGGATCGAGCCGGTCCCTGAAACAAAGCCCGTGGAAACGCCAGTAGAAACAAGGCCCGCAGAAACAAGGCCCGCAGAAACAAGGCCCGCAGAAGCAACGCGCGCAGAAGCAAAGCCCGCAGAAGCGAAGCCCGTTGAAGCAACGCGCGCAGAAGTGAAGCCCGCAGAGGCAAAGCCTGTAGAAGCAACGCGTGCAGAAGTGAAGCCCGCGGAAGCAAAGCCTGTAGAAGCAAAGCCTGCAAAAGAGAAACCGTCGCCCAAAATAGCAAAAGACACTTTGCGGGATGTCGGCACGCCGAAACAGAAACCGCTCCGCCCGATGGAGGGCGGCGGTGGAGGTGGTGGCGGTTCGGGGACCCGCGGTGGTGGCGGCGGAAGCGGTGGCGGCCGCGGTTCCGGAGGAGGCGGAGCGTCCTCTGCAAGCCCGCATCTGGGGCAGCGCTACTTCGACCAGAACTTCCGCGAGGTGCTGACCAAGGGGCTTTCAAGATCACGCCGAAATCTCGTATCGGTCGGCATCTTTTCTTTTTTCGTCAATCTTCTTGTCCTGTGTATTCCCGTTTATCTCTTTCAAATCTCGGACCGAGTCCTGACAAGCCGAAGCGTCGATACACTGGTAATGCTGTCGGTTCTGGTCGTCGGCTTCCTTCTTGTGCACGTCCTTCTGGACATGATCAGGCGTTTCGTTCTGATGCGCATCGCCGTCGATACGGAAATGAGGCTCGGCCCGTCGGTGCTGAGCGCGGCTGCAAGAGCTTCGCAAAACGGGTCCAACCGGGAGTATCAGACCCTCGGGGATCTGCAGCAGTTGCGCAATTTCATTACTGGTCCGGTTCTGCTGACCATCTTCGATATTCCGGTCATTCCGATCTACATGCTGGCCATCTACCTGATCCACCCGCAGCTCGGCTACATCGTCACCTGCACGGGCGGGATTCTGTTCATCATCGCGCTCATCAACCAGAAACTGACGGCGGTGCCGTTTGGCCAGGCCAATGCCTATGGCACACGGGCGAACCTCCAGGCCGATGCGATGTCGCGCAATGCCCAAGTGATCAATGCCATGGGCATGATCCCGGAAGGCGTTCAGATCTGGGGACGGGAGACGATGGACTCCCTGAAGGCCCAGGTGGTCGCGCAGGATCGCAACGTGCTGATGTCGGCCATTTCCAAGTTCATAAGGCTGTGCACCCAGATCGCGATGCTGGGGTGGGGGGCCTGGCTGGCGCTGAACAGTGAACTGACCGGCGGCATGCTGATCGCCGCATCGATCGTCGGCAGCCGCGCCCTGGCGCCGATCGAGGGTGCGATCGAAGGGTGGCGCGGCTTCATCCAGGCGCGGTCCTCCTATGCCAGGATCAAGACCCTGCTGCTCAATTCGCCGCTCAACCTGGAACGGCTTCGCCTGCCGCGCGCCGAAGGCCGCGTGACCGTCGAGCGGGTGCTTTACGTGCCGCCGCCGACGAAAAAGGTCATCCTGAACGGGATTTCCTTCCATCTGGAACCAGGAGATTCCCTGGCAATCGTGGGCGCCTCGGGTTCGGGCAAATCCACGCTGGGGCGCATGCTGGTCGGCTCGATCGTTCCGACGGCGGGCAACGTGCGGCTGGACCATATGGATCTGCGCAACTGGGATCCGCGCCAGTTCGGTGAAAGCGTCGGATATCTTCCCCAGGATGTGCAGCTCTTCCCGGCGACCATCAAGGCAAACATTTCGCGCATGCGCGAAGACGCAACGGACGATCAGATTTTCGATGCGGCCGAAACCGCGGACGTCCACGAAATGATCTCTCAGTTCGCCGCGGGCTACGAAACGCTGATCGGCGTGGACGGAGCGCCGCTATCGGGTGGACAGAAACAGCGCATCGGCCTTGCCAGGGCCTTTTACGGCGATCCGCGCATGGTGGTGCTCGACGAGCCGAACTCCAATCTCGACGTGCCGGGCGAGCGAGCGCTCGCGCGGGCCTTGATGCGCGCCAAGGCCAAGGACATCACCGTGATCGCCATCACACAGCGCCCGAACCTGCTCAAGCACGTCGACAAGATCATGATGCTGAAGGAGGGAACGGTCCAGGCATTCGGACCGAGGGACGACATGCTGGAAGTGATGCGCAAGAGCACTGCCGCCCTGGAAGGCGGAGGCGGATCCAGTCTGCCGAGCCAAAACCAGCCGACATCCTGAAGGAACCGGACCGGAACCGGTAGCAATTTGGAGTTCGAACCATGTCCTACCTGACAACATGCGAGGAATGGGACCGCAAGATTTACAAGGCGAGCCGCAGAGCGAAGCTCCTCGGCTACTCGTTGCTGCTGGTCTGCGTTTGCGGGTTCGGGGTCTGGGCGAATGCGGCGCCCATTACCGGGGCGATCGTCGCCTCCGGTATCTTCGTCGCGACCGGCGAGAACAAGATCGTCCAGCATTTCGAGGGCGGAGTCATCAAGGACATCCTGGTGCGCGAGGGAGATCGCGTCGAACCCGGTCAGACGCTGCTTGTGCTGGATGACGTTGCGCCGCGCGCGGAATTGCGACGGCTCGAATTGCGCCATGCCCGTCTCACGGCGATGGAAGCCCGTTTCAAGGCCGAGATGAACTGGCTGGAGGAAATACAGATGCCCCAGGACCTTCTCGACAGGCGCGAAGGTGATCCTGACATTGCCGCCATCATCGATGCACAGAGCCTGACATTCCTGGCCCGCAGGAACACGCTGGTCAGCGAGATCGCAACCCTGGAAGACGGGATCGGCGCGCTTGAGGAGCGCATCAAGGGCAGCGAGGTTCAGCGCCACTCCGTGGAAGATCAGCTCCTGCTGATCGATGAGGAGCTGCAGGACAAATCGGCACTCCTGGACAGCGGCCTGATCCGCAAGCCGGAGCTGCTCGCACTGCGGCGCGCACAGGCCAATCTCCACGGCGAGATCGGTCGCCTGACGGGTGAGATCGGCGATGCCCGCGAACGGATATCCCGCATTCGCGAACAGGTCCAGGTGGCCCGCAACACCGCGATCAAGCAGGCGGTGGATCAACTGCACGAGGTTCATGCCGAACTTGACGACGTGCGTGAGCGTGTCCGTTCGTCGAGTGCCGTTGTGGAGCGGATCAACATCACGGCTCCCGTCGAAGGCATCGTCGTGAAGCTGCGCTACCATACCTCTGGCGGCGTGATCGAGGCAGGCAAGAACATCCTCGAAATCGTTCCGGTACAGGAAGAACTTGTCATCGAAGTCCCGGTGCGGCCCCAGGACATCGACAATGTGCGCAGCGGCCAGAAGGCGACCATTCGGCTGACGGCATTGAGCTCACGTGTCACGCCCATGGTGCAGGGCGAGGTGATTTATCTCAGCGCGGATTCCTTGCCGAACGACATTACCGGAAAGCAGGAGACGGGATCCTCGGATGCCTATGTCGCTCGCATACGGCTCGATACGACCGTCGGAGAACTCGTGCACGGTTTCAAACCCACGCCCGGCATGCCGGCCGAAGTGTATATCACCACGTCGGAGCGGACCTTCTTCGAATATCTTGCCCAGCCCATCAAGGATTCGATGGCACGAGCGTTCCGGGAGTCATGACGATCGTCACCGTCTGCCGTCGGAAGCAACAAGCATCTGCCAACCGCCGGGCTGGCAGCTGTCACTCCGGAGATGGTTGCGTCACAGGTCAGATCTTCCGGCTCCAGCAATAACGGACAATGGGTGCGGAAGGAGAAATTTCTATTGTCCGTTCGACACGAAACGAGCTACCAGATATTGTAGTTTTATAGTTATGCCATTTTAGATTGCGTTGCCGGTGCGTATAGAGAGTAACTAGAACCAATGAGAGTGATCCCGGTACGGTAACCCACACTGAATTGGGGCTATTTAACTTCAGAAAATCGCTTTTTATTGCTCTCCATCAATAGGGAACACTACGGAAGCATCTAGAATTGACCGATCGGAAAAATTTGTCCAAATGAAAATTTTGAGGTGAGAAACCGCCATGTCTATATTAAACGAACCCTACTTCTGGGACGAGACCGCAGCTATTGATTTTGTAGAAGCCATTGTCTGGCCGGATGGACCGGTCTGCCCGCATTGCGGCGAAGCAGACAGTATCGGCAAACTGAAGGGAAACTCGACGCGGTTGGGCACATGCAAGTGCTATCATTGCAACTTGCCGTTCACGGTCAAGATCGGCACTTTTCTGGAAGCAAGCAGACTGCCTATCCATGTCTGGCTTCAATCGATCTATTTTCTCGCCCAGTCGGATTTCAAGCTGCCCGCCAAGGACCTCGAAAAAGCGGTCGGAATTTCAGGCAAGACAGCACGCAGTATTACCCATCGTATCCAGAAGGCGCTGGAGCATTCGGCGCGCGGACGGCCGGCCGCGAAAGCCAGGTCAATTCAATCAAGGTTCAAAGGCAGCAACAACGTTCCGCGGAACATCCACGCGAACCTGCAAAGCGTTCGCCCCCGGTTGCACGAAGCTTTCTCGTTGTTTGAACAAAGATGACAGGAAAAGACAGCGATCAGGCAGGCGAGAACAAAGGTTCGAACACCCTGCCGGACACCGAACCAGGCCATTGTGTCACTGTCGGTGAAACACCGGACCCTGACCGGTTCAGGACATTTCTGGAACACGCGGAAGGATTTGATGGCGAAGCGGCCGACAAGGCCTTCTACGAGGCGATGCGCAAAATCCTGCCGGCGCGAAAAAAGCCGGGACGGTGAGGCGCCACATACCTTGCAGTTCCTGCCTGTAATCTCCGACGGGTCTTGGATCTTTTTGAGGTGGGTTTAAGGTATCGCGACCCGCATGCGGCCCTTGATCATGCCGATGGAAGACCATTGGCAGGGCGGCGGTCTTCGCCGCGGAGGGGCGCAGTCAAGTGCGGCTGGTATGGCTCATGCGAAAGATGGGCTGTTCGAAATGGTCCGACCAGAGCGCACTGATGTCGCCATCATCAATTGCGCTGCGTTGTCCCGTCGTGTTGCTGTCCACGAGAGAGACTGACGGTCCGAACCAGTTGCCGATCTTTCCGGCAGTCAGCGCCCTTGCCAGAATATCCGCATTCTCGCATCCCCTGCAGAAATCGGCGTGGTTTCCGGCACTGAGGAGGCAGGCTTCCTCGCCCATGAGTTCTCCCGGCAAGCCGGTGATGTCCTGCCATGCGGCGGCCTGAACGATGCCAAGCGCTTCCGTACTGATCGAATGAACGCGCTCGGTCGCAAGACGCGTGATCAGCATGGTCAGGAACCCGATCATATAGGCGTCAAGCCATCGGTCGTCCGCGATTTCGCCGTTGACGAACCGCGTCCGTTGAACAAGGGGAAGTATGGTTGACACCGCAGCCTTGCGGGCCCGCCGGGTATTCCAGAAATCGAGCATGGCATCCGCGCCTGGGATCGTTTCCGGTCCCGAAAGTTCCGGACCGGCGACCAAGTATTTCATTGAGAGTATAACATTTCCAAGATAAAATTGGCGGAATCCTTCTGATTTTTGTGTCTGATGATGTGCGGGGGGCGGGCGAATTGTCTTCACGCGAAGCGCGGGAGGGAAACGCAAAGCAGAACGCGTGGGGTCATTGCAAACTCCGCTGATCCATGTGCTCCAGGCGAACCTGGGGCGAACCCGGGGCGAACCCGGGGCGAACCCGGGGCGAACCCGGGGCGAACCTGGGGGCGAACCGGGGCCGGGTTGCTCAGGACTTCCGGTGGGCTGATCCCGGTCATTGGCTCAGGTGTACGAAGCCGTCCGGCGGAACATCAGGCTGTCGGATTGCGATGGCTGACATCAGCCAGGAGCTTGTGCCGCCAGCATGCCGAATTCAGCTCGCGAGCGCATTGATGTCTTGCAATCAACATGTGCGAACGCCGACGATGCGAATGGTTGATCCGGCCAAAGTTGCCTGCGTGCAGGCATGTCGCGAATAGTGAGATCGAAATGCACCGAATTCCGCAGGTTCCAGACTTCGCAAGCATTGACGCAAAGGCTCCGCAGACTGCCGAACAACGCACCACGGTGCTTGCTCTGATCGGAAACCTGGTCTTCAGCTGGTCCAACAACGAAAGCCTGTTCATTTACCTGTTGGGCATATTGCTGCAGACCGACGATGTGGCTGCCGCCGTCGTCTTTAGTACGCTCAACACGACACGGGCGCGGCTTGATCTGATCCAGCGCCTCGCCCGCGTCAAGATACGTGACGAGGACGTTGCAAAGGAACTCGATGGCCTGATCAAACGCTTCAACAAGGCGAGCCGCGTTCGCAACGAATTCAATCATTGCCTCTATTCGCTCGGTCCGAACGGCGAGATTGCCCAGACCCAGTCCATGAAGCTTCAGGAGGTCAAGGGCAAACTCAAGTGGGGCGAGATCAAGCCGATGGACGACCTGCGCATGAAGCAGATGGTCAAGTCGATCAATGATCTGAAGAAACTCAACAGGGATATCTGGTCGTTCTTGCCGCGGCTGGAAGCCGAATGCAGCAAGAGCAGCCAGCGGCCGGAAACGTGACCGGCGGTCCGTTTCACTGGTGCTGCCGGGTGAATGCTGCCACGGCCCGTGCGCCGCGGTCAGTATTCTCCCGGCAACGATCACCGGATGGCCGCAGATAACATAGACTTCAGAGGCGCAAGCCGTCGGGCGCCGACGCCGAAGGCGGCATCATGACCCGGTCGATATCGAGGTAATCACCTTCGAACAGCGCGAATTGCGCCGCCTTCTTTTCGTCGGAGATCTCCACTTCGCCGTCATGAAAATCAAGCAGCCCGAGTTCCCGAAGTTGTCGCAGCGTCCTGTTGAGATGGGCCGGCGTCAGGCCAAGCGCATCGGCGATCTGGCCTTGACTGAGCGGACAGGAATACCTGTCGCCTGGACACTTGCCGATCACTTTCAGGCGCAACTTGAGTTCCAGGAAGAAATGCGCAACGCGCTCGGCAGCGACACGGCGGCCAAGGCTTGCAAGGCGCTCGACAAGCAGGGTTTCGTCTTTCGACCCGGCCCAGATGAGGGCGGCCGCGGCACGTGGAGCTTCCGTCAGCAGATCGAGGAATGTCTTGGCGTCGATCTCATGAACCGTCGAGTTGCTCAGCATGATGCCTTTGCTGATGGTGTCACGCAACATCATGCAGCGCAGCCCGACGATATCACCGGGCACGGCGATGTCGACAATCTGCCGCGAGCCGTTGGCGAGAGTCCTTTGGGTGTAGGCCCAGCCGTCACAGATCAGAAAGGCCTTGTGCCGGCGCCGTTGCCTGAAGAGCAGTTCGCTCCCTTTTTCGAGTACAATTGGAGGTCCGAGTACTTGAGCTAGAATGGCGTATTCATCAGCAGGAATCTTAGTGAAGGCATCAATTTTTCTTCTGAAATTTATGAGATTATACATTATTAACTCCCTGATCCTCAGAAATGCCCGAAAATTTTGAGATTAATATTTAAGTGCACATAGATTGCGTAGTCCTACCCAGACGATTGCTTGTTTTATTGTGAATGCCGCCGATACCGTTGCCGGCGTCCGTTCTCAGCTGCGTCTTCGCGCGAGCTCAAGATATTGGTCAGTTTGTCGCGCCGTTTGCCACGGAGCGGAAAACCGACAGCAGACTTTATCCCGGATGAGCAGCAGCGCGTTGACGGAGGTCAATAAAACCATTCAATGGTCAGCAGTTCTGCGAGATTCTTTGCGAAGATCATCTCTTCATCGGACGTAAGACAGAGACCAAAAGCTAGCGTTTCCAGATGGCCTTCGCCCATCGCGTCGAGGCGCCTGACAATCTCTGGACGCTGAAGCTGACCTTATCCGGCGCCGACGGCCGGTGAGCCCGCATGTTATCCTGTTTTTCCGCCGGCAACTTCGTCAACAACGATCTCGCCGAGTATCACATCCCGGTCAATGCGGACGTGCCGGAGCTGGACGTCATGTTTCTGGAGGAGCGCGATCCCTGGGCCAACCCCATGCAGGCCAAGAGCCTGGGCGAGCTCAGCATTTGCGGCGCGGCCGCCGCGGTCACCAACGCGATCTACGATGCGACTGGCCTGCGCATCCGGCATTACCCGGCAACGCTGGACAAGGTGCTCGCGGGTCTGCCGGAGAACGAAACAGAGTGAAGGCCCACGGCCGCCGGATTCACTCGGAGGCTGCTCCGCTGGACTTGAGCGGATTTCTGACTGTGCCGCCCAGAAGCTCCCGGGGCCCCGAACTGGAAAACGCATAGCTTTCGATCTCGGTGACCGAATAGAGACGTTCATTGCGAAAGGCGCTGGCATGGCGTGTTGACGTACCGTCGCCGGGTTTGGCATCCCGCTCCAGGAAATCCGGTTCCGCCTCGCTCGCAACGACGCGCGCATCGGCCGGCGAATCCGCCCGGACGATCACCTCTCCCTGGTTTTGCGCCAGGTCCCAGTTGGGGTCCCAGTCGGCCGCCAGGGGACTGAGCTTGTAGATTTTTCTGATCATGCTCGCCCTAACGGGCGAAGAAGGCGAAAGTTCCCGGGAACTTTCGCTCTCCCTCGGGGTTGCTTCAGATCTGCTTCGGATGACCGGAGCAAGGTCGGGCCGGGCGCCTTTCAGGCGTGCTCCGGTCTGCTGCAGGGAACCCGACAATTGTCTATGAATGAACTCCCTTCAGCGCAGAGCCACGGCGGGATCGGTCGGGATGATCCGGTCCCGCAGGGCCTGGTCTATGTCAGCGGCAGCGATCCGGGCATCAGCAGGGTGCGGCGCGGGCGCGGGTTTTCCTACCATCTTCCGGATGGAAGCCTGCTGCGGGATGCGGCGGAACTGATGCGCATAAAGGCTCTCGGCCTGCCGCCCGCCTACTCCGACGTCTGGATCTGCATGCAGGCCGAGGGCCATCTCCAGGCGACGGGTGTCGACGATCGCGGCCGCAAGCAATACCGGTATCACGAATTGTGGTCCGCTTACCGCGACCGGACGAAGTTCGGCCAGCTCATCGACTTCGGCGAGGCGCTGCCGGGGCTGCGGCGGCGCATCCTGCGCGACCTGAAGGGGGAGCCGTTCAACGAGCAGACGGTGCTGGCTGCCCTTTGCATGTTGCTCGACCGAGCGCACCTGCGCGTCGGCAGCCAGGCTTATGTCGAGGAGAACGGCACCTTCGGCGCCACGACGCTGCTCAAGCGCCACTTGCGGCTGGAGGGAGACCGGTTGGACCTTCAGTTTACCGGCAAGGGTGGGAAAAGGGTGCGGCGGCGTTTGCGACACCCGACGCTCAGCCGCGTGCTCGACAAAATAGCGGACTTGCCCGGCCGTCAGCTTTTCGTCTGGCGCGACGATCAGGACCAGCTCCATCCCGTGGATTCCGGACGGCTCAACGCGTATCTGTCCGAAACTGCCGGACCCGAGTTAAGCGCCAAGACCTTCCGCACCTGGGCGGGAAGCGTCGCCGCGCTTTCGTCCGCCCGCAAGGCGATGGCGCAAGAGCGCCGCCCGACCATCAAGGAGATGTGCGAGGCGGCTGCCGACAGACTTTCCAATACCGCGGCCATCTGCCGGTCGAGCTACGTTCATCCGGCAATCATCGATCTGGCGCAACCCGAGCCGCCGGTCGACCGACACTGGTTCGCCCGTCCCCTTCAGGCCCGGCGCAATCTGAAGCTGGACGAGGAATATCTGCTGCGGTTCCTGGAGAAGGTATCGGACCTTTCCTGAAGGGCGGCGCCACAGACATTTTGACGGGCTCCGGAACAGATCGCGCCGAAGTTTGTTTTCAAGAGAGACACCCGGCTCCCCCCCCCGTCGGCAGCCGGGCACTCCGAATTGCAGCAAGATGAGGTGATTGCAGATGGCCGCGCGCGCCCTTTGGAAAGGCCAGCTTCGGCTTTCCCTGGTCTCCATCCCGGTGGAGATGTACTCGGCGACCAAAACCGGCTCGCGCATCAGGTTCCGGCAGATCCACGAGCCTTCCGGCAAGCCCGTCCGCTACGAAAAGGTCGTTCCGGGGATCGGGCCTGTGAAGACCGACGACATCATGAAGGGCTACGAATACGACAAGGACAAGTACCTCCTGATCGATCCGGACGAGATTTCCGAAATCAAGCTTGAAACCAAGAAGACGCTGGAACTGGTTCAGTTCGTCGATGCCTGCGAGATCCCGCCGATCTATTTCGACAAGCCCTATTATCTCGTGCCGACCGACGAACTGGCCGAGGATGCCTACCGGGTGGTGCGCGATGCCCTGCGCGGTGCGAAGATGGCCGGCATCGGCCAGATCGCCATGCGCGGCAAGGAATACCTGGTCGCGGTCAGGCCCTGCGGCGACGGCCTGCTTCTGGAAACGCTGCACTATGAGGACGAACTCAGGCAGGCCGATCCGATGTTCTCCGAGATCAAGGAAAAGAAATCGGACACCGAACTCCTGGACGTGGCGACCTCGCTCATCGAACGCAAGTCCGGGCCCTTCGACGCGTCCAGCTACAAGGACCGCTACGCGGAGGCGCTGAAGGAGCTGATCGACCGCAAGACCCGCAGCAAGAAGACCGCCCGGGTCGAGACGGGGGCGACGGAGAGCGAGCGCAGCGGTTCCGGGGAAAACGTCATCGATCTGATGTCCGCCCTGAAGAAGAGCCTCGAAGGCGAGAAAAAATCCTCCTCCGGCTCACGCAGCAAGAAATCCGCGTCCTCCGGCAGATCCGGCACCAGCAGGAAAAAGAGCGCGTAAATGCCCGTGACCTCGCAAAAACTGGCGGCATATGTCGAAAAGCGGGACTTCTCCAAGACGGCAGAACCGCCGGCAAGGGCGGCCAGGAGAAAAGGCGGGCCTCTGCTTTTCGTCGTCCAGAAACACGATGCGCAACGGCTCCACTTCGATTTCCGGCTTGAATGGGACGGCGTCCTCCTGAGCTGGGCGGTGACAAAAGGACCGAGCGCGGATCCTTCCGCCAAGCGGCTCGCCGTGCGCACGGAAGATCATCCCGTCGACTACGGCGACTTCGAGGGCACCATCCCGAAGAAAGAATATGGCGGCGGAACCGTGATGCTCTGGGACCAGGGCTATTGGGAGCCGGAAGGCGATGTCGACAAGGGGTTGAAGGCAGGCAAGCTTAAATTCTCCCTGACGGGCGAGCGCATGAAGGGCGCCTGGGTGCTGGTGCGCATGGGCGGCAAGGCCGGCGAGAAACGCGAGAACTGGCTGCTGATCAAGGAACGCGACGCGTTTCAGGAGCCGGACGAGGAAAGCTTGATCAAGCGCCACCGGACCAGCGTCACCAGCGCGCGCAGCATGGACGAGATTGCAAGCGGGGCGAAGAAGCGCACCAGGGAAGCGGACGGCGAAAACCGGTCCCGCACCCAATCGAGCCGCCGCCTCTTGAAGCGGCCGGATTTCCGCGAACCGCAGTTGGCGAAGCTGGTGAACGAGGTGCCGGAAGGCGACGACTGGCTGCACGAAACCAAGTTTGACGGTTACCGCTGCCTCGCGGCCCTCGGAAAAGGCGGCGTGCGCCTGTTCACCCGGTCGGGCAAGGACTGGACCGACAGGTACAAGGGCCTGCCGGAGGCGTTTGAAAAACTCGACTGCCGCAACGCGCTGATCGACGGCGAGGTGGTCGCCCAAAGCCGCGGTGAGAATTCCGCCTTTTCCGCTCTGCAGCAGGCTCTGGACGGCGGCGCGCCACTCTATTTCATGGCCTTCGATCTGCTTGAGCTCAACGGCAAGACCCTGGTCGATAAACCCTTGCTGGAACGCAAGCAACTGCTCCACCAGCTTCTGGCGGGGCAGGGCCAGCAATCCCCACTGCGCTATTCCGAGCATGTTCGGGGAAACGGCGCCAGCGTCTTCAAGGCAATCGAAAAGGCGGGCGGCGAAGGGATCATCTCCAAGGAGGTCAACAGCCGCTATGCGGGCAGGCGTGACGGCAGCTGGCTCAAGATCAAGGCGCATCGCCGCCAGGAATTTCTCGTCGGAGGCTGGTCGCCTTCGGACAAGAAAACACGGCCCTTCTCCTCGCTGCTGCTCGGCGTCATGGAAAATGGCAAGCTCGTCTACCGCGGCCGTGTCGGCAGCGGATTTGACGAGAAGAGTTTTGAGCAGCTCGTGCCCGAACTGAAGAAGCGGGATCGCAAGACGACGCCCTTTGACGATGTGCCCGCCGCCGTCGGGCGAAGCGCACGCTGGGTGACGCCGGACCTGGTGGTGGAGATCGAATACGCCGAAATGACCGATCAGGACGCCATCAGGCATGGCGTCTTCAAGGGTCTTCGTCAGGACAAGGAGGCGAAAGAGGTCGTCATGGAACAGGAACAGTCGCTTCGGCGGCCGGCGCAAAAACGGACGGACGGTGGTTCCGGCGATGCGGACGAGGCCTCCTATCTCGGCGTGCATGTTTCCAGCGCCGACAGGGTGATCTTTCCGGATGCCGGCACGACCAAGAGCGAGCTTGCGGCCTACTACGCGGAAGCCGGGAAACGTATGCTGGCACTATCCGGCGGGCGGCCTGTCTCGCTCCTCAGGTGTCCTTCGGGAGTGCAGGGGGAATGCTTCTTCCAGAAACACGCCGGCAAGGGATTTCCGGACGAGATCGATACCGTCGACATCACCGAAAAGTCCGGCAAGAGCGAACCCTATATGATCATTCGCAACGCCGCGGGCTTCGTTGCCGCCGCGCAGATGGGCACGATCGAATTCCATGTCTGGGGCGCAAGGACCGACAAGCTGGAAAAACCGGATCGCCTCGTCTTCGACCTCGATCCCGACGTGGGCCTGAAATTCGATGTGGTGAAGGACGCGGCAAAGGACGTCAGGGATCTTCTGCAGAAGGTCGGACTGGAGAGCATGCCGATGGTTACAGGCGGCAAGGGTGTGCATGTGATTGTGCATCTGCGCAGGACCGCCGACTGGGAGCGGGTCACCCTGTTTGCCAGGACGGTCGCGACCTATCTGGCGGAAAAACATCCCGGCAAATACGTCGCCACCATGTCCAAGGCCAGACGCAAGGGCAAGGTCTTCATCGACTGGCTGCGCAACGAGCGCGGATCGACCGCCATTGCACCGTTTTCGGTGCGGGCAAGGCCAGGGGCTCCGGTCGCCGTCCCGGTCAGCTGGAACGCTCTGGCACAACTGAAATCCGCCAACAGCTTCACCATGGCAAAAGCCCGCCGGCGGCTGGCCGAGCCCTCGCCGCTCGAAGAGCTGAAGGCGGACCAGTCGATCGGCAACGACGTCATCGCAAGGCTGGAAAAGCTCACCGGCGGATGACGGCGCCGGTCAGCAGATCACTCGCCTGAACCGCCCGGAGCAAAAGGCTCGACATCCTGGTAAACAACGCGGCCCACCATCTCCGACGAGGAGTGGGAGAAGACATTCCGCACGAACATTCATGCGATGTTCTATCTCAGCAAGGCCGCGGTTGCGGTCATGCAGCCGGGCAGCGCCATCATCAACACCGCCTCGATCAATTCCGACGACCCGAACCCCGGCCTCCTCGCCTATGCCTGTACGAAGGGCGCGATCCAGAATTTCACCGCCGGTCTCGCTCAATTGCTCGCTTCCAAGGATATCCGGGTCAATTGCGTTGCCCCCGGCCCGGTCTGGACACCGCTCATCCCCGCGACGCTGCCGGCCGATAGCGTCCAGAACTTCGGCTCGAACTATCCCATGGGCCGCCCGGCGCAGCCGGCGGAACTTGCCTCCGCCTTCGTCATGCTGGCAGATCCGGCTTCCAGCTATACGTCCGGGGCGACCGTCGCCGTCACCGGCGGCAAACCGCTGATGTGAGGGAAGGTTGTGCCTGGTTTGACCGGATAGAACGGAAAGTTTTTCAGCTGACGGTTTGACGGCATGACGCACGCAGGCGGAGGGCGCGGTGATTTGCGCCGCCCCTCTGCGTTTGCAGGTTTGCACTCGGTTGGTTGCGCGTTTATCGCATCAACAGGATCGGCACCTTGCAGGTCCGGACCATTTCCGTCGTCGTCGAGCCGATGATCAGACTGCGGATACGCGAGTGACCATAGGCTCCCATGACGACCAGGTCGTATTGCTGCTCTTCCACCAGTTTGCCCAGGACCGCTTCCGGTCTGCCGTTCTCGATGACGATGTCCGCACTGAAACCGCCGGCCGCCAGCGTATCCCGGGCATTTTCAAGTGCCTTGAGGATCTCCGGAGTTTCCACGCCCGCAAAGGCCAGCGTCACGGGCAGACCCGCCACAAGCCTGTTTCGGGACAGGTAATCGACCGTCTTCAGCGAGGACTGGCCGCCGTCGAAGGCGAGCAGCACTTTCGAGACCGGCCTGAATTCCCGGTTGGCAACAAAAACCGGTTTCCGGCAGGAGCGCACGACGCGCTCCAGGTTGGAGCCGAGATGCAGCTTTGCAAAATCCGCCGCTTCGCCGCGCTTGCCGATGACGATGAGATCGCCGGTGTCTTCCTTGGCCAGAACCGTTTCCACCAGGTCGCCCTGGCGCAGCCTCGTTTCGACGGCAACGCCATCGGCCTCGATGATCGCCTGCGCATCTTCCAGGATGGCCCGTCCCCTGGCGTGGGACAGCTTTGCCCGTTTCGCGTCGAGTTCGCTCAATTCTTCCAGCAGGTGAGAGCGTGCCCCCAGTTCGATGGCACCGCTCAGGTCCTGCCTGTCGGTGCCTTCGCGGCGCCCCAGCACATGGTAGATCTTGACCTTGGACTCCGTTCGTTTGGCGATCCAGGCGGCGTAATGGCAGACGCTTTCGGAATATTTCGAGCCGTCCACCAGGGCAATCAATGTGCCTGTCGACATGTGTGCCTCCCTAATGTCCCAGAAGTTTTTCCATGGCGCCCGGCTTGTCGTGTATTGCAAGCCTGTCGACGATGGTTTCCGATGCTTCGTTCATGCCGAGAATATCCACCTCGGCCCCTTCGCGCCGGAATTTCAGGACCGCCATGTCCAGCGCGGCGACCGAGGAAATGTCCCAGATATGGGCCCGGGTGACATCGATCGTCACCTTTTCCGGCGCTTCCCTGAAGTCGAAGGCCTTCATGAAGTCCTCGACTGACGCGAAGAACAATTGCCCCTCGACAACATATGTCCGGTGCCGCCCGTCCGGGCTGATTGTGGTTCTGACGCGAAAGATCTGCGAGATTTTCCAGGCAAAGAAGATGCCCGACAGGAGGACGCCGACGAGAACGCCGATGGCGAGATTATGGGTGTAGATGACAAAAAACACCGTTGCCAGCATGACGACCGAAGAAGAACGCGGATGCTCCCGCAGGTTCTTGATCGAGCTCCAGGAGAAGGTGCCGATAGAGACCATGATCATGATCGAGACCAGGGCGGCCATCGGGATCTGCCCGACGAGATCCCCCAGAACCACCACCATGAAGAGCAGGAAAGTGCCCGCGGCAAATGCGGACAACCGTCCGCGTCCGCCAGACTTCACGTTGATGATCGACTGGCCGATCATGGCGCAGCCGGCCATGCCACCGATAAAGCCCGTGGCGGTGTTGGCGATGCCCTGGCCGATGCACTCCTGGTTCTTGTCGCTGGGCGTGTCGGTCAGGTCGTCGACGATGCTGGCGGTCATCAGCGATTCCAGCAGCCCGACGGCCGCCACGGCCACCGAGTAGGGCAGGATGATCATCAGCGTCTCGAAGGTGAGCGGGATCTGCGGGATGAGGAAGACCGGGAAGGTCGAAGGCAGATCGCCCATGTCGCCGACGGTACGCAGGTCGAAGCCGAAGGTCATGGCGACGGCGGTGAGCAGGATGATGCAGACCAATGGCGAAGGGATCGTTTTCGTCACGAAGGGAAAGAGGTAGATAATGGCAAGCCCGGCGGCGACCATGACGTAGGTCAGCCAGGGCACGTCGATCAGCTCGGGCAGCTGCGCCATGAAGATGAGGATGGCCAGCGCGTTCACGAAACCGGTCATGACCGAGCGCGACACGAAGCGCATGACGTAGCCGAGACGCAGAAAGCCGGCGGCGATCTGCAGCAGGCCGGTCAGCACCGTGGCCGCCAGCAGGTACTGCAGGCCGTGCTCCTTCACCAGCGTGACCATGACGACGGCGGTGGCCGCGGTCGCCGCGGAGATCATGCCCGGCCGTCCGCCGGTGATCGCCGCCAGCACGGCGATGGAGAAGGAGGCGTAAAGCCCCACCTTGGGGTCGACCCCCGCGATGATGGAAAAGGCGATGGCCTCGGGGATGAGGGCCAGGGCGACGACCAGGCCCGAGAGGACATCGCCGCGGATGTTGCCGAACCATTGGTCGCGGTAGGCAGAGAGACTGAACATCAGGTATCCCGTAGTGGAATTTCGGTCCCGCAGGGACCGCAGCGACCCGGCGAGGACGGGTCCGACGGAAGTCGACCGCCACCGTCGCGAGGTATCGACGACAAGGCCGCGGCCGGCAATTCGTCCCGGCGTTGAACAGGGCATTTCTCGGGGGCTGCCAGCGGGGAAATGCCGCCGCGCCCGGCGATAGTGCCAAAGCCAGCGGAAAGATTCCGCATTGCAGCATAAGCTGCAAGCAAAACCTCGGCTGCACCTGGGCCAACGGTCGGCGTTAGGCAGGCACCTGTCGAAAAGGCACGGTGAAGCCCGACTGCGGAAGGTTCAGGACACCTTGAGGCTGACGTCAATCGGCGGCGGCGCGGTGAGGGTCTGGTAGACGACGCAGTAGCGCTCGGTCAGCTTCAGCAAGGTCGCCCGTTCCTCCTCGGAGAGATCGCCGTCGACCTCGAAGACCAGGCGGATGGCGCGGAAGCCGACCGGGGCCGCCTTGTCGACCCCCAGTGTGCCTCGGAAATCCAGGTCGCCCTCGGCGCGGATGCGGGCGTCACGGACGGTCAGGCCCAGGGCGGTGGCCACGGCGTTGAGGGTGACGCCGGCGCAGGCCACCAGGGCCTCCAGCAGCATGTCACCGGAACAGGCCTGCAGGCCTGACCCGCCGGTCGCCGGATGCAGCCCGGCCTCGACCAGCGCACGGCCGGTCTCGACCGAGCAGCTCAGCCCTTCGCCGATCGCGCCCTCTGCTTTCAGGGTGACCACGGCGGCTTCGGGATCCTCCCGGTAGCGCGCCTTGATCGGCGCCTGCATGTCCTTCAGTTCATCGGCATCCATGAGACTTGCCCTTCCCCAGCCCTGTATTCCGGACGCCGAAGTCTCTGCGCCCTCGGGTTGTGAGCATGAAACCCGGCTCGAGGCGTGGCAAGAGCGCCCCGGTCGTGGTGCGATCACAGCTTGGTCAGCGGGGCGTGAGGTCCGGCGACCGCTGGACAGTCCCCGCGGCGCCCCCTATAGAAGCGGCCATGCACGATTTTTGGCGGGAATCCGGATACCACCTTCTCGAGCGGCGGCCACCTGAAGGCGGCGCCGGCGGCCACCTGGCGGTGACCGACGATTTCCTGCGCGCCTACCTGAACCGGCCGGAGGTGCGCCCGGTCGAGGAATCCAACGAGGCCGAGCGGGCGCTGCACGCCGCCCTGCTGCACAACCCGCGTGAGGCGGTCAGCGGCGAGCGCCTGGCCGCCATGGCCGACCCCGACGCCATCGAGAACTACCAGGTGGTGCTGGGCTTCCGCGATCGCCTGCTGGCGGCCAACAGCCTGGAAGACGCCTACCTGAAGCTGTTCCTTGAGCCCGCGACCGGCGGCAAGGGCGCCATGGTGCCGCCGCTCTTCATCGACCAGCTGGTCCACGTCATTGCCCGCGCCCTGCTGGAGGGGGAAGAGGATCCGCTGAAGCCGCGCGCCGCCGAGCTGCTGTTCCGTGCCCAGCAGGTCACGATCAACGACGGTGCGATCATGGCTGCCGACGCCGAGACGGTGGAGATGTACGCCACCTCCGGCGGCTTCGGCAGCCTGGGGCGCCTGATCGCCGAGGCCCAAACGCCGCTGCGCACGGTGGAACTGGACGTGCTGACCGAGGACAACGCCGGGCTCTACTGGGGGCGCGACAGCCGTTACGACACGGTCTTGAACCTGAATTTCGCCGGCGCCGGGCTGGACGCGCTCTGCCGGGTGCTGGAGCGCTGGGTGCGCCACTTCTTCGACATCGGCGTCTCCATCCAGCCGGTGCAGAAGATCAGCGACGAACGCTGGGTCTGGCACATCGGCCTCGACGCCGAGGCGACGGCCATGCTGAACGATCTCTACAACGGGGTGGAGGTCGGCGAGGGCCGCCTGGCCCGGCTGCTGTCGCTGTTCCGCATGGACTTCCAGGACCCTTCGGTGGTGCTGCCGAACGTCGCCGGCCGGCCGGTCTACCTCGCCATGGCGATGAACGAGAAGAGCCAGCTGCGTCTCAAGCCGCAGAACCTGCTGGTCAACCTGCCGCTGGCCGAGCGGGCCTGACCCCGGGCCCGATCGAGGGAGGAGTCCGGCCCTGTCCAGCACCTCCGAAACGCAGCACCACCCGGCGGCCGGCCGCCTCGGCCTGCTGCTCGCCGTGGTCGGCGCCAGCAGCTACGGCGTGATGATCAGCATCACGCGGATGGCCTACGACGAGGGCACCAATCCGGTGACCCTGATCTGCGCCCGCGCCCTGGTGCCCTCGCTCATCATCACCGCGATCATCCTGGCGCGACGCAGCTCCTTCGCGCTGGTCCACGGTGCCTTCTGGCCGGTGGTCGGGATTTCCCTCGGTCAGCTCGGCATCACCATCGGCTACCTGAGCGCCGTGGCCTACATCCCGGTCTCTCTCGCCGCGCTGGTGTTCTACGCCCATCCGGTGCTGGTGGCCGCGCTGCTGGGCCTCTTCGGGCGCAGCCGGGTCGGCTGGATTGCCGCCCCGGCCTTCGCCGCCGCCTTTGCCGGCCTCGCCCTGGCGCTCGCCCCCTCCTTTGCGGTGCTGGACCCGCTGGGCCTCGGCCTCGCCTTCTGCGCCACTCTTTCCGGGACCCTCCTGCTGCTCTCCGCCGACCGCCTGCCGGCCCGCCAGAGCGTGCTGCCGGTGGGGCTCTACATGAACCTGGTGGCCCTGGCCGCGGTGGCGCCCTACGCGCTCGCCAGCGGCAGCCTCCCCGCCCCC
>ENA-ORCZ01000145-ORCZ01000145.1-marine-metagenome-genome-assembly--contig:-NODE-145-length-62082-cov-4.234142_pt1 | contig 62082 bp, 65 predicted proteins | sample MGYA00237785_ERZ508519 | MGnify/ENA primary metagenome ERZ508519 (study PRJEB26189, sample SAMN06268790) | marine metagenome | isolation source: Bioluminescent Bay, La Paraguera, Puerto Rico | place...
GGGGGGGAGCCTCTCTTTCCGGTCGAAACGGCAGGGAACGCGGCGGACAAGACCGGCCGCGTTCTGGTCATCGCCTGCGGGGCTCTTGCCCGCGAGATCGTCGCCATCCGCGACCAGAACGGTCTTGACCATCTCGATGTCACCTGCCTGCCCGCAAAGCTGCACAACACGCCGGACCGCATTCCGGACGAAGTGCGCCGCGCCATCCTCAGGTATCAGGACAAGTACGCCAGCATTCTGGTGGCCTATGGCGATTGCGGCACCGGCGGCCTGCTCGACAAGGTGCTGGAGGAAACCGGCACGCAGCGCATCGAGGGCGCTCATTGCTACGCCTTCTTCACCGGCCTCGATGAGTTCGATGCCATGGAAGACGACCAGCTCGGAACCTTCTACCTGACCGATTTCCTGGCGCGCCACTTCCAGACCATGGTGGTCGAGCCGCTGGGCCTCGATTGGCACCCTCAGCTGCGCGACATGTATTTCGCGCATTACACCCGGGTGCTCTATCTCGCCCAGACCGATGATCCGGCCCTGGAAGAGGCCGCCCGCCGGGCTGCAGACAGGCTCAGCCTGCCGTTCGAAATGCGCCGCACGGGCTACGGGCTGCTGAAACCGTTTCTGGGGCGAAACCCCAAGGACTGACGGTCCGGTCAAATTGCGTCCGGGCGAGTCGGTTTTTCACGTGACCATGCCGCTATCAGGCGACCTGAAAACTCCCGTTTCCGGCAAACATGATCTCAAGAGGAACTGCTGAGAATGGCGCAGAAAATCATCGTTTATTGGCGGGATATACCGGCTCAGATCCTGGTGAAACAGGGGCGCAAGTCCGCTCGCCGGGAACTGCCCGCAATATTCATGGAAACGATCGATGCCTGCGCGATGCGGATCGGCGCGAAGGACAGCGACGCCTATATGGCGGAGTGGCGCCGGACCGCCCCGGTGGATGTCTCGGACGATCTCGAAACGGAAGCGGACGCGGCCTTGAGCGATCTTGTCGCCGCCTATCCGAAGGAACGACTGAAGACCCTGCTTGCAAGTGGAGGAACGGAATGACTGATCAGCGCCTGCTGGCGAATGGGCGGCTCCCCGCCTCGACCGAAATGTCGCCGAAACAGGTGGTCGAAAAGACCGAACTCCTGGCGCATATCCCCGCAGGTACGCAGGTCTATGTAACCGATCTCGGCAATTGCTCGGAAGACATGATCGTCGATGCGGCCCGCACGCTGCGCGACCACGGCCTGAACGCCGTGCCCCATATGGCCGCCCGCCGCTATCCCTCGCTCGCCGCGTTCGAACGCCGCATCACCCGTTTGACCCAGGAAGCCGGTGCAACCGAAGTTCTGGCAATTGCCGGCGAAGCCGAGAAGGCGGGTCCCCTCACCTCTTCCGTCGCACTTCTGGAAAGCGGTCTGTTCGACAAGCTGGGCATCAAGAAGATCGCCGTTGCTGGCCACCCGGAAGGCGCACCGGACATCAAGCCGGATGTCATCCGCTCCTTCCTGATGCGCAAGCATGAGCTTGCCCGCCAAAGCGACGCCGAGTTCCGTATCGTCACCCAGTTCGGTTTCGATCCGCACCGGGTCAGCCTGTGGCTGGACGAACTGCGCGAGTGGGGCAACCAGTTTCCGGTGCATGTGGGCGTCGCCGGGCCGGCAAAGATGACGACACTCTTGAAATATGCCGCATTCGCAGGCGTCGAAAACTCCTTCAACTTCCTGAAGAAGCGCGGCGGTGCCGTCGTCTCCATGCTGGCAGGCTACGATCCCGATACCATGGTCGATCCGCTGGAGAACCGTGTCGTCAGCCAGCCGGCCACCAAGCTTGCCCAGATTCACGCCTACCCGTTCGGGGGCATCGAGAAAACCGCCGACTGGCTGCATGGCCGTGGGAGCTGGTCTTTTCAAACCTCGTCCTCAACCCTGACTGCCAATGAGAGCGCATAAATGACCCGCACTGTTGTCGCGTCCGCCACCAAGGAAATAATTATCGGCTTCGACCAGCCGTTCTGCGTCATCGGCGAGCGGATCAACCCGACTGGCCGCAAGAAGCTGGCTGCAGAAATGATCGAGGGCAACTTCGACACCGTCCGGGCCGACGCCCTTGCCCAGGTGGCTGCCGGCGCGACAATGCTGGACGTCAACGCGGGCGTGACAGCCGTCAATCCGAACGAGACCGAACCGCCGCTGCTCGTCAAGACTCTTCAGATTGTTCAAGAGCTTGTCGACGTTCCCTTGTCCATCGATTCATCGGTCACGGCCGCCATCGAGGCCGGCCTGGCGGTTGCCAAGGGCCGTCCGCTGGTGAACTCCGTCACCGGCGAAGAGGAAAAGCTGGAAGCCATCCTGCCGCTCATCAAGAAGTACAATGTGCCGGTGGTCGCCATCTCCAACGACGAAACGGGAATCTCGGAAGATCCGGATGTCCGCTTCGCGGTTGCCAAGAAGATCGTCGAACATGCTGCCGATTATGGCATCCCCGCGCACGATATTGTCGTGGACCCGCTGGTCATGCCGATCGGCGCCATGGGCACGGCCGGCAAGCAGGTCTTCGCGCTGCTGCGACGCCTGCGCGAGGAACTGAAGGTCAACACGACCTGCGGCCTCTCCAACATCTCGTTCGGCCTGCCGCATCGCCACGGCATCAATGCCGGTTTCATTCCGATGGTTATCGGCGCCGGCATGACCTCCGCGATCATGAACCCGTGCCGTCCGCAGGAAATGGAAGCCGTGCGTGCGGCCAACGTCCTCAACGGCACCGACCCCAACTGCTCGGAATGGATCATGACCTACCGCGACCACCAGCCGGCAGCGGCCGGTAGCACGGCGGCACCGGCGGAAGGTGCCGCTGCAGCCGGGGGACGCCGCCGTGGCGGCCGTGCCGCGCGGCGTTCCGCAGGCTGAGGGTTACAACAACAGTGCGGCTTTCTCCCTGCCGCATAACGGGTGGTTTCATGCCACTTCTGGTCTGGCATCACCCAATCCCCCTCCCTTGAAAAGGGAGGGGTTTTGCGTGTCGAGGGTGCGTTTTTTCAGGTCGCTCCAGGACCTGGCGAGATGTCAGCCAGGAGCGCCGCCGATGGGACCCGGGTTCCCCTGAAAGGGCCCTGGGCCGAGGGGCCGGGTTGAGGCTCTGGGTCCGAGGTTCTGGGCCCAAGGTTCTGGGCCGAAGCTCTGGGCCCGGACGCTGGCCCCAGACGCTGGCCCCAAACGCTGGCCCCTATCACCGGGACCGACGGAATATCTGACAGTTCAACAGCCGGAATTCACATGACCGAGACAGTCAAGCAAGCCAAAGTCGTCTTCCAGCCGAGCGGCCGTCGAGGAACCTTTCCCGTCGGCACACCTCTTCTCGACGCGGCCCGCTCGCTCGGGGTCTATGTGGAATCCGTCTGCGGCGGGCGCGGCATCTGCGGGCGCTGCCAGATCTCCGTCTCCGAGGGCACCTTCGCCAAGGAAAACCTGACAAGTGCCGCGGAAAACCTGGAAGGCGCAACGGAAGCCGAAACCCGCTACGCCACCTTGCGCAAGCTGCCCGCCGACCGCCGCCTCTCCTGCCAGGCAAAGATCCTGGGCGACCTTGTCGTAGACGTCCCGACCGATGCCCAGACCAACCGCCAGGTGGTGCGCAAGCGTGCCGAGGCCCGAGCCATCGAAGCCGACAGCGCGGTTTCGCTGACGAGCGTTGCGATCGCCGAGCCGGACATGGAAACGCCGCGCGGCGACATCGACCGGCTGCGCGAAGCCCTGATCGCCAAGACAGGTCTTGCCGACCTCATGGTCGACCCGGTCCTGCTGCCGCGTGTCCAGTCGATCTTACGGAAGGGCAACTGGCAGGTAACCGCTGCCATTTACCAGGACGGGGGCGTGCTGCCGACGCTGGTTGCCTTGTGGCCGGGCGAAAAGCCGGCGGTTTACGGCCTGGCCGTCGATATCGGCTCGACCACGATCGCCGCACATCTGTGCAACCTGCAGAATGGCCGCACAGTCTCGTCGGCAGGCACGTCCAACCCGCAGATCCGCTTCGGCGAAGACCTGATGTCGCGGGTTTCCTACGTGCAGATGAACCCGTCCAAGCTGCCGGATCTGACCAAGGCCGTGCGCGATGCGATCAACGCGCTGATCGGCAAACTGGTGGGCGATGTCGGCGCTGAACGAACCGACGTGCTCGACGCGACCTTTGTCGGCAACCCGGTGATGCATCATCTTTTCCTCGGCATCGATCCGGTGGAACTCGGCGGCGCTCCCTTTGCGCTTGCGGCCTCCGATTCCATGATCCTCAATGCCCGCGATCTGGGGCTCGAATTGAACCCTGGCGCAAGGGTTTACATGCTGCCCTGCATTGCCGGACATGTCGGCGCCGATGCGGCTGCCGCGACCCTTGCCGAAAGCCCTTACAAGCTCGACGAGATCACGCTTCTGGTCGATGTCGGCACCAACGCGGAAATCGTGCTCGGCAACAAGGGCAGGCTTCTGGCGGCCTCCTCCCCCACCGGTCCGGCGTTCGAGGGCGCGGAAATCTCCTCCGGCCAGCGTGCGGCGCCCGGTGCGATCGAGCGCCTCCGCATCGACAAGGAGACGCTGGAACCCCGCTTCAAGGTCATCGGCGTCGACGAATGGTCGGACGAGGAAGGCTTCGCCGAGAAGGTGGACAGCGTCGGAGTCACGGGTATCTGCGGCTCGGGCATCATCGAGGCGGTGGCGGAAATGTACCTGGCCGGCCTCATCACCGAGGATGGCGTGATCGACGGCACGATGGCCGAGCGGACCCACCGCGTCCAGGCGCGCGGGCGCACCTTTTCCTACCTCGTCGCCGACAAGGAAGTCGAAATCTCGATCCTGCAAACCGATATCCGCGCGATACAGCTTGCCAAGGGCGCACTTTATGCCGGCGTCAAGCTGCTGCAGGACAAGCTCGGCACCTACGATCTCGACCGCATCCGCCTCGCCGGTGCCTTCGGCAGCTATATCGATCCCAAATACGCGATGATCCTGGGCCTCATCCCGGACTGCCCGCTGGAAGGCGTTTCCGGCGTTGGCAATGCCGCCGGCACCGGCGCCCGCATGGCGCTGCTGAATCGCGGCTACCGCCGCGAGATCGAGCAGACGGTGCGGGATATCGAGAAGATCGAAACCGCGCTGGAGCCGAAGTTCCAGGAGCATTTCGTCAATGCCATGGCGTTGCCCAACAAGGTCGATCCCTTCCCGAACTTGCGGGCCGCAGTCGAGCTGCCCGAGCGCAAGGCAGGCGCATCAACTGGCGACGCGGACGGCGGAGAACGGCGGCGCAGGCGCCGCCGGGGTTAGGCGGAGGTCAACGCCTCCTGCTTCAGACGCTCAGTGAGATCCTGCCCGATCGCAAAGCCATTGCGGCCGAAAACCACGCTGAGATGGCTGCCACGCACGTCGACCCACTCCGCGTTCGGCAAATATGGGTCCCAGATTTCCCGAGGGTCGCAAAGGTTTGGCGACCCTCCCCGGGCCCGATAAAAGACCAGCGGCCCGTCATAATGCCTCGGACGATAGAGGCCGCGCATGCGCAGCAACTGCACCCCTGCCCGCTCATAAACCGGAGTATGCCCGTCGACCCATTCCGGCGCCATTTGCGGGTAGGATTGCCAGGTCGGACGCCAGAAGCGGAACAGGATCGGCTTCAGTTTTACAAAGACCGATTTTCCCTTCACATGAACGGGAGTTCGGGCTGCCTCGTCCCTCGCCGGTTTGGGCTGTCTCAGGGCGGCAGCAATGCGTCCAAGACGGCGGCGGACTCGTCGTTGCACAATCCGGAACCAGACAGGAAACGGCCAGGTATGTTCGCTTTGTGGGGTGTCAATCAGACCGAGAAAACGCACCTTGCGGCCGGACAACCTGATCTGACGCGCCAGCTCCATCGCAAAGATGCCGCCGAATGAATAACCGAGCAGGCTGACTTCGCCCGTGAACCCGCACGCGTTCAATTCGTCGAGGCAGGACTTCACTTCGTCCTCCACCGATGCGGGGCAGGTTCTCGGCCGATCGAAACCGGTCAGGCAGACACCATAGATCGCACCGTCATAGGCCAATCCGTCCAGCACGCTCTGGATTTCCAGAAAACAGCTGACGCCACCGGCATAGACGAACAATGGCCGCTTCTCGTCACCCTCACGCAAGGAAAGCAGCTTCGGAACATTCCGGTATCGCCCGCTCTCGATGGCTTCGGCAAGTGATGCAATAGAGGGAAAGACGTAGAAGCTGTTGACGTCCAGCTCAACCTTCAGCTTTTCGTGAACCTTCTGGATGAAAGTCAGAACCCTGTTGATGTTGAAGCTCTGTTTGAGATCATCATGCTCCGTGATGTCCCGACGGGTGATCCGGGAAGCTTCCTGCACCAGAACCGTTCTAATATCGACAGCCAAACCCGAACCCGAACACACCATAACTCAAACGACGGTTGACCCTTCCTCGTTGGTCAATCCCTGATTTGTATCCTGCAAAAATGAACAAAAACCCACCGCGGGGGCGCGATGGCGCTGCGTTCTGCTGGTGCCGAGCATGGATGCTTGAAAACGACCGGTAAATATCAGGCTGCTTGAATTACTGGTCCCAGAAATACTGTTCCCGCATCCGGCGCCAGATCTTCTCGCCGACCAGGCAGTCGTAGGGGTCTTCTGTTTTGAACTGCGCCCTGATGACACGCGGCTCCTCTGGGGTGAGACCACCGATCTCCAGGATGAGCTTGCGCCGCACGGCTTCGGGAAACTGTGCCCAGTCATTGACCGGGATGACAAAACTGGCCGGTCCGCCGATGACGCAGCGTCGGTAATAGACGTCGAGATCCGGGATATGGAACTGGAATCCCATCCCGCCCCTGGTCATCAGCGGCAGCCCGTTGATCACGAGCCCGGCCTCGATCGCTCTGTCCCGGGCCTGGGTTACCGGCGCTCCCTGATTGTTGGGGCCATCGCCGGAAATGTCGATGACCTTGCGATCGGCTTCATAGGGCGCTTCTGCGAGAAGCGCCGAGGCATGCCAGATGGCACCCGAAATGGACGTGCGGCGCTGACCGTAGGTGCTGTCGGCCAATACCTTGTCGGCAAAGGCCTTGGCATCTGCAGCGGATTCGATGATCGACCAACCGACGATCTCGCGGGCATGGCTTTCGTTGGCCCACTCGAACATCATCAGCGCGATCCGGCCGCGTGCGCCATACTGGATCGCCTGGACCACATCCGGACTGGCGATCGCCGTGGCATAGCCGAGCCGCTGGATCTGCAGCTCTTCGGGAGACATGGAGCGTGACACGTCGACGGCGAGCACAAGGGCGACGTCCACCTGCTCCTGTGCCGGGGCGGGGCAGATCGGCGCCAGCAGAAGAGAGACTGCACCGGCAAGAGAGCGGAACGAGTTGAACCTCCACATGCCGCAAGGATAGCCGAAACCCGTGGAACCGCCAGAGCCGATTGATCCGGCAGCAGATAAACCATCCGTGATGAGACAAGACCTCCGCGATTCCTGCCCTTTTGTCCCGCCTGCCGCTTCGGCTATAAGATATCCAAAATCAGATTGTTCAGGGAGCATGCCATGTCCAACACCGCCGCTAACGATGAAGTCCTCAAGCCCATGCTCGGCACGTTCCTCCACCAGGGCGTCTACCGGATCGTGATGCAGCGGCCGGAGCGTATGAACGCCCTCTCCACCGACATGATGACCGCCCTTTCGCAGGAACTGCGGCAAGCGGCCGAGGATCCGGCCGTCCGGGTCATCCTGCTTGGCGCCGAAGGCAAGGTTTTCTGTGCCGGTCACGACCTCAAGGAACTGACCGCGGCTAGAGCCGAAGCCGATGGCGGCAAGGCCACCTACGAGCGCATCATGCGGCAATGTTCGGACCTGATGCAGCAAATCGTGCGTCTGCCGAAGCCGGTGATTGCGGTGGTCACCGGCGTTGCGACCGCTGCCGGCTGCCAACTGGTCGCCTCCTGCGATCTTGCCATTGCCACCGATACGGCCACCTTCTGCACACCTGGGGTAAATATCGGCCTCTTCTGTTCAACTCCCATGGTGGCCGTGTCGCGGAACGTCGCACCGAAGCAGGCGATGGAGATGCTGCTGACCGGCGAAAGCATCGATGCGTCCACCGCCAAGGACTTCGGCCTCATCAACCGCATCGTACCGGGCGACTATCTGGAGCAGGTAGTGCAAAAATATGCCGAGGTCATTGCCTCCAAGTCCTCGAAGACCTTGAAGATCGGCAAGGAAGCCTTCTACCGCCAGTTGGAGATGCCGCTCAGTGAAGCCTATGACTTCGCAGCCATGACCATGGTGGAGAACATGATGGCCAGGGACGCGGAGGAAGGCATCAGCGCCTTCCTGCAGAAGCGTAAGCCGGAATGGACCGACAGCTGAGGTTTGCGGGAACCCCATTCCCAAGAGGATAGTCCATGCAACAGGCTGGATATTCCGGGCGGCCTCTCGCGGCAAAGCTGGGGCTGAAGCCCGGCATGACCTTCTGGTGTCATCAAATGCCTGAAGACGTCTCGGTACTGCTTCTGGAACAGGAACCCGGCATCATCGTGCTGTCGGCCCCGATACCGGGTCTCGGTTGCGCCCATATCTTCGTAACCAAACGTGAGGATCTCGCCCGTCACCTCGATGCCCTGAGGGACTTGCTGGCCCCGGACGGCATGATCTGGGTGTCCTGGCCGAAGAAATCCAGCAAGGTAACGACAACCGTCACCGAGGACGATGTGCGGAAGATTTGCCTGCCGATGGGGCTCGTGGACGTCAAGGTCTGCGCCGTCGATGCAGTCTGGTCGGGTCTGAAATTGCAGATCCGCAAGGAATTGCGGGCAAAACAGAAAGCAAGGCTGGAACGCTGCTCTGCATGAGCATCATCGACGGAACTTGCGACCCGTCATGATGCGGCAGCGGGAAAGCCTTGATGCTTCTCTTTCCCTCGCGTGGCTTTGAACGGCCCGTCCTTCCATGCGGCATCGCTACCCTTGCGGTGGCGACGCAAATCGCATTGGATAGCGCGGCAACTCTGAGGTTTTTCTTCCATGAATCACGACAGTTATCCGGACACCTATATCAAGGGCATCCTCGACGAGGTCAAAACCGTCGCGATGATCGGTGCCAGCGCCAACACAGTCCGGCCGTCCTATTTCGTTCTGAAATACCTGCTGTCGAAGGGCTACGATGTCTGGCCGGTCAATCCGGGTCAGGCCGGCAAGGACATTCTCGGCCAGAGAGTCCATGCGTCGCTGGACGACCTGCCGGCGGTGCCGGACATGATCGACATCTTCCGCAATTCCGAAGCAGCCAGCGCGATCGTCGATGAGGTCATCGCCAGCGGCAGGTTGCCGAAGGTGATCTGGATGCAGCTGACCGTGCGCCACGATGCGGCCGCCGCGCGTGCGGAAGCGGCCGGCATCAAGGTGGTCATGGACCGCTGTCCGAAGATCGAATACGGACGCCTTTCGGGAGAAATCGGCTGGGCGGGAGTCAATTCCAGGACCCTGTCCTCCAAACGCCCCGCTCTCAGGTCAGGCTTCCAGCATCGCGGCCTTTCCGGAACGCTTTCCGGCAAGAAAGACGACTGACCGTCCTCCGACCACCAGCTTCGCGCAATGCTGCGATCGTAGCTCTTAATGGTTCGATTCTGACATTTGCATTCCTTTGCTCCAGGCTCTGGAACAAATGTCAGTATCATGAGAACCACAAGAGTGATTTCCAGCAGCGGGCGTTCGCCCGGTGATCGTGTCTCGCGAGGAAAGAGTGACCGAGGATCCGACCCTTTTCACCTCGTTCGAATGGGTATTGGCAGCGATGGCCGCGCTGATCGCTCTGGTTCTGTTCGCACTCGTTCAGCGCGCCACACCCGGGTCTCCCTTTGCCGCGCGGGACGAGCGCTGGCTCCGAGACAAATCCGCCTCTGCCGAGAACAAGAGCGAACGCGTCTGACTTCTGCGCCCAGGTAACGAAGTTTCTACTTCAGTCGGTTTCTGTTACACTTCCCGCTTTCGATCAGGGCATCGGTTCGACGGGAAAACGGGGCAAACCGTTCCGCCGGAATCGACGGGGGAATGTGGGCGCATGATCTTCGGTCTCGCTACAATTGCGTTTGTTCTTTGCATCATCATTCTGATTTATCTGCAAAAACCGGCACAGATTTACCCAAGGCGACTTCCTCGCAACGAGGACGATACCGGCGACAAAACCGAAGATTTTTAAGCGACCTTTATGAGAACTTGTCTCCATATCGCGCCGAATGCCGAAGGATTTCTTCGTGATTTGTCCATGTCCTCACGTTAGTTCTTTCCGTCTGTCGTCGTAAACAGAACCTGTTTGGGAGGCCGCAATGATTGCAGCCCTCAGCGACACCAGCGCCCTTCTCGCCTGGAGCCTGCCGCTTCTTGCGATCGTGCTCCTGTTCGGGGTCTACATCGTTGTGAAGTCGGATGACCGGAACGATCCGCATTAGCCTGCATCGTGGATGTGCCGATTGTGCTAAGCCTCTCCGCTAACGTATTGACATCATTATTTCCGCACGATCCACAAGCCTGCAAAAACGGTCTTTGACCTCTCCCCGGCCTTCGGTCAAACTGGCCGCCATTCCAATCGGGAGGTCTTTTAATGAGCGAAAATATTCCAGGTTTCTCCACTCTTGCAATCCATGCCGGTGCGGCACCGGATCCATCAACCGGCGCCAGGGCAACGCCGATCTATCAGACAACATCGTTTGTCTTCGACGATGTCGACCACGCTGCCTCCCTTTTCGGCCTGCAGGCCTTTGGCAATATCTACACCCGCATCACCAACCCCACGACGGCGGTCCTGGAAGAACGTGTCGCGGCCCTTGAGGGCGGTACGGCGGCACTGGCCACGGCCTCCGGCCACTCCGCCCAGCTTCTGTGCTTCCACAGCCTGATGCAGCCGGGCGACAACATCGTCGCCGCCAACAAGCTCTATGGCGGATCGATCAACCAGCTCAACCATTCGTTCAAGAGCTTCGGCTGGGGCGTCAAATGGGTGGACCCGGCGGACATGAGCGCACTGGAGGCGGCGATCGACGACCGGACCCGCGCCGTCTTCATCGAGAGCCTCGCAAATCCCGGCGGCATCATCGTCGATATTGCCGCAATCGCCGCCATTGCCAAGGCCAAGGGTGTGCCGCTCGTTGTCGACAACACACTGGCGACACCCTATCTCTGCCGCCCCATCGAGCATGGCGCCGACATCGTTTTGCATTCACTGACGAAGTTCATGGGCGGTCACGGCAACTCCATGGGCGGCATCATCGTTGACGGCGGCAGCTTCGACTGGTCGGCCAGCGGCAACTATCCGCTGCTGTCGCAGCCGCGGCCCGAATACCAGGGCATCGTTCTGCATGAGACCTTCGGCAATTTTGCCTTCGCCATCGCCTGCCGTGTCCTTGGGCTGCGCGATCTTGGTCCAGCCATTTCGCCCTTCAACGCCTTCATGATCCTGACCGGCATCGAAACCCTGCCTCTGCGCATGCAGCGCCACTCCGACAACGCCAAGAAAGTGGCTCTGCACCTGTCGGCACACAGCAAGGTGAAGTGGGTGTCCTATGCGGCCCTGCCGGAGGACAAGCACCATGCCCTGCAGCAGCGCTATATGCCCAAGGGCGCCGGCGCGGTCTTCACCTTCGGCGTCGAGGGCGGATACGATGCCGGCGTCGCACTGGTGAGCAAGGTGGAACTGTTCTCGCATCTGGCCAATATCGGCGACACGCGCAGCCTGATCATCCACCCGGCCTCCACCACCCACCGCCAGCTATCGGACGAGCAGAAGACGGCGGCCGGAGCCGGCCCGGATGTGGTGCGCATCTCGGTCGGACTGGAGGATGTCGACGACATCATCGCCGATCTCGATCAGGCGCTGTCCGGTTGATCCCGTTCATGACGAGAGCCCGCCGACCGGCGGGCTCTGGTTTCCGGTGAATCCAGAGCTTCGACCGTCACCTGGCGCTGCTTCCATGATGACGGGCCGAGGGCATCTCGAAAACCGAACCCGCAATACAGTCGGTCCTATCCGCGAACCGGAAACTGTCCTTTCAGAGCGGCCAGATAGTCGATTACGGCGGCGAGTACGATCACCGCAAATCCCTGATGCACCAGTGCGAGCGGCAGCGGCACGTACCAGATCAGCGTCAGGATGCCAAAGACCGCCTGCAGCAGTACGAAACCGCCGACATGCGCGCCGGCGCGGCGCAGTGTCCCGCGCTGACTGAACCGGAAGGTCGCCAGCGCCAGGGCGAGGCTCGTCAGCAACAGGAGATAAGCCGCCATCCGGTGCTGAAACTGCACGGTCATGGCGTTTTCGAAGAAGTTCAGCCAGACGGGCTGCATCACCAGAAGCCCCTTCGGAACGATCTGCCCGTCCATCAGCGGCCAGGTATTGAAAGTCATTCCGGCGTTGAGGCCGGCAACCAGTCCGCCGAGGAAAATCTGCACAAAGATCAGCCCCAGCACCAGCTTGCCGAGGCCGGACAGCCGTTTGCGCTCCGGTTCCTCCGGCGGTTCAAGCGGCGCCAGACGGCGGGCGATCCAAAAGAGATAGGCGAAGATGACGAGTGCCAGCGTCAGATGGATCGCCAGCCTGTACTGACTGACATCCGTCCGCTCGACAAGACCGGAGGCAACCATCCACCAGCCGACAAATCCCTGCAACCCGCCAAGACCAAGCCCCAGGAGAAGGCGTGGCTTCAGCCAGGGCTCTATGCGTCCGGCCATCCAGAAGCCAACCATCGGCACGAAGAACGCAACGCCGATGAACCGTCCGAGCAGGCGATGCGCCCATTCCCACCAGAAGATGAACTTGAATTCGTCCAGGCTCATACCCTTGTTGATGAGCTGGTACTCCGGGATCTGGCGGTATTTTTCCAGTTCTTCTTCCCATTCCGCCTCACTGAGCGGCGGAATGACGCCGTGGATCGGTTTCCACTCGGTGATCGACAATCCGGATTCGGTCAGGCGGGTCGCACCGCCGACCACGACCATCGCCAGGATCAGCGCACAGACGCAATAAAGCCACCAGCGAATCAGCTTCCGGCTCTGTCTCAGCCTCTGAAGCCTGGCCGGCAGCATCTGTCCGCCCTTCGCGCTTTCCGCAATCGCATTCATGACCGGTTCCGGTGGTTCGAATTGACCTTTGGCCTGCGGAGATATAGGTGCAGGGGCACGACGGCAAGCGGTCGCGGGCTCTTTGCGGCAAAAGGTCCCTGCACCGCGGCCAACTCCCCTGCCAACGGAAACGGCTGCTAATGGTACCTTCGTTTCGCAAATTTATCGGAATGGTGATTCTGGTCGTCTTCGTGGTGATCTACGCATTCACCGCCATGGTGATCGGTGACCTCAAACTTCAGCAGGCCTCCAACACCGTCCGTTTCATCTATTTCGCGATTGCCGGTCTCGTCTGGGTGATCCCGGCCGGCGCCATCATCTGGTGGATGGAAAGAGGCGGGAAAAACCGGACCTGATGCCGAAGCCGGTTGCCGCCCATCGGGCAGCCCGGTAGAGCGCGAACGGGGCTCCGGTCAGATACTGATCGACGATTGCAGGATCCTGGAAGCGGCCGTTCAGGGAAACGCGCGGCAGCATCATCGGATCGCGCGCATTGACCGATTGCAGCACCCCCGGCTGGGTCGTGACCGACGAGGCAAAGCCGATATCCCTCAGGATATCCGCATCACGCGGGCTGACGGCATAGGACTTGCCGTAGGGATAGGCGAAATGCTTCGGCCTTCGGCCGAGTTCCCGCTCCAGCCGCTCCAGTCCCTTGACGACATCCGCACGGGCATCGTCCGCGTTCAATCTCGCCATGGCATAGTGATCATGCGTGTGCGCGCCGATGCTGACGAGCGGATCCTCGGCGAGCCTGCGGACTTCGTCCCAGGTCATGACGAGGTCTTCTGCGAGCGCCGGCAGGTCGACGTCGTATCGCTCCGCAAGGGCCCGGACGAGAACGCGCTGATCCGCTTCGCTGACCTCAAGCGTCAAATGATCGAGGATCCTGTCGAAACAGGCATTCTTCTCGGCAAGCGTCCGGCAGGTCAGCCCGCCCTCGCCGCCCGCTTCCGTAAACGCTACCTTGTCGTTGCGCTCGATGATACGCTCAAGCGCCAGCCACCAGAGCTCGCTTGTCCGGTCCACCAGCCCGCTCGCCACGAAGACGGTGAAGGGCGCGTCGAGCTCCTTCAGAACCGGATAGGCATATTGCAGATTGTCCCGGTAGCCGTCGTCGAAGGTCAGAACCGCATAGCGCCGGTGGCCATAGCCGGACTTGAGCAGATCCACCGCTTCGTCCAGAGAGATGATTTCGTACCCGTTGGCCCGGATCCGATCGATTGCAAGACGCAGAAAATCGGGCGTGATCTCCAGATGCCGGTTGGGCTGGAAAGCATCGGAGCGAGCCGGCCGGACATGGTGCATCATGAAGACAGCACCGCAGCCTTGCGTAAACGGTGCCAGCACCCGGCCAAGCCCCGTTCCCTTCAGAACGCCGAATGCGCGTGAAACTGCCTTTTGCCGCATGCCCATGTGGCCGTGATGCCCGCCTTGGTAGAAAGTGCCAGTAAGGCACGGTTTCTTTAATAATTATTGCTAAATCTATCGAGACTTAGTCAGAACCGCCAGCGCGTCCTCCAGTCCGTTCCCTATGTTCGCTCAATATGGTTTACCCAGTTTTCTCAAGCCGTTTTCGCCTGTGCCCGCATCGAACGGAGAGGCTGCCATGAGCGCTCCCGGCAATCGGCTAGACCTGTCCATTTGCACGAGGCTTAGCGAAGCGCAACCTGCGTGGCAACAACTAAAGGCTGTACTGCACAGTAATCCCTATCAGTCCCCACGCTGGCTCGAAAGCTGGATGGAAACTCTTGGCCCGTCGCTTGGAGCGTCACCCGTGGTCGCCGTCATACGCAAGGACGGCCGGCCGGTCGCGGTTCTGCCTTTCGGGCTGGAAAAGGCGCATGGTCTCATGAGCCTTGTCTTTCTGGGAGACCAGCACGGCAACCAGAACACAGGCTGTTGGGATCCCGAATTCTACCGGTCGGTAACCGAGAGCGAGATCCTGGTTCTGCTGACCGAAATCTGCAGCCGGGCCGGAGCAGATCTCGTCAGACTGGCAAATGTGCCCGAAACCTGGCACGGCCGCCGGCACCCGCTCGTGCTTGAAAGCGCGGTGCAGAGCCCCAGCCCCGTTTTTGCCAGGGCCCTCCCGCCCGATTTCGAAACGCTTTTCCATGAGACCCACAGCAAGTCTTCGCGCAAGAACCTGTTGCGCAAGGAGCGGAACCTGCAGGCAGCCGGGGACTACCGCGTTGTGCGGGCCGAAAGCCAGGCGGACCGCGAGCGCGGCCTTGCGGCCTTTCTGCAGCAACGGGCCATCAGGGCCGGAGCCGCCGGAATACCCAATGCCTTTGCCGCGCCTCAGGCGCAGACCTTTCTCGCCCGCCTGCTCGGCCTTGGGCCCGGGAGCGACGGCGAAGCGGGCCAGATGGAGCTGTGGTACCTGGAAACGGGCGGCGCCATCAGGGCCACCTATCTCTGCGTTGAAGACGGCGGCACGCTTTACGCCTACAGCAACAGCATTGCCCACGACGATATGCTGGCCAACAGCCCGGGGCTGGTGCTGATCAAGACGATCATTGCCCATGCCTGCGCCGCACCTCACCTGCAGGTGCTGGATCTTGGTCTCGGGGAAGAACGCTACAAGACCGACTGGGCAGTGCCGGTCGCACTGAAGGACAGCCTGCTGGCCCTGACGCTGAAGGGGCGGGCCGGGCTGCACCTGGAGACCGGACGCCTCAGGCTCAAGGCCGCGGTCCGCAATTCCGACCTGCTATGGCCTCTCGTGCGGCGGATCAGGAAATGGAAGGCCGGCCTGGGCCTATCGGACCGCACGCAAGACTGAGAAGCCGCTCTTCACTTCCGTTTTCACGATCCCCTTTTCTCAATCCGGTCTTCTCAGGCGGCGTGACCATCGTCGTTGCGGCGCGGACCGGGGCCACTGCCTCCGGCGATCACCACCTCGACCGTCGCTCCCGTGTTATGAGCAAGGAGATTGGCCGCGCTCTGCAATTCGTGACCATTGTCAGGAGCACTGGCAGCGATCAGAACCCGGTCGGCAAAGCTCAGCATCCGGGCGCTGGCGAGGGATCCGTCGATCGCCCCGAGATCCACCACCACTGTTTCATAGGTCGACTTGATGGCCTCGAGCGCCAGCTTGAAACGATCCGAATTGACCAGATCGTCGGTGATTTCGACCCTGCCCGCCTCGATGATATGGGCCTTGGACCCGGCATCCCGATAAACAACCTTGGCGAAGGGAGCCGTGCCGGCAACGATGTCGGAAAAGCCTTCGGCAGCCTTGGAATTGGCCTGTTCCGGAAAGACCTCCATGATCAGCGAGGATTTGCCGCGCCGGGCCGCCCGGCGTACGAGCTCGAAAGCCAGGTCATGGGACAGGGTCTCGTCGTCGACACTCAGAACAACGATCCGTCCGGTGGCCTCGACATCCTCGGCGTGCGTGGTTGTCAGGGGCATATCGCGCACCGGGGCAACCACCGGCTCCACTTCGCGTTCCCGTTCCCCGCCCTCGTCCGAGCCGCGCATGTCGCCGACCCAGTCGGGGGCAACATCGTGATCATAGCGCTGAGACTGCCGGCGCCCGCGCGCCGATCGTACGCGTGCGGCCGCCTCGCCGGGGATGCGGGCTGCCGGAGACGCTTCCTCGGCGGTAGTAGAATTCTCTTCCGGCTCGTCGGAGGATTCCGCCGGCTCCTGTGCCGGTTGCTGCGAAAGACCACTTCCCCAGGCGCCGGGCGAAAGCTTGTAGCTGGCATTCGTCTGGCCGTAACCACTTTCAAAGCCGTAGACGCCGTCCGGACGGGAGCCGCCGGGTGCGGTTTCGCGATCCGCTCTCGGCTGGCTTGCGACGGCCGGCTCTTTCGAGTTCCGCGAAGCCGGGCTTTCGGCCCGATAAAGAGCGTTGCCGTTCAGGAATTCGCGCATCAGCACAAAAGCGCAGCCAAGAATGAAGGTCACGAGCGCCGCGATGATCGTGCTTGCAACAATCTTGGGCGAAGCGGGCTCCACCGGCACGCTTGCCTGGGAAATGATCCTCGCATCGGCCGGCAGGACCTGAGCCCGCAGCCGGGAATCGGCTTCCTGGTAACTCAGGAGCAACTGGTCGAGCTGCGTCGCCTTTGCGTTCGCCTCCCGTTCCAGCTCCGCAAGGCGCGCCTGGTCGGCGTTGGATTTGGTGGCCGCAGACTTCAGTTCCTCCAGTCGCGCGCCGAGTGCCCTGGACCTTTGATCGGCGACCCTGGCGTCGTTTTCCAGACCCTGCAGGATCTTGCTCGCCTCTGAGCGGATCTGCCGGTCATAATCCGCCAGCTGTGACTGCAGGGCCTTCAACTGCGGATGTCCGGGCAGAAGCGTGATGGAGAGTTCTGCGATGTTGGACTGGATCTCCACCTGCCGTTCGCGCAGTCGCTGGATCAGCGCGGAATTGAGCACATCGCTGGCGGTTTCAAGCGAACCGCCGGAATCCAGAAGCTCGCGGATCAGCTCCGCCTTTGCCTGGGCTTCCGCCTTGGCGGCCTGCGCTTCGGAATAGGCCGTGCTGATCTCGGCCAGCTGCTGTTGGTGGAGCGGAATGTTGTCCGCGCCGATCAGAAGGTCCGCGCGCGACCGGAAGTCCGCCACCGCCTGACGAGCCGCCTGAACTTCCTTGCGCAATTCTACGATCTGCGGTTCCAGTGCGGCCGAGGCAAGTTCCGTCGTCTGGCGTTTCGCACTGAGCTGAACGGCGAGATATTCGTCGACAATGGTGTTGGCAACCTTGGCCGCAAGAACCGGGCTCTCAGATATATAATCGACAGCGATGACACGAGAACCTTCCAGCCTGTAGATCTCGAGGTTCTCGTAATAGTGCTTGAGGACCCTCTCCTCCTCGCTGTTGCCTTGGGCCTCGGTGTCGAGACCGACAAGCGAGAACAGCGAATCCATGAGACCGCTGCCGCCGTTGGCATCGAACTCGGGAATTGCCGCCAGGTTGAGCTTGGAAGCCACCCGCCGCGCCAGATCCGAGGACTTCAGGAGCTGGACCTGGCTCACGACGCCCTCGCTGTCGAGCAGCGCGCGCTCCTGATCCTCTCCACGCGATGCGCCAGGCAGGTTGTCGGTGCTTTCGATGAGGATCCGCGCCTCGCCCTTGTATTTCGGCGCAACCAGCTGCAAACCGAAAAACACGGCAAGTGCAACGAACAGGGTCAGCGGCAACAGCCAGCCCAGCGAACGAGCGATCGTCCGCAACAGACCACCCAGATCCAGCGCCATATCATCATCGGAATGTGTCTGCCGTTCAGCATTCATCGCTTGAACCTCCAAAATACCGGCAAACTATGTCGAATTATGGTAAGCGTTCCGTTAAGCGCCATTCAGACCTGCCGGCGCACCTGTTAATCAACGCATGCGCAAATCTGACAGGGCGGCCAAGGCGGTTTTTTCTCTTCACGCTCGATTAACCATAACACGCGATGCTGTCTCCGAATTGTAGGAGAGTCGTTGATGCGAACGAGAGCGCTTGTTGTCCTGGGCCTGTGCCTGGGGCTTGCTGCTTGCAGCGGGTACAGACAGCCGCCAACAGCCTTTCATGAGACGCTGACCCAGCCCTATCTCTTGGACTCAAGCGATAAGCTGCGCATCATTGTGTTTGGTCAGGACGACCTGTCCAACACCTATGTTGTTGATCAGGCAGGATATATTTCCTTCCCGCTGGTCGGCAGCGTCGCCGCGCGCGGCAAGACTCAGCAGGGTCTGGCCAAGGAGATCGCCGCCAAGTTGCGGCAGGGTTACATCCGCGATCCGGACGTCTCGGTGGAGGTCGACACCTACCGACCGATCTTCGTCATGGGCGAAGTGCAAAACGCGGGCCAGTATAACTACGTCGCAGGCATGACGGTCCAGAATGCCATCGCCACGGCGGGCGGATTCAGCGCGCGCGCGCTGCAAAACGATGTGGATATCACCCGACAGATCAACGGCGAAATTCTAAACGGACGTGTGCCCATTTCGGACCCGATCCGTCCCGGCGACACGATTTACGTCCGCGAACGCTACTTTTGAGGTTCCGCCAAGTTAACCGCGGACTCACCTCCCTTTGCTAGGGTGCAGTTTCCGGGCTCCACAGGTTCATCAAGAAACCTGGGAGCGGCAACAGGGAAACTGCACCATGACAACGACTCCCATGCGGATCGTGCATTGTGTCCGCTCGCCGATTGGCGGAATTTTCCGTCATATCCGCGACCTGGCGACCTGCCAGGCAGAAGCTGGACACAGTGTCGGCCTCATTTGCGACAGCAGCACGGGCAGTGCTTTCGACAACCGGATGCTGGAGCAGCTGCGTCCGAAACTGGAACTCGGCCTGGCGCGCTTTCCCATGCAGCGCCAGCTGACGATCCAGGACCTGTCGGCAACCGTCGCCCTCTACCGCCATATCCGCGACCTGAAACCTGACATCCTGCATGGCCATGGCGCCAAGGGCGGCGCCTATGCAAGGCTGATCGGGTCGGTGCTGCGCCTGCGCGGCCGCAAGACAGCACGGGTCTATTGCCCGCATGGCGGCAGCCTGCATTATGATCCCCACCGTCTGGAAGGCCGCGTCTACCATACGCTGGAGCGCCTGCTCGGAATGCTGACCGACGGACTGATCTTCGTCTCCGACTACGAGGCCGCCGCCTACGACAGCAAGGTCGGTCACCCGAAGGCACGCTCACGCATCGTCTATAACGGCCTGACCGCGGAAGAATTCACGCCGGTTGCGGCCGCGGAAGGGGCCGCCGACTTCCTCTATATCGGCATGCTGCGCGACCTGAAGGGTCCGGACCTCTTCATCGAGGCTCTCTACAACATCCGGCTGAAGAACGGCCAGGCACCAAAGGCGCACATCGTCGGCGAAGGTCCGGACGAAGAACGCTATCGCAACATGGTGAAGAAGTTCGGGCTTGAGAGCGCCATCACCTTTCACGGTGCCCTGCCGGCACGCGAAGCCTTCAAGCTGGCCAGGAACGTGGTGATCCCCTCGCGGGCGGAAGCGATGCCCTATATCATTCTGGAAGCCGTAGCCGCCGAGCGGCCGCTCATCGCCACCAGGGTCGGCGGCATTCCCGAGATCTTTGGCCGCTTCGCACACCGACTGGTCGAACCCGGCCATATCGGCAAGCTGACCCATGCCATGGAAGAGGCGCTCGCCGATCCGGCAATGATGGCTCAGCGGGCCAGGGATCTGCGCAGCTGTCTTGCCGAGACATTCTCCGCAGACCTGATGAACGACAGGATCACCACGCTCTACCAGGATATTCAGGGCCTTGCTCCGGTCGAAGCGACGCCGCCGGCACCGGCCGAAAGCGCTACCGCGGTTTCCCGCGCCCAGACCGTCTATGCGAGATCGAGCAACCGATAATGAACACTCCCGCTGTCAAACCCACCGAACAGGTCGGACCGAACCCGCAGGCCGAAGGCGGTTCCGGTCTGGGGGAGAGACTGGAAAGGCACTTCAGGCATACCGTTCACGGTGTCGCCGGCTATACGAATGTTGAAGTCCTCGGCGCGGCCAATTCCAGCCTTTCTCCAGATGCCATTGAAATTGCCCAAAGTCTTGGTGGAAAAGGTGTGTCCGTTCGCGTCCTGACCGGCATGGTCCGGGTGGCGGACATTCTCCTGATCGCCGGAACCTCGCTGGCAGCGGCCTTTACCAGTCCCGAAGCGGCCGGCTTCGGCATTGCCAATCTCTTTGTCACCGGCGCTGCGGTGCTGTTTGCCGTCGCCTTCTTCCAGGCGGCCGACGTCTATCAGGTCACGGTCATGCGCCAGGGCCTGTCCCAACTCGGCCGCGTCGCCGCCGGCTGGACGCTGGTCTTTGCCATGTTCGCCGTACTCCGCACGACAACGGGCGTCGGCGCAGGCCTGGCAGAGGCCTGGATTGGCGCGTGGTACGCGCTCAGCCTGACCGGTCTCTGCCTTTCCCGCCTCGTCGTCTACCGGCTGGTGAGGCGCTGGATGAAGACCGGCCAGTTGGAGCGGCGCGCCATCATCGTCGGCGGCGGGACGGCTGCCCAGGAACTGATCCACGATCTTGAAGCCCAGGGAGACAACGATATCCGCATCTGCGGTATCTTCGACGACCGCGCAAATGACCGCTCTCCGCCGGTCGTCGCCGGCTATCCCAAGCTCGGCAACATAAGCGCACTGGTCGAGTTCGGCCGCCTTGCCCGAATCGACATGCTCATCGTTTGCATACCGCTGCGCGCGGAAAAGCGGGTCCTGGAACTGCTCAAGAAACTATGGGTCCTGCCGGTCGACATTCGCCTCTCGGCCCATACCGACAAGGTGCGGTTCCGCAACCGCGGGGCGTCCTTCATCGGCACGGTGCCCTTTGTCGATGTGGTGGAAAAGCCGATCGCCGACTGGGACATGGTCGCCAAGCGGATCTTCGACCTCTTCTTCGCAACACTTGCCCTTGTGACGCTGTTCCCGCTGATGATCGCTGCCGCCATCGCCATCAAGCTGGACAGCAAGGGACCAGTGCTCTTCAGGCAGAAGCGCTACGGCTTCAACAACGAGATCATCGAAATCCTGAAGTTCCGCTCCATGTACACGGAAATGGCCGATCCGGATGCGAAGAAGGTCGTGACCAAGGGGGATCCCCGCGTCACCCGAGTGGGCCGTTTCATCCGCAAGACATCGATCGACGAGCTGCCGCAACTCTTCAACGTCATCGGCGGCAGCCTGTCGCTGGTCGGGCCGCGTCCGCATGCAGTCAATGCCCATACGGACAACAAGACCTGGGACGATGTCGTCGACGGCTACTTCGTCCGTCACAAGGTCAAACCCGGGGTGACCGGTTGGGCCCAGATCAACGGTTGGCGCGGAGAAGTCGACACGCCCGGGAAGATCCAGAACCGTGTGGAGTGCGACGTCTATTACATCGAGAACTGGTCCGTCCTGTTCGACCTGAAAATCCTGTTCCTGACGCCCTTCCGCCTTCTCAACACGGAGAATGCCTATTGAGCATTGTGACCGACCATTTTGGCGGCGCGCAATTCGCGCGCACGCCCGTCGGTCTCCCGGCGAGAAGCCTGGGCAACGGCGCCCTTTGGCTTGCCGCCTTCCTGTCCGGCTTCGTTATCGAGGAACCGGCGCCTTATGAACTCTATATGGCGCTGCTATCCGTCGTCTGGCTCGCCTGCGGGCTGAAGCTGCGGCGCGAATTCGGCCCGCTGATCATCTGCCTGATGCTCTATGTCTCCGGCGGTGTCGCCTCCATTCCCATGGCCAAGGAAATGGGCGATGCGATCATGTATATCGCCGTCTCCGGCTTCCTCGCCGTGACGGCGATTTTCTACGCCGCCATCCTGGCGGACGATCCGGGCCGGTACCGGGTCATTCAGAGCGGCTATACGGTCAGCGCGGTGCTTGTCGCCGCCATCGGCGTTGCCGGCTACTTCAACCTCTTTCCGGGTGCATCCTATTTCACCCTTTATGACCGTGCCCGCGGCACCTTTCAGGATCCGAACGTGTTCGGGCCCTTTCTGGTGCTGCCGACCGTGCTCCTGATCCAGCGGCTGCTGTCTCACTCGGTCCTGCGCAATCTGCATCTGCTCGTGCCGCTCGCCATTCTTCTTCTCGGCGTCTTCCTCAGCTTTTCCCGCGGCGCCTGGGGCGTGCTCCTTGCCGCGGTGCTGCTGGTCTATTTTCTCGCGCTGGTGACGGAGAGAAGCCACCGCCGCCGGGCCCGGCTCGTGCTGCTTGGTGCCCTCGGCATTCTCGCCGGGTTCGCGCTCATTGCCGCCGCGCTTTCGGTGGATACCGTTTCGGAGATGTTCGCCGAGCGGGCCAAGCTGGTGCAATCCTATGACGGCGCGCGTCTCGGCCGTTTCGCCCGCTACGCGCTCGGCTTCCAGCTGGTGATGGAGCATCCGCTCGGCCTCGGGCCACTCGAATTCAACAAGTACTTTCCGGAAGACGAACACAACGTCTATCTGAAGGGCTTCACCACATACGGCTGGCTCGGCGGTACGGTCTATATCTTCATGGCGCTGTGGACGCTGTGCGCGCTCGTGCCGCTTCTCTTCAAGTCGCGCCCCTGGACACCATTCACGCAAGCCGTCTTCGCCGTCTTCACGGCCCACCTGATCCTGTCGGCGGTCATCGACACCGATCACTGGCGGCACATGTACATGCTCTACGGCCTTTCCTGGGGCCTCATCGCCGCTGACAGGCTCGAGATCAGACGACAGAAATCCGCAACCGGCAACGCGAGACACGCATAGGCGAGAATGCACGGCCGACCGTGCCGGTTTCAGATCAGATCCCCGAAACCCCAAATCAGCGTGCCGAAACACACAACCCCCATTTCGACGTAGATCAGCCTGCCGATCCGGTCGAGCCTGACCTGGCGATAGTCCGCCATTGCCTTGGCGAGGCGTGAAAAGGCTTCCGGTGACGGTCCCTCACCGTCCTTTTCCGAAGCAGCATCAAGATAGGCCGCTTCCAGCTTTTCGATGCGGGCTTCGTTCCTGGCGATGGAACGTTCCCCCATATAGATCTCGCGGCCTGCGAGAGCCACACCCATCATGACGATCAAGGCTCCGGAACGAATAAAGGCATCGTATCCGTAGCGCGTATCCAGGAACAAGCCGGCCACGGCAATCAGAACGGCAAGTGCAGGCAACAGGATGGTCGAGTCGAGTTTCATGGCGGGTCGCTGTGCTGAAGTCGGGACGTCGACTTGAAAACAAGTGAAAGGGAATGGAGCTCGGTTTACCGGATATCAGGTCTCCTGCAGGCCTCATACATCTGTTTGAAACGGCAAACGACCTACGCGCGGCATTGCGTCTCCTCCGGAAGGCCCGTCACCAGGCCGGTTCAGTCCCTTGCTGAGAGGGTACCTCCGATCAGCTGATGCACATTTCTCATTTTTTCCATGGACTTTGAAACAAATATTTCCGGTGCAAGCTCGATGAGATCCCAGTTGTGCATGACCGGGTTCAAGACTCGAACAAGCTGCTTGCGCTCGGAAAGCGAACAAGCTAGGTAGGGTCCGTTCGGGCAGTAGCGCAGCCTGGTAGCGCACTTCACTGGGGGTGAAGGGGTCGTCGGTTCAAATCCGGCCTGCCCGACCAATCATTTCAATAACTTATAGAAGTTGACCAGATTTCATTGCAATGGAACTGCAATGAAATGCCAAGTAGCTGTCGGCTTTTAGCTTCATGATGCGGGCATCTGATGGGCCTGGAAGGACCAGGCAAATCTCAATTTTGCGTTAGAAAACAGTCCTGAGCTGTCCCACGGCCAGCATAGCTCGTTAGGCGAAAGCCCCTTAGGTTCGGAACCAAAACCGAGCCGGCACTGAGAGCAAATTTGGGTTGCACAAATGATTTGATATACTTTTGACGAGAATCAGGAATTGCCCCACCAAAGGTTATTCGAAAATGACATCTGAAATTTGCATGATGAACAGGCTGGCGGTTGTCCTGGCTGCGGACTCGGCTTCAACAGTTCGCCGCTGGAACGATGGACATCAAGAGGAGCGCTATTTCAAAGGTGCGAACAAGATTTTTCAACTTTCGAACGCCCATCCTGTGGGACTAATGATATTTGATTCGGCTGAAGTGTTGAACGTTCCATGGGAAATAATAATAAAATCATTTCGGAATGAACTCGAATCTAAATCATTCAATACAGTCAAAGAATACGCAGAAGAATTATTCAATTACCTAAGCGGCGAGCAGTCTCACCTATTCCCCGAGGACGTTCAAAATAAATCAGTAAAATCCTCCGCGATGGGGATCCTGATTAGTTGGGTCGCAAATGCAATCGATAATGTAAAAGTCGAAGAGCGCGGCGGAGCCGTTGACACTACATTTTCTGACAACGCTTCAAAGGTTGACACAATACCAGTGCCTGATTTTGTAGGCGAAGAGCTTCACGAAAAGGTCGTTGGCGATATCAAGGCTGACGTGTTCGATGGGTTGAAAAAGTTCCTCGACCAGATGGAGATTGAAGCGCCAGAAAGCGCTGACTGCGCCGCCGCCGCCGCGATCAGTCTTGTTTTAAAAGACCCGGATCGTTATCTCGGCACCACTGGGCTCGTGTTCGCCGGCTACGGAGACCACCAAACGTTTCCTTCAATGGTTTCGTACACTTCCTTTGGAACAGTGGGCGGAAGACACATTTACCGGCAAGATGAAAATAAAGACATCGATCACGAGGATCCTGCTTGGTTATCAGGGTTCGCACAGAAGTCCATGACGGATACTTTTACGACCGGCCTCAGCCAGGATGTCTACGTCTCGGTCATGGATGCACTCTCTCAAAGCTTGAAGAAATTTGCGGAAGAAGTAGCTTCGCAATCCGGCGGAGACCTGACCGCTATTAGGGACATCGATCAACTAGTCGAGAACGCCAAGGACCAGGTAACCGACGACGTCTTCGATAGAGCCTGGAGAGACCATGCAATCCCCATGAGAAATGTCCTCAGACACTTGCCGTTGGAAGAAATGGCAGAGCTTGCCGAAACCTTAATCAATCTTCAATCGTTGAAGGAGAAGGTAACAAAACCCTCAGAAACGGTGGGAGGCCCAATTGATGTCGCAATCATCACGAAACATGAGGGACTGGTCTGGATTAAACGGAAGCACTATTTTAATCTGGAGTTGAACCCTCGATTCATGCACAGACAGAAGTCACTCCATTCCTAATGCCGGGAGAAAGACCATGACGAACGCATCCAACGCCCTTCGCAAAGCGATCGACGCGCGATCGGGCCGTGATGTTTCTGGGTCTCAGAATAGAGAAGAAAAAATAGAGCGTTCTGGCGAGAGCATCACTATCTACCAAAAGTTCGTGAACGCTATCAACGATGCAAGCGATCGTCAGATTGAAGAAACTCTGAACTGTCGCTAAATTTCCTGATACGCACTGACCGGGGCGGCACGTAGCCGCCCTTTTTGTTTACGGCCTACTTTCTCGCAAACAATCCGATAAAGCAAATCGAAGCTCTCGCTTCAATCTTGTACTGTCTCACGACGATAGATCGCTCTCAGACGCCGTTCGGTAACTTCAACCCCTCTCCTCTGCAGCCCTTCGGTGCGCTCGGTCAGGAGCCTAGCCGACATCTCAGAGCGCTCCGCGACTGGTCCAAAGTGGATCTTTCTATGACAGGTTGGGCATAGAGAGATGATGTTTTCCGGCACATCCAAACTGTGCTGAAAGTCCCCCTGATGCGCCATGGGCACCAAATGGTGTGCTTCGACATAGTTGAGCCTAGTTGCCTCTGAAATGAAGGTATCGTGCTCTGGATCAATCTCACAGCGGTGCCCGGCATTTCGGAGAGCCCGTGCTGCCTGGGCGGCATCTCTCCGCCAACCTCCTCCTTGGCCAGCCGGGTTCCTTTGGGGTAGAGCCGCTGGCCTCTCGTCTTGTTCACCTTCGTCAGGCTCATTTGCCAGCATATTCGTTGCCGCTTGGTAGGCAGCTTCGTCGCCTGTGAGCAGATCGGTAACATCCGCTGGGACAACTTTCGCTAGACGATCATAGATCTCCAAAAGCTGCCCAAAATCATTCAGGACGTCACCCTCAATTCGGGGATTATTCCTGTCGTAATATCGGCTTAGTACCGATCCAGCTTCGTACCCCTTGCCAAGGCCCGATGTTGTAGCGAGATCGATGGGACCGACCTCGAAGTTGTGGGGAGTGTCAACAAGTTGATTGATCAAACGAGCGCCGACCATGGCGTATTGCCGCGACAAATCTGCTGTAGGGAAGATATTTCTGTACTGGGTAAAGCCCTGGTTGAGCGTCAAGTAGCAGCCGGTCATGTCTTCCTTGAAAAGTAGAACAATGAAATACGATCGTTGAACCGATCTTGTAATATTCGTTCGACAACACGCGACCCAGGGCACCTTGCTGAAACTGAAATTGGTTTGACCGCAGCTTCCGTAGCATTTGTAATCAAGCGGCCGCTCACCCGCTTGCTCGACTCCTTGGGCAAAGAATTTCGGCAGGTCGTTGCAGACAGCCTGGATGGCAAGCGCCCCTTCCGGAATGCCCCCTGGAACCTTACCAATCGCCTTGTCGTTAAAATAGTTCTCAAACACGTTCCGGAACAATTTACAGCCTCGTCGTCATCTGAAATGCAGTCGCCATCACAACCGAAGTGAGCAGCGTATCCGATAGATTACAGACCCTTACCCGAGACCAGCTTAATCATTCGCAAATTTTGCAACTACAGGTATGCTAATTCGTTTTTTTGTTAGAGAATGGCATTTGTCAGCGTCGCCCAGGAATCAGCCACCGTTGGGGTTGATCCAGGTTCGATAGACTTTGGCTGCAATCTGCACCACCAACCAAATCGCACCGAGGATCGGCAGAATCATTTGCGCCTCCGCCGCAATCCATTCAACGAGCTTATGAACCTGGGGCCAGGCGACGGCTCCAACCGCGACCGGTGCAGTAATCATATCCTGCTTGTTCATTGCTACCGCCCTTCTAAGCCGCTTTTGATTTCGTCGTACCACCGGCCGCACCGCATCACGCGGGCATTAGCGCGGCCAAGCGCCTGGTCTGTCCGGATCAAGGCCACGTCCAGAGGCTCCCCGAGCCGAACGCCGGACGCTTCTTTCCGCCTGCAGTCGTCTGGATAGCCCGGCAACTCCTTGGGTGCTTCCACCTGTGCCGACAATGCGGCGGCAGTTCGCAACCGCTTGTCATTGGTTGTGCAAGCGCTCAAAAAGATCAGGCTGCAAAGTGCAGCCATCCCCAACGGTCGAAACATAGTGTTCCAACTCCTGTGCTGCAGCCTCGGCTTGCGCGTTGGCCCTGTCGATTTCGGATTGAAGGCGTCGCCGGGCGCCGTCGGTGATTGCTTGCCGTCGCTTGAGCTCCTCTAGCTGCACACGCGCGGCGGTCAATTCGGCATCTGCGACGAACTCGGATACGGCCTTCCGGACCGCGCTCGACTTGTCGACTTGATGCCAAACAAAAAAGCCGCCCAACACGGCGGCAATGGCTATGGCGGAACAAGCGGTCCGACTCTGCAGGACCAACCCAACGAGGCCAATCATTCCAAGCCCTCCAGGCATAGCCTGTGTTCGGCCGATCGCCGATTGACCAACCCAGGGATGACCCGCCCACCGGCCTTCTTGAACCAGGTCCCGGCTTCGCAAGCGCCCTTCAGATCTCCGGAATTGAGACGATTGCGCGCGGTGGAGCGACAGAAGGCCCCTACCCCGATGTTGTAAGTGAGGCTCACGAACGCGACATAGGAACGGGCTGGAATGGCGTCTGGCGCCTTGAGGCACTTACGCATCCCGGCTTCGTGCTTCTGCAGCGAGGCCAAGAGCATTGCGTCACATTCGGCCTTTGTATGCCTGTCCCCAAGTTTGACCCCGAGCGTTTCGCCGTAACAGACGGTCGGTACCCCGACCACATCACGATAGGCGGTCAGGCGGAGACCTTCCCAGGTGCCGACCAATGCGATCGCAGCCGCGCCGACGGTTCCAACCAAACGGGTATTACGTCCCATCATTCATGTTCCTTTGTGCGAGAATGCGGGCCACGAAGGCGGCCGCTACGGTCAGCACCGACAGAGCGGCGAACCAGCCTGGCGCAATGAAATCGCCCAGGAAGGGCGGCGCCACTTCAGCGCCAGAGAGCAGCGCAGCAAGCAGCATGAGGCGCACGCTCCATGCCCTTTGAAGGACCAGGCGCCAGTTTGAAACCAGGTTCATTCGATTGCCTTTCAGGCACAAAAAAACCGCCTCATGGGCGGCAGACATTGGCGGGGTTTGAGCCGGCTACAGCGCCATGGCATCTTTCCAAAGTGCATCGACCTCTTCCGGAGTGAAGCCAAGTGCGGCCGATAGGGAGACCACGAGCGGATGTGTTCGGTTGAAGGTTGCCGCATACTCCCATTCAACCATTGCCTTTTCCCGGGCGATTTCGTCCGCGATCGCAACTATTGCAGCTTCCACCTGGTCAAAGCTGCGATCGGCACTGAGAAGACCGAGCCGAAACTGACGGGCTGTCAGTGATGGCAGATTGGCCCGTCGTTCTTCCGGCGACACCGGCTTTTCGATGAACGTTTGCGTTTCGAAGTCCCATACCGCGCCCGAGAATGTCGGCTCGCCGGGAACCTCGATTTTTCCCGACGGTGGAGGTGCGTAGTCAAGGGTTCCATCGATATTCCTTCGAGGCACGATCACGACGGGATATGAGCCGTCTTCGTTCACATAGGTCCTATTCATAACCATCCTGCCACCACAACCATTTTAAAGTCAGCCGAACTTACGCCCATGGTGCCGCCGCTAGTCCGTGGCATGATCCGCATGGATTGCGCTCCACCCGCCCAATGCACGGCCGTTTCATCCGCAGACACGCCCGCACCAAAGTTGTACGCGGAGCCGTCGTTGTTGGAGCGGTCTTGCATACCGAGCATTGTTCGTTCTCCAACGATGAAGCCGTTGTTCGCGTTAATACATTCCGCGTAGAGAAAGACGACCGACGGACGAGATCCGACACCGTGTGCCATTGAGTACCAGACCCCGTTTGCCCAGCTTGTGAACTCAAACTCTGCGAAAGTGGGCATGTTTGACTGCAGCGTTGCGATATCGGTCTGTGCCGTCGCAAGTGCAGCCTGCGCCGCCGCAAGATTCGACACCACATTGGCTGCCGAGATAATCGCCGGATCGTCGGCACCATCGGCCACCTTGACGATGTATGGAGCGATGATGGCTTTGACACGGGTTTCCGCAGCGGTCCGGGCAACACGAGAAGCATCGAAGGACACGCCAATCGCCGAATTTGCATTGGAGCTCCCGCTTTCGTTTAGAGCAACGCTTCTAAAGTCGGTAATGACCTCCATCGCACCGGTGGCTTCGTTGACCACGCGCTCGATGCGGCCACTACTGTTCCGGAACCAGGAACCCGTGATGTTCTGGAGCGCGTCTTCCTGCGTCTCGCCGAGAAAATTCCCGGCGTCAGCATTCAAGGCGCCCGTGCTGTCCTGGCCGCGGATGACCCGGCCGGCGATCGACGGATAATTGGCAGTATTCACACCGTCCCCGTTCCCGTGCGGAAAAACACGGATCGCCGTTCCGTCACCGGTCGGGTTGTTCGTCAACGTGATTTGCGTGGGGCCGTCGACAGTCAAGATCTTGGTGCCGGTGGGGATGTTCTCGCCTTCGATTGCCCAGCCAGGTTTGAGTTTCTGCGGACAGTCAATGCCGGTGACGACCGGGTTACCATTGGCGAAAGTCACCGAGAATTCAGGCGCGAGCACATCGAGAAGCTGCGGAAACAGAGACCGAGAAAAGACCTGACCGACCGAATCCACGAGCACCCAGTATTGGTTCGGGGCCGCGAGACCATGCCACGGGATCATAAAGCCCACAGGCACACGGCCATAGCCGAGGACTGCAGTGGCATTGGTGGTGGCTTCAGCCGCGGCTTGCAGGGCGTTGGTAGCTGCGGTTTCAGCTCCAGCCTTCGCGACCTCGGATGCGGCTTGGGCAGATACGGCGCCAGCATGGGCAGTCACTGCTGCAGACCTTGCAGTTTCAGCGCCAGTCTTTGCGACCTCGGCACCAGTCCTTTCTGCTTCAGCAGCCGCCTTTGCTACCTGTGCCGCACCCACTGCAGCAGAGATTGCGGTGCTGTCGATCAGTGCTGGCACCAGCTTGTCGCCCTGGCGTACGAACCCGTATCCATCCGGAAGGTCCGGCACTTGAAGGTCAGGCAGTTCTCCTTCCAGGCTTGGCGCGACCGAAAGCGACCGGCTGACACGGCCGGCGATGGACTGAACCTGCAATGCAGTCCGGTCCATTGCCCTTTCAAGGACAGCCGGGTCAATTTCGCCACCGGCCAGGGTCAAAGGCTGATCGTATTTGCTGACGAGAACGACCGTGAGGCGTTCACCCGCGGCCAAATCGGACGAAGTGAAGTGCACCGTGCCGACGTCATAGTTTCCGCCAGTGAAAGACCAGGACCCGGGCGATTGCTGGAAGCTCCATTCTGTCTCCGTTCCGCCGGCGCTCGAATGGATCACCTGCAAGTCGTTTTGGTCGACAAACTGAAAAGGCAAGTCGACACGATCCGTCACGCCGTCGCCCAGAATCTGGACGCGGCCTTCGGTCAAGGCAGCGATTGTCATGTGGATACCTGTCAGTTTACGGCATCTTCAAGTGCCGGTTTTGCAATGGTGTGCAAGACAGTGCGGGCGATTGGGAGCGTCCCCCCAGGAACTTGCCGCACGAGTGCATTTGCTCCTTGGCTGTCGAACTTCCCATTGCTTGCTTGCGCGGCGATTGTCGCTAGGTCTCGCAGTGTTCCAATGGATGGGCCGAGGAAAGCGCCTGCAGCATTTCTATTTGCGTATCGGGAAACGTCAGCACCGCGGTCTTCGTCTCCAGCGATGGCCTGTGCAGCGGTTTTAACCCCGAATGGAGCTCCTATCTTTTCGGCCGTGTTGGAGACTTCCATAAGCACCGTTGCGATGCCGGTCCGGTCGAAACCGTCGGCGATCCATAGGCCCGGATTTTCTGTCAGACGGTTTGCACCCTCCCAATCCCCGCGCTCGATGTACTTCAGATAAGAAACCATCATGCCCAGGGTTGTCCCCAACACCATGAACTCCGCCAGGTGCTTCTGCCGGCCCTGTAATCGAGACAACAAGATCCGCTGATGAGCGGCCAGGCCGAAGCTCTTGAACTGCAGAGCCAGCTTGCCCGCATTGCCGCGCGCCCAAAGCGGTTTATCTGCGATCCCAGGAGTAACCACTCCGCCATCGGCTTCTTTGCTTAGGGCCGCGGCTATGACGCGGCGGGCTTCCTTGTCGTCCCAAGCCCGAAGGTTGAGACCCCAAATCCCCTTTTCTTTCACTCCATGTTTTTCCAGTTGGTCGGCAATTCGCGTTGCCATGCTCTCGTCAATGCCAAGCTTCCCGAGATAGCCACGCTCGTATTTCGAGAGTTTTTCAAAGGAAGCCTGCCGACCAACAACACCCCAACTGTTCGGTACATCGGCGAGACTACCGAGCGTCAGCCTGGCAATCTTGTTACCGGCCTGCAGTGTCACGATGGTTTTAAGCGTGTCGTTCCAGTGCCCCAGAAACGTTGCCCGAGAAAACGCCGTTGTTGCGTTTCGCATCCAACGTTCGGCCAGACTGCCGGCGGCATAGGGATCGTGCAGTTCTGCCAACTCCGCGAGTCGAGTTTGCAGAACCGTTTCAGTGATAATCCCCCATTCCCGCGCGTCCCTCTTGGCGATCTTCGCAGCCCGAGTGTTTGAAACCAGACCAGTTAAGCCGTCATCCAGGAACGATCGAAGCCCCTGCCGGGTCGCAACGTTGGCGATATCCGGCAGGCTGGAAAGCGTCACGCCGCCAAGGAGACGGATGTAATTCCAGCTCAATGCTAGACGTGTAAAAGCCGCCCAATTTGGGTGCTTCCGCTCTTCTGCTGCCCGGTAGGTTCCCCGCAACATGTCGCGGAAGGCTTCCAACTGAGCGACATCAGAGCGTTCCCGATTGTCCAGGCGCTTCTTTGCCTTTGCACCCTCAGTCTTAGCCCGAAGCTCGGCATAGTCGTCACGAATGGCTTTTATCTGGTCTTTCATGTCGGCCCGACCGAAAGCCCGGGTCAACTCCACTTCCGATGCCATTTGGCGAACGTAGCGGCGGGCGATCATTTCCATGTCATTGACCAGGAAGTCTTCTATTTGCTCGTCCGGAATATGGAGCGTCCGGCCCTTCAACGGCCCTTGAGTAACAGGGACCATCCAATCCGGAACATCTTCCACCCCCTTGCCCATGATCTTGTCGAAGGTGCTCGACACGATTTCATCAACGTACCCGTCAACGTCCAGATCATCGGCAAAGTCCAGTGCTTCGCCGCGGTCCTTCGGCAACATCGGCTTGAGTTTGTCAGTTTTCGCCTTCGCCTTAATGACCCGTTCGTCCAGCTTATTCTTATCCGAACGCAACGCCCGCAGTTCCGCCGTTAAGTCGTACAGGCTTCGCGGCTCGTTGAATTTTTGACCCGTCGGGGCTAAATTAAGAGCAGTCAGCGAGGCGGAGGATGTGTCTGCCTGGAAACCTTCGCGGCGCGCCATAGTATCCGCGGAGCGCTGGCTTTTCCTTCTCGTAAGCTGATCCTTGTCAAAGTAGGCACTTAGGAGCCACTTTTTGTCTTTGCCCTTGAAGTTGCGGCTGACAACAAAGATGTAATCTCCATATTCAAGCCGGAACCTATTTTCAGTTTCCGAATAGGGAACGCTCTTGCGGATCAGCTCTGGCAAGTCTCGAGCGACTTCTTGGTGCCGCTCCAGGATTTTTTTTAGGCCTAGCCCTTTACCCGTTGCCTTGTCGTGCTGCCCCCAAACAAGATCGATATCCCCTATGTCCGGATGATAAAGGGCTTGTGGAGCCTCGCCAGACTGCAGCGACTTGAACCGCTCTATGAGCAGTGTCCAATCGTCACCGTAAGCTTTCGCGTCAATAATCGGGCCAAAGTCGCCCTCACCGAGAATATCATTCTTCGGGAACGCAGCCGGCAGACCCGGCGTCGGTTGGCTGTCCAGAACTCTTTCAATCGCCTCGATCCGACGACTGATCTTGGATTGCTCAAATCGCCCTTTTGCATAGGCCTTCCGAGCGTCGGCATAGTCCACCAGGATTTTGACCGTCGGCGAAGCGTTTGCCTGCTGTCGGACCTCGTTAATCCGGGCTTCCAGCTCGTTTAGCTCATCCGTGAAGCGGTTTGCCTCGGCTTCCGCTATCAGGCGTTCATTCACGATGCCGTCAGTGATCCGGTCGAACTCTTCCAGTTCGCCGGTCATCCTGCCAATTGCTTGGTCAAGTTCGGACAGCTTGCCCTCATTCTTCAAGGCTTGATCGAGGTAGGCCCGAACGTCCTTTGCCGTGGCATCGGCCGGCAAGCCGATACTTTCCAGCCAATGCGCTGCATTCGCTTCGAGCGTGTCCCGGGCAGCCTCAGACGCCAATTCGTCGTCAGTCCGCAGCGGAGCGCCGGCCATTTCGTCTCGGATCGCAGCAAGGATTTCACTTGGATCCGCATATCCGTTCTGGTCGGTCTGGAACCGAGCAAGAAGCTCGTGTTCACGCGCAACCAGGTTGTCAACTGCCGACAGGCCCTTGTCCTTACGGAACACACCCGGCGCGGTCTTAGGAGTCACGCCCATGTGGCGCAATTCCTGATCCAACGGCGAGCCGATCTTGACGCCGCCCTGCCGCTTCAGGAGATCGAGCACAGGACGCTTTGCACCTGGCTTTACAGGTTTCGAAGCCTCAGCCACCGAGCGCACTAGATAATCATCGTCAGCCGCTTGCTTTGCGGCGGCAATCACCGTTTCAGGAACCCGCCCCCGCAACAGGTTGAAGCGCTCGCCTTCCTTCCGCTTGATCGAGGCAAGTTTGTCTTCGCGGATTTGGGTCCGCTTACCCAAACGCTCTTCGATGCCATCCAGCCGGTCTTTCGCGCGCACCAACTGTTCGTCCATGTCCGTTGCGCGGTTGATATTCTTGGCAATTTCAATTTCCTCCTGCCGCGCAATCGCCCGATCTACCTCGCTGCGAATGTAGCGCTTGAGGACACCGCGAAACCTCCCCTCGCCTTCCAGGATCTTAGGCCGGTCGTACATGCGGTAGAGATAGCTTGGCGCGGTCGTTACCTTGACGCCTTCGGGCAGAAGCCGCACGTCAACCGCTTCGTCTTTCAGCGGATCCGCCACATCTTCACGCCAAGAGCGGGCTACCGCTTCCACGAACTCATTGCCGTTCGCGTCCTTGTCACCGCGCCTAGAGGCACGAGCAACGGCAGCATCAAAGTCAGCCCATTTTCCATTGAAGCCGGCCTTTTTTGCTTTGTCGAAATTCTCTCGGCGCTTGACAATGAAGGCCGCAAGATTGCCCTGGTACCGCTTCATTGCGGTTTCTGCCGCGGGGCCCAATGTGCGGCCTTCCAGCTCGCCCGCCGTACCAACATGGTTTTCCGCCAATTTCAGGAACGTTGTCCGCGACTTCATGGACGGCGACGTCAACAGCTCAAGCCCAGGGTTTAAACGCACTGCGGCCGTTGCCTTCGCAATTGCCGAGGCCGCCCGGCCGCCGCCAATCTGCAATTCCTTTTCCCAATCGATACTGTCCAAGTCGCCGGTAGCTGCAGCACCGGTGGAACGGAGCTTGCGGATAATTTCTTGGCTCACCTGCGACGGATGAGGTGTTGCGTCCGCCAAATCTTCTTCGAGCACCCGGCTAAATTTTGCCCAATCGGAGCGACTGAAAATTTGCGCGCCGGCAGCGCCGAGCAGGCCACCCAAAATTACGGATCCACCGATGACGTAGGCGCTTTCACCTGCGTCCCTTGTGTTCTGCGTCAGATGCAGCGCCCCTTCCTGCAATGCCGCGCCGCCACCCGCCGCAAAGCTGACGGAAAAGGCAGAACGTCCAACGTAGTAACCAGCGCGTCCAGCCTTCGCCAATGCGCCGCCGGGCAGTGCAAGTGTCGGGCTCGCAACGCTTGCAAATATCTCCGCGGCCGTGCCACCCCAGCCGGCAGCTTCGATCGTTTCGCGATCGCGCTTTTCCCGGTCAATGTCGGCTTTGATGGCTTCAACGACCTTTGAGTTTTGTGCTTCAAGGAAGCGCTCGGAGTGCTCCTCGTATCCATCAAGATCGCCGTTAGTGAATGGGTTGTACTCCGGTTCGACCCGAAAATATTCTCGCTTGTCCAGGTTCAAAGCCTCGGAGGCGAGCAAGGACCCCACTTCGTTTTCGGATCGGAAAGCAGCCCCGACCGAGCCAACGAAACCGGTTTTTTCGACCTGGCTCCCAATCTGGTTGCTCAGGTCCCACGGAGTATATGCCCCCGTATCGCTGGAAACGGGGCTGTTCCGATCAAGCGGCATTATTCGATCGCCTTTTCAAGCTGATTAAATTCTTCGGCGGCCCGGGACATCTCGTCCAAGGGAGCGCCGCCAGGCATTTCAGATGGTCGCAGGCTGTCGCCCAAGGCCTTACGCTCAAGCGCGTCTTGACGCTCCTGCAGGTACTGCGCGCCGTTCTCTTCCCAATCGGCCGCCTTGCGAGCTTCTTCGGCGGCCATGGCTGCAGCAACATCAAAACTCGATGCGAATTGAAGCTGCTGTCGCAAACCGGTTTTCGGATCGTCATAAACGATCGTCATTCTCGGAGACCTGCCGGTTCGGTAGTCCTTTAGGGTGTATTCTTCATTGCCGACGACAAAGAACCTCGTGAATTCCTTGCCCTCTTCCTGCAGGATCTTTTCAGCTTCTTTCCGAATGTACTCGTGCCCGCCTTCTCCGACAGACGGATAAAGCCGCTCAACCGGGTATTTCAGAACAACATCTGAACCGTGTGGTGAAAATTCCGACGTTCCCCAGGTCCGAGACATGCGCTGAAACGCCAACTTCTCGGCCGCGTCCAGATCGCCGCCCACCTCGCCCAGGCTCTCCTTGAAGAGCTGTTTGAACTCTGCGACGGCAAGCGCTCTGCCCTCTTCTGAGGCGCCAAGATCCGGTGCGAAACCAGGAACCCAGGCATCATCAAACAGGCCTTCAACATGATCGGTATCGAATTTCTTGAGCCGATCCTTGACCGGCTGGCTTTCTAAAAGCGCGTCGCGTTGCTTGATCGCTTCTGGGCTGTTCAGTTCAGCTAGCCGCCGACCTGCCTCTTCACCGGAAAGACCCATGTTCTGGGTATAGAACAGCCACTTGGTTGCGGCGTCTTCGACCTTGTCGCCATGTTCTGCGCCGCGAACCGCCTGGGGGTAGAGCTCATAGGTGGCCGCCGCTCGCCGATAGGCCATCTCCACATCGGACGGGTTTTGACTGGCGAGCCCGTTGCGGATCAAGTTGACATAAGGTTTCGGCAGAACGCCCTTGCCGGCAGCAACTGCGTTCGCAGCCTGATCAGGCGAGGCCCCAGCCTCGACAACGGAGCCATAAACTAACTCAGCGCTTTTTCTGTCATCCGGATCGAGTGGATTGCCAGCACCCGGAGCGTTGGCCCAATCGACTGCCTTGCGCGCCTTCTCGCCTTCTTTCAACGCAGCGTCGAGGGAATTGATCAGCGTGGCTTTCTGGCCATCGTCCAAGATCCTGTCATCAAGGATCTGCTGCCGGTCCACCGTGAGCGGGTTTGTGGCGATATCCAACCGGAAAGCGTCCTGGCGATCAATGGCGACCGAAACAAGATCTCGTTGAGCCTGATCGTTGAGCTTTACCTGATCCTCATAGGTCAGCCGGTCTAGACGCTCTTGAACCTCTGGCGGCGCGTTGGGAATTGAAGCCCTGCCGCGGATAATATCGGCTTCCTGTTGCCGGCGCCCTTCGTTCACTCCGCCGTTGTCCGCCTTTAGGCCTTCGATTGCGCTAGCAAGCTGTTCCAGGTCGCCCGTTTTCACGGCTGCGTGGAGTCGATCCGGAAGCTCCCCGTAATTGTATGTAATAGAGGATAGCACTGCCTGAGCTCGCGGCGGCAGCCGTTGCCAAACTTCGCTCCCGACCTGCTTGATTGCGACGGACTGAAACTCTGCAATGCGGCGGGCCAAATCACGTTCCGCGTCTGCCCGGGTTACCACCGTGTCTTTGGTGACTTTTGCAACCGTGCCATCTGCCTTTGTCACCGTGTCAGAGCCAAACCCTACACGCCAGCCCGAGAACTGCTTTCCGTCCGGCCCGCCAGTGTCCGCATAGGCTTTCGATCGAAAACCTTCCCGTCCACGGATAAGCGACCCCGCATCGACGGCCGAGGCACCGAAGAGTTCGGCACGCTCTGCAGCCGGCAAGGTTTCAGCCCAGGCGAGAGACGCCATGCGATCCCAGGATTTGCGCGCAGCTTCCTTTTCGATCGGCGCCAGTCCGCTTTCTTCGATCAGCTCTCGGCCTCGTTCCAGAGCTTCGTCATAGGTATTCGGGTTTGCGCGAATGCCTTTAGCCAGTTGGTCAGAACCTTCCGCAATGCCCTGCTGAAAGTACCTGTTTCGCTCGTTTAGTTCAGTTTGGGCAAAGCGGTTCGTGTATCGGTTTCGAAGGTTGGCAACATCAAGCTGCGCCTGTGCCCGAGCACCTTCCGGCAGGCTTTCAACGAAGGCCGCCGCATCCTGATCAAACTGCGCCTGCATTGCCTTTGTGTATCCGGCGGCGCCTGGCTGCAGGTTTGTTTGTGCTTCAAGCTCCTTTTGCGAAAACTGCCCTTCGAAATCGAGCCAGCCTTTCTTTCGCTGGAAATCGTCTATTTCGTTTTGCCGGCGTTGCGCGAGTTGAGCGAGTTGCCCCACTGCCCCCGCGGTCTGCTGGATCTGCCGGCCGAGCCCTTCGACGGCCCGGCCTTGAGCCGTGTCTGCAATGACGGCAGGCTGCCGCACTCCCGGCAATGACCGAGAGCTGCGGAATTTGTCGAAATTTGCCATTCAATGCACCGTCAGTTTTTGAGAGGGCGTTGGTACCAGGAACCGCCAATCGTCGAGAAAGCGCCTGTAAAACCGCCAAGGGCAGCGCCGAATGCAGCGGTCTTGCCGGCTTGCCGCGCCGAGTGTGCCCGCTCCCGGGCAGTGTTTGCCTCAAACGTCAGGTTGCCCCGTTCGCCTTCGGCACCGTAGCGGATCGCATCAAGTTCCTTGCCCGCCTCGTATTCACTGTCATCCATGACGTCGACAAGTGAACCGCTTTCGGACAAGCCACGCTCTGCACCGACTGCTCGGTTTTGACCCTGAACCCGCCGCAGCCGGTCCATGACGTTCTTGCGCTCGTAAGAGGCTTGCGTCTGATTGACTTCCTTTTGACGCTCGGCCAGCTCTGCCCGGCGCTCTTCAGACCGGGCTTCTGCTTCCGCTTGCTGCTGGATGCCTTGGGCCTGCACCATGCCACCCGCCAGCGTTCCAACGGCCGAAACGGCCGTCAGTGCAATCGTTACAGGATCACACATGCTTAGGGCTCCAAGTCTCGTCCGAAATTGACCGCCAGGATTGTGCATGGCTTCCCGCCGCTCGCTTCGAGCGTGAGTTGCCCGCCGTCTTCCCACCGGGTTTCAATGGTCTGATCAATGACGCCCGATCGAAGCGGCGCCGGTTCTCCGGAAGCATCGCCGGCGCGATAGTAAATCAGCTCATCCATAAAGGTAGCGTCCGACCCAACCTTGAGCGTGCCGGTTTCCATCACAGCGATTTTGCACTCATCGACCCGCATTTTTCGGCCCAAGGCTGAGCCGTCCTGAGCGTTGACCGGATAAGGAAGAGTTTTTGCCCTTGCCTTCACGTCCAGCCCCACGAGGATCTTTTCTGCCGTCTGGCCATTTGGCAAGCTGACTTCCCCACCGGTCACCGTGGCCGGATAATCCGTACCATCTGCGAAAATGATCACGTCTTGGCCTTCCAGATAATCCAAGCCCGCAATGGTGTTGGCAGGTTCACCGGAATAGAGCGAGGCGCTGTCAAGGTGCCAAGCATCTTCGATCTGCCCACCTAGAAACGGCCTTTGCATGATTTCTATGTATCGACGCACTTGACCGTTGATTGTCCGCTTGACGATCAACCAAACCTCATCCGATTGCGTGCCGGTCAGGTCCGCCATGCATTCAACCACGCCGCCGAAGCTGTGCCGTTGCATTCCGTAAACCTGTTGCTCACGCTCGTAGGTGAAGCCCACGCCCCGGCCGTTCCTGTCCCATTGCCAAATGATGCTATCCGGATACTGCTGGTAGCAGGCTCCAACAATGCCAGGTCGGAAGAGGTGCGATTGCACCTCGCTAACGGCCTGGGAAACGCGGCCATCGGCGCCGAAGTCGTAGGCCATTTCGCGCATATCCGTCCCGTACGGACCGAAATAGAGCAGCACCGACCCAATCTTGATTGGGCTAACACCGTTCGTCCCGAAGTTGGTTTCTGGGTTTTGCTCGACGTTCTCCGGCCCATAGGGCTCTTGCTCGGTCGCTTTGCCGATCGCGCGCACCGCCCGCGACGTCCCGGCGATCAAATCGTTATCGTCCACCAACCATTGAATTCGGTTCACTTGTCCCGACAACACCCCGACCGTCACCGCGTCCGAAGCTTCCAACACATGAGAAACGCCCATGTTGTTGAAATCCTCGGTCTGACTTTCCCAGATCTTTTGCGGTTCGGCCGCCGTTCCGGCAAAGGCCAAGCGGCTCTTGTGCCAGCCGATCGTTTCCGGCCATCCGGTCGTGCCGGACCACGCGCCCAGGCGCCACAGGCTTTGCGCCTTCGTGTCGGGCAATGACTGCCCAAAGACTTGGACCTTCACCACTGTCGAGGACGAGTGGTTTACGATCTTGAACCACCGCCAATAGCCATCGGAACCGCGAAACCGGATATGCCGGCCAACGTCCGAGGACAGGAATCCCGAGCCACCATTTATTCCGGCGGTGCTTGATGCCGTCAGATCGAAGGCGGTTTGGGTTTCTGCTGACTGGTGAAAGACTATTTGGCCAATGGCCGAATTGTCAGACGTCGGGCCGCCGCCCTGCATGAAGCTCAGACGATAGTGCGTGAAGGCCGTTTCATTGTGAAAAGCGTATTGTCGCCATTCGTTTGACGCCCAGGTGTCTTGCCCGTCCTGAGTGTCAAGAATGGTCCAAGTTGAGCCGTCATTAGAAGCCTCAATGTTCCATTGCCACGGCATATCGTCGTTCTGGCTGTTGTCGCTCGGCGCCTGCAGCATGTAGCCGTCAATCACAACCGCGCTCGGGAACTGGTACTGCACCCAGCCACTCGCACCACTGGATAGCACCACCTTCCCCTCACCCCGCTTGAACACCTGCCAAGCGCTGGCACTGCCATTCGATGCGCTCACCGTGCCGCTCGGTGCCGCGTTAGAGGTCATTTGCGGCACCGGGTTTCCGGTGCTCGCCGGCGTAAGGTTCGTTGGCGCGATATTCACATCAAGGAACGGGCCGTCCTTGAAAGCCATCGGCTCGATAGTCCAGACGGTTTCGCTGTGACGCTTCAATGCCTGCGGTGACACTCCGCCGCCGGTTAAAAACAGGGTATCCGTCGACTGAACGAATTTCAGGCCGGGAAGGTCTTCGATTGCATACGGCGTTGCCACCTCCACCGTGCCAACTCGACCCGCATTCGTATAGACGCGGAAATAGCCGTGACCGAATTCGAGCATGTAGTGTTGGCCATTGCCGAACTCGAAAGGGATCAACCAGCCTCCGGCCGCGCTGTCCTTCAATTCGCCGAGGAACTTTGTTCCGCCCCGGCGCCGCAACCCGCCGCGCTTGAGCGTGATGAAGTTTTCGCACTCGGCCAGCGAGGACCGGAATAGCTCCAGGTCGGAACGATAAATCAATTCCGGATCCAGTTCGCCACGGCTGAAAGTGGCTTGGATTTGATAGCTCATCGGTCTTCAATAATGTCCAAATCAACCATAGGCAGAGGCGTCCCCTGCATTGCGTCGACGGTTCCCGCCAGGTCAAAGGCTTCAGTCGCCGCCTGCCGTAAGGCTTCGGCGCGGCTATTCTTGCCGGTGATTACGTGGGCGCAGCCGGAGGCTAGGAAGAGCCCGAAGCCATGCACAAAGAGTGGTGAGAACTCAGCTTCCCGCGTCACCCGCCGGATGTAGCGGAATGGAAATGGCGGCGACCGATCGGTCATGATCCATTGCCCGACCACTTCATGACGAATGATCGCTCCGTCTGGGCGGCCGTCTACCGTCTGCTGCGGAAAGCGCAAAGCATCGCTCGGCTTCCGATATTGGTACGACCAGCGGAAAGGCGGCTTGCTTGCATCGGCCGGCAGATTGACTAGCTCCGTTGCAAAATCCCAATCGTGCATCGCCATGTAGGCATCCCGATGGGCGGCATAGTGGTTCCGCATCCAGCGCGAAGCCACGGAAGAGAAATCGAAATCCCTAATGGGCGCTTCTTTCAGATGCGCAAGCGCAAGGTTCGCCATTTCAACGGAGGTGTTGACCGTGCCGGACATAAAGAGCCGCCTTACCGTGGGTGGTTATTCGACCGAGGCTTCCGCCAAATTCGCCTCATAGGCTTCAAGAACCTTCAGGCTTTCGTCTTTGTTTTTCGTCTCGATGCCCGCAAACTCTGCGGCCATGGCCTGAAGCGTCTTCCAGTGGGCATCACGCCAACCTTCCGGTAACGGCTTCCCCGCTTCCGGCGCCTTTTCGGCGGACCGCGCCTTGTTCTTCGCGTTCCAGTCGGCCGAGATGGCATCGCTCAGTGCTTCCCGCCGCTCCTGGTCGCGCGATTTGCCCTTGTCAAAACGCTCTTCATAATCGGCCGCATGGTTCTTCTGCAGCCTGGCAAGGTGCGCCTTCCGACGCTTCTCGATTTCATCCATTCGGACACCCTCATTGCAAAGAGAAAGGGCGGCCAACGCCGCCCATTTCTCAGTCCTCAATCTTTGCCGGCCGGCGCTTAGATGTTCACCTTGAGGCAGGCGAACTTCACATTCTTGCGCTGGTACTTCCGATCCCAATTTGCCGCATTGCGCAACTCAGCCAGCGAAGCGCCCTGGCTTTTGGCAAGAGAGTTTGCGGTGAAGTCGATGCCGGCAGGGTGGATCAGCTCAAAGCGCCGCGTGGTCAGGAAGTCCGCACCGCCGCCATCGCCGATGTCGGGATCTCGGGTGATTTCAGTTCCTTCGTTGCCGTAGATCGTCGGGCGGCTCGGCACTTCGTCAATGTGCATGAAAGCGCCCGGGGCGAAGAGGAAGCACGAATATTCATCCGAGTTTGCGCCGGCAGTGACCGGCATCATTTCGGAATGAATGACCATCATGCCGGCATAGTACGGCACTTCGAACGGAGCTTCGGACGGCTTTTTGAACTCGATCTTCTCATCATCGAGCAAGGTGCCATAGACGAAGCTGTGCATTGCGATCACGCGCAGGTCGTCCAGGTTTTCGCCCATGGTCAGACGGGCACGGTTGATTGCCTGATAGCTGATCCGGTTCGCGGCAGTCGGTGAACCAACATCCGAATAGATCGAATACACCATGTCGCCGCCGTCGTTTGCCACGTTGTCAGCAATGACGCCTTCAGCAGTGGCAATGATGCGTTCTTCCTTGCGCCGGCCCCAATAAGCACCGATCCGCTCGGCGACCCGGTTCATTGCGCTGTCGCCGTGGCCGGTGGCAGCATAGCTGGCAACGGTCTTGGCGCCGTGCTTCTTCGCCAGGCGGTGCTTGTACGCCTTCATGTCGCTGGCGGTAATCTTGCTGGCCGTGATCTTGTTGTCGCTGTCGCTGATCACAGTCGGCTCAGTATCGTCCAGGTCCTCCCAATAGGGCACTTCAATCTGATTGCCGCCAGAGGTGAAGCGTTTCGCGATTTCTTCGGCCGGAGCGGCCAGAATGCCGGACCTCTCCAGCATGATGAGCTTGGCCGGCTTGTTCTCCGCCATGTAAGGCGTGAAGACGCGCGGCACCACGATATCGGAAATTGCAGTTGTCATTCTCTACCTTTCTAGAGATTAGAGACCGAACAGGTTCGGGTTGCGGCCGGCGGCTTCAATCAACTGCCGTGCGCGCGCCGGGTTGCTCTCCAGCAGCTCGGATTGTGTTTTGAGATCGGGCTTATCCTTGTCGAACGGGTTCACCCCATTCGCGCCGGCACCCAAGTTGCCCAGGCCATCTTCAGACAATGCTTTGTCGTGAATGAAGGCGAGTAGCTTCACCGCTTTCGCGTCCGCCACTCGCTGATCGCCGTTTTCATCGGCTTCCGTCAGAATGCCTTTTTCAGCAAACCAGTCTGCAAGGTCGATGCCGGCAGCCTTGAGCCCTTCGCGAGCCCGGCCAGCTTTGGCGATGACATTTTGATAGCCATCGCTCGACGGTTCGCCGAACTCTTTCACAAGCTCCCGGTGGGCTTCTTCCACCGCTTCTGCCTGTTTCTGTGCGGCGTCATTGGCGGATTGCTCGCTTGCCGAGAACTGTTCCGTCATTTTGCCAACCCACTTGTCATGCAGCACTTGTGCCGCCGACGGATGCAGGCCCGCTTCCTGAAACCAGGTGCCCGCCTCTTTGGCAAAGTCCTGATCGTAAGGAAAATTTTCCGGCAGATTGCCCGGCATGTTGAAACGATAGCCGTCCTTGGGCGTCCACCCCGCCGAAATTTGACTATAAAACTCGGCCTGCTGTTCGGGACTTGCGTCCGCCCCCGGCATGGACACAGAGCCATTCAGCTTCTCTTGCAGACCACGATAGCCAGCGAAGACACCATCAACGCCCTGCCATCCGTTCTCTGCAGCAATGGCGCGGTTGTCATCATTGAGAGTAGCCAAGAAGGCTGCCGCATCGCCGCCGCCGTCGGTCGCGCCTTGTACCCCTGCCTGTGCGCCGGTTCCGTCCGGTTGATCGACCATTTCAATCCTCTTCATGTCCAAATGTTGGGAGAGTTTCCAGCCGGGCGGCTTCCTGCAAAGCTGCGTGCTCTTCCGGTGGAATGCGGATCATGGAAAGGATCCGGGCGAACATTGCCTTTCGGCCGTCCAGGTAACCGCTTTGCCGCATATCGAGCGCAACCGGCGGCGCTTGGTACATGCCGCATTCGGCCGCCAGATCGGCGAGGACCGCTTCACCTTCCGGACACAAAAAAACGGACCGATAGGCCCGTTCCAATTCCTTTCCGCGATGTTTTCGTTTTGGCGCCATACGCCGGAGGCTACGCCACACCAACGCCACCTCCTTGCTCCTGTAGTGCCTTCAAGAGTGGTGCGCCATCCTTGGCCATGCGTGCCACGCTTTCACCTGCCGCAAGTTGCTCTTGCTGTTGCTGCGACTGCGCGCGCTGTTGCCGGAGCGCCTGCACCTCTTCGTCCGATCGCCGCAGTTTGGCCGGCAGGCCGAGCGAGCGGCGGGCAAGGTCGAACTCTTCTTCGCGGTCGACCAGATCCATAACAGCCGGATCAGCAGAGGCAGCCGCTCCCAGGTATTCTTGAAAGCCCATAATGGCTTCGAAATGCCCGGCTTCCCGCATCTGGTCGATTGGCGCCGTGCTCTTCAGCGTCACTTCACTGTCGGCCAGAGCTTCTGGAGGAGCCAAAGGCGAACCAGGTTCGAACGCCCCGCGGCGGCCAAGTATGCCTATCTCACGGTCAAACAGGTTTTCATTCCCCGCCAGAACATTTGTTGAAAACGGCCCGATCATGTCGGCCATTTCCTTGCGGCGAATGTTCGCTTCCGTCGCCGTGCGGCCGTTCCCTTCCAAGAGCGTTTGCCACAAGTCGCCGTAGAGCCCGACCCGCAGCTTTTCGCGGATGTTCTCAATCTGGTTATCCGCTGCACCTGGGTTCACCGTATCAATCATCGGTCGGAACAACGGCCGCCCTTGCTCATCGATCAACCCCGGATTGGTTCGGCCTGGATTTAGGTCAAGCTGCCGCTCTTCCCTGTGTGTCGCAATGGGAGGGCGCACAGCCTGAGAACTCGCAATCAGCGCATCCCGGGCAAGGCTCTGGAGGCTCTTGATATCTCCCATAAGCTTTGCCTGCGGAGGCGAACCGTAGGGAGAAAGGCCGTCGCGGTCCCAACGGCTCACCACAAGCGGGTATTCGAAAAAGCCGGAGCGCTTGCAGATGTGCCCGGTCTCTTCTTCGAAGTGGATGCTTTCATACCTCGACCGTTGAATGTCGGCAGCGTCCTTGAACCCGCCGTCACGCAGGAAACAGGCATGCACGAATACATGTTCGTTGGTCTTCCGCTTCGGATCTTCCGCGTCGGTCTTCACCTTGTCGGAGACCTTGCCGGCGTATTCCCGCACCGCCTGCCACGCTTTGAGCTTCCGGACCCTGAAGAACCCACAGTCAACGCCCTGGGCGTCGACGATCAGGTACATTTCATAGAGCGGGACATAGCGGTAATGGATCGGTGTCCGCACGTCGGCCAGATTTTCTTCATTTTCAACCGGGTAGAGGATGCCGGTTCCGAGCTTCACCGTGGAAAGCAGGCGTGACCGGTTACCCAAGGCAAACCCTGATCGGCCGGAGTATCGCACCCTGAACAGATGGTCCCGGATGCGCTCGAAAAACTCTTCCTCTGCCTGTGACGGCTCCGGGGCGAACGGGTCACCATATCCAACACCGTGCCAATGGAAGCCTTCAGGCATCGTGAGCGAGCCAACACCAGACGCAAGGCGATCGAGAAGCCAAACCGCCGTCGGATCATATAGTTTGCGCGACCGGTCCCGAGCTGCGGACTTCTGCAGCGCGGTCATACCGTCCCGAACTGCTACGCCGCCAGCAGTGTTGAACGCGCGCTCCATGTCCGGCGCCGTATAGGTGACGTATTCCTGCCAGTCGCTTTCATAGAATAGCCGTTCAGATCGAACCGCCTGCAGCTCGAATTTCAGATCGTCAACAATGGCCATTGCTAGCATTCCTTGGCAGAGGCCCATTTAAGGCGCCAATTAATATTTGACTCTGAATCTTATTTTTGCTGTTTGCGCAGCAGCAGCAGCGTTCACACCCCTTCTTTTGCTGAGAGGTGTGACCATGAAACGGATCAACTGGACCCACGTTTTCACTTTGCTGACCGTCCTAGCTATCTGCTTGCTTGCCGTTCTTAGCGGCCGCGATTTGGAGCTTGGCCCCGACGGACTGAGGCTTCACAGCCCGCAATCGCTAACAGCCCCGGCTACGCCCGCCCCAGGAGAGTAACGCCCAGCCGAGACGCGCTGCCATAGTTGGAAACACCCAAAGGGCCGGTTAGCGTGGTTGCCTGTGTGCTGTAGGCCGCGGCTCTTCGGCGCCGGCTATTCTCCTGCAGGTTTTTCGCCTGCCGTTGTGGATCCGGATCCCGCGGCGGCGGTGGCGTCGGCTCCGGGTCTTTCTGCTTACTGCCGCCTCCAAACATGCACATGTTGGTAACTCTCCTCTCGAAAGTAAGATCACTTGAGGCCTAACGTAGCGGCCCCCATATTGGAGAAATGGAAAACAAGCGCCTGAAATACCGACTTCTCGCCAGCGTAGCTTTGATTGTGCCGGTTCTTGTCGACGTTCAATCGACGGGCAATTTCCTTACTCAGAACGCCGCTGTGGTCTCAGAACTGAATGGGCTTAACCTAGCCAGCATCGAGAACCACCCCTCTCCCCTTCGGACAGAGCTCTCCATCGCAAATGAAGAGTTTGCGGCCGCACCGCCGCGGCAATACGTTCTTAAGACCGAACCGACGAACTTTACTGTCACAGGGCCCGACGCAGACTTTGCCTCAGACCGAACTCAGGCCGCCTGACACTTCACCTTTTGTCTCGTCCAAGAGTAGACAAAAAAGTCTTCCCCATTGCGCCCATAGGACCGCAGCAGGCCCTCACGCTCAGCACCCATGGCTGTAATCCAGCCATGCGCTATGTCGTGTTCTGTGTGCGTAATCACCTGCAGTCGGCGGCAATCCCGCTCGACGATCAGCCGAATGCTCTTCAGGTGTCGGGTAATCAGAGGCACGCAGCGGCGGAAGCGCTCAGTTCCGAACGCCCAGGCCTGCCAATGTTCAGGATCGAATGCCGCGGCGTGACTGAAGCCGTAGGCAGCGGCCGGTTGCCCGTCATACCAGACCGACCATGCCATACCGTCCACCGCCGAGCGCATTGCGGCGATGCCGAGCATCCGGCTATCAAACCGCTCCCAAAGGCAACCAATCTCGGCAAAGTCCTGGGGGCGCATGTTCGCCGCAATGAACGAGGCATCACGCACGCAGAGGCTCTTGATCAGAAGTCGGCCAGCGGATCGGCCAGGGGCGCGCTCTGCCCACTGCTTTGCGCCGTCATCACGCTCTTGAACGCTGCAAGGTCTTTCCATCCAATCGCCATCACTGCCGCGTCAGCCTCATCCGGAGACGAGCCAGTGCGGGCTTTGATGTCCTCTTTGCTCTCAATCAGGATCCGGCCGCCCTGCATCTTCCAACGGTGTGCGGTCAATTGGGCCTTCAGCGTTGGCGATCGCTTGATGGCCAGGCCGAGCCCGCTTTTCGGATGCAGAGCCTCACGGAAGCGCCAATAGAGCTGCGCCCGCAGATTATAGAACGGTATCCGGCTATCCTTGGCTGTCTCTCCGGATTGGGCAGAGAAGACGCATTTTTCGGCCCTGATGCCATTTTCGCGGCCGAGAAACCCAACAGTGTCGCCGCCCCAGCCGCCCGTGCAATCAACAACGATCAGCGCATTATCGCGCCGCTCTTTGATGATCAGCGAGCCGACGTCTGCACCGTCCTTTGTGTCGACGCCTTTGCGGACAATCGCACCTTCCAACCGGCGGCCGTGGAGCGGCTGGAGGACTGTCTTGTCCTTGCCACCCTGCGCCACGTCCGCTGCCATCACGTCCATTGGGGCGCCTGCGTCAACGCCTTCGTCATAGCGCTGAAACGCAAGCTCGACCCACTCAGACGGGATCACCTGCCATTCGTGGTCTTGTCGCGCCGCCATGAAGTCACCGGTCTTGAGCGCAGTGCGCATCGGTTCCGGCATCTGGTCAAGCTGAGCGTCATAGTCGACGCCCAGGAACTTGTTGTCCTTCCGCAGTGCGGGAATGAATGTCCGGCTCTTGGGCGTCCGAACCTCGCCTTCAATCTCGACAGGCTCTGGACCATCCACCCAGACCGTGCGGATTGCGTCCCCGTCATCAATGAAGACGGCATAGAGCAGTTCCCCGGGCTTCACCGTCCCGTAGAGCGGGTGCAGCGGATCCAGCCAAGGCGCGAACCATTCCACCAGGAAGTCCCCCTGCCCACCTAGCGGCGGGTTCGTGGCGATCAGCCCGCGGCAGCGCTGGCCGGGCCGCGTCGATCGGAGCCAGCCGAGCACAAAGATAATCTTGCGCGGATCCATCTGGGCGCCCTCATCGAACGCCTTCAAGTCGTGGTCCCTGCCCTGCCATTCTTCTTCGGATCCTGGCCGTTCCAGGTGACCGAACTCAATCATGCGCTCATCGGGGCCCACCCACCGAGGCGGGTTGCCTGTAATTTTCCCCATACCCGCCTTGCGCATAATCCCGTTCATGCGCTCTATCAGGCCTTTCAGCGATTTCAATGACTGGCGAAAGATTGCGACCTTGTGGTGCGAGAACAACGAAAGCCCAGCAATCAGGTCGGTCTTGCCGCCTCCGGCTGCGCCGCCATACAGCGTCAGGTCGGCTTGGCTGAAGTAGCCTTCCGTTTGCGGCCCCGCCTGGGGGCGCCAGACCTCGAATTGGTCCAGCACCCCCGCCGCATCTAGCTGCCTTTGAAGGTCGGCAAGCTCCGCCGCCGGCATCCCGTTGATTTTCTCAATCAGCGTCTCCAGAGCCGTCGCCATTGTCGCTTGCATTCCCTCTTGTCAGCAGCGCCATAACCCCAAGCGCCAACTCTTCAGTGCTGCGGGGTTTCATCTGTTCAAGTTTCTTCGCATCATCCGGGCCGCCGAGGATGCCCCAGGCCTCGACCTCGGTGCGGTCCTTCCACCCTGCCCGGTTCTTCATGTTGAAAATCCAGGCCGTGGCATTGAAGCCGGCAATTTCACCCTTTGCGCCGTCCTTCCCGATCTGTTCCCATTCCAGCCGTCCGCGCCTCGCGGCCTCTTCCAGCTTTTCGGGTGGGAAATCTTCTGGAAATTCCTGCGCATATCGCCGGATTGTTTTCCGATCGGCATGGGGGAAACTCTCTATCGAGTAGCCCGCAGCCAGGTGCTCGCAGAAGTCAGCACAGAGCTTTTGCCGGTCTTCAGCCGTCGGCCATTTCATTGCGTAGGCATTGCCCTTTGCCGCGGCCATAGATCACCTCATAAGAAAACCCGCCACTCCGGAGAATGGCGGGCACATAGAATTCTGCGATTACACTCTGTCTACAGCGCCGGAAGTCGGCGAACTCAGCGCGTCAGCTATTGTTTGGCGAGCTTTGCATATTGCTCGCAGCCACCAAGGTTCCCCTTGTATTGCACTTCTTCAACGACGTTTTTGCCGAAAATGACGTCCACCTTGCAGTGATAATCATAGGACTCTGTCGTTGAACCGTAGACCGTCGATGTCACCGGATATCCATCAACCCACGTCGTCACAGTGTTCGTAGTGGGTAGCGTGTAGGTTCCCGCGTTGCGATTGGCCCAGGTGTAGATTTTCTTCCCGGCGATCGTTCTTTCGGCATCCGGGTAGCCCAAAATAGCAATTACCTCATTGAGGGTCTTGCCCTTCAATGTGCTGAGCCCCTTGTCGACCTGTTCAAAGGTTACACACCCAGCCAACAGCCCTAGGGCAGCAAGAGCCGCCAACAGCTTTATGCGTTTCACTTCCGCTCCCCCGAAAATTAGAAGTTTGATGAACCACACCCGCTAATTGCGGTCAAGTGTACGTCGCGCGGACGAGCCAGGATGACCCAGACCGATCGTCAACGCGGATGCACCGTCAGTTGCGCTTGGTGCCGGCCGCAGCGAGTGCACGCCAGCGAACGGCGAAAGCCTTCATTGCCACCCACCACATATTCTTGGCCCAGGCGTTCAATCAGTTTGTCCAGCTTCAGCCATTCCGACCGGCCGCAGTAGTTACAGGAAGCCGACAGCCTGTAGCCGTTGTCCTTCATCTCCTGCAGCGTGGTGACCGAGATTTGTTTCATTCGTTTCTAATTGCGTCAGGTGTCACTCAACAACTCTTGATAGCGATGATGAGTAGAGGCTATCTTGCTGTTTATAACGGTTTCGAAAGTTGTCCTAAACAATGCGAATAGCTCAATTCGGCCTACTTTTGTTCAGCATTGGCTGGATAGCGACACTCTCAGTCATCTTCTTCAGCGTCGGCGAATGCAGCCGGACCAACGAACCTATTGTTCTCGCATGTTTGACCGCCAATGAAATTGGCGACTTTCTCGCAGGAGCATTTGCTCCACTTGCCTTCATCTGGCTGGCATTCGCAGTTTTCATCCAAGCTCGAGAGCTAAGAGCGCAACATAAAGAACTTTCGTTAACTCGCAAAGAGTTGAGGCTATCACGCGCAGTCGCAGAGGACGCCAAAGAAGCTACACGAGCGCAAGCCGAAGAGGCGAGGCGAAGCGGAGATTATTTCAAAAAGCAAACTGACATTCTATTATATGAGGACGAACTCCGCAGGTTCTCTGAAGCAAAGGCCGATTACGAATCCATTCTATTTGCTGAGAGGAACCCAATTTCAAACATCAACAAAGTAACATTCAATGTAAAAAACGAAAATGTTATTGGCAACCCAATCTATACTATCGACGCAGCGACGCCTCTGAAGGATTTGAGAACTTACTTCAGAATCATTGAGAATCGAAATGTATCCATAGGGGAAAATTCAACTCCAGAAGAAATTGAAGAATGCCTAAGGACCCTCGAAGAACTATCAACTTATCATGATGAAATATTCTCAGATTTTCACCAAAGATTATCCAAATCTGCGGCACGCGAATTACTTCTAGACACCCGCACACATCAATCTTCAATAATCAGCGACATCAAAGACGCAATTTCAAAGAAGTTTACTTCACCTGAACCAGAATAATACGCACGTTGCTCTCAACAAAGGACCGCTTTGCGCGATCCTTCCAAATCAGGTATCAAGCCGGGCGTTGGCCCCCACCAACGTTGACGCGTGGCCCTTGTCAAACGACCCGGCGCATGTCTCTGAATGATGCTTTGAAGTAGCGTCTCAGCATCGGGGCGCAATTCTTCAAGGTATCTCTATGCGGCTGCTTTTAGGCCTTTTCTGTGAAATCTGTCCAGCTAGGCCGCCATACTGGAATTACTTCCTAGGGCCAGCTTTTCAGATAGCTTTTTCAGAACAACGCGGTTGCGCTTCAGCACAGTTGAGCGCTCCCACCCATATTTTTTGCAAACGTGGGTGAATTTCCCGCCGCCGGCCTTGCACATGACCTCGTATTGCAAGGCCCGGCGTGCGTCGATGTCATCGATCAGGGCCCACCAGGTCAACGCCTCTTCAGCCCGCGCTATCTCTTGAGCGCTGCAGATCCGCTGCCGGCGTGCTTTACGGATCATGTTTGGATCCGGCCAAGCCGCCCAATTCGTGCGCGGCCCGTCGCCCTTCCCAATGATGGCAATCACCTCGACGGCCTCGATAAGGTGAGCCAATACCTCTGCTGGTGACATTTGCAACTCCAAAAGATGATGCTACTCAACTACATTTCCAAGTATCGATTTCGAATCTTAGGTTCTCAACATAGTCCTCGATGCGAGAGTTCGAACCAGCGCCTGTGTCCTGAGGGTTCCAACCAGTTTTAAGAGCAGTTTCAAATGCTTTAACTACGGCCAGAGTCGATCGCACCAATCTCTTCAACTCTTCTTCGCGGCAGCGACTCAATCGAACATTGCTTTCTAAAAGGACAATCTTCTCGTTCGCATTATTTCTCGAGCCTTGAATAGATATTTCCATATCTTCCTTTGTTCTTTTTAGGTTTGTTTCTAAGTCTTCAATCAGTCGGCTTAGTTTTAGTTCTATTCCACTGATTTCAGAACGAATTGCGCTTAGTTCCAAGCTCTGTTGTTCAAAGGCGCTCTTTTGTTCTGCTCTACTTTCCTCAAGTTTTTCCACACGTCTCAACTGCTCCCCTCCCCACCACAACACGGTGGCAAGGGCAATCGCTATACCGACCAAAGTTCCAAAGGTTGTGCTAACAAACGAGTCCTTGGTGAAATGTCGCCTGGACTCTATTACTTTGCGTTCAATGTCACTCAGTCTACCCTCTACTTCTTTGAAATATAAATCATTATCTACACTCATTTTTTATCTCCTACTTTGAACACTCAGCGTTCTTGCTGTAGTGGCGCCCGGAGTATTTCGGCCATGCACACGCATGACGTGCTTTAATTAATAACATTGCAATGTCGGTTCCGTCGACAAAGCACTGTGCCACGAAGCGACCACCGGACTTCTTGCGGGATCGTCCATCACAGGGCGTCCCCTCGCCCACCGTTCGACATTGCACGGCTTTCCCGGCAACAAGACGCTTTGTGAATTGCGTTGCCTCCCGGTACCCAGGCTGTCCGCGTTCTGGTGTATCGACCCCACACAACCTGATCTTGATCAACGGCCGGCTAAGCTGAAACGTGTCGCCATCGATCACCCTAGAGACGGAGCTACTCCATTCTTCAGCAGTTGCTTGGAAAGAGATAAAGCAAAGTAGCAACGCGAGCGCCAATCTAATCATTCCGCAAGATTTCCAATTTTAGGAGTTAAGGTTACATCACAATTCAAGTTGCAAAAGGCCCTTATTGCACGCAACCTCTCATTGAGTTGGGAGGCTACTATGTCTTTTCGAATTTTCCTCGTGCTGTTAGCTGTTGGGGCCTCAGTCTCCCCAACACAATCTCAATCGGGTTGTCATCCGAGCTATGATCCTTGCGTACCGATCGCGAGCGACGTTGATTGCGCCGGCGGCAGTGGAAACGGCCCGGTGTATGTGCGCGGTCCGATCCGTGTCATTGGCCCGGATGTTTACCGACTGGACCGAGACGGCGACGGCATCGCTTGCGAGCGGTAACCTGGCGTTCTTCAAGCTGCTCTCTCCCTCTCGTCCGCCGCAATCAGCTTTTCCAGTTCATAGGAAAGCAGTACCGTCATTGTGGACGTCGGTGCAGAGGAATTGACCTTTTTCGCGCTCGCGAGCAGTTGGTCTAGGTCGAGGCTGTCGAAAAGGTCGAGGAAGTCGCGCCGCTGCAGCATTGCCGGCTTATTCAATACGAGCCATGAAACAGCCGTGAAACACGGAGCCGACCAGTTCCCCCGGTTCTTTGTCGTGTTGATCAATCCGAAGACCAGGCGCAGGTGTTCCGCGCCATGGTTTTTCAAGAGCTTTTGGCATGTCCGCCGGGCGCGCGATTGGTGGCGCCCTGTCGGCCGCGTTGTGTGGTCGACAAAGTGGACGCCAAATTCCGCAGCGATGCGGTCAACGTGTCCGCCCGATGCCATTAGGACCCCGCTTTCTGCAATGCTGCAAAGGCCGCCTCAGCACGCTCTTTTGCGTTCATGGGTTTGGAATGTTGCACCTGGGGTGCATTCTGCCCGCTGAGCATTTTGCTTTGCTGCGTCGCGACCTGTTTCAAGGCGCGCACCTCCAGGGCCAGGAGCCGATTGCGTGCCTTTTCTAGCGCAAATTCATCCTCGATGCCGGCGCCCGGCTTTTCGGCCCGACGACGACAGATAGAGACTTGCCGCTGCGCTTCTTCAATTTGTGCTTTCAGATGGTTCACAGCCCCAGGCCCTCTTGATCGTAATCGTCAGGATCGGAAAAACGGGTCCGCGGCCCGTCGAAATTCAGTCTGCAGTTGCCGAGCCGGCCCCGGCGCCGCTTCACACACTTGGCCTCTGCCATACCCTCCCATTCTTGTTTCAAGGCTTCCAGTTTGGCGTCATCCCGATCGCCGCGGGACGGAATGTTCACCAGCTTCTTGGAAGGCTGATGGACAAGCAGGATGATATCGGCCAGCTCGCGCAGATCGCCGCCGCCGTACAGATCGTTCAGATAGAAGTCAGCGGTAGGCCGCTCGAAATACTGCTCTTTGACCTGGGCAAGCGCCATGATTGGCACGCCAGTTTGCGCGGCGATCGGAGCCAGCGCCTTTGCGCTCGCAATCACCTTGTCGACAGGCGAGCGCGCGCTTTTGTCTTCCGGATCCACATGCTTGATTGTGTCGATCACCACCAGGCCGCACTTGCCGCCCATCCGGTGTTTGAAGCTTTCAATGCGGGTGCGAATGCGGGAAATCCGCATGTCGCCCGTGTAGCAAAGTTCATAGGGCAGACCGTCGAAGTCCAAGGCAGCCCCGCAAATCGCCTCTATCTCGGCCTGCTGCATCCCGCCACTCTCAATAACGGAATGGTCAACGCCGGTTCGTGCCAGGATTTCACGCGCAGCGATTGCCTCATGGCTCATTTCCGCTTGGATTTGCAGAACAGGTTCCCGGCTCGCAATATGCATGCAAATCTGATGTGCGAGCGCGGACTTACCGTGTCCGGACGGACCGCCCAGGATGATCAAATCTCCGGGCGTGATCATCCCGGCGATGTTGTTCAGCGGCCGCAAGCCCCAATCGGAGCCGATAGGCTGGCCTCTTTGGAAAGACTTGTTGACTTTCTCGGCAAACCGGCGCGCAGCATCCGCAAAGCTTATGGTGTCAGCCGACCGGGTTGCATTCATGATCGCGTCTAATTCAGTGCGCAGTGACGCCGCCACAGCCTCGCCTGTGTCCTGACCCTTCGTAATACGGTCTTGTGCCTGCCGAACCAAAGCCGACAAAGCCTCAAGCATTGCCTGTTGAGCCATGAGGTCGACCAGATCGGAAAGGCTCAAGTCGCTACCCGCCCGTTCCAGGCATGTAGCCAAAAAGCTGGCAATGTCTGGAATGCCGTATTTCGCCGGGTCGAGCTTCACTCGCTCCCGGAGCATCGGGATTGAAATGCGCGTGCCGCCACGGGTCAGTCCGATCATTTCGCGCCAGATTGCCCGGGTTAGATCGTTCTGAAACGCGCTCTCAGGAATCCGATCTGCCACCTCATTTATCGACGGCGGGTTGTCGAGGATAAGCCCGATTAACTCAGCTTCACGGTCAGGGATATTCGGAAACTGGAAGGTCATACGTTGACTCCACGACTCAACTGACGCGTGTTATCAAAACCGTTATGAAAACCTCCGTTCAGAAAATTGCGCTGCTGATATACACGGTCGCACTCCTCGCCATTGTTGTAGGCGCAATTCTCATGTCGACTAGTTGGAATGAAGACCGTGCTTTGAAATGGATCGCAGCATTCAGCAGTATCATTGGGGGAGCAATAACTGCTCTCGTTGCGCTCTACATTTCTATCAAACAACTTCAACCAATAACGAAGCAGTCGCAACAGGAAGACCGCGCAGCAAATGAGCAAACACGGTTTCAACTTCAAGACATTGAACTTGTCGCCAGCGATGTTGAAAAGCGGTACCTGAAACAGGTTGAAGAGCTCGTGCCAATAGCGGATTTTGAAAGGAATAGGATCGCGTACGGCTCCGGAGGAAAGCGGCACGGCGGCAGATACTTGATGGAAACATTCTATCGCATTGCCAAAGATGAAACATTGCGAGATGAAGCAATCAAAGCTCTCAGAGGAATGAAAGTGCCAACGTCGCATATGAGCGAACTTGAGCCAATTCGCGCAGATTGCTTTAAAGATGTTGTCGCAGTTCATGATCGTATCGGCGAACTGGCGGATGCGGCATGGGAACACTACGGCGTACGTGAAGAGCCTGACGGGACTACGGTGTTTGAACCTGGCCCAGACGACGATCGAACTATTTTTGTTGATGCGATAAGGGATGCCAAAACTCATCGACTTGAAGCGCAGGTTCGTGTCGAGTTGGAGAATCTTCGGAGCGATTTGTCGAAGCTGAAGAACGTGGCAAATCGCCTTTATTACGACCAGATACAAACCGACTCTCCCACGCGTTCGTGAAGATTGTTCCAGGTGTTGAGGAAGTCTTTTCCGGGCATTGGCTCGGGCTGCAGGAGCACTTCAAGGCCTTGCGCCGCGGCCAACTCCGCAAGCTTTCGCGCTTGCCGGCGGCCCGTTGGATCCAGCCACTTGCCCTTGTCGGCCTGCCATTTCCATTTGTCGCCGTCCGGATAGATGGCGAGCCGTTCGATTTCCCAAGGAAGCTCTAGACTGGAAAGACCGTTAGCGGTCCGACAGGCCCAGACCGGCAGACCGGAAAGAAGGTGGACACCGAAGGCGGTTTCTATCCCCTCGCAAACAGCAATATAATGGCCGTCTTGAGGAGGATGCAGGCGCACAGCACCGCCACCACATGGGCCAAGGCCCTTCTTGATCTTGCTGCCGTCCGGCGCGCGGAGGTTCTGGCCCTGCGCATCCAGGTAGATCCGCCAGGTTCCGACTTGCTGGCCGTCGGCACCTTGGACGAGTGCGACGAGTGCGGGATGATTTTGCCCGGGCGCAAGGAAGCATTTCGGGTGGAACCGAAGGACATCGGGCAGCTTCCCTTCAAGGCCTTTAATGCGACCGCGTAGGTAGTCTTCGGCGATCGTTCCTTCAATCAATCGGGCTTCAGCCCACAGTTGCTTGGCGACTTCAAGCCGGGCCAATTCGTCCCGGGCTTCCTCTTTCTGCCGCTGCCGGTCACGCTCTTCGGCTTCCGCTTGGCGCTTTGCCCAGGCGGCGCGCTGTTCCGGGGTGTATTCGGTACCGCCAGACGGTGGGGCCTCCCCGCTTAGCTCTTGGCAGGCTTGTTGGAAGGTCAGGCCGGCGCAGTGCATGACCAGATCAACGGACTTTGAGCCGCCGCCGAAGCCACGGCACACCCATTTGTTCTTGGAGATGTTCACTGCAAAGCGGTCGACCCCGCCGCAGGCAGGGCACGGGCCGACATACTCCCCACCCCCTGCCTTTTTCAGCGTTGCGCCACACTTCTTTGCGGCGTCCAATAGCGAAACTTTGTTGGCCCGCAGCTTGTAATCGGCCCATGCGTGGTCGAGGTTGCTCATGCAACACACTCCCCGTGTTCAGCCTGGCAAAGCACTCCTTCGGTAGACAGCGCCCAATCGCCTTGACGCTCCATGAACTCGCGCATTTCCCGGCGGCTGTAGCGCTTTGAGAACCGCGCTGCGTCGCCAGTTTTGGTCCTGCCGGCCAAGCTGACTTCCATGCGCTCCCACCAAGCAGCGCGCTCAGGGTAGTCCCGCGCTAAGGAGGCAATGCTCGCTTCGGATTTCAGGAAGCAGCCGTCACAGTTGCCGAGCCAGCAATTTCCCCGCACATTCGGCAAATCGAGATCGAACGACTGCCGCCGCCAGAAAGCCGCAACGTCCTGTCGCGAGACCATAGCGTCGGCCAGCGGCGTCCAAACTGTCCAACGATCTTTCGGCTTTGGCTTGTTGAGCCGGTGCGGTTCGTCAGCTCGGATGCCCACGCAGTTTGTCCAGTGTTTCCAACCGAGAGACATCAAGAAGCGCTTTGCAGTCCTAACCTTCAGTTCGGTAGAACAGAACCGCGTTTGCTGGTTCGGCAGGTACTTCCGACGGGCAATCAGCGCTTCGAATGGTTCACCGTTCACACTCGCACCCTGCCGACCAACGAGTTCGAAAAAGGGCTTGTCTGGCCGATATTCAAGCCATGTAATTTCAACACCCCATCTGCGGCCTACTTCAGAAATGAAGTCGAGCGTCTGTGGCATTTCCCGGCCGGTGTTCTGAAAGGTCACCTGGACGCGATCCGGTAAATCGCCATTCGCTTCTAGGATTTGGTGCAACATGAAACCGCTTGTTCGACCGCCACTGAACGCGATCTGGACATTGCCCTCGGGAAGACAATAGTTGCTCATGCCGCCTCTCCCACGTCGAAGAGACCGCCGGCCGGCGCCTGCGCGCGCTTCAGCTTCATTTGAGTTTGGAGCCAGAAGGCTACCCCGGCCGCTTCTGCAGCGTCCTTGGATTTGGCCTCGATTTTCATCATTTGGCAGACGCGCTTTGCGACGTCTTTCCAGTCTTCCCCCGCCGCCGGTTTCTGGCCTCCGAGGAAGTCCTTGCGCCAGGTCTGGACTGCGACAATCTCAAACCGAATGTTGAGGGAGAAGCAGACCTCTTGGGCACAGTTGTTCAGGTAGGCCAGAGCTGAAGCTGTCTTGTCGTTCGTGATTGCCTTCTTGACCTTACGCCCTGTCGCAGGGTCGACCTCTTCCCGCATGATGTTCGAGACAGCCCGGCGCTCGATGGCAACGGCTTGCACTTCATTGGCCCTCAGATGGGTCCAGAGCCACTGCCGGAAGTTGGAATTACGCTCTGCTTCACAAGACACCTTCCGCTTGCCAATTTTGCCGGCGTCGAAGAGTCCAGTCTGGTAGGTGTTGCCATCGGCAATGCACCAACCAGTTTTGGTTGCTACGTCCAAGCCGCATATCCGCATCAAGCAACCTCCCCTTCTGTCAAGCAAACTCGCTCGCCACGGAGGATCGCGAGTGTTCTTGCTGTCTGATCCAACAGCGCTTCCAGGCGACCGATGCACGCCGCCTGTTCTTCGCTGGTTAGCTTTGCGTCTGCATAGGCGTTGGCAACGGTCGCGCTTGCATCTGCGAAGGTCTTCATGAGTTCGGAGAGCGAAGAGAGCGCGCAGCCGTCACCTTTGCAGGCCCGGCGCCGCACAAGATCGAAACCCGCCATGTCGGCAAGAACCTTCGTCACAGGAGGAATGCCGCCGCTTTCAACCACGTCCGCCTCAAGCTCTGCGACTGCCTTGATCGGGAAAAACCGGCGGTCGGCGCCTTCGATCGTGGTACACCGGTCGATCTGGGTCCGCTGCTTATACCCTGTGATTTCCTGCGAACGAGCAGCACCGCCCGCCAGACGCACAAGGTCTTTGCTGGCGATCGACAGCCGGTCGTATTCGTCGCGGCTCAGATAATCCATGGTTTGCCTCTTCCGATTTGTGCAACCGTGAACGTCTTTCGGGGGCGCCCCACCTCTTCAGGCATGGAAACGAAACAGCCCCCCCGACCCAAAATTTTGAGGCTTGTTGCCTCTGGCACCCGCAGAGCAGACAGCTTGTCCGAGAGAATGCGGAAACGCCGGATTGTTTTGGTATGGACCCGGGACGCAGAACCTTCCGGGTCCGAAAGCTCACCCGAACGGAGGGAAAACCAAGATGTGGTCGCACCCTTCTAGGCGGCGCTCTTCTTCGAGAACTGCGGCTTCGATTTTTTCGGACGTAACCATCACGCGGCAGCCTGACGGGCAGCGTGGTAAGCGGCGTAGTGATCTGCCGCCGTCACTTTCCCGTCGGTTTCTGCTTCGATCCGCTCAATGACATCCGGCTTGGGGATGCGCAGGCCATTGGCGTATCGGCTGATTGCGGCCTGGGAAACGCCAACGCGTTCACCAAACTGCGTGTGCGACAATCCGTTGTCGGCAAGGAAATCGTTGAGCTTCATAACACAAGCATACCAATGAGGTATATTTATGCAAGCTGAAAATACCGTTTTGGCTTTGGAAATACCAAAGATTATTGATTACCAATGTGGTATGAGCGTTTTGAAGGACCTAAGGGTTGCAAAAAATTTGACGCAGGCAGGTCTTGCCGACTTGGCCGGTACGTCACAGCCGCAGATACGTCGTCTCGAAAACGGCGATCGCCAGATGACGAAGGAATGGGCCGAGCGTCTGGCCCCACATTTGGGCGTGCTCCCAAGCTCCCTGCTATTTCCAGACTTCAAGGATGCAGTTGTCACAGACGCCGTGCTTACGCGCGTCATCAAATCAAGCGAAGAGCAAATAGGGAAAGCGCTCAACATCAATGGTGAAGTGGCTGCAGGCCTCTGGATGGAAGCCGACATCTTCGATAGCGAACGCGTGGAAAAGTCGAACCTTATTGGCGGCGACAAACGCTATCCCTCTGAAGATCAATATCTGTTGCGAATCCGTGGCGAAAGCCTGAACCGGATCGCGCGTGATGGAGATCTGATTCTTTGCGTCGATTACGCTAACGCCGGGATTGAACTGAAATCCGGCGACCTGGTCGTTGTCGAACGGTCCAGGGATGGGGGCCACACGCTCGAGCGAACAGCTAAGCGGATCTTTTTGGACGACGGAATGGTAGAGCTCCGGCCGGAATCTAACGATCCACGGTTTCAAGAGCCAATCGTGTTTAATGAGCACAGCGAGGAAGCGTCGGAAGTTCGCGTGATTGCGAAAGTACTCGGAGCGTACAGACAGTTTTAGGGAGGCTCATTTGATGGGTCGTTTATTTGAACAAGTTGGCGGTTTTCTTTTTGTTGCTGTTTTCCTACTGATCCAATTCCCAGGCGGTACAATTTTCATGGCCCTGTCGTGCAATTCTCGGCGCCTCGATGGCTGGGATTGGGTTCTTTCCGTAATCATCCCAGGCTACGGACTATTCAAGGGCTTGTTCGGTAGCGCCTGCATCAACATGATCTAACCCTTTACTCTCCCCTATCAGTACCAAGAACTTTTTCCTGTCGTCTGGTGGGGGAAGGGTTCCAAGCCATAGACCCCCCTACCCCCTGGGAGAACCCAGAAGGCGGGAAATCCATGACCTGTGTCTTGTCGACCGGAGCCGGGAATGGGACACAACGCCAGGGCGCCTCTCAGCTAACCCGTCCTCAGTTTCCGGCAGCACCGTAGGACTTTCGACCCCCGCGCTTGTGGTTTTTCATCCGGCTGGGAATTGCACCCCGACACCACTGGGCCGAAACCATAATGGTATTTTTTATACCGTCAATACCATTTTGGACTTGACGCAATATACCATGATGGTATTCTCCAATCATCGAAAGCGGAACGAAGACGGCAACGGGCCAGATCTTCCGCCACTTTTGGAGAGGAAGAAAGTCCAATGTCTCTCAATATCGACACGTCCTTTTTCCAAGTCCTTTGCGACATGAAAGGCTCGATCTACACCCCTGAAACTGGCCTGGAAGACTTGCGGTTTAACCAGATCGTTTCCGACATCCAGAGCGGCCAGCTTGAGAACGTGAAAGCGGTTTTCGAGTTCAACCCGGCCGAGGGTTGGAGCAACGACATTACTGCCGACGTGATGGCCGCCGCCTATCCCGACTTGGAAGACGAAGGCGAAGGCGAAGACTTCAGCGATTATTCCGCTGATCGCGTTTCCGGTTCGGTCGCGGGTGTTGAACATCGGGTGGCCGCGTAATGCGGTTTCCCCTCCCCCCTGAGCACCGCGGCGTTTCGCACTGGCTTGAACAGGCCATTTTTACCGCAATGGGACGGGCAGGATTGGCCGCGATGATCCTTCTAGCCCTGACTATAGCGAGCCACTTCCGGCACTCGTAGCACCATCAAGTTTGCAGCGTTCCTTCCTCCCGCGCTGCGACCCTCCCCCGGCTGGTTCTGAGGGACGCCAGCCGGGGGTACTGAGCCGCTTCCCCAATTTGACCATTCTCCCCGCCAACTGGCCGAACCTTCGGCCGTCTTTTCCGCCTCTCCCGCGAGGAGAAGCGCAACAGGCAAACGAGGAACCATGTCCGTAGCAATCCGATGGAACGGCGAGACGATCACG
>ENA-ORCZ01000148-ORCZ01000148.1-marine-metagenome-genome-assembly--contig:-NODE-148-length-59775-cov-4.178783_pt1 | contig 59775 bp, 49 predicted proteins | sample MGYA00237785_ERZ508519 | MGnify/ENA primary metagenome ERZ508519 (study PRJEB26189, sample SAMN06268790) | marine metagenome | isolation source: Bioluminescent Bay, La Paraguera, Puerto Rico | place...
CCCGCCGGTATGCGTTCCAGGATCTGCCGGCTGCGATCGGGATCGTTGCGCAGGGCTTCCGTGTTGTTGGTGGCGATATAGCCCGGCGCGATGGCGTTGACGTTGATGCCTTTCGCCGCCCATTCGTTCGCCAACAGCTTGGTGATGCCGGCGACGCCGTGCTTGGCGGCCGTATAGGACGGCACGCGGATGCCGCCCTGGAAGGAGAGCAGCGAGGCGATGTTGACGATGGCGCCGCCGCGGCCGGTCGCGATCGCCGCCTTGCCGAAGGCCTGGCAGGTGAAGAAGACCGCCTTCAGGTTGACATCCATGACGTCGTCCCAGTCGGCCTCGGTGAAATCGACGGAATCAGCGCGCCGGATGATGCCGGCATTGTTGACGAGGACGTCGATTTGCTCGGCGTCGAAGAGCTTGGCTGCGGCCATCGGGTCGGAGAAATCGAGCGGCACGTGGCGGCCGCTTGGGATGCTTGCCAGCGTCTCGTCGCAGTCGCGGCGGGCCGCACAGAGGACTTCCGCGCCGGCATTGCCCATGGCGATCGCGATCGCCTGGCCGATGCCGGTGTTGGCGCCCGTGACGAGCGCGCGCTTGCCGTCGAGGGAGAAGGGGCTCACCGCAGGTCCCCCATGGCAACCATGTCCATGTCGGTGAAGTCGACATTGTCGCCGGCCATCGCCCAGCAGAAGGTATAGGCGCCGGTACCGGCACCGCAATGGATCGACCAGGGCGGCGAGATGACCGCGTCCTCGTTCGCCATCACCAGATGGCGGGTTTCCTCCGGCTTGCCCATGAAGTGAAAGACGCGCTGTTCCGGGCCGAGCTCGAAATAGAGATAGGCTTCCATGCGCCGGTCATGGACGTGAGCCGGCATGGTGTTCCAGACGGAGCCCTTGGCGAACTGGGTATAGCCCATCAGCAACTGACAGCTCTCGGCGACTTCCGGATGCAGGAACTGCAGGATGACGCGTTCGTTGGAGGTTTCCGCCGAACCGAGTTCCACCCGGCGGGCGTCCTGGACGGTGATAAGCCGTGTCGGGCAGGTGCGGTGCGCCGGGGCGGAGAGAATGTAAAAGCGGCCCGCACCGGAAAAGGTCACCGGTCCGGCACCCATGCCGACGTAAAGAACGTCGCCCTTGCCGACCTCGTAGGACGTGCCGCCGACGGCCACGGTGCCCGCCTCGCCGATATTGAGGATGGCGAGCTCGCGCCGGTCGAGCAGCGACGGCGTTCCCGCTTCCTTGACCTCGTCCAGAACCAGAGCACCGGCACCCGGCACGGCACCGCCCAGGATCAGGCGGTCGTAATGGGTGTAGACCAGGTTGATCCTGCCTTCCTCGAAAAGGCCGGAAGCATGGAAGTGGCTGCGCAGGCCGCTCGTGTCGAGCCCCTTCGCGGTCTCCGGGTCGATGGCGTAGCGGGTTTCAACGGATAGCATGGCAAAATTCCTGAATGCGGGTTTGGTTTCTTAAAGAAAATCGTCGCGCCGGGGCGTGAAAGTGTCGATGAGGGTGCCGGGTTCGAGACAGACACAGCCATGCGTCGCATTGGACGGAATGACGAAGCTGTCGCCGGGGCCGACGTCGAAGGCGCTGCCGTCGATGGTGAATCGGAAACGGCCGCTTTCGACATAGGTCGACTGCACATGGGGATGATTGTGCAGCTTTCCTTCAGCTCCCTCCGCGCCGAAGCGGAAGGCAACCACCATCAGGTCGGGACTGTCGGAAAGCACCTGCCGGCGGATGCCGGGATCGGCTGGCACTTCGGGAAAGGATCGGACGTACATAAAGAGCCTCAATGGAACAGGGACGGCAGCCACAGGGACAGTGCCGGGATATAGGTCACAAGCATCAGCGTGAAGATGGCGGCACCGTAGAAGGGCCAGATGGTCTTGATCGCGTCCCACACCGAGATCCGGCCGACGGCGCAGCCGACAAAGAGCACGGTGCCGACCGGCGGGGTGCACAGGCCGATGCCGAGATTGAGCACCAGGATGACGCCGAAATGGACCGGGTCGACGCCAAAGGCGGTGGCGACCGGCAGGAAAATCGGCGTGGTGATGACGATCAGCGGCGACATGTCCATGAAAGTGCCGAGCATCAGGAGAACGAGGTTGAGCATCAGGAGGATGATCAGCGGGTTCTCGGAAATGCCCTTCAGGAACGTGACCAGTTCGGCCGGGATGCGCAGGAAGGCAAGCAGCCATCCGAAGGACGCCGCACAGCCGATGACCAGCAGCACCATCGCGGTGGTGCGGACCGCGGCCTTGGTGGCGGCGACGAATTCCGGCCAGTGCATGGTGCGGTAGGCAAGCGTCGTTACCAGCAGCGCGTAGACGGCGGCAATACACGAGCTTTCCGAAGCCGTGAAGACGCCGGAGCGCACGCCACCGAAGATGATGAAGATGAGAAGCAGGCCCGGAATGGCATTGACGAAGAGACCACCGAGTGCACCCGCACCCGGGAAACGCTCGGTCGGATATCCGGCGCGCCGGGCAACGAACCAGGCAGTGACCATGAGGCTGGCCGCCAGCAGCAGACCGGGCAGAATGCCGGCCGTGAAGAGGTCGGCGATGGAAAGCCGCCCGCCGGCGGAGATCGAATAGATGATCATGTTGTGCGACGGCGGCAGCATCAGCGCGATGATCGAGGAAACCACCGTGACATTGACGCCGTATTCGACCGAATAGCCCTTTTCCTTCATCTGCGGGATCATCAATCCGCCGATTGCCGTTGCATCCGCCGCAGCCGAACCCGAGATGCCGCCGAAAAGCACGGAAGCGGCAATGTTGACCTGGCCGAGACCGCCGCGCATATGCCCGACGACGGCTCCCGCTAGCGCCACCAGGCGACGGGCTATGTCGCCGCGCACCATCAGTTCACCGGCAAAGATGAAGAAGGGGATAGCCATCAGCGCGAAAACGGAGACCCCGGAATTCAGCCGCTGGAAGACGACGACCGGCGGCAGCCCCATATAGACGACGGTCGCGAGCGACGCGGCGCCGAGGCAGAAGGCGACGGGCGTGCCGATCAGGAGCAGGACCGTGAAGGTTCCGAAGAGGATAAGGGGTTCCATGTCAGGCCACCTCCTCGATGGCGTCCTCACCGAAGCGGGCGGTCGGCAGACCGGCGGCACGGCGAACGAGGCGTTCGAGGGAAAAGAGGAAAATCAGGCAGCCGCCGCCGACCAGCGGCAGGAAATCGACCGCGCCGGAGACGCCGAGCGAAGGCAGTTTCACGTCCCATGCAGACAGCGCCAGCTGCGCACCGAAGAACGCCATGCCGGCACCGAAGGCGGCGACGACGGCATCGGAGACGCTGTAGAGGATCAGCTTGGCGCCGTCGGGCAGGAAATAGAGCAGGACGTCGAAGCTGAGGTGATAACCTTCCCGGATGCCGACAGCCGCGCCGAGGAAGATGAACCAGCCCATCAGGATGACCGAAGCGGGTTCGGACCAGACGAGGCTGTCATTCATCACGTAGCGCATGAAGACCTGCGCAGTGATGAAGACTGTCATGAGAATGAGGCCGCTGCCGGCGAGCCACAGGGCCGCCGTCGAAACGAGGCGCATCGCCTTGGCGGCGTATGTCAGGTGGGGCTGCACGTCGATTTCCCGAAAGCTGGAACCGGAAAAGGGCGGCCTGCGGCCGATGTGGTCGCAGGCCCCTGGTGGATCAGTCGGTCGCGCGAATGCGGGCGACCAGGTCCTTCAGTTTGTCGGACGTGACGTGCTTCTCGTAGACGCTGTCCATGGCGGCCATGAACGGGGCCTTGTCGATTTCCGTCACGACCTCGACGCCGGCGGCGCGCACCTTTTCTTCGGACGCCTTTTCGCGGGCCTGCCACTGCTCGCGCATGAACGGCACGCTGTCCTTGGCGGCCTGGCGCACGGCAGCCTGGTCTTCCGGCGACAGCTTGTCCCAGGAGGCTTTCGACATCACGAGGACTTCCGGCACGATCAGGTGTTCGTCGAGCGTGTAATAACCGGCGACTTCAAAGTGACCGGAGGACTCGTAGGACGGCCAGTTGTTTTCCGCGCCGTCGATGACGCCTGTCTGGATCGAGGAATAGACCTCGCCATAGGGCATCGGCGTGGCGTTGGCGCCAAGAGCAGACATCATGTCGACGAAGATGTCGGACTGCATGACGCGAACCTTCATGCCCTGGAGATCTTCAATCGATTTAATTGGTTTGACGCTGTTGTAGAAACTGCGCGAACCGCCGTCATAGAAGGCAAGGCCGACATAGCCGTGCGGTACGAAGGCGGCTAGGATATCGTCACCGATCGGGCCGTCCATGACACGGTGCATGTGATCGACGCCCTTGAAGACATAGGGCAGCGAAACGACCTTGGTTTCCTCGACCAGGTTGTTGAACGGGCCCATGGAGACACGGTTCAGGTCGATGACGCCGAATTTCGTCTGCTCGATCGTGTCCTTTTCCTCGCCGAGCTGGGCTGAATGGAACACCTCGACGCAGATGCGGCCGTCGGTGCGTTCTTCCAGCAGCTTGCCCATCTGCTTGACGGCCTCGACCGTCGGATAGCCGTCCGGATGGGTGTCGGACGATTTCAGGGTCACTTCGCAGGCCAGCGAAGCGGTTGTGAATGCGGCGGTTGCCAGAAGGGCGGTCGCCAAGGATTTCAACACTTTCATACTCTCCTCCCGTGGAAGGCTCGTCAGAGCCGGTAGGCCTGCTTGGCAAGCCTGTAAGTGAGGTCGTGAGCGACCTCGTAAGCCTCGTCCTCGTCCAGCCTTCCGGATGTGACGAGCGATGCGAGGTAAGCGCAGTCGACCCGGCGGGCCACGTCATGGCGGGCCGGGATCGAACAGAAGGCGCGGGTGTCGTCGTTGAAGCCGACGGTGTTGTAGAAGCCGGCGGTCTCGGTGGTCAGCTCGCGGAATCGGCGCATGCCTTCCGGGCTGTCGTGGAACCACCAGGCCGGCCCGAGCTTCAGCGTCGGATAGACGCCGGCCAGCGGGGCAAGTTCGCGCGAATAGGCTGTCTCGTCCAGTGTGAAAAGAATGACCGACAGGTTCTTTTCCAGGCCGACCGCGTCGAGCATCGGTTTCAGGGCCTTCACGTAGTTCGTCCCAGTCGGGATATCGAAGCCCTTGTCGCGGCCGAAGGCGCTCATGATCCCGGCAGAATGATTGCGGAAGCTGCCCGGGTGGATCTGCAGGACGAGACCGTCGTCGAGGCTCATCCGGGCCATCTCGGTCAGCATGTGTCCGCGGAAAGCATCGGCTTCCTCCGCGCTGCACAAGCCCTTGAGCGCCTTCTGGAAAAGGCCTTCTGCCTCTGCGGCCGACAGGTTTTCGGTGCGTGCGGTGGCATGCCCGTGGTCCGATGAGGTGGCGCCGAAGGTCTTGAAATATGCGCGGCGCACCCTGTGGGCGTTCAGGTAACCCTGCCAGGTGGTGGCGTCCTCGCCGGCGAGCTCGCCGAATTTCTCGATGTTGGCGGCAAACCCCTCGAATTCCGGGTCGATGACGGCGTCGGGCCGGTAGGCGGTAATCACCCGGCCGGACCAGCCGCTGTCCCGGATCATGCGGTGCCATTCGAGATCGTCGAGCGGGGACTCCGTCGTCGCGATGACCTCGATGTTGAAGCGTTCGAAAAGCGCGCGCGGGCGAAACTCCGGGCGGGTCAGGCAGTCGGCGATGTGGTCATAGGCTGCGTCGGCGGTTTTTGCCGAGATCCGTTGGGTCCAGCCGAAGACCTCCTGGAAGGAATGCTCCAGCCACATGCGCGAGGGGGTTGCCCGGAAGAGGTGGAAGTTCTCCGCAAAGATGCGCCAGATCTTGCGGCTGTCGGTCTCGCTCAGGCCGCCGTCGATGCGCGGCACGCCCAGCCGGCTGAGGTCGATTCCTTGCGAGAACAGCATCCGGAACACGTAGTGGTCCGGTACTATGAAGAGCTGTGCCGGGTCGGGAAAGGCTTCGTTCTCGGCATACCAGCGCGGATCCGTGTGACCATGCGGGCTGACGATCGGTAGGTCCTTGACGGTCGCATAAAGAGCCGCGGCGAGGCCGCGCGATGACGGGTCGGCCGGAAAAAGGCGGTGCGGGTCGAGCCCGTCTGCAGAAGCTGCCGGTACATCCGCTATTCCCACTGACATTCAGTCCTCCGCTGGCGTTTTTTACTCTTGGTCAATGTTGCGACTAGTAAACTGATATGCTAGTTGATTAGTCGAGTCAACGGAGAGAATGCCGATGTCAGAAATCAGTGCGCTGAAGGTGCTCGAGCCTCTCAGGATCCCGACCGTCGCCGACACGGTGTTCGAGGAACTGCATCAGCAGATCCTTTCACTGGATCTTGCGCCGGGCACGCGCATGTCGGAGATCGAGGTGGCCAAGGCCTTCGGCGTTTCCCGGCAGCCGGTGCGCGATGCCTTCTATCGCCTCTCCCAGCTTGGCTTCCTGCTGATCCGGCCGCAGCGCGCGACGGTGATCACCAAGATCTCCGAAGCGGCGGTCCTGAGGGCGAAATTCGTGCGTACGGCACTGGAGATCGCCTGCCTGCGCGCCGCCATCGAGGCGATCACGGACGACCAGATCAAGGATCTCGACGAACTGATCAACGAGCAGAAGGCGGCGGTGAAGGCGGACGAGCGCCAGCTGTTCCACACGCTCGACGATACGTTCCACCGCCGGATGTGCGAGATTTCCGGCCACGATTACGTCTGGGCCCTCATCCGCGAACAGAAGGCGCACATGGACAGGGTCCGCTTCCTGTCGCTGGCCTCCGGTGCGCAGGCGGCGCTGGACGATCATGTCAGCATCATGGGCGCGGTGCGCAAGCGGGACGGCAAGCAGGCCGAGGCGCTGATGACGGCGCATCTCGGGCGCATTTCCACGATCCTCGGCCGTATCCGCGCCGAGAACCAGGCCCATTTCGAGGAATGAACATGCTTCAACCCAGCCAGGATACGATCTGACGATGCCGGCACGGTTTCTTGCCATCGGCGAATGCATGGTCGAATTTGCGCCGACGCCGGAAGGCACCTATGCGGTCGGTTTTGCCGGCGACACGTTCAACACGGCCTGGTATGTGCGCCGGCTTGCCGATCCCGGCAAGCTGGATGTCGCTTACCTCAGCGCGGTCGGCGACGATGCGCTTTCCGATGAACTTGCCGGTTTCGTCGAGGCTGCGGGCATCGTGCCGGTGATGGCACGGATCAAGGGCGCAAGTCCCGGCGTCTACATGATTTTCCTGAGCGAAGGCGAACGCAGTTTCCAGTACTGGCGCTCCCAGTCGGCGGCAAGGCGCCTTGCGGACGATTTGAGTGCGCTTGAAGACGTTGCCGCCGGCGACATGGTGTATTTCTCGGGCATTACCGTTGCGATCCTATCCGAGGAGGGGCGGGGGCGGCTGCTTTCCGCGCTGATCGCCGCGGCGCGGCGCGGAGCGGAGATCGTCTTCGACCCGAACCTGCGCCCGCGTCTCTGGACTTCGTCCGGCGAGATGTGCGGCTGGACGATGCAGGCGGCGAGGGTCGCCGGCATCGTGATGCCGTCCTTCGAGGACGAGGCTGATCATTTCGGCGATGCCGGGCCGGAGGCGACAGCGGAGCGCTATCTTGAGTGCGGCGCCCGCCTGGTGGTGGTCAAGAACGGGTCCGGTCCGGTTCTGGTGCGGGCTTCCGACGGTGACGGTTTTCAGGTTCAGCCCGAGCCGGTGGCAAGCGTTGCGGACACCACCGCGGCAGGAGACAGCTTCAACGCGGCCTTTCTGGCGGAGTATCTCGACAGGGCCCGCACAAGGGACGCCGTTCGTGCAGGCTGTGCGCTGGCGGCCCATGTCATCGGCAGCCGCGGGGCGCTGGTGCCGGTCACGAGGATCGACCTGATCGCCTGCCGCAACCGGGTTCGTGCGTGACCCTTCAGTAACGCCGCGTCAGAAAACTGTCGGTCTTAATCAACCGTTTACCATAAACATGTTGCTTTCCTTCAGGGATCGCGTGATGAGTTTCATCGATTTTCCGATCCCTACCGGACCGCATGTTTTCTTCGATAAACGGTCCGCGCATGCCGCTGAAAGGACGCGACTATGGCGCTTAGGATGAGCCGACGTTATTTTGTCGCCGGAATACCGCTGCTCCTGGCCGCGTGCCAGAGCCAGCAGAAGTCGACCGTGCAGGCCGGATTGACGCCGCTCGCCGACGGAACGCCCGACTATGCAACCGCTTATGCCGCAAGGACGGATGGCGGTTTTTCGATCCCGGCCATCCAATATACGAAGTTCGATCCGAAATACCTGCGCCAGGTGGTGTTCTATCCGAGCAAGTATCCCGCCGGCACCATCGTCGTCGATCCGAACAACAAATTCCTTTACCTGATCCAGCCGGGCGGACGGGCGATCCGCTACGGTATCGGCGTCGGCCGGGCGGGCTTTGCCTGGAACGGCGAAGCGGAAATCCGCTTCAAGCGCGAATGGCCGAAATGGTTCCCGCCGGACGAGATGATCGAGCGCGATCCGAAACTGGAGAAATACCGCGACGGCCAGGAAGGCGGTCCGAGCAACCCGATCGGCGCGCGCGGGCTCTATCTGTGGCAGGGCAACAAGGACACGCTCTACCGCATCCACAGCACCAACCAGCCCTCCAGCATCGGCACAAATGCCTCCAGCGGCTGCATCCGCATGTGGCACCAGGACATCATCGATCTCTACGACCGGGTCAGCCTCGGCGCGAAAGTCGTCGTGCTGGGCTGAGTGCCTTGATTGCCGGCGATTTTGAGGACTCGGCTAAGCTCTCCGACCTCATCCTGAAGAGGACCATCAGGTCCGTCTCGAAAGACGGACCGCTTGTTCGGGAGCATGGCGCCCATCCTTCGAGACAGCGCTGTCGCGCTTCCTCAGGATGAGGGGAGAGGGAGGCGGCGAAGGCAAGGTTGCCTTCGCATGTCCCGCCAGGACTTCGCCGATCTCTACGACCGGATCAGCATCGGAACGAAAGTGGTCGTGCCGGGCTGAGTGCCTTGATTGCCAGCGATTTTGCGGACTGGGATAAGCTTTCAGACCTCATCCTGAGGAGGACCATCAGGTCCGTCTCGAAGGATGGGCCGCTTGTTCGGGAGTATGGCGCCCATCCTTCGAGACAGCGCTGTCGCGCTTCCTCAGGATGAGGGAGAGGGAGGCGGCGAGGCAAGGTTGCCTTCGCATGTGGCACCAGTATATCGCCGATCTTTATGACGGGATCAGTGTCGGCGCGAAAGTGGTCGTGCCGGGCTGAGTGCCTTGATTGCCGGCGATTTTGCGGACTTGGATAAGCATTCAGACCTCATCCTGAGGAGGACCATCAGGTCCGTCTCGAAGGATGGGCCGCTTGTTCGGGAGCATGGCGCCCATCCTTCGAGACAGCGCTGTCGCGCTTCCTCAGGATGAGGGAGAGGGAGGTGGCGAAGGAAAGGCTGCCTCTGTATGTGGCACCAGTATATCGCCGATCTTTACGATCGGATCAGCATCGGCACGAAAGTGGTCGTGCCGGGATAGGTCCTTTCGCGGACGACCCGCGACAGCCGCCGCCGGAAGTTTTCCGGCGGCGCCGAGTAGGCCTGGTGACTGCAAATCGCGACACGACGATGTTGGCCGTCAGACCGTTTCCTCGCGGAACGCCCTGCCGAAAGACTTGAGCAGGGGATCGAAGATATAGTTCAGCGGTGTATGCGTCCCGGTCTGGATGAAGACATCCGCCGGCATGCCCGGCACCAGCTCAACCGCATTGCCGGCCACACCCTTCAGGATGTCCGCGCTCACGCGCACGCGGACGGTGTAGTATTTCTGGCCGTCCGTTTCGTCCTCCTCGACATCGGCGCCGATATGGAAAACCTGCCCATCGAGCGGCACCATGTGACGGGCCATGAAGGAGGAAAGCTGGACTTTCGCCGGCATGCCGATCTGGATGTTGTCGATGTCGCTCGGTGAAAGCTTGCTGTCGATGATCAGTTCCTCGTTGTTCGGGACGATGACCATGATCGGTTCCCCCGGACTGACGACGCCGCCGATCGTCTTTTGATTTATCTTCAGGATCTTTCCATCGACCGGTGAGGAAATTTCGGTTCGAGCAAGAATGTCCGTTGTTGCGTTGAGCGCTTCCTCTGTCTGGGCGATCTCGGCGTTCACCTCGGACAATTCCTCTGCGATCTTCTCAAGCTGTTCCGTTGTTCTGGAAAGCTTGGCGATATCGATTTCCTGAAACTTCTGATGCGCACGGGCGATCGTGGACCGGATTGCCTCCGCCTCCGATGTCAGTTCGGCACGCTTGCGTTCCAGCGCAAATATGTCGGGCATCCTCGCCAGTCCCTTGTCGAGCAGGACGCGCTTGCTTGCGATTTCCTTCTCGATGAAGACAAGCTGGTCGGACATGCCCTTGGCTTGCGCTTCCAGACTGATCGTCTCCGACAGGATCTGCTTTTTCTGCAGTTCGAAGACGCTGTCCTGTTCACGCAGCAACTTCCCGCGCACGCGAAACTTGACGCCTTCGGTCTGCACGAATTGCTCGAAACTGCGGTCCTGCCGCATATAGGGCTGGATTGCCGGTTCGAAGCTTTCGTCCCGGCGTTCCTCTGCCAGCAGGCGGTCGCGAACCACCTGCAGCCGCAGCAGCTTGCGCCGGTTGGAGAGATAGTTCGCCTGGGCGAGCGCCTTGTCGAGTGTTACCAGCACCTGCCCCGTGGCGACATTCTCGCCTTCCCGCACGCGGATGTCGCGGATGATGCCGCCCTCCAGGTGCTGCACGGATCTTTGGCTGCCGTCCGGGCTGACCTGGCCGGAAGCGATCGCCGCCGAAGAGAGCTTCGCGGTGCCGGCCCAGGCTCCCATGCCGACGAAGCAGACCAGGATGATTGCTCCGCCCCAGAGCCAGTACCGGCGAATGGAAAGTCTGAGCGAGGCTGCTGCGTTGTTGGCGGGTTTCATCACACGTCCTCCCTGTCCTGTCCGGCGGCCGAAGCGTCTTTCATGTCCTTTATCTGGCCGATTTTCTCCAGAATGTTGTTCAGCGGCTTCACCGCCCGTTTCATGTATTCCTCACCCGTCTGCATCTTCTCGATCGAGCCGTCCTTCATGGAAATGATGAGGTCGACTTTCGAAAGCGCGAACGGGCGGTGGCTGACGATGATGACCGTGCTTTCCATGTCCCGCAGGGCAAGCACGCAGGACTGCAAGGCGGCTTCGCCTTCTGAGTCGAGATTGGCATTGGGCTCGTCCAGGACGATCAGCTTCGGCTGTCCATAGATCGCTCTCGCCAGGCCGATCCGCTGCGCCTGACCACCGGATAGGTTGTGGCCGCCCGGTCCGACGACGGTCTCGTAGCCGTTCGGCAGCGAGTTGATGAGATCGTGGCAACCGGCCATCTGGGCGGCGGCAACCACGAGGCGGTCGTCCCCCTCGCCCAGCCGCGAGATGTTTTCCTTGACCGTTCCGGGCAGCAGCTGAACGTTCTGCGCGAGATAGCCGATGGTTCGCCCGAGCTGATCCGCGTCCCAGTTCTGGATGGCCGCACCGTCCAGCCTGACGGATCCGGACGAAGGCGTGAGTGAGCCGATCAGAAGTTTGCAAAGCGTGCTCTTGCCGGAGGCAGACGAGCCGATCAGTGCAACAAGCTTGCCCGGGCTGAGGTCCAGGTTGATGTCGCGCAGAACGGGCTTCTCCAACCCCTTGAAGAACAATGTCACCCGGTTCAGCGTGACATGGCCGCGAGGCATCGGTTGGCGGGTGCGCTCATGCTGCACGGGTGCGTTGAGGAACAGCCTGGTGAGGCGCTGATGGGCCTGGATGGTTCCGACAAGGCCGCGCCAGGCGCTGAGTGCCTGCTCGGCCGGTGCCAGCGCGCGGCCCATGATGATGGAGGCGGCAATCATGCCGCCGGAAGTGATTTCCCCGAGCGTCGCATAGTAGGCGCCGAGACCGAGCACGCCGATCTGGGCAGTGTAGCGGATGAACTTGCTGATTGCCGATGTTCGCGCAGTGATCAAGGCAACCTTGTGGGTGGCGTCGGAGACCTGCGAATTGTCCTTGTCGAAACGCTGCAGCACACCCGACAGCATGCCCATGCTGTGCACCGTTTCCGCATTCTGCGCCGCAATGTCGATGGTCGACTGTGCCCGCGACCGCGCGCCGCCGATGCCTTCCATGGTCTTTCTGGTCAGGCGGTCGTTCACAAAGGCGAGGGCAAGCAGCAGCACCGCGGCGACGGTGGCGACAATGCCGAGCGCCGGATGAATGAGCGTGATGGCGAGAATGAAGAAGGGAACCCAGGGCCCGTCGAAAAAGGGCAACACACCGGAGCTGCCGACAAATTGCCGGATGGTGATGAGGTCGTTGACGGCATGCGCATGGGAGAGACCCTGCGCGCGCGCGGTCTGGATGACGGCCTTGACCAGGTCCGCCCGGACCGTCTCGTCCCACCATTTGGAAATGTTGGCGAGGATGGCCGACCGGATGCCGTCCAGAACCGCGATGACAGCCAGAAAGAAAATGACGATCAGGGTCAGGTACAACAGCGTTTCCAGGTGGCGGCTCTGCATCACCCGGTCGAAGATCTGCTGCATGTAGAGGGGCGAAACCAGGGCGCCGAAATTTACAAAGATCGAGAAGAAAGCAACTGCGGTAAAGCCGCTCCAGGATGAGCGGTAGACATTGAGTGCCGGGTATTCTTTTTGGGCAAGCACAGGATGAGGCATCAATTCCCCCCCACTTGTTGAAAGGCTTAAAGAAAATCGAGCTGGAAAGGGACGCGGACGCGTCCCTTTCCCTGTTGTTCAGCCTTTCCGGACTAGCCGTTGGTGTTGACTTCCTCGACCGGATCGAACCCGGCAATCAGGAAGTCCGGGGCGTCTTCGCCAGTACCGTAGGTAACCGCTTCCGGCGCCGGTACGCCCGCGCCATCGACGTCGATCGTGAGATCGAAGTCGGCACTCGTCGACACCGCGTTGCCCGTGCCGCTGTCATCGGTGACCTTGAGGGAGCCGGACAGGTTGACCGATCCGTCCGGGCCCAGCACCTGCTGCAGCACGCTGGTGAAGTCGTCCGAGAACGAGACATCCCCGTTGTCGGACACCGTGATCACACCTGCGTCCTTCAGCAGTTCCAGCGACAGGCTCAGGTCGACGCCTTCGCTGCCCAAGAGGGCATCCAGCGAAATGTCGAGCTGACCGGAGATGTCGTTGAGCGACAGGACATCCGAATGGTCTGCATCCTGAGCGTTCATCTCCGTCAGAATGTTGAAGGAGGTTCCCAGGCCGTCTGCGGATGTGGATTCCACGGTCGGCCGGTCGTTGGTCCCGGTGATCTTGACCGTGATGTCCTGCAGAACCGAGCTGGTGCCATCGCCGATCTGGGCCTGGTAGGTGAGGACGAGTTCGTCGCCCGCCGCCAGGAAGTCCACGTCGACACCGGCCCCTGTATCGTAGAGGAACTCGATCGCCGCCTCGCCGCCATTGCTGTCGATGGCATCAGCCGAGATGAAGTTCGGGTCCACCAGCTTGGAAATCAGCTCCAGAACATCAGCGTCGAGGTTCTGGTATTCATTTCCGTCGCCGTCCTTCAGCACTGCGGTTGCGTTACTGGCCACAGTCAGGGTGAGCTGGTCGCTGACGTCCAGGTCCTTGACGGTGACGGTGCCGCTTGTCTGCAGATGCTGAGGAATGTCCTGCTCTTCTGCAGTCTCGGTCGACTCGGCTGCTTCTGCACCGACCACCACCACGGGGTCATTGCCGCCTTCGAGGTGGATGACGATCTGCTGCTCGACAACGCCGCCATTTCCGTCGGAAATCTCGACCGTGTAGAGCACATCGACTGCGTCACCCTCGCCCAGGAAGTTGAGGAGGCCGCTGTCGAGCGCGAAGGTCCAGCTAACCGTGCCGTTGTTCAGCTCCGCCGCGAACACGTCGCTCGTGGCGAGGGCAGCCGTGAGGGCTGCAACCTGCGCCGTCGTCAGAGCGCCGGTATTCATCGGGACACCGGCAGTCTGCTTGCTGATCGACAGGTCGTCGTTCGTGTCCTCGTCCGATACCTGGAAGGTTCCGGTTGCCTTGAGTTCCGTACCGCCGGCATCGTCGGCCGGTTCGGTGATCGTGCCCTCGACACTGTCGCCATTACCCGCATCGACCGTGATGACCGGCTTGTCGTTGGTGCCGGTGATGGTCATGGTCAATGTGACCGGAGCGGAAGTGTCGTTGCCTGCACCGCTGTCATCCTGCACGACGACCTGGAAGGTCAGGGTGAGGACTTCGCCGGCGCCGAGGAAGTCGAGATCGACATCGGCGTTATAGAGGAAGTCGAGTTCGATGGCGCCGTTGCCGTCGAAATGATCCGGGTTGTTTTCCCTGGAAACCGGTGTGAAGGTGAAGTTCCCGGCATTGGTGAGCGCGTTCAGCACATCGGCCGGAACGTCACCGTGGGACCAGGCAACTGCGGAGCTGTGAACCGACGCGCCGAGCGTGTCACCATAGTCCGCATCCGCGACCGTGATGGTGCCTTCGGTCGAAATGTGCTGGTCGGCATCGTTGAACCCGTCGGCAGCATCGTCCGTCTCGGCAAAGGCCGCCGGATCGGCAACGACCGACGATATGACCGGCCTGTCGTTGGTGCCGACGATCTTGATGACGATGTTTTCCTGGACCGACCCGTTATCCGGATCGGTGATCGTGACCGGGTAGGTGATCTCGACCACTTCGCCTTCACGCAGGAAGTCGAGGTCGCTGTCCTTGACCGAATAGTGGTATTTCAGGCGGCCAACCTCGTCCAGTTCATCGAACCACAGGAGTTCGGTGTTGGTCAGGGATTGGAAGAGATGTCCGGGAGCGGGGTCATCGATCTGGTCGCCCGGAACGTAGGCCCATGTCACGTCGCCGATTTCAACGCCGAAGGCGCCGTCGCCGCTGCCCTTTACCGTATTGTCGGCATCGTAGACGACCATCGTGCCGGAAACGGTATGATAATCAAACCAACCGTCGGCACCGGTCTCGTTCGTGAACTCCGTGATCGTGCCCGGCTTGTCATGAAGGATCACGACCGGGGCGTCGTTCTTGCCCTCGATCCTGATGGAGACGGTCTCTTCTGCCGCTTCGCCGGAAGCGTCCGTCACCTTGACGACAAAGTTCAGGTCGATCCACTCGCCTTCGGCGAGGAAATCGACAAGCCCTTCAAAGGCGCTGAAGGACCAGGAGACCGTGCCGACACCGTCGGAACCGCCTTCGTTGAGGCCGGTGAGCCGGAAGCTGTTCTGGAGTGCCTCGATGATGTCGTCCCGGTTGGACTCCGAACCCCAGACGCGGTCATTGTCACCGTGGAACTCGAAGCTCTTACCGGAAATCTCGGCGGTGTTGATGTCGGAAACATCCACATCGACGAATTCGAATTCACCATTGGCCTTGAGGAGCTGGCCGGGAATTGCCGGTACATCGGATTCCTCGGTAATGGTGGCGCTCAGGCCTGCCTGTCCGGCTTCGATCGTCGGCCCGTCGTTCGTGCCGACGATGGTCAGGATGACTTCTGTCTTGGCCTCCTCGCCATGCCTGTCGGTGACGGTGACGGGGAAGGTGAGGACGAGTTTTTCGCCGTCCGCCAGGAAGTCGATGTCGTCGGCGGCGCCGTAGCTGTAGTTGAAGGTCAGCGGCAGGTTGGCGTCTTCAGCGAAGCTGAACTTCACCCTGCTCTGGGTGCTGCCGGTGTCATCTGTTCCGTCGAAGGAAAAGTTGTCTGCAAGCAAAAGGTCGGCAATGACCGACGGATCGACCGGAAGGTCGGCCGGGGTGCCGTCCGCCAGCTTATAGTCGAAATCCGCGGTCTCGATCGTGACCTCGAGCTTTTCGCGATTGTCCGGATCGGTGACGGTGATGCTGCCCGTTGCCTCGATTACCGGTGCATCGTCGGAATGCTCGACACCCTCGTAGATCGTGTGGGAGACGTCCGCAGCGGTGATGACCGGCGCGTCGTTGCTGCCTTCGATGATGACCGTGACGGTCTTGGTCGCAGCATCGGTCGGGTAACCGGTCGTATCCGAGATCTTGACTTCATAGGTGAGGGTCAGTTTCTGACCCTGGGCCAGAAGATCGAGTTCACCGTCGGCGACGGAATATGTGAAGACCAGCGTGCCTTCATTCGAGTCGATGTTTGTGCCCGGTGTTTCGTTCTGGCTGATCCAGGTCAGGATTTCACCGGGGATATCAATCTTGTCGTCGCCTGGATCGCCGAAATGGGAGAAATCCCAGTCGGTCAGGGTTGCGCTGGAAGCGAAATTGTCACCGGTGACTTCCGTATCGACGTCGGTCACCTTCAGGAAGGCCTCGGCCGTATGAACTTTGTAGCTGCCGGTGGTGAGTTCGTCTTCCACGATGCCCAGAATGCCATCCGCCGGAGACTTGAATTCAAGAACAGGGGCATCGTTCACCGGATCGATCGTTATCGTGACCGTAGCCGTGTCGCCGCCGGCAACCTCGTAGGTGAAGGTGTCGCTGACCTGACCGTCGTCGATATTGAGCGCGTCGGCAGCCTCATTCTGCTCATAGGTGGCCGAGCCGTTGCTAATGTCGATGGTCAAGGTGCCATAGACACCGTGAACGGTGATGAAGCCGCCTTCCGCGCCTTCGAATTCACCATCTTCGAACGCCGCGCCGGTGATGAGGTCGCCGACGGCGTCTCCGATCGTCTGGGTGTCGAGGACGAACGTCTTGACCGCGCTGGCTTCGCCCGGATTGCCTTCGATCGTGTCCACAGTCTGGTCATAGGCGATGGCCGCACCGGTTTCGATGTTGAAGATCTTGACGTCGCCGCCGTCGCTGCCTTCCTTGAACTGGACCAGTTCGATGTTGAAGAGCGTGGTGGTGTTGCCCGTTTCCTTGTGGGTGATGACGATCGAACCGTCTTCAATGTTTCTGCCGCTGTAGGTGTAGTCTTCGGCATTGCCGTAAAGCTGCACGACGTCGGTGTCGCCATTGCCGCGGCCGTCGATGATGTCGTTGCCGCCGTTGCCCAGGAAAATGTTGCTAACATTGCTGCCAAGCAGGACGTCGTCGCCCCTGGTGCCGATCACGTTCTCGATCGAGCTCAGAATGTCGACATCGCCACCGGAAGTCACCGAAAGGCCGTTGCCGAGGTCGACGAAGACACCTTTTTCGCCAGCGGTGACATTGACGTAGGCGTAGTTTGTCGTATCGACGCCGGCGCCGCCGAGCAGGATATCGAGGCTGCCGAAACCGACAAGCGTGTCGTTGCCGTCGCGGGCGATGATGATGTTGGTGTTTTCGTTACCCTCGATCGTGCTGTCGCGGCCGGCTTCGTCGACGATGATCAGCGGATCGCCAAAGTTCAGCGTAACTCCGGAAGCATTGCCGGGCGTGTAGTCCGCAGCGTCTACGGTTCCGTTGATTGTCGACGAGTTTGTGACGATCGATTCCAGACGCGCCCGGATCGAGGCGAAGAATTCCTCAAGACCACCAGCCTGATCAATTGGAGTGTTGGGTGTATTGTCAGTCATTACACGCTCCCGTGTTAGAAAATGCACAAAAATGTCCTGTTCAGTAAAACTGGGCGTTCTACTGCCAAACTTCTTTAAAGTTGTATTTGCGCGGCTAGAGAAGTATACCTTCAGGGGCAAAGCCACTCCCCAAATAGGGAATATCCGCAAAATCGTCAGGGATGTGCCTTTGGGGAAGTGTAATAACCTATTGAAAATAAATAATTATTTCTGAAAATTCTGAGGTTAACCAATGATTAATTTTTTTGTTCGCCTTGACGTGAACCGTGATTTCGAAGGGGTTTGGAGCTCAACCGGTATCTGAAAGTCGAGTGCTGTCGGTACGAGTCACCGTCATTGATTGATGATCAACGGGAAAATGTCTCAGTAAAATCAGTAGTAAAAATACGTTCCTGCGGCAGGTAAAATTTCAAGACTGTGCTTTTTTGTTAATTGGGGGCTGGGTTGTGGATAGATTTGAAGAGCTTGTTTCTCTTGTTTATGAGTCTTCTACTGATGGAGGTCAGTGGCCGATAGTTCTGGAGCGCCTGGTCGCTGCCCTGGGAACCGGCATCGGCCCAAGTCACCTGATGACGAGTGACTGGGACGGCAGTCACTGCGTTCTCAACGAAACCATTCGCACAGACGAGCAACTCGCCGAGATCTATCTGCGTGACTATCTCCCCCAGGATTTTCGCCTTTCCAGGTTCCAGGCGGTCGCTCCGAAGAAGATCTACTTCGACCACGAATTGGTAAGCAGGGAAGAATACCTGGGCAGCTCCCTCTACAACGACCTTTTTTCCAAGTATGAGATTCACAGACTTCTTGGCGCCTGCGTGAACAGCGACGCCGGCTTTGCCTGGTTCGGCATTTCCAAACGCCGCGGGGATCAGGAGTTCGACAATGAAGAACTCGAGAAGTTCAAGGTCCTGGCGCCGCATGTGCTCCGGGCGATGCTCATCGGCAGAACAAACTCCGATCTGGCCATTACGTCGGTCGTCTATCGCAACGTCTTGAACCGGATCAAGCAATCCATCGTGGTGATCAGCAACGGCCGCATACATGAAATGAATGACGCGGCAGAGCGGTTTCTGGACAGAACGTCGTTTTTTCAGGTCATCAACAACCGATTCATGACCTCGGACCGTTCGGCGACGGAGCGGCTCAATGTGGCCCTGGCCGGTGCAAACGTTTCAGGCGCGCCGGAAAAGATCATACTCGAAGATCCGTCAACCAATGCCCAGTATCTGGTGAGCGTTCATGTGCCCCGTTTCGAGCTGAGGGAAGGGCGCGTGCGGCCAGGTCACTTCCGGATCCTCACCATCGTTCCGCTCGTCGCGGAAAACAGCAACAGCATTGACAAGGACGCACTGACCCAGGTGGAACGGTCCTACAAGCTCGCACAGGCGGAGGCTGCAGTCCTGCAGGCGGTCGCGACGGGCACGCCGCTCGCCAACCTTGCCGCCGAAAGAGGCATCCAGCTGGACACGGTCCGCAAGCAGCTCAAGTCGGCGATGCGAAAGTTGAACGTTCGCAGCCAGAAGGACATCATCCGGATCCTGTCGGCCTACACCAACAGCCTTGGCTGATGCGGACAAGGCCCGCACCGGTTTCGATCGCGTGTGCCGAACATGCCTGGCAACTGTTCACAGTTACCGGTTCAACAAGTCTTTCGCCTGTTTCGCCGCCGAGCGGATTGCAGACGCGTAGAGCGTCACGTCGATGGCGGTGGCGACGAATGTTGCTCCGAGCTCCAGGCATCTGCCGGCAAAATCGGGGCTCGTGGTGAGAATGCCCGGTGCCTTGCCGGAGGCCTTGATGCGGTTGAGCGCGTCCTCGACGGCGGCAACCACCTCCGGATGCATCGGGTCGCCGAGATGGCCCATGTCGGCGGCAAGGTCTGAGGGGCCGATGAAGACGCCGTCGATGCCTTCAACCGCCAGAATGCCGTCCAGTTCGGCAAGACCTGCGCGGTTCTCGACCTGAACCAGCAGACAGATCTCCTTGTCCGCCGTCGTCAGATAGTCCGGAATGGCGGAGAAACGGGAGGCACGGGCAAGGGCCGAGCCGACGCCGCGCACGCCTGACGGCGGATATGTAACGGCGCGCACGAGCTGTTCCGCCTGGGCCTTGCTTTCCACCATCGGGATCAGCAGCGACTGGGCACCGGCATCCAGGAATTGCTTGATCATCCAGGTCTCGCCGATGGGCAGGCGCACGACCGGCTTGCCGGGAGAAGCCTCCACCACCTTCAGCTGGGCCATCATGGAACGCAGGTCGTTGGGGGCATGCTCACAGTCGATCAGCAGCCAGTCGAAGCCGGCGCTGGCGGTGATCTCGGCCACGTAAGGATCGGCTAGACCGATCCAGCAGCCCATCTGCGGCTTTCCGGACTTCAAGGCTGCCTTGAAGGCATTCTGCGGCGCTGGCATTTATCAAGATCTCTTATGCAAAGGAACAGGAGACGGACCCGAAGGAACCGAAATCGGCGTGGATCCTCGAGCCGGACGGGCATTCCACCGGCCGGATGAAGGATCCGGAGAGGATAATCTGTCCGGCTTCGATTGTCTGGCCATAAGTTGCCATGCGCCGGGCGAGCCAGACGACGCTTTCCACCGGATCGTTGAGGACGCCAGCGCCGAGACCGGTTTCTTCCACTTCGCCGTTCCGGGTGACGATGGCGCCGACCCAGCGCAGGTCGCTTGCGCCCGGGTCATGCCTTTCCGCGCCGAGCACAAGGCCGGCATTGGCGGCGTTATCGGCGACGGTGTCGAAAATCTTGCGGGTCTCGCCTGTTGCCTTGTCGGCACGCTGAATGCGGGTGTCGAGAATTTCTAGGCTCGGGCAGACGTAGTCCGTTGCGGCAAGCACGTCGTCCCAGGTCACGCTTTCACCTGCAAGCGGTGCCTTCATGACGAAGGCGATTTCCGCCTCGATGCGGGGCTGGATGAAGCGGTCCTTCGGAATGCCGGCGCCGTTTTCAAACCGCATGTCGTCGAAAAGAACACCACTGTCCGGTATATCGATCTTCAAGGCGTCCTGCATTGCCCTGGATGTGAGGCCGATCTTCCAGCCTATGATCCCGCGGCCCTCGGCAAGCTTCGCCTTGGCAAGCTCCTTCTGGATCGCATAGGCGCCGTCCATGTCGAGTTCCGGATGGCGCAGGGTCAGGAGGCCGATCTGGTTCAGGGTTTTTTCGGCCGTCAGGAGATCGGAAGCTGCCTGTGCGACCTCTGCTGCTGTCAGGTTCATTTTTCGTCCTCCACGCCGTTTCGCAAGGTTCCGATGCCCTCGACCTCGATCTCGACCACGTCGCCGGGTTTCAGATAGCGTGGCGGATCGAAACGTCCGCCTGCCCCGGTGGGCGTGCCGGTGACGATGATGTCTCCGGGCTGGAGCGTCATGAAGGTGGAGATATAGGCGATCTCCTCGCGGATCGGGAAGGTCATGCGCTTCAGATGGTCGTCCTGGCGCAGTTCGCCGTTGACGCGTGTCTGAATGCGGGCCTCGTCAATCTGCGCGGCGTTTTCGAAGGGAACGAGCCAGGGGCCCATCGAGCCGGACCTGTCCCAGTTCTTGCCCTGGGTGACGTTGAACTTCGCATGCCGCACCCAGTCGCGGATGGTGCCTTCGTTACACAGCGTCAGGGCGCCGATATGGTCATAGGCATCTTCCGCGCTGATGCGCCGGCCGGCCTTGCCGATCACGATGGCGACTTCGCCCTCGTAATCGAGCGTGTGGTTTTCCGGCGGCCTGATCAGTGGCTGCTCGTGGCCGGTGAAGCCGCTGGCGAAACGCGGGAAGAGGGACATGTATTGCGGCTGGCTGCTGCCGTCCCTGTATTCCGCGTTGCGGTCGGGAAAGTTGACGCCGACGCACAGAATGCGCGTTGCGTTCGGCAGGACCATTTCATAGGTGAATTCGGTATGGGTCACCGGCTTGCCCTCCGCCGCGGCCATGAGATCCGGCAAGGCTCCTGCCCGGATCGCATCGAAGAGCGTCGGCCAGCCCGGGAATTCCGGCGACAGGGCGATCATGCCGGCCTCCGTGACGGCACCGTAGAAGGTCTCACCGCCGGCGCTGTAAGTGGCCAAACGGGTCATGCGCACTCCATTTTTCTGGCGATTTCCAGGATGACGCCGAAGGCGAAGGCGACGTCGTCCTCGGTGCAATCGAACTGCCCGACCTGGAAGCGGATGACCTTCCTGCCGTCGAGAAGGGTCTGGGTGAGGTAGATCCTGCCATCGTCATTGATGGCATCGACAAGGCGCTGATTGAGCGTGTCGAGGTCGACGGCCCCTTCCGGCGCGTAGCGAAAGCTGAAGAGGGAAAGAACAGGTTCCGAAGTGATCTCGAAATCCGGCTCCGCCCGCAGGCGCTCGGCCAGTGCCCCGGACCAGGCGACATGGTTGCGGATGCGCCGGCGAAGATCCTCCAGGCCGTAATTGCGGATCATGAACCAGAGCTTCAGCGCGCGGAAGCGGCGGCCGAGCGGGATCGACCATTCGGAATAGTTTATGACGCCGTCATGGCCGTGCGTCTTCAGGTATTCCGGCCGGATTGCCAGCGTGCGCACAAGGTCATCCGGGTTGCGGACGAAATGGGCCGAGCAATCGAACTGGGCGCCGAGCCATTTGTGCGGATTGAAGACCATGGAATCGACACCCTCGACACCTGTCCAGAGGGTGCGGAATTCCGGTGCGATCATCGCCGCGCCCGCCCAGGCGGCGTCGAGATGAACGTAAAGGCCGTGGTCCTTTGCGACAGAGACGACGGCAGCGACATCGTCCGAAGCGCCGACACCCGTGCCGCCCGTGCAGGCGATGATGCCGGCCGGGAGGAAGCCGGCGGCAAGATCCGTCTCGATGGCGGCGCGCAGGGCATCCGGGTCCATGGCGCGGTTTCGGCCCTTCACCGGAATACGCACCAGATTGTCCTGGCCGATGCCGGAGATCCAGATGGCCCGGTCGATGGAGGTGTGCACCTCGTTGGAGGAATAGATGCGCAAACGCGGCTGGCCGGAAAGACCCACCTTGTTGCCGTCCCAGGAAAGCGCGCGTTCGCGCATGGTGAGGACGGCGGCAAGGGTCGCGGTGGAGGCGCTGTCCTGGATGACGCCGGTGAAGCTGCCGGGCAGGCCGATCGCCTGGCGCAGCCAGTCCATCATCCGCGTTTCCATCTCGGTCGCCGCGGGCGAGGTCTGCCACAGCATGCATTGGGCGGCCATGGCGGTGACGAGGTTTTCCGCCAGCATCGAGGCCGGCGAGGCATTGGCCGGGAAATAGGCGAAGAAGCGCGGGTGCTGCCAGTGCGTCATGCCCGGCAGCACGATTTTTTCGAAATCGGCAAAGATCCGCCCCATCTCCTCGGCAAGCTCGGGTGGTGCTTCGGGCAGGGCATTCAGGATCTCGCCAGGCTTCACCTTTGCGCGGACGGGACGATCGCGCAACGTAGTGTGGTAGCCGGCGGTCCAGTCGGCGATGTGCCGGCTCCAGCCGGCAAAATCGGTCCAGTTCATGTCGAGTTTCCCAACCGTGGTTCGGATGTTATGGCGCAACGATCGGCTGGGCGGCAAGGCTGGGGGCCTGCACTTGCGTTCCCTCGAAGAGCGAACCTTCCTCAAACCAGCTTCTGGGCGCGGGCGCGCCCCACAGGGTCTGGCGCTGCGGGTCCTTGAGATCCCATTTGATCGGCTCCAGATCCGGATCGACGGTCTGGTAGTCTGAGCAATAGATCTCGATCCGGTGGCCGTCCGGGTCGCGGATATAGAGGAAGAAGGCATTGGAAATGCCGTGGCGGCCGGGGCCGCGCTCGATGTTCGAGACCCAGCCGGTTGTTGCCATCAGGTCGAGGAGGTCGATGATGTTGAGCGGTGTCGGCACCCAGAAGGCGGTGTGGTGCAGGCGAGGGCCGCTGCCGTTGGTGAAGGCCATGTCGTGGACACCGCCCTTTCGGTGGGTCCAGGCGGCCCAGAGCCGGCCGCTCTCCTCATCCTCGGTATACTCGGTCACCCGGAAGCCAAGCTCGTTGTAGAAGGCGACCGAAGCGTCGACATCGGGCGAAAAGCAGTTGAAGTGGTCGATGCGAAGCGGCTTGACGCCCCGATAGAGCGCGTATTTCTGATGGATCGGCGGCAGGCGGTCCATGCGGGAATAGAATTCCAGCGGAATTCCGAGCGGGTCGCGCGTGCGGAAGGTTCGTGACTGGTAGGGACGCTCGACCCAGTCGACCGGAAGGCCCTTGCCTTTGAAGAAGCGCTCCGCCTTGTCGAGATCATCCTCGTCGAAGACCTTGAACCCGAGATCGCGGGCGGACGGCTCGTCCGTCTTGCGCAGGACGAGGCAGTGATGGCCGCGTTCCTCCATGGCGCGCAGGTAAATGACGTTGTCGGTCTCGTCTGTCACCTGCAGGCCGAGCGTATCGACATAGAAGGCCCGGCTCCTGGCAAGGTCCGTCACGCCAAGTTCCACGTGACTGAGACGAATGATGTTGAAGGGCGGGTAAAGATTGGGTGCGGGAATGGGCATGGTTTCCTCCCAGAAGGCCTATTATGTCAGGCGCCGAGGCGCGGAATTGCGTGCTGCCCCGTGGCAAGGCCGATGTGTTTCTGTTCCATGTAGAATTCGAACGACCAGTCGCCGCCGTCGCGGCCGATGCCGCTGGCCTTGACGCCGCCGAAGGGCGTCGGCAGGTGGCGGACATTTTCCGAGTTCACCCAGATCATGCCGGCTTCCAGGGCATTGGTGAAACGCAGCGCCCGCGTCAGGTCGCTGGTCCAGACATAACCGGTGAGGCCGTAGGGAATGTCGTTGGCGATCTGCAGGGCCTCTTCTTCCGAGCCGAAGCGGATTGATGTCAGAACCGGGCCGAAGATCTCTTCCTGCGCAACGCGCATTGAGTTGCTGGCGCCGGTAATAAGCGTCGGGCGCACGAAGCAGCCTTCGTTGCCGACACGGGTGCCGCCGGCGGCAACCGTTGCGCCGTCCTCTCTGGCGATGTCGAAATAGCTCGTCACCTTGTCAAAGTGGGACTTGTGGATCAGCGGGCCGACCTCTGTCTTCGGGTCCAGCGGATGGCCGACGCGGATGTTGTTGACCCGCTCGACGAGCTTTACCTCGAATGCGTCGGCAATGGTGTCCTGGACCAGCAGGCGCGAGGACGACGTACAGCGTTCGCCGTTGAGCGAATAGATCATGAAGATCGCCGCATCGAGGGCGCGTTCCAGATCGGCGTCATCGAAGACGATGACCGGGTTCTTGCCGCCGAGTTCGAAATGGACCCGCTTCAGCGTGTCGGCGCCCTGCTTCATGATCATGGATCCGGTGCGGCTTTCGCCGACAAAGGCGATCGCCTTGATGTCGGGATGTTCGGTGAGGGCCCTGCCGGCCTCCTCGCCAAAACCGTTGACGAGGTTCCAGACGCCCTTCGGCAGACCGGCTTCCTCGGCAATCTCCATCAGGATGCGCGCCGTCACCGGCGAGAACTCCGCCGGCTTGTGCACAACCGTGCAGCCGGCGGCGAGTGCCGGTGCGATCTTCCAGGTCGACAGCATGAAGGGCGTGTTCCAGGGCGTGATCACGCCCACCGGGCCGATGGGCACGCGTGTGGTGACGTTGAGGAGGGTCGGCGAGGGCAGTGCCTGACCGTCCCGTGCACCCGGTGCCTTGTCGGCAAAGAAACGGAAATTCTCGGCGCCGCGCAGGGCCGCCTTGGACATGAAGCGCAACGCCTGGCCGGTGTCCCAGCATTCGCACAAGGCGATTTCCTCGGCGCGGGCGACGATGCCGTCGGCGATCCGGTGCAGGATCTTCCTGCGCTCCGTGGCGGCGAGATCGCGCCAGGCCGGGAATGCAGCTTTCGCCGCCTCGGCAGCGGCATCGATATCGGCGGCGCCGCCCCGTGCGACCTTGCAGATCAGGCTGTCGTCGACGGGGGATGTGGTCTCGAAGGTCGCGCCGGAGGCCGCCGGACACGCTTCGCCGCCGATCTGGTTCAAGACGCCGGTTTCCCTGAACCGCGCCAGGTAGCCTTGAAGCTTTTCAATGTTCTGCTGAAGGTCAGACATGGTTCAATCTTTTCCCAAATGAGCGCGGATGGTGCCGGTTTTCGGCGAAAGGTCCGGGTCGATGTCGCGCATTTCCAGCGACAGGGCGAGGGACGAGGTGGCGATCGCCGGTTCGAGAAAGGTCCTTACAGCGTCGAACAGGCGCCGTGTTGCCTCGCGCTTGACCTCCTCCGGCCGTCCGGCGCGCAAGCGCACGGATATGTCGATGAAGGCATGTTTCGGATCGCCGTCCGCAATCGCGTAATGATCGCATCTGATCGCCCTGACACGCAGGCCCGGCATCGGGAAGGCGTCGATTCCGGCGGCGGTTGCCCGCAGATGCTCGCACAACGCGCCGATGTCGGCCCGGTCCTCCAGATTGGCGGAGTATTCCAGCGATATATGCGGCATGGGATTTTCCTTAACAGCACAATAGTTGTTATGTTAAATATATTTCGACGAGACTGTCAAACTTATTATGTTAAATATCGGGCTGAACGGCCAGGGAACCCGAATGAACGATATCACCGAGACCGTCGGCGGCAATACGCTGCCCTCCACCCGGCGCTCCGTCCCCATTGCGCTGATCCGGGCGCGCGAAAAGGTGATGGGCCCGATCCGCGACATGCTCGCCGATTGCGGCATCACCGAGCAGCAGTGGCGCATCCTGCGGGTGCTGGATGAATATGGAGCCCAGGACGCCTCGTCCCTTGCGGAGCGCGCCTGCCTGCTGCTGCCCAGCCAGACACGGATCGTGCAGACGCTTCTGGAAAAGGGGCTCGTGACCCGGCAGACGGACGAAAAGGACCGGCGCAAGCAGACCGTTGCCATCACCGATGCCGGCCGCGCCATCATCGCCGACAAGCTGGACGAGGCGAAGGCGATTGCCACCCGGATCGAGGAAGTCATCGGCCGCGAGAGACTGGCCCAGCTTCTGGATATCCTGGAGGATTTCCAGAAGCTTTAGCACTGCGATTCTTGCAGCAGTCTCTAGCCTCATCCTCATGCCGAGGAGCCGCGCAAGCGGCGTCTCGAAGCATGGGCGGCATACACTGTAGCAAGCGGCCCATCCTTCGAGACGCGAGCAGGCTCGCTCCTCAGGATGAGGGGAGAGGGGTGGCTGGCGTATCAGGCGTGCCGTGGGTTTTGACCCCTCGCACCTAGTTCGACACGGCCTTCAACCCCGTCTCGACTGCTGCGAGGATCTTCGACACATGCTCTGCCGTCAGGATCAGCGGCGGGGAGAAGATGGCGTTGTTGCCGGAGACGCGGATCATGACGCCGTCGTCGTAGGTGGCCTTCTGCAGGGCCAGCGGCATATCCTTGCCCACCGGTTTCTTGCTGGCGCGGTCGGACACAAGTTCGAGGGCGCACATCAGGCCTTCACCGCGAACATCGCCGATAACCTCGAAGCGTTCCTGCAGGCCCTTGAGGCCGCCAAGCAGTTCGCGGCCGCGCGCGGAGGCATTTTCATGCACCTTCAGGCGGCGGATTTCCGAGAGGGCGGCGAGGGCCGCGGCGGCGCCGACAGGGTGGCCGGAGTAGGTATAGCCGGTGTCGATGGAGGCGATGCCGCTGGTGTCCTTTTCGAAAACCTCAGCGACATGGCCGGCGATCATCACCGCGCCGAAGGGGAAATAGCCGTTGGTGATCGCTTTCGCCGTGCACATGAAGTCCGGCTGGACACCCCAGTGACGTGCGCCGCTTTCCGAGCCCGTGCGGCCGAAGGCCGTGATGACCTCGTCGGAGATGAGCAGAATGCCGTTCCGGCTGCAGATCTCGCGGACCATCGGCATGAAGCTCGGATGGGGCGGCATCACGCCGCCGGCCCCCAGGACGGGCTCCATGATGAAGGCGGCAATCGTGTTGGCACCCTGAAAGGCGATCTCGTCCTCAAGGGCGGCGGCGCAGAGCTGGGCGAGCCTTGAGGGATCGCTCTCGTTGAACGGATTGCGATAGGTGTAGGGTGGCGGAATATGGAAGCAACCCGGCAGGAGCGGCTCGTAGGCATTGCGAAACTTGCCGTTGCCGTTGACGCTGGCGCCGCCGAAATGGGTGCCGTGGTAGCCCTTCTTCAGGCTGATGAACTTGGTCCGTCCGGCCTCGCCACGGATGCGATGATACTGGCGGGCCAGCTTCAGAGCCACCTCGACGCTGTCCGATCCACCGGACGTGAAGAAGGCCCGGGTCAGGCCGTCGGGCGCGAAGAAATCGGCGAGCTCGTAGGAGAGCTCGATGACCTTGTCGTTCGAGGTGCCGCGAAAGGTGGAATAATAGGGAAGGGCGTTGAGCTGGTCGGCGATCGCCTGTTTCACCGGTTCGCAGGAATATCCGAGATTGACGTTCCAGAGCCCGCCGACCGCATCGATCACCTCATGCCCGTCGACATCGGTGACGAAGACGTCGCGGCCGCCGGTCACGATCGTCGGCGGATTGGCCTGACAGTCGGCGGGATGGGCCATCGGATGCCAGACATGGCGGGCGTTGTTCTCCTTCAGGAAGTTGGAATCCTTCATGTCATGTCTCCAGGGCTTGTGGGGGGAGACCGAGCAGCGAGAGAGCCCGGTCGTAAGAGGATCGGGGATCGAGGACGTTGAAATGAACGGTGCGCATGCCCGCGTCTTCGGCACCGCGGACGTTGCGGAGCTGATCGTCGACGAAGACGCAGGCAGAGGCCGGAAGGCCGAGTTCCTCGACACATTTCGCGTAGGCGCGCGGATCCGGTTTCAGGATCTTCGTGTAGGTGGCGTCGACGATGACGTCGAAATCCTTCAGGAAAGACAGCTTCTGCCGGAACTCCGTGCCGTAGAAGAGGTCGAGTTCGTTGGAGAGAATGGCAAGCCTGCAGCCTGCGCGCCGCGCGGTCCCGATGGCGGCAAGCGCTTCGGGCCGCATGACGGCATCCGGATCGGCGCCGCGCGCAGCTTTCACGAAATCGGCCATCTCGCGCCAATCATTGCCTGTGAGCGTTGCCGCCTCTTGCGTGCGCCGGCGCCAGTATTCGCGCTCGGAAATCTCGTCGGCCTGCATGGCCTGCCACAGCGGATCGGTTGCCGGGTCAAAGGGGCCGCGCCAGGTGAGCGTGCCGGGGATCAGCCCGAGCGCGGCTTCGGTCAGGTCGTGGGTTTCGAACATCGTCCGGGTGACGACGCCGCCGAAATCCAGAACGAGTGCTTGGTCTTCAGGCCGCATGGCGCCAGATTCTCCTGAGGTCGACGGGCACGATGCCGCCGAGTTTTTCGGTGACTTCCGCCGCCGCAACCGGGAGGCGGGTGCGGATCCTTTCCTTCAGCGCATCGGTCATGCGCACGGTCGGCGCAGCGACGGCGATGGTGCCGACGGCTTCCGGCATGTTGCCGAAGACGGGGGCAGCGAAGGACGAGACGTGCTCCTCGAATCCCTGATCGACAAAGGCGATGCCCTCGGTGCGGACTTTCTCGACGCACTCGCGCAGAACATCCGGATCGGTGATCGTATGTCCGGTCGAGGGTTTCAGCGGCTTTCTGAGGAGCGCTTTCAAAAGTTGATCGGGACCGAAAGCAAGCATCGCAAGTCCGGAAGCGGTGGCGTGGAGAGGCAGGAGTTCGGCCTCGTCGAAATAGACCCTTGTGCCGTGGATCAAGGCGTCGTGGTGGTAGAGCGGCGACAGGTGATCGCCTTCGCGCAAGGAGACATGCACCAGCTCGCCAAGCTCGGCGGCAAGCTGCTCGACAAGCGGTGCCACCAGCCGGCGGGCCGGATAAAGACGCTCGCGCACGGCGGCAAGGCGCAGGATCGCCGGGCCGAGCCGGTAGCCCTTGGTGCCGGGGTTCTGCTCAAGAAAACCGTTGGCGGCCAGCTCGGTCAGATGGCGGTGGACCGTCGCCTTGTCCTGGCCGGAAAGATTGCGGAATTCCGTCAGGCCGATTTCCGGCCGGTTGGCGGAAAAATGGTTCAATAGACCTAGCGCCTTCGTGATCGTGCCCATTGCCTTCAACGGTTCCCTGTCCCTCGGCTGCGCACTGGAGTGGCGACAGCCGGCGGGATGATCTTGACATGTAGTTTCATTTGAAACAATATATTTTTGAAACTCATGGTTTGTTATTTGAACCGACATGGAGGGCGAAAGACTGCACCCTCGCAACGAATGGAGGTTGACATCCGGTTATTTAAGAACACAATATTTAACAACACAAATAAAAAATGATCAAGACCGGCGCCAAGTCCGGCTGTCACCTGACCAGAGAAAGGGACTTTTGAAATGAGAAAGCATGCGATCGCCTTCACGGCGGCGACCTTGATGTCCGTGACGGCCGCGCTGGCCGAATATCCCGAAAAGCCGGTCTCCTTCATCGTGCCTTGGCCTCCGGGAGACCTGGAGGACGTGCTCACGCGTCTGATCGCCGACAAGTTTCAGGAAATGTATGGCGTGCCGGCTGCTGTCGTGAACAAGCCGGGCGGCGGCGGCGGGCCGTTCCCGGGGGCCGTTGAAGTGGCGACCGCGCCGGCCGACGGTTACACGATCGGCTCCTTCGTCACGGACGTGCCCATCGGCGGTCCGCAGATCGGGATCCCGGAGCTTTCGCCGAACCCGTTCGAGCCGATCGGCATCTTCATGACTTACCCGTTCGTCATCGCCGCAGGCAGCGATGCGCCCTACGGCACCTGGGCGGAGCTGGCGGAACATGCAAAGTCGAACGACGTCGCACTCGGCCATTTCGGCTCCTTCCTGCCGCCTACCCAGATTACCTTTGCCGCCGCCGAGACTTCAGGCTTCGATTTCGCCAGCGAAGCGGCCTTCGACGAGCTGAACTGCAACACGCTCGCTTCCGGCGATGTCGACGTGATCAACACGACGCTGCAGCAGATCCTGCCCTGCCTTGCCGACGTGAAGATCCTCGCCAGCATCGGCAAGGAACGCACGGCGCTGACGCCGGGCGTGCCGACGGTGCAGGAAATCAATCCGGAACTGTCGGTGGCGCTCTGGAACGGGCTCTTCGTGCACAAGGACGTGCCGGAAGAGGCAAGGCTCAAGATATCGGCGGCCGCTCAGGAGGCGCTGAAATCGCCACAGGCGCTCGAGCTGATCTCACAGACCGGCGTGCTGATCTACTGGCAGGATCCGGTCGATGCCGAAAAGCAGATCGAAGAAGATGCCGCGGCGCTGGCCAGGATCTCCGAACTGATCGAACAGTGACCCATGTTCCGGCCGGTGCTCCCGGCACCGGCCGGAAGATCTGCGGGCGTTCAACGGAAAACAGTTGGATGCCCAGAGGTTGATCGTTCTTAAAGTGACAGAGCATCTCATGTGCGTTTTCGAGAACGCACGATGCTCTGGCCTGTCGCCCGAGGAGGGAATGGCGTGGCGCATATCAAGACACTGCAGGAACTCTTCAGGCGTTATCGCCGGCCCGGCGATATCGTCTTTGCCTTCCTGTTCCTTGTATTTTCCGTGTTTCTTCTGACGCAGATCCCTGTCGAGACGGCCTGGACCAAGCGCACCCAGTGGTTCGCCCAACCGCGGCTGTGGCCGACCATCGGCATTGCAGGCATGGTTTTCTTCGCCAGCCTGCATTTTATCGGCTCGCTTTGCTCCAAGCGTATTCCGGGGCGCTGGAAGGAAGTGGCCTTCTGGCTGAAGTCGCTGGAATATATCGCCTACTTCCTGATCTATGTCGTGCTTGTGCCGCTGATCGGCTACTTGCCCGCGACGCTCGCATTCACGATCTTCCTGACCTTTCGGGTCGGAGAGGCCACGCCGCTCAACCTGGCCGCAGCCGCCGTCTTCAGCGTGGCGGTCGTGCTGATCTTCCGGGCCTTCCTGCAGGTCAAGATCCCGGCCGGCCACATCTACGAGGCGCTGCCGGACGGCATCCGCGCCTTTGCTTTGACCTATCTGTGAGGCGCGCATGGACCTGATCCTTTCCAGCTTGTCGATGCTTGCCCATTGGGACGTTCTTGCAGCTCTCCTGATCGGCTCTATCGGCGGTGTCATCATCGGGGCGATACCCGGGGTCGGCGCACCGGTCGCCATCGCAATCCTGCTGCCGGCAACCTTCGCCTTCGAGCCTATCGTCGGCCTCACGCTGCTGCTCGGCGTCTACGGATCGTCGATGTATGGCGGTGCCATTCCGGCGGTCTTGATCAACACGCCCGGCACGGCGGTCAACGCGCTGACCACTTATGACGGCTATCCGATGACGAAGAAGGGGCAGGGCCACCGAGCGCTGTCGCTTGCCTATTCGGCGTCGTTCTTCGGTGGCCTCTTCTCTATCCTCTGCCTCATCGTGCTGTCGCCCGTGCTGGCAATGATCGCGCCGCATTTCGGCAGCCGCGAGATCTTCCTCGCGGCGCTGATGGGCATCATCCTCGTGGTCGTTGCCCATCGCGGCCAGGTTTTTGCCGCCGGGATGCTCGCCTCCTTCGGCATCTTCATCAGCACCATCGGCCTGGAACCGGCCAAATACACCAGGCGCTTCACCTTCGACCAGAGCTGGCTCACCTCCGGCGTCGACCTGATCGTCGTGGTTCTGGGCCTCTTCGCCATCTCCCAGGCACTCTTGCTTCTGGTCGACAAGGAGCATCATCCGGGCTCGGCCAATGTCGGGGGCAGCCTCTTTACGGGTCTGAGGGAAGTCTTTGCCTTCAAGCGGATCGCGACAGTCTCCTCCTCCTTCGGCGTGCTGATGGGCATGATCCCCGGCGTTGGCGAATTCACCGCGCAGTTCCTCTCCTACACCTATGCGCAGAAGAGCTCGAAGACGCCGGAGCTCTTCGGCAAGGGCTCGCCGGAAGGGCTGGTCGCTTCGGAGGCCGCCAACAACGCGGTGCCTGCCGCGGCGATGATCCCGCTGCTGGCGCTCGGCATCCCGGGCGAGGCGCTGACGGCGATGATGCTGTCGGTCTTCTATGTCCATAATGTCGTGCCCGGGCCACAGCTCTTCCAGGGGCAGCTGGATTTCGTCGTCGCGCTCTACCTGGCGCTGATCCTGCTGAACCTGATCGTGATGGTCTTCCTTCTGTCCTCGACGGGGCTGCTCCTGAAGATCATCCAGATCCCGACGCGTTTCCTCGGCGTGACCATCCTGACCTTGTCCTTTGTCGGCGTCTTTTCGCTCAGGAATTCCGTCACCGACTGCGCGCTCGCGGCGGGCTTCGGCATATTCGGCCTGGTGCTGAAGCGGCTGAACCTTCCCATCGTGCCGATCATCCTCGGCATGGTGCTTGGCGGGATCATGGAGGTGAAGCTGCGCAGCGCCATGGCCCGGGTGCAGACGCCGCTCGACTTTATCGACCGGCCCATCGCCGCGATCCTGTTCGCCCTGATCCTGATGATCCTGGCGCTTCACGTGCGCGCGGTCGTCCGCGAGCAGAAAGCGCGCCGGAAGCGCGAGCGGGAAGACACCAACTCAGATCTTTCAACGCAGCAAGGATAAGAGCCAAGATGCTTGACCAGGCCGCAATAGACGCGCTGCGGGGGCTCCCCGTCGCCGACCGGGGTCACTTCATCGACGGTGCCGCCGTGCCGTCGGAGAACGGCGCCTCGCTGGAGGTGTTGTCGCCCATCGACGGAAGGCCATTTACCCGGATCGCAAGCGGATCGGCCGCGGATGTCGGCCGTGCCGTCACCTCCGCCCGCCGCGCCTTCGAAGACGGCCGCTGGTCGCGGTCCACTCCCAGCCATCGCAAGAAGGTGCTGCTGGCCCTGGCGGACCTGATCGAGCGCGAGGCCCTGGCGCTGACGGTTCTTGGCGTGCGCGACAACGGCACGGAAATCACCATGGCGCTCAAGGCCGAGGCCCTCTCGGCGGCGGGCACCTTCCGCTATTACGCGGAAGCCATCGACAAGGTCTATGGGGAGATCGCGCCGACAGCGGAGAATGTGCTCGGCCTGATCCACCGTGCGCCGGTCGGCGTGGTCGGGGCCATCGTGCCCTGGAACTTCCCGCTGATGATCGGCGCCTGGAAGATCGCCCCGGCGCTTGCCGCGGGCAACTCCATCGTCCTCAAACCCGCCGAAACGGCCTCGCTCAGCCTCCTGAAGCTTGCCGAACTGGCTTCCGAGGCCGGCGTGCCGGACGGGGTCTTCAACGTGGTGACCGGTCCGGGCGCCGTGGTCGGCGAAGCGCTGGCGCTCTCCATGGACGTGGATAACCTCGTCTTCACCGGCTCCGGCGCCACAGGGCGGCGGCTGCTGGAGTATTCGGCGCGCTCCAACCTCAAGCGCTGTTATCTGGAACTGGGCGGCAAGTCGCCCAACATTGTCTTTGCCGACGCGCCGGACCTTGCCAAAGCGGCCAAGGTTTCGGCGGCGGGCATCTTCCGCAATTCCGGCCAGGTTTGCGTCGCCGGCTCGCGCCTGCTTGTTCAGGAGGATATTCACGACGACTTCGTCGCGGCGATCTGCAAGGAGGCGGACGCGCTGAAAGTGGGCGATCCGCTGGATCTCGCCAGCCAGATCGGCGCGGTGCATTCACTGCCCCAGCTGGAAGCGGACCTGAGGTTTGTCGGGCTTGCGGAGGCAGAAGGTGCCGAGCGCCGGACCGGTGGCGATCGTATCCTTACGGAGACCGGTGGCTATTACATGGCGCCCACCGTCATGACCGGCGTCAAACCTACCGACACGATTGCACAAAAGGAAGTCTTCGGGCCGGTCCTCGCGGTGACGGCTTTCAAGGACGAGGCCGATGCCGTGCGGATCGCAAACTCCACGGACTACGGCCTCGCAGCCGGCGTCTGGACGTCCGACCTCGGCCGCGCCCATCGGATGATCGCCGGTGTCCGCTCGGGCGTCATTCACGTCAACACCTATGGCGGCTCGGACCTGACCGTGCCCCTCGGCGGCATGAAGCAGTCCGGCAACGGCCATGACAAATCGCTGCATGCGCTCGACAAATATGTCGATCTGAAAACCGCCTGGATCCAGCTCTGAGGGCTTCTCTTCATGACCGCTCCTTTGCCACCCGAAACAGTTTCCCTGCTCGAGCGAAGAAAGCGGCTGCTCGGACCAAACGTTTCCACATTTTATGACGAGCCCGTGCATGCGGTGCGGGGCGAGGGCGTGTGGATATGGGACGCAGACGGGCGCAAATATCTCGATTGCTACAACAATGTGCCGCATGTCGGTCACTGCAACCCGCGCGTCGTCGAAGCGATTGCCCGGCAGGCGGCGATACTCAACACCCATACCAGATACCTGCACGAAGGCATTCTTGAGTATGTGGAGAGATTGACCGCTACCTTTGATGCTTCGCTTTCGAGTGCGATCCTTACCTGTTCCGGATCGGAAGCGAACGACATCGCGCTCAGGATGGCTGAAGCAGTGACGGGCAAGCGCGGCATCGTTGCAACAGATGCCACCTATCATGGCAACACGACGCTGGTTAGCCACCTTTCCAGAAGCAACGTGCCGGAAGTCGGCTTCGGTCTCGGCAAGTATGTCCGCCATGTCGAAGCGCCAGACAGCTACCGCATCTCCGACCCCGACGGGACAAGATTTGCCGGCAAGGTCAAGGCCGCCATTGACAGCCTTGAAGCGGACGGCATCGGATTTTCGGCACTGATTGTCTGTCCGCTGTTTCTGAACGAGGGCTTTCCCGGTCAAGCGGAAGGCTGGCTCAAGCCTGCGGCGGAGTTGGTCAGGAAAGCAGGCGGTCTGTTGATTTGTGATGAGGTGCAGTCCGGTTTCGGCCGCTGCGGCAGTCATTTCTGGGCACACCAGAAGCAGGGCGTCGTGCCGGACGTGGTGACCCTCGGCAAACCGATGGGAAATGGTCATCCTGTCGCCGGGCTCGTAACGGATGAAGAGACGATGGCCCGGTTCCGGTCGTCGTTCAGATACTTTAACACCTTTGGCGGCAATCCGGTTTCCTGCGCCGCGGCCATGGCTGTCCTGGACGAACTGGAAGACAACAATCTGCAGAAGAACGCCGCCACAATCGGACGCCTTGCCCATGAGCGGTTCGCGGTACTGGCGGAAAAATATGAAGTGATCGGCGATATCCGCCAGAGCGGCATGGTTTTCGGAGCCGAGTTCGTCACCTGCCGCAGCGACAAGACGCCCTTCGGGGAATTTGCGGATCGCGTGGTGAACCTGATGCGGGCGAAAGGCATTCTACTGAGCAGGCTCGGCCGACACAAGAATACGCTCAAGATCCGTCCTCCCATGCCATTTGCCGAAGAGCACGCCGAATTGCTGTTCGACACACTGGACGATGTCCTGGCATCGCTCACCGCCAGCCATGCATGATCTTGTTCTGAAAGCGCTCAGCCACTGGGGTCTGGAGCATGCGGAATACAGCCTGGTCGCGGCGCGCGAGAACCATGTTCTGAAAGTGCTGGACGGGGAGCGAACCTACGCCCTTCGGCTGCATCGGCCGGGTCTGAGAACGAGCGGCGAGCTGTTTTCCGAGTTGAGCTGGATGGCCGCACTTGAACATGCCGGCATCTGCACTCCCAAACCGGTTCCCACTACAGAAGGAAACTTTGTCTGCGAAATCGGCGGCCGTCAGGTCAGCATGCTCACCTGGCTGACCGGTGTGCCCCTTGGCAGCACCGGAACGCCATTCGTTCATCGCGACCGGACGGGCGTCTTTCACAAACTCGGACAGACGATGGCCGAGATGCACCTGATCGCTGACAAGTGGCAGCAGCCGGCAGGCTTCACCAGGATCGCCTGGGACCGGGACTCCCTGTTGGGGCCGGATCCTGTCTGGGGGCGGTTTTGGGAAAACCCGGATCTCATGCCGGAGGAAAGAGGCATCTTGCTGGAGTTTCGTCAGATGGCGGACCGCACGCTTGAAGAACTCGAAACAGGCCTGGACTTCGGCCTGATCCACGCCGATCTCGTCCGCGAGAACATCATGGTCGATGAAGAGGGGCTCTGTGTGATCGATTTCGACGACTGCGGCTTCGGCTTCCGGCTATTCGAAGTGGCGACCGCGCTTATCAAGAACATGTCGGAACCGGATTACCCCGAACTGAAAGACGCGCTCCTGCAGAGCTATCTGTCCAGACGCACTCTCGACCTTTCCGCGCTCGACCTGTTCCTTGGACTGAGAGCGGCAACATATGTTGGCTGGATCATTCCGCGGATGCACGAAGACGGGGGCTATGCCCGCAATCAACGCATGATCGCGCAGGCGGTGGAGATCGCCGAAAGCCTACTATCCTCGCGCGGCCACGTCCGCGACCACGTTTGAAGCTTCAGGGTATCGCCATGACCAAGACCATCCTCTCCATCGGCACCTACGACACCAAGAACGCGGAGTTGGACTTCATAGAGCAGACCATCCGCGACCAGGGCGGCGAGGTGCTGACGATGGATGTCAGCGTGCTCGGCGATCCGGCGCGGCCGACCGGGATCTCGAAACACGACGTGGCCCGCGCGGGCGGCATGTCCATCGACGAGGTGATCGCGCAGGGCGACGAGAACAAGGCCTTTCAGGTGATGGCGCGCGGCGCGGCGAAGCTGGTCGCGGACGGCTTTGCCGAGGGCCGCTTCGACGGCATGATCGCGCTTGGCGGCACCATGGGTACGGATCTTGCGCTCGACTGTGCACAGGCCCTGCCGATGGGCGTGCCGAAGTTCATCGTCTCGACCGTCAGCTTCTCTCCGCTGATCCCGCCGGAGCGGCTGGCTCCCGACATCCAGATGATCCTGTGGGCGGGCGGCCTCTACGGTCTCAACGAGATCTGCAGATCCTCGCTTGCCCAGGCGGCCGGTGCGGTGCTGGGAGCTGCGAAGGCGGCGCGGGTGCCGGACCGCTCGAAACCGCTCGTCGGCATGACCTCGCTCGGGTCAAGCTGCCTGTCCTACATGAAGCTCCTGAAGCCGGCATTGGAAGCCCGCGGTTATGAGGTGGCGGTGTTCCACTCCACCGGCATGGGCGGCATGGCCTTCGAGCGCCTGGCGCGGGAAGGCGCCTTCTGCTGCGTCATGGATTTCTGCCTGCAGGAATTTGGCAATCTGCTCGCCGGGTCCCTCGTCAGCAGCGGGCCGGACCGGCTGACGAATGCAGGCCGGAACGGCACGCCGCAGATCGTGGCCCCAGGCGCGCTGGATCTGGTGGATTTCGCCGGTTGGCAGGAGATCCCGGCGCAATATGCCGACCGTCCGTTTCATGAGCACAACCGGCTGATCAAGAGCAGCGTCTTCAATGCGGACGAGCGCCGTCAATGGGCGCGCGAGCTTGTGAACCGCCTGGAAGCCGCCAACGGCCTGTCCCACTTCCTGCTGCCGCTCGGCGGGATCGAAGCCTGGGACAGGGAAGGCGAGGAAGCGCATGATCCGGAGGGCTTGGCCGCCTTCATCGACGAGATCCGAAAGGTCGCCCCCGGGCGCCTCGACTTGAGCGAAGTCGGCGCCCACATCAACGATCAGGCCTTTGCGGATGCCGCGCTGGCTGTGTTCGACGGCTGGGTCGAAAAAGGGGTGGTGCCGCAAGGGCACTGACGCGCGGCGGTCTGCGTCGCTCAGGTTTCCCGCATCATCAGGTCTCGTTCACATCGACAACGGCCATGCCGGCGTTTGCGGCGGCCTCAAGGCCCTGCGGGCTGTCTTCGAAGACAAGGCAGTCCTCAGGGGCGACCTTCAGGCGCTTTGCCGCCTCCAGAAAAAGGTCCGGAGCCGGTTTGGGGCGGGCAACATCGTCGATGGTGACGACCGTGTCGAACAGCGGCAGCAGGCCGGTCTGCCTCAGCGAGGCATGAACGACTTGCCCCGGCCCGCCCGATGCAACGGCCATGGGCAGGACACCCCGGTGCCTGCGTGCGATGGCGCTGATCCGCTCTATCTCGCTGACCTCGTGCATGCGCTTCAGAACGGCGGAACGCATGGTGCTGACGGCGAGGTTCCGGTCCAGCTTTACATCGTTTTCCGCCTCATAGTCGTCGAGGAGTACATCCTCCGACATGCCGGCGCGGGCGTGATACCAGGCAGGATCCATGCAGTGGCCGACTGCGCCGAAGGCGTCCTGCCAGGCGCTGGCATAAAGCGTCGGGGTTTCGACGAGGGTGCCGTCGCAATCGAAAATGAGGGCCTTGGCGGCTGCCAGCAAAGCGTTGAGGGACTGCATGTCAGAGGCCTTCAACGAGGATTGCCCGGAAGTCGTTCACATTGGTGAGGGTCGGGCCCGGAACGACCTGGTCGTCAAGCTTTTCAAAGAAGGTGTGGCTGTCATTGTCCTCAAGGCGTGCCGCGGGATCGACGCCAAGCATCTGCGTCTTGGAAAGCGTATCGGGCGCAACAAGTGCTCCGGCGACATCGGCGGCGCCGTCGACGCCGTCGGTGTCACAGGCAATCGCGTGGATGCCGGACTGCCCCTTCAGCGAATGGGCGAGGGCAAGGGCATATTCCGCATTCGGCCCGCCGCAGCCCTTGCCGCGCCTGGTGACCGTGCATTCTCCGCCCGAAAGCAGGAGCAGCGGCCTGTCGCCGGATTTAAGTGATTTCTGCCGGTCGAGCGCCAGCGCCGCGTGTTTGCCCGCGACCTCGCGGGCTTCGCCCTCGATGGCATCCCCCAGGATTTCCACCTGAATGCCTTCTGCCTCCGCCAGCTTTGCCGCCGCATCGAGCGACATAGAGGGAGCAGCGACAATGGTGTTGGTGACGCGGGAGAGTTTCTCCGCGCCCGGTGCAAGTACGCCGGACTGCCCCTCCAGGACCTCTCGCACGGACCGTGGCACGTCCATGCCGAAGCGCTCGATCACGGCCAGCGCGTCCGCCGGCGTCGTCCTGTCGCCGACCGTCGGTCCCGAAGCGATGAAGGCCGGGTCGTCGCCGGCAACGTCCGAAATGATCAGGGCCGTCATGTGTGCGGGAAAGGCGGCGGCCGCAAGCTGTCCCCCCTTCACCCGGCTGACATGCTTGCGCACCGTGTTCATGTCGCTGATCGGCGCTCCCGAGGCAAGCAGCGCCTCGTTGAGGGCCTGGAGATCGGCCAAGGTCATTTTGCCCGCCGGGGCTTCCAGAAGAGCGGAGGCTCCACCGGAGATCAGTGCGATGACCCGGTCGTTCTTGTCCAGCGACTGCAACAGATCGAGCAGCCGACGTGTGGCGTCGAGGCCGTTCTGGTCCGGGACCGGATGGGCCGCCTCGACGATCTCTATTCCCCGGCAGGGGCGCGCATAGCCGTAGCGGGTGATGACCAGGCCTTCCACCGGACCCCAGACGCTTTCAACCGCTTCCGCCATGCGCGCGGAGGCCTTGCCGGCGCCTATCACAACAGTCCGTCCTTCGGGCTTCTCCGGCAGGAAAGCCGGCACGCATTTCATCGGGTCGGCGGCGGCAACGGCAGCATCGAACAACTGCCGAAGCAGCACTTTGCGGGATTTGTTCAGCATCAATCGATCTCCAGGGTCGATTGCCGCGGGACCAGCTCGACCGGATAATGTTGCATGTCGGGTGGACGTTTGCCGTCGACGATCCAGGCAAGCATCGCCTCGGCAGCATTGCGGCCGAAGCGGGCCGTGTCGCATCGCACGGAGCTGAGGCGCGGATAGGCGAGCGAACATTCCTCGATGTCGTCGAAACCGACGATCCTGAAGTCGCGCCCGACCTTGACGCCGAGTTCGGCAAAGCCGCTGAGCATGCCGAGGGCAACCAGGTCGGAGAAGCAGATTGCCGCTTCCAGGTCCTTGTGCTCCGCATGGATCTTCAGCGCCATGTCCCGGCCGAATTGCCGCGATGGCCGGCCGTGATAGACGGCGGGCTCGAGGCCGTTCGCCGCCATCACTTTGCGGTAACCGGACATGCGCTCCAGGGTGATCGGCCGGTCGGCGAGACCCCCGGCAAAGGCAATGCGGCGGCAGCCGGCCTCCAGCAAGTGCACGGTCGCCGCTTCGCCGCCGAAGGCATAGTCATGCGTCGCGAAGGGAAAGAGGTCGGTGCGCTCGTCCAGTTGACGCAGCACCTGCATGGTCGGAATGCCGGCCCTTTCGATGCGGTCGAACGGATTGTCCGCGCCGCCATAGGTCGGCGAGATGACGAAAGCCGAGACGCCGTGCTCGATCATGCTGTCGATCACCTGGCTCTGGATCTCCGGGTCTTCGTCCGTGTTGGCGATCACCGTCGAATAGCCCTTGCTGGCAAAGGTCATCTGTGCGCTGGCGGCAAATTCGGTGAAGAACGGGTTGCGCAAATCGTTGATGATCAGTCCGATGAGACCGGACGCCGCGCCGCGCAATCCCGCCGCCGAGCGGTTATAGACATAGCCGAGGGTGTCGATGGCTTTGGCCACTTCCTCCCGTGTCGATTGCCTGACCAACGGCGAATTCTGCAGCACCAGCGACACGGTGGATTTCGACACCCCCGCTTGCCTGGCGACATCCAGAATGGTTGGTCGTTTCTTCAACTCAGCCTATCCGATCCCGTGCAGCTTCAGGAGCAGCCCCATGCGCTCCTCGGCCACCTCAGGCTTTGACAGCAAACGGGCCCGGTCCGCAAGCCGGAAAACTTCGGCATAGTGTGTGATCTCGCGCGAGGACTGGAAACCGGCCGGCATGATGAAGTGGCTCTGGGCATCGTTCAGCCAGGCAAGGAATGCAATGCCGGCCTTGTAGAAACGGGTCGGGGCCTTGAAGATCTCGCGGCTGAGCGGCACGGTCGGCGCGAAGAGGCGATGGTACGTGTCCATGTCTCCTTCGGCGAGTGCTTCCAGTGCCTGGGAGGCAACCGGGGCGATAGCGGCGAATGCGCCGAGGAGCGCATGCGAATAGTTCTTGCCGTCGCCGGCGATCAGGTCGGCATAATTGAAGTCGTCGCCGGTGTAGAGCCGGACGCCGTCGGGAAGGCGCGCCCGGAAAGCTTCCTCATGGGCCTGGTCGAGCAGCGAAATCTTGATACCGTCGACCTTGCTCCTGTGGCTGTCGATGATGGCGAGAACTGCCTCGGAAGCGGCCGCGACATCGGTCGAGCCCCAATAGCCGGTGAGCTCCGGATCGAACATGTCGCCAAGCCAGTGCAGGATCACGGGCGCGTCTGCCTGCTCGATCAGCCTTGCATAGACCTTGGCGTAGTCGTCCGGGCCTGCCTTGATTGCCGGAAGGGCGCGGGTCGCCATCAGGATCGCCTGGCCGCCGGCCGCCTCGATCGCCTCGAGCTGGACGGTATAGGCGGCAACGATGTCGTCGATCGTCTTCAGATCCGCAAGCGGCACATGGTCGGTACCGGCACCGCAGGCAACGCGCGGCTTCAGGGGATGGGCCCTGGCCTCCTTCATGGTGCGCTCGATCAGTTCCTTCGCCGTTGCCCAGTCGACCCCCATGCCGCGCTGCGCGGTGTCCATGGCTTCGGCCAGGCCGAGCCCCTGATCCCAGAGCCAGTGGCGGAACTTCAGCGTGTTTTCCCAGTCGACCGCGGGCCTGCCGACCCAGGGATCGCGTTCGCGCAACGGGTCGGAGACGACGTGTGCGGCAGCGAAGGCGGTGCGGGTCAGGGGAACGCGCGGAGCGCGCGGGGTCAAGGCTTCGCCGGTGAGGCTGTAGGCTTCCAGCCGGTTGTCATATGTGGGCAGTGTCAGCATGTCGGGCTCCAGCAATGAGGTCCGGCGGTCACGCCGAGAAGGGGATATCCAGAACGAGGATGCCGTCGATCCCGCCGATGGCATTCGCGACCAGCCTGGCGCCGAGCGCCTTGTGGTCGGGATGGGACTGATAGGCTGCGAGCGCCTCCCAGCTGTCGAAGTCGACGGTGAAACCGTGCATATAGCCGCGCTCGATCTGCTCGGGGCTCTGGCTGCGGCCGGAGACGATTTCGCCGATGCCGGAGACCTGGCTGCGGACGGTCTTCAGCTCTTCGAAGATCCCGGCAATCTCCTTTTCGGAGACTTCCGGCTGGAACCTGATGAGAACGATGTGGCGGATCATGGACGCATCCCGTGATCTTCGCGGATCATGTCGGCAGCTTTCTCGCCGATCATGATGGCCGCGGCGTTGGTGTTGGAGGAGACGACCGTCGGCATGATCGAGGCATCGGCGACCCGAAGTCCCTCGATGCCGTTGAACCTCAGGCGCGGGTCGACGACGGCCTTGCCGTCAACGCCCATGCGGCAGGTGCCGGCCGGATGGTGCGAGGTCTTGGAGTGCTCGCAGATGAAGCGGAAATAGTCCTCGTCCGTTCTGACGCCGGGACCAGGCAGGCGCTCGGCCTTGATGAAGGGATTGAGCGGGGCTTGCGCCAGGATCTCCTGTGTCAGCTTCAGGCCGCGGATCGACATTTCGCGGTCACGCGGGTCCTCAAGATAGTTCGGGTCGATCAGCGGCGCGTCAGCCGGATTGGCGCTCTGCAGTCGCACACTGCCGCGCGAGCGCGGACGCAGGTAACAGGAATTCAGCGTCACGCCGCCGTCGGGCATGGCGGCTACGCCGGATTCAATGCCCGTGCCGAGACCGAGATGGAACTGCAGGTCGGGCGAGCGGGCCTCCGGGTCGGCATACCAGAACCCACCGGTCTCGAAGAGGCTGGAGGAAACCGGACCCCGCCGCGTCAGGAGATACTGCAATCCGGCCACGACCGACAGATGCGGCTTGGCGAAGCGGTCATAGGTATGCGGGCCGCTGACCTCGCAAATGCAGTAGAGGTCGAGATGATCCTGCAGGTTGGCGCCGACCTCGCCCTGATCCAGGGCAATGTCGATGCCGAGCTTCTTCAGATCGTCCGCCGGACCGATGCCGGAGAGTTGCAAGAGCCGGGGCGAGCCGATGGAGCCGGAGGAGAGGATGACTTCCGAGGCGGCTGTCAGGCGGGTCCCGTCGATCATCTCGACACCGGTTGCCCTGCCGTTCTCCACCACGATGCGCCGCACCTGGGCATTCGTCCTGACATGAAGGTTCGGCCGGTTCCGGTTGGGGGCGAGGTAGGCCATTGCAGCGGACGACCTGCGGGCGTTTTTCTGGGTCAGCTGGTAATAGGCGACGCCGTCCTGCTTCTCGCCCGTGACGTCCTCGTTCCTGGGAATGCCGAGGGCTTCAGCGGCCTCGAAATAGGCTTCGCAGATCGGCAGTGGTGCACAGGGCCTGGAGACGCCGAGCGGACCGCCCTTGCCGTGATAACGGTTGTCCCAGGTGTCGTTGTCCTCGGCCTTTCGGTAATAGGGCAGGACATCCTCGTAGCCCCAGCCCTCGCAGCCGAGCTGGCGCCATTCGTCATAGTCGAGGGCGTTGCCGCGGGTGTAGATCTGGGCGTTGATGGCCGAGCCGCCGCCGATCACCTTGGCCTGGGTGTAGCGGAAGACGCGGTCGTTCATGTGCTTCTGCGGCACCGTGCTCCAGCCCCACGAGCCGATGCCCTTGGTCATCTTCGCAAAACCGGCGGGCAGGTGATAGAACGGATGCCGGTCGCGCCCGCCTGCTTCCAGAAGCAGGACGGAAACATCCGGGTTTTCGGTAAGACGCGCGGCAACAACCGATCCGGCGCTGCCACCACCGATGATGATGAAGTCGTAGCCTTTTTCCATCTCTAAGTCTCTTAAAGGCGCGGGATTGACAGTCCGCCGTCCACCGCGATGGTCGTTCCGGTCGCAAAGGCCATGTGGCCGTCCGCGATCGGGACGATGATTGAGCCGATATCAGCAGGCTGGCCCCAGCGGGCCGCGGGCACGAGGCCGCCTTCGATCCGGGCCGTATATTTGTCCTTCACACCGGCAGTCATGCCGGTCTCGATGATGCCGGGGCGAAGCTCGAAGACGCCGATGCCGTGCGGGGCGAGACGCACGGCGAAGAGGTTCGCCATCATCGCCGCCCCCGCCTTGGACAGGCAGTATTCCGCCCGCTCGATGGAGACCATCTCGGCGCTGACCGATGTGATGAAGCACATCGAGCGATAGTCATCCGACGTCGCCGCCAGCATGCGCCGGGCAACTTCCTGGGCCAGGAAGAATGCACCGCGCAGATTGACGCCAAGGACGAAGTCGAAGCTGTCCGAGGTCAAATCCAGCATGTCGCTGCGTATCCGGGCAGGAACGCCGGCATTTGAGACAAACGTGGTAACCGGACCAAGCTCCGTTTCCACCCGGTCGAGCAGCGCCTTGCAGTTCTCGATGTCGAGCAGGTCGTGCCGGAAATAGGCTGCCTTGCCATCGAGTGTTGCAAGCGCATCGACGACTTCCGGCGCGCTTGCATCTTCCTGCGCGACAAGGGCAAGGCGATAACCGGCGGCTGCCAGGGCCTGCGAAATACCAAGGCCGATGCCGCGCTGGCCTCCGGTGACGAGGGCGATTTTGCTCATGCCGCCAGGTCCCTCTTTATCGTGTCCGCGGTCCGCAGAGCGAGCGCAGCGACCGTCAGGGCCGGATTGACGGCGGCTGAAGTCGGCAGGGCCCCGGCATCGGTGACGAAAAGGTTGGGATGGTCCCAGGACCGGCATTCCGGGTCGAGGACCGAGGTCGCCGGATCGTCGCCGAGGCGCACGGTGCCGCATTGATGGGACGGCACCCGCCCATCGAAAAGCCGCGAGAGCACCAGCGGGAAACCGGCCTGGCGAAGCGTCGCCCTGGTCCTTTCCACCAGCTTGCGATGAGCGGTCATGTTGGAGCGCTGCCAGATCAGCTGGATCTTGCCGTCCTTCAGCACCACCCGGCTTTCAGGATCGGGCAGGTCCTCCGAAATCAGATAAAGATCGAGCGCGTGGCCGGAGATCCAGCGGGCGGCGAATTTCGGCAGCTGCGGCACCTGGATCTTGAGGATGTCCGGCGTCACCCTGCCGAGAAGCTGGACGTTGCCGAGCGGCATGCCGTCCTCGCCGTCGTTGAGATACCAGTCATTGAGGCCGAAGGTCTTCTGGTAGACGGAATTGTTGCGGAAGCGCGGATCGATGGCGATCATGGCGGTCGCGTTGTGGTTCATGAAACAGCGGCCGACATAGCCTGAGAGGTTGGCTGTGCCCGATTTCAGTAGCAAGGCGGCGGACTGGACGGCACCGGCACAGAGCGCGACGATGCCCGGTGTCAGACGGACTTCCTCGCCGTCCTTGAAGTAGACGACTTCGTCGATGCGGCCGGACTTGTAGCCTGTCCTGAGCGCGGTGACTTCCGCACCGGTGACAAGCGTGACGTTGTCGTGGGCAAGGGCTGCGGCAAGCGGGCAGGTTTCCGCGTCCATCTTGCCGCAGCGCAGGTCCGGATAACCGTCCCAGCCGGTCCGGCCGGCATCCAGCCACCGGTCGATATCGACCCCGAGCGGCAGGCTGAAGGGCTGAACGCCCGCATTTTCAAGCCGGTGGCGGGCGATGCGGATTGCCTCTTCGTCCGGGACCGGCGGAAAGGGATAGGACTGGCCGTGAGGCGGTTCGGTCGGGTCAGAGGCGGCATCGCCGCGGACCTGAAACAGCTGTTCGGCGGCGTCGTACCAGGGGCAGAGTTCTTCATAACCGAAGGGCCAGGCGGGGGAGACGCCGTCATAATGTTCGAGCTCGCCGAAATCCTCGGCGCGGTAGCGGATCAGCACGGCGCCGTAGAGCTTCGAGTTGCCGCCGACATTGTAGTAGTTGCCGGGCTCGAACGGCTGACCGTCCGCATCGAGCCAGGTTTCCGGCGCGCGGAAGGCGCTGTTGGTATAGATGCGCCAGGGATCCCGGGCCGGGGCGTCGTCCGGTATGGCGTAGCCCCTTTCCAGGATCGTGATCCTCGCCCCCGTCGGAGCAAGGCCGGCGGCAAGGGTGGCTCCACCCATGCCGCTGCCGATGATCACGATGTCCGGCGCGTCACGCATGGTTCAGGCGACCCGGTTTTCGGTTTTCGGGTCAAAGGCGACCGCCTTTTCCATGTTGAAGGCGAAGGGGAAGGTCTCGCCAGCCTTCACCGGAACGTCGGCCCGGAAGCGTCCGGTCACGTCCTTGCCGCCGATCTGGGTGACGACAAAGGTGTCGGAGCCGGCCGGCTCGGTGACTTCGACCGGCGCGTCGACCAGATGGACGGCCCTGGAGTTGCGGTCGGCGCCGTCCTTGTCGGTGATCGCTTCCGGCCGGATGCCGAGGATGATGTCCCGGCCGATGCTGGAGGCCAGCTTGTCGTTGGCAAAGGGAATTGCTGCAGTGCTGCCGCCGGCAAGAGTCACTTCCGCTGCCGGCTTGCCATCCACGGAGGCGACCTTGGCCGGGAAGAGGTTCATGGACGGCGAGCCCATGAAGCCCGCCACGAACATGTTGGCCGGGTTGTCGTAGATTTCCTTCGGTGTGCCGAGCTGCTGCACGTAGCCGCCGAACATCACAGCGATACGGGTCGACAGCGTCAGCGCCTCGATCTGGTCGTGGGTCACGTAGACAATGGTGGTGCCGAGCTTCTGGTGCAGCTTCTTGATTTCGGTGCGCATGTCGACGCGCAGCTTGGCGTCCAGGTTGGACAGCGGTTCGTCGAACAGGAACACGTCCGGCTCGCGCACCAGGGCGCGGCCCATGGCGACACGCTGGCGCTGGCCGCCCGAAAGCTGGCCGGGCTTGCGGTCGAGCAGATGGCTGATCTGCAGGAGATCGGCTACCTGCGCAATGCGCTTCTCGCGGTCCGGCTTCGGGATGCCATGCATTTCCATGCCGAAGGAGATGTTTCCGGCAACGGTCATGTTCGGGTAGAGCGCGTAGGACTGGAACACCATGGCGATGTTGCGGTCGGCCGGCTTGACGCCGTTCATGCTCTTGCCCTTGATCGCGATCTCGCCGGAGGTGATGTCCTCCAGGCCTGCGATCATGTTGAGGAGCGTGGACTTGCCGCAGCCGGACGGGCCGACGAGCACCAGGAATTCACCTTCCTCGATGGAGATGTCGGTTTCATGCAGAACCCGCAAGGAACCGTAGGACTTGGTCGCCTGTTTGATGTCGAGAAAGCCCATTGTTCTATCCTTTGACTGAGCCTGCCATCAGGCCGCGCACGAAGTAGCGGCCCGCGACGATGTAGACGAGAAGAGTGGGAAGCGCGGCCATGATCGCGCCGGCAAAATGAACGTTGTATTCCTTCACCCCGGTGGAGGACTGCACCAGGTTGTTGAGGGCAACGGTCATCGGCTGGCTGTCGAAATCGGAGAAGGACGCGCCGAAGAGGAAGTCGTTCCAGATGTTGGTGAACTGCCAGATGATGCAGACCACCGCGATCGGTCCGGAGGACGGCAGCAGGATGCGCCAGAAGATCCGGAAGAAGCCGGCACCGTCGATCTGGGCCGCTCTGACGAGTTCCGTCGGGAAGGCCGCATAGTAGTTGCGGAAATAGAGCGTCGAGAAGCCGATGCCGTAGACGAAATGCACGAAGATCAGGCCCGGCACGGTTCCGGCGAGACCCATCAGGCCCAGCATCCGGGCCATCGGGATCAGCACCATCTGGAACGGGATGAAGCAGCCGAACAGCAGCAGGCCGAAGAGGATCGTCGCACCGCGGAAGGTCCACTTGGTCAGGACATAGCCATTCAGCGCACCGACCAGTGTCGACAGGGCCACAGCCGGGACGACCATGACGATCGAATTGACGAAGTAGGGACGAAGGCCTGTCGGCTCGACGCCGATCTGGGCCGTCGACCAGGCGCTTTGCCACGGGGCAATCGTCCAGGTCTTGGGCAGGGCCATCATGCCGCCCGCTGTGATTTCCGACAGCGGCTTCAGCGAGTTCACCACCATCACGTAAAGCGGCAGCAGGTAATAGATGCAGAAGAACGCGAGCAGCAGGTAGAGAATGACCCGTGCCGGACGCAGGGAAGAGGAACTGGACACGGCCGCCATCACTTCTTCTCCCTCAGTTCCGACCAGAGATAGGGAACGATGATCGCGGCAATCGTCATCAGCATGATCACGGCCGAGGAGGCACCGATGCCCATCTGGTTGCGGGTGAATGTATAGGAATACATGAAGGTCGCCGGGACTTCGGTCGCCGTGCCCGGTCCGCCGCCCGTCAGGGCGATCACCAGGTCGTACGACTTGATCGCCATGTGGGCGAGCACGACGAAAGCCGACATGAAGGCGGGCCGGAGTTGCGGGATCACGATGCGCCGGTAGAGCGCAAAGGTGGAGGCGCCGTCGATCTGGGCAGCCTTCAGCATTTCGCTGTCGATGCCGCGCAGGCCTGCGAGGAACATGGCCATCACGAAACCGGACGTCTGCCAGACCGCGGCAATGACGATGGTGTAGATCGCGTAGTCCCGGTTCTTGATCCAGTCGAAGGTGAAGGTCTCCCAGCCCCAGCCGCGCACGACCGCCTCGATGCCGATGCCCGGATCCAGGAACCATTTCCAGGCAACGCCGGTGACAATGAAACTGAGCGCCATCGGGTAGAGGTAGATGGTGCGGATGAAGCCTTCCGCGCGGATCTTCTGGTCGAGAAGAATGGCCAGCAGCAGGCCCAGCACGCAGCAGATGGTGATGTAGAGAAAACCGAAAATCACCAGGTTCGAAACGGCGGTATCCCACGCACGGATCTTGAACAGGTTTTCATAGTTCTGCCAGCCGACCCAACCGAAGGAGGGCAGAATGCGGCTGTCCGTGAACGACAGATAGAGCGTGAATGCGATAAAGCCGTAAACGAAGACCGCCACGATGGCGACGGTCGGACTGAGTACGAGTTTGGGCAAAGCGTCGCGCAGTCTGTCAACAACGGAGCCGCGCGGGCTCGTCGTTTCAGAGATAGACATGTTGAGTTCCCCGACCTAGAGCGCGCTGCGTTTCTTGAACGCGCGATGGACGCTCTAACTCTATAGAATCGTTCGACTTGTGGGAATTCTGTCGGTTCCGGTCGAATTCCCGCCGATTCGATGGAAGAGCGGCGGCCTGCCGCCGCTCTTCCCGTTGACGTTACTTGTTGATCTGGACCGCGGAAACGAGTTCTGCGACGGCGGTTTCGCTGTCGTATTCCCCGTTGAAATGCGCGGTGATCACGTCGTACATCGCGTTCTTCACGGCTGCCGGGTTGGCATGGCCATGGGCCATGGAGCCGTAGAGGTTGCCGCTTTCGGCCGCTTTCGCCAGGTCCGCCATGCCCTTCTTGCCGCAGGCGTCGAAGGCATCGTTCGGAACGTCGGTACGGGCCGGAACGGAGCCCTTCACCACGTTGAAGGCGGACTGGAAGTTCGGCGACAGGATCGCGGTTGCAAGAGCAGCCTGTTCCTTGCCGACTTCCGGACCCTGAGCAAACATCGCGAACTGGTCGGCGTTGAAGGTCACCTGATCCTGGGTGCCCGGGAAGCGGAAGCAGAGGAAGTCCGCATCCGGCTGCTTGCCGGCATTGAGGAATTCACCCTTCGCCCAGTCGCCCATCATCTGGAAGGCGGCGTCGCCGTTGATGACCATGGCGGTGGCCAGGTTCCAGTCGCGGCCGGAGAAGTTGTCATCCACGTAGGAGCGGATCACGGTCATCCGGTCGAAGGCTTCCTTCATGGTGTCGGAGCCGAGGGCTTCCTCGTCCAGTTCGATGAAGGCCTTGTTATAGAACTCGGGGCCGCCGGTCGACATCACCACGGCGTCGAAAATCGTGGCGTCCTGCCAGGCCTGGCCGCCATGGGCGATCGCGGTCTTGCCGGAAGCCTTCACCTTTTCAAGGGCGGCGACGAATTCGTCCCAGGTCTGCGGCGGCTCGATGCCGAGCTCGTCGAGGATGGCCTTGTTCGCCCACACCCAGTTGGTGGAATGAACGTTCACAGGGGCAGCCACCCACTTGCCGTCATGCTTGGAGAATTTCTGCAGGGCTTCGGGAACCACATCGTCCCAGCCTTCCATGCCGGCGAGGATGTTCAGGTCGGCGAGGGCGCCTTCCTTGGCCCAGTCGGTGATGTCGAAGCCGAGCATCTGCACGGCGGTGGGCGGATTGCCTGAGGTGACGCGGGCGCGCAGCACGGTCATGGCCTGGGTGCCGCCGCCACCGGCAACCGGCATGTCCTGCCAGCCGATGCCCTGGCTTTCCAGGTCCTCTTTCAGAACGTTGAGGGCGGCTGCCTCGCCGCCGGACGTCCACCAGTGCAGAACCTCAACATCGGCCGCAGAGGCCAGGCTTGTGCTCATGGCCAGGGCGGCAAGGCCCAGCTTCAGCGATTTCAAAGACATCGATATTCCTCCCATAAGGTGCCTATAGGCGCTTCGAATGCCGGAACCCGGCAGTCGAGTGTCACGCAACGCTTATTGTAACGTTGCAAACCGGATTGGTGTCAATGATTTTCGTAGCTCCCGAAAACGTAGAGTTTCGTATGTTTCACATACTATTAAGTCAGGTGTTTCGATATTGCGGTGCAGCACATTATTCTGTTGTAACGTTTTAAATCGCCTGATTAGACTTGACCGGCCATCTGGGCTACAACGCCTCGGCTGAAATGGACGGGCATGACGCGAAAGATCGTTGAAAACACAGGGGAACGTGCGGTCGAGAGGATGCCGCGTCCGACCCTGCGCACGGTTGCCGAAGAGGCAGGCTTTGCCGTGACCACGGTCTCGCGGGCGCTTGCCGGCGATCCGAGGATCGCCGAAGCCACGCGAACCCTTGTCGCCGAAGTCGCCCGCAAGCTCGGATATGTTCCGAACCGCGCCGCGCAGAGGTTGCGCACGGGCCGGACCAAGGTCATCAGCCTCCTGCTCAACACGCGCCACGAGTTCCTGAGCTTTACGTCCGAGTTTCTCGGCGGCATGTCGGAAGGCCTCGTCGGCACCGGCTACGCCATCACGATTACCGCGGACAGGCTGGGCGAGGACAGGCTCGAAGCGATCCGCAACATCCGCCGGCACTCCCTTGCCGATGCAATCGTCTTCACCCGCACCGAGTGTTTCGACGACCGCGTCCGCTATCTGCTGGAGCACGATTTTCCGTTCGCGACCCACGGCCGCACGGATTTCACGACGCCGCACCCTTTTGTCGATTTCGACAATGAGGTCTTCGCGCGCATGGCCGTCGAACGGCTGGTCGCCAAGGGCCGGCGCAACATTTGCATCGTGATGCCCAACGAACGCTACACGTTCGGCCAGCACCTGCGCTTCGGCGCGCGTCAGGCGGCAATGGCGCATGGCGTGCAGCTGACGATCCCCGAAGGCATTGATCTGGACAGCGAACCGGATGCGATTGCCGAGGCGCTGCGCGCGCTCCATGACGGGGCGAATGCTCCGGACGGCTATGTCTGCGTCGGCGAGATCATGGCCCTGGTGACGCTTGCCTGCCTCAACGATCTTGGTGTCACGCCGGGTGAGGAAGTCGACGTCGTCGCCAAGCGCGCTTCGCCGATCTCCAATCATTTCCGCCCCAGAATCGAAACCATCGACGAGGACCTGCGGGCGACCGGACGGGCCATGGCGCGGGTGCTGCTCGCCAGAATTTCCGGCGCTGCGATGGAGGACATGCAGGTCCTCCTGAAGCCCGACGGAAAGTTCTCGATCTCGCTCTAGATCGCTCATCACACCCACGCAGCCCTTGTTCTGCCGATGCGCATGGTCACGGTCTTGGCTTCCAGATATTCCTCCAGTCCGTATCTGCCGAGTTCGCGGCCCTGGCCGCTTTCCCTGAAACCGCCGAAGGGCAGTTCCGCAAAGCCGTCCATCCAGGTGTTTGTCCAGACGGTGCCCGCGCGTGCGCGGCGGGCAAATTCCAGGCAGGTGTGGACGTTCTCGCTCCAGACCCCGGCAGACAGGCCGTAGTCGGCGTCGTTGACGAGGGCGATGGCCTCATCGAGCGTCTTGAAGGTCAGGACGGAAAGAACCGGGCCGAAGACCTCCTCCCGCGCGATCGGCATGTCGCCGGTTACGCCTGCAACAACGGTCGGCTGATAGAACTGTCCGGTCAGGCCGGGAACCTGGAGGGCGCCCCCACCCAACCGGACAGTCGCTCCGGATGCTGCCGCTTCCCGAACATATCTGTCGATCTTGTTCTGATGTTCGGGAGTGATGATCGCGCCGACTTTGGTCGATGGGTCCAATGGATCGCCGAAGGGAACCTTGCGCGACAGGTCAACCGTCGCTTTCAGGAACGCCTCGGCGATGTCCTCGTGCACGATGATCCGGGATCCGGAATTGCAGCATTCGCCTGCGTTGAAATAGACGCCGAACACGACCGCATCGACGGCGCTTTCCATGTCGGCATCGGGGAAAATGACCTGCGGGTTCTTGCCGCCGAGCTCCAGCGAGACCTTCTTCAAGGTGCCGGCGGCGGACTTGACGATGGCCTTGCCGACGCCGGTCGAGCCGGTGAAGGTGACCATGTCGACGCGCTTGTCCGTCGTCATGGCAGTGCCGACCGGATCGCCGTAGCCGAGGACGATGTTGACGACGCCGGCCGGAATGCCGGCCTCCTGGCAGAGTTCTCCCAGAACAACGGTCGTGGCGGGCGTCATTTCCGAAGGCTTGATCACCGCGGTGCAGCCGGCCGCCAGTGCGAAAGGCAGTTTCTGCGTCACGATCAGGAACGGGAAATTCCACGGGGTGATGATCGAGACGACACCGATTGGTTCCTTCAGCACCAGACCCAGCATGTCGGGCCCGAGCGAATTGTGGCTCTCGCCATGCATGGTGCGCGCCAGCGAGGCGGCAAAGCGCCAGATATCGGCAGCGCCTTCGATCTCCGCCCTGGCCTGGCTGATCGGCTTGCCGGATTCAAGCGTTTCCAGGAGAGCAATTCGCTCGCGCTCGCGGTCGATCAGATCGGCGATCTTCAGGAGAAGCGTGGCGCGGTCCTTGCCGCTGGTGCGCGGCCATGCGCCCGTGTCAAAGGCCTTGCGTGCAGCAGAGACGGCAGCGTCGACGTCAGCCGCGCCGCCCTTTGACGCAATGGTGACGACGGTGCCATGAGACGGAGAGACGCGCTCGAAGGTCGCCCCGTCGGCGCTCTGGCACCAGGTGCCGCCGATCAGGTGACGGGCGGTGAAGGGCTCTGCCGGGAGTTTCGCTTCGCTGATGGGTACGACGTTCAGATCACTCATGACTTCATCTCGGAATAATTCGGTTTGCGCTTCTCGCGAAAGGCGGTGACGCCTTCGGTGCGGTCGTCCGTCGGGCTGATCATGCCGGAGCCGAGGGCCTCGATCATGGCGCTGCGATCTTCGCCGACTGCTGCATGGATCATGTATTTGGCAACTTCGGTGGCGCGCGGAGACTTGCCGGCGAGCTTCTCGGCCATTTCGAAGGCTGCCGTCCGCGGATCGTCGCTCACCTCCGCCGCGAAGCCGCAGGCAAGGGCCCGTTCCGCGGAAATGCGGCGGCCGAAAAGGGCCATTTCCTTCACCATCGGCTCGCCCAGGAGACGGATCAGCCGCTGGGTGCCGGACCAGCCGGGCACGATGCCGACGGAGCTTTCGGGAAGGGCGAGCGTTGCCGCCGGTGCCATCACGCGGATGTCGGCCGTTGCCGCATATTCCAGTCCGCCGCCGAAGGCATGTGCACCGAGTGCTGCCACTGTCGGCTTGGAAAGCCGGGCCAAGCGGTCGAAAACACGATGACCCTCGCGCACCCAATGCCGCGCGAAATCGAACGGGGAAAGCTCCGACCATTCCAGAATGTCGGCCCCCGCGCAAAAGGCCTTGGCTTCGGCGGCCGTGATCACCACTGCACGGACGGAGGGATCCCGCTCCAGCTCGTCGCAAAAGGGCTCGACCGCCTGCAGCATCTGAAGCGTAAGCGCGTTGAGCTTGGCCGGGTTGTCCAGCTTCAGTTCGGCGACAGCGCCGTGGCGGATCAATCGAAGCGCGCTCACAGGATCAACTCCATCGCGCCGCTGGACAGAAGCGCCTTCGGCATCTCGCTCAAGTTATTGGCGAGGCGGACACGGCCCCGGGAGGCGTCGACAATATCTCGAGCCGGATCGATGCCGGGCATGATTTCGCTGGCGACGAGGCCTGCGTCTGTCAGGTGGATGACGCAGCGCTCGGTGACATAGAGCACGTCCTGACCGAGCTCTCTGGCGCGGCGGCCGGAGAAGGTGACGTGCTCGACCTCATCGACCATCTTGGTGAACTTGCCGGGTCGCTTCACCTTGAGGGCTTCTTCCGTCAATTCCAGGTCCGCGCCTGCCTCGAACAGGCCGGAGAAGACGATCTTCTTCGCATTGGCGGTGATGTCGACGAAGCCACCACAGCCGGCGGTGAGATAGGGCTTCTTGCCGAGCTTGGAGACGTTGACGTTGCCTTCCAGGTCAATCTCGAGGAAGGACAGGAACGACACGTCGAAGCCGCCGCCCTGGAAATAGGTGAACTGCTGCGGCGAGGGCATATAGGCATCGGCGTTGGAGGCGCAGCCGAAGGCAAAGCCCGTCAGCGGCATGCCGCCGGTGGCACCCTGTTCGATCGCCCAGGTGACGGCCTGTTCCTGGCCGGCTTCCAGGAGGACGCGCGGAACCATTGCCGATATGCCGAAGCCGAGATTGGCGGTCTGGCCGGCTTTCAGTTCCATCGCCGCGCGGCGCGCGACGACTTTCTCGATGCCGTGTTCGGCAAGTGAGAAGCTGGACCAGGGGCGCATGATTTCGCCGGAAATGGCGGGGTCATATTGGGTTTCCGTCGTCTGGCGCTGGTCGGGATCGACCACGATCAGGTCGACCAGATGCCCGGGGACGCGGACGTCATGCGGACGCAGCGAACCGGACGCGGTGACGCGTTTGACCTGGGCGATGACGAGGCCGCCATGGTTGCGCACGGCAATCGCCTGTTCCAGGCCGCCGAGATAGGCACCCTCGTGCTCATAGGTCAGGTTGCCGCGCTCGTCCGCGGTCGTCGCGCGGATGATGGCGACGTCCGGCACGATGTTCGGGAAATGCAGCCAGGTTTCGCCGGCAAGCTCCAGCCGCGAGACGATGGGCCTCGCAGCCGCCGCATCATTCATGGCGCAGCCCTGACGGACAGGATCGACGAAAGTGTCGAGACCGACCTTGGTCATGACGCCGGGGCGTCGGGCGGCAATGTCCCGGTGCATGTCGAAGAGGATGCCGGAGGGGACGTTATAGGCCGCCACCCGGTTTTCCACCAGCATCTGCCAGATGGCCGGCATCGGCAGATTGGACGGACCGGAGGGGTAAGAGCCTGCAATGATGGTCGAAAGCAGACCGTCCTTGGCGATATGGTCGATGCCCTTGATGCCGTACATGTCGCCCGCGGCGATCGGGTGCAGCGTCGTAAGGTTCCTCGGGTGCCCTTCTCGGTCGAACCTTGCGCCGATTGCCGCGAGGATCTTGTCCGGGCACCCGAGGCCGGAGGAAGAGGAAACGGTCACGACGGCGCCATCGCGAATGCGTGCGGCAGCGTCTTCCATCGAAACGATCTTGGAGGTCATGGCTCAGAAGCCTCCATAGTTGACGGCAATTGTCCTGCCGCTCCGGGCAGCCTCGCGCACCGCAAGCGCCACGGCGAGCGACTTGATGCCGTCGACGCCGTCGGCGGAGGGACTGCCCCTGCCGGCGACCGCGTCACGGAAGAGGCCGAGGGAGTATTCGTAGAGATTGTGCTTGTCGAAGGAGACCGCGCTTTCGCCCTCCGACGTGACGAGCCGGATTTCGCCGACCGGTTCCTGGCTCATCACGTTGCGGGCGAAGATCGAGCCCTCCGTGCCGTGAAACTCGATGCCGGTTCCGGCAAACCGGTGGGTGAAGCTTTCATGGGATTGCACCATGGCGCCGGACGGCATCGTCCAGACCGACATGACGCTGTCCTCGACCCCTTCGCCAAGGCCGGAGGTCCCGGATCTGGCGACCACTTCGATCGGGTCTTCGTCGAGGTGAAAGCGGATCGTGTCGGCATCGTGCACGGTGATGTCCGGAATGACGCCGCCGCCGGCGGCCGCATCGTTGATGCGCCAGCCGCGCAAGGCTTCGGGCAGGTTGACCGCATGAAAGACGCGGGCGCTCAACACCTTGCCGATGCGACCAGAGGCGATCAGCTTGCGGATGGCAAGATGCGAGCCGGCATTGCGCAGGTGGTGGTTGGTGGCAAAGACGACATCCTTGTTCCGGGCAGCCCGGACCATTTCTCCTGCCTCGTCAAGCGTCATCGCCAGCGGCTTCTCGCACAGCACGTGCTTGCCGGCGGCAATGGCGGCGAGGGCCTGGGCATGGTGCTTTTCGTTGGTTGTGGAGATGTAGACCGCGTCGACGCCGTCATCGGCCAGAAGGCTGTCCAGGTCAGTGAAACTTTGCGGGATATCGTGTTCCCTGGCGTAGGCTTCGCCGCGCGCCGGATCGGAACTCAGCACGGACCGGATGCTTGCGCCGTCCTGGGAACGCATCGCATCGATCATGTAGCTCGACGCAATCCGGCTCGCACCGATCAGGGCCCAATGCATGCAGTCCTCCCGAGATTTTTCAGTGTGTTTTGGAACGTTCCAAATTCTGTTTCCCGACAAATACTGGAACGTTCCAAATGAGTCAAGAGAGGAATCGACAGGAAAGGAATTTGGTGAGGTTTGGTTGTTCACTGGCGTGCCGGCTACACCACGGTTACCCCGGACAAGCGCAGCGCAGAAGCGGGGCCTACTCGCAGAACCGCTTGTCGAATGGGGCGAACAAGGTAATGCGAGGCCGCACAGCCAATCTCGCTACGACGACCGCTCTGGAAACAAGTAGGACCCGGGTCTCCCTTCGGTCGCCCGGGGTGACACCGGTAGGAGAGCGCAAGACAGCCAAGGGGGTTTGATGTGGTTGAGGAGCGCAGTCTCGTCAGAAAACCGCTTCGACCTTCGACGCGCCTGTATCGGCCTCTTCCTCGTCCCTCGGAAACCGCAGTTCGACTGTTGTGCCGCTGCCGGGTTCGGATGTGATCGTCGCAGTCCCGCCGCTCTGGCGCACGAAGCCGTAGACGACGGCGAGGCCGAGGCCTGCGCCGCCCTCGCTGGTTCTGGTGGTGAAATAGGGCTCGAAAGCCTTGTCGACTTCTTCCCGGCTCATGCCGATACCGGTGTCGCGGACAGAGACGACCACGCTGTCGTCCTGCAGGAATGTTGCCACACGCACCTCGCCCCCGTCGGGCATCGCAGTCGCCGCGTTCAGGCAGAGGTTGAGAACGGATTGTTCGAAGAGCTCCGGATCCAGTACAAGCGGGGGCAGGGTGTGGTCGAGGTCCAGGGTGAGGTTGCACTTCTCGCCGATGGCGATTTCCAGGATGTCCGCCATGCTGCGGAGGACGGAGGAGATCTCGATACGGCTGAAATTGATCGGCTGCTGGCGGCCGATGGTCAGCATGCTGCTGGCGAGCGAGCGGCCACGGTCCGCAGCCTTGCGGATCCGGGCGATGTTGCGGCTCTGCCGCTCGCTGAAACCGCCATCGCGTTCCAGCAGGCCGAGACTGCCGGTGATGATGCCGATGGTGTTGCCGACTTCATGGCTGAGCTGATGGGTCAGCCGCATGATGCCGTCGAGCCGCAGCGCCTTGGCCGCCTCCGCCTCCTGCCTGTCGAGCAGCGTCACGTCGCGGGCCAGCAGCACCACCCCGTCGTCGCTCTGTCTGGAAAGCGAGATTTCCGTGACGGTGCCGTTTGCCGAGCGGTGGCGAACCGAGAGGGGCTCGTTCAAGGGGCGGCCGTTCGGGCCGCCGGGCAGCGTATCGGTGCGGATTTCCGGCACGGGGGAGAGGAACTGTACCAGCGGCAGCTTGCGCGCCGCGCCCTTGTGGCCCAGGAGCTCGATCACCCGCCGGTTCATGGTCACCGGCTCGCCGTCGGCATCGAAAATGGCGATGCCCTCGTTCATGCTGCGGAAGGTGGAGCGGATCGTCCGTGCCGCCGCTTCGGCGGTCCGCCTCAGCCGGGTCACCCGGTCGACGCTTTCCTTGAAGGCGAGGAAGGCCTGCCGAAGATCGAGCAGCTCGGTCTCGCCGCCCCGATAGACCGGCGGTCCGACATCCTTCTGTCCCTTCGCCAGCGCATTCATGCCGCTGGAAAGCGAGACGATGCCGCGGGAAACCCGGATGACGGAGCGGATCGAGATGATCGCCATGGTCAACACCAGCAAGGATGCGACCACGACGATGACAAGCAGCCGCTGCAGCGTTGCCGAGGTCGACTGGAAGTCCCTGTTCAGGGTTTCCGTGACGATGCTCGACTGGGTTTCCGTTGCCAGCGACAATTCCCGCGCCACCGTATGCAGCCGCGCGATCGCGCTGCGGACGCTGAACATTTCCAGAAGGTAGCTGGTCTGGGCCTCGAACACGGTCTCGTAGGGTTTCAGGTCCTCCGCCGGAAGGGGACCCGAGGCGGTTTCCGCCACATAACGGCGCTTCAGTTCGCCAAGCTGGAAAAGGCTGCCGGAACTTGAGACCGAATGCACAAGGGCGTTGAGCCGCTGGCGAGGTTCCTTCCGGTTTGCGGTATTGGCGACGGCGATCACGCCAAGCGCCGAGGAAACTTCCTCCTTGTAGCGCTGGGCGGTTTCGGCCCTGGCGGCAAGCGCAAGCGTCTGGGCGCGGATCTGGGCGAGAAGTTCGAAAATCTGTTCGTTGGCGGCCCTATAGGCTTCCTTCCCGGGTGGATAGTCCGGCAGCGTGCGCAGCAGTTCGTCGACCTGCTCCACCAGCAAGCGGCTTTTGCCGGAGACCGTATAGGGCGAGGTGGCGTTCATCAGGAACGGAGCGCTGGAGACGAGATCGGAGACCTGGCGGGAGACGAGCGCGGCATCGGCGAGGCTGGTGAAGGCCTGCAGGCCGTAGGCAGCCGTTTCCTCCCGCGCCTTCAACAACCCGTATGTGGCGATTGCCGACAGGGTGAAGGCGACGGCGCAGATGAGCGCGATGGCAGCCGGCAGCCGGAAGGCAATGGAGGAAAGGACCGGCCGGCTCAGCATATCAGGCAAGGTCCCGGTGAAGGATGTATCCCTTGCCGCGCCGGGTCTTGATATGCTGCGGCAGGTCGGGATTACGTTCGATCTTGCGCCGGAGACGCAGGACGAGCACGTCGACATTGCGGTCGATCAGCCGGTCGGTTTCCGCGCCGAGCTGTTCCAGGATCCTGGTCCGGCTCACCGGCTCGTTCGGCGTCGCCGCAAGGATCTCCAGCAGCGAGAATTCCGAAGAGGTGAGCGTGCGCGAAGGGTGCGACTTGCAGACGGCGCGGCGGTTGACAAGGTCGATCACCCAGTCGCCCAGGAGCAGGGCGGAGGGTTCGTGCTGGACGGAGACGACATCCTTGTCGCTGCGAAATGCCGGATGAAGCCGGCGGAGCACGGCCTTGATGCGGGCGGTCAGTTCGATCGGCTCGAAGGGCTTCACCACATAATCGTCGGCTGCGGTCTCGAGCCCGAGAACGCGTTCGGCCGCACTGCCGGCGGCGGTCACCATGACGATGCCGATATCGGTCTGGGATCTCAGCTTCTGGGCAAAGACCCGGCCGGACATGCCGGGCAGGTTGTGGTCGACCAGAACCAGGTGAAAGTCGCGTTCGCTCAGG
>ENA-ORCZ01000150-ORCZ01000150.1-marine-metagenome-genome-assembly--contig:-NODE-150-length-58371-cov-4.236096_pt1 | contig 58371 bp, 54 predicted proteins | sample MGYA00237785_ERZ508519 | MGnify/ENA primary metagenome ERZ508519 (study PRJEB26189, sample SAMN06268790) | marine metagenome | isolation source: Bioluminescent Bay, La Paraguera, Puerto Rico | place...
CTGATCGAGGCGACCATAGACAGCCTGGCAAAACGCGGCTTTGCCGAGACGACGATGGCGGATGTTTCGGAAGGCGCGGGCCTCTCGCGCGGCATCGTCAATTTCCATTTCGAGAGCAAGGAAAAACTGCTGGTCGCCACGCTGCAATACATGGCGGACGAATATGCCGGCCATTGGCGCGCGGCGATTTCCAAGGCGGGAAAACAGCCGGCGGACCAGCTGCTGGCCCTTGTCCGGGCCGATTTTGACCGGAAAATCTGTACCAAGCGCAAGCTGGCGGCCTGGTGCGCCTTTTGGGGGGAGGCCAAGTCACGGCCGACCTATCAGGCTCTGTGCGGATCGCGCGATGCGGCCTACCAGCAGGTGATTACGGATCTTTGCAGGCAACTGATCGCGGAGGGAGGTTACCCCATTGACGCGGAGACCATCGCCATGGCGATCGGCGCGCTGATGGAAGGCCTCTGGCTCCGCCTGATGATGGGCGGCGAGGCGCCGACCCGCGACAGTGCGCGGTCGACGGCGGAGGCCATGCTGCAGGTGAGTTTCCCGAAGCACTATCCGGCCGTCCGCTGAGCCGCAGCCTGTCTGCCGCTTCCCTGACGACCGGATCGTGCCGACGGAGAACGGCGGGACGGACCGGTTCGGCAAAAGGCCGGCCGCCTGTCGACAGATGCAAGCCGGCACTTTCCAGACCGGCGTTGCGGACCATCGGCCCGGCTCCGGCGGGGCGTCGCCGGTTCCGGCCGGCCTGATCAGGGGAAAACAAAATGAAACATGACGCGACTTCATACCGGAGGATGTTCACGCGCCTTCTCGTCGGAACGGCAATGCTTGCCGGGGCGGGACAGGGCGCCTTTGCGGCGGATTCCTCGCTGACCGTGTTCGACTGGGCGGGCTACGAGGATCCCGCCTTCCATCCCGCCTACACCGAAAAGCACGGCGACTCGCCGACCTTCACCTTCTTCGCCGACGAAGACGAGGCCTTTGCCAAGATGCGGGCCGGGTTCGTGCCCGACATCGCCCATCCCTGCTCGCAGTCAGTGGTAAAGTGGCGCGACGCCGGCCTTCTGGCGCCGCTCGATACCAGCAAGATCGCCGGTTTCGACGATATCATGCCCGGGCTGAAATCGATCAAGGATCTGGTGGCGACGGCGGACGGCACCGTCTGGTTCCTGCCCTTCGACTGGGGCAACACGCTGATGACCTATAATGCCGACGCAGTCGACGCAACGGACATCCAGTCGCTGAAAGCCTTCGCCGACCCCAAATTCAAGGGGCGCGTGGCGATGCCGGACAATGTGGACGATGCCTATGCGCTCGCCAGTCTGGTCATCGGCATGAAGGACTGGACGGAAATGGATGACGAGAAGTTCGCCGCAGCCTCCGCCTTCCTGCGCGAAGTCCATCCCAATGTGCGGATCTACTGGTCCGACGGCACCGAACTTGCGCAGGCCTTTGGCGGCGGCGAGATCGATATCGCCTGGGCCTGGAACGAGACCTCCACGACGCTTTCCGCCGAAGGACTTCCCGTCAAGGCCAAGAAGGACACCGACGAAGGGCTCTCCACCTGGGTGTGCGGCTACGTCAAGCTGAAGGACGCCGAGGCGGATGACGAGAAGATCTATGACTTCCTGAGTGCGGTCAATGCGCCGGAAGTTTCCAACTACATCGTCACCGCCTGGGGCTACGGCCACGGCAACGGCGCCGGCATGAAGGCAATCCCGGCAGCCGATCTGGAAGCCAGCGGCTACGGCAATGTCGATGAATTCGTCGACAACACCCTCTTCCAGTCGCCGCTGCCCAACGAACTCAAGGCAAAGATGATCGCCGAGTGGGAAAAGATCAAAGCCGGCTATTGAGGTGAAGCGGGCCGGGCAGAAATGCCCGGCCTGATTTTTTGGTTATTTTGGAACGGCAGGTTCCTTCATCGAGCTTTCGGACGACTCCAGGTGTCACCCCGGGCGAGCGTGGCGAGACCCGGGGCCTACTCACTTCCAGAGAAGATGCCGAAGGGGCGCCCTTCGACAGAGGTCTCCGGCTTCAACAAGTTGATTTGCGGGTGTTTCTTTTTCTCTAGCGGCACAATCCTCTCCATCGTCATCCCGGCCAAGCGGAGCGCGAGCCGGGACCGGGGAGCCACACTTTTCTCGTGGTCGTCTCTCAAGCGTTTGGGGCTCCCCGGTCCCGGATCTTCGCTGCGCTGCGTCCGGGATGACGATGGAAAGGGAAAGTTGTTTCGGAAACGGAAAACCCCGAAGCATGTGCTTCGGGGCTTCGGTTTGTCTTGTTTCCGCGTCATGAACCGCTACTCGTTCATTGCCACCAGTGCGTCCGGATCGTAGGCGAGGCGGATGGCGGAGCCTACCGGGATGTCATCGGCTCCGAAGTCGTTGGTTTCCGTCACCGCAAGCGGCATCTGGAAGCCCGGCACCTCGACGACGAGCTGGGTGACTTCGCCGAAATAATGCCGGTCGATCACCTGTCCGGCGATCTGGTGCTCGGCCTGCTCGTCGTCCCAGAGGACCCTCAGCCGTTCCGGCCTGATGCCGAGCGTGACGTTCCTGCCGTTGGGTTTGAACCCCGTCGGTTTGGGCGCCCGCACGCGGCCGAAGCCGGCGGCGTCCAGTGTAAGGGAGACGCCGTTTTCCTCAGCCAGTTCCGCATTGACAAAATTCATGCCGCCGAGAAAGTCGGCAACCTTGCGGTTGACCGGGTTCTGATAGATGTCCTTCGGCGTTCCTACCTGGGCGACCTCGCCGTTGAACATGATTGCCACCCGGTCGGAAAGGGCGAGGGCCTCGTACTGGTCGTGGGTGACAAGGATGAAGGTGATCCCGACCGCCTTCTGCAGGTGCCTCAGTTCCACCTGCATCTGCTCGCGCAGCTTCTTGTCGAGCGCCGACAGCGGCTCGTCCAGCAGCAGCACCTTCGGCCGCATCACCAGGGCGCGCGCCAGCGCCACACGCTGTCGCTGGCCGCCGGAAAGCTCGTTGGCGCGCCGTTTGCCGAGCGCGCCGAGCTCCACCCGATCGAGCGCTTCGCGCACGCGCCGCTGCTCTTCGGTCCTGTCGAGTTTGAGCCGCTTCAGCCCGTAGCCGACATTCTCCTCCACATTCATGTGCGGAAAGATGGCGTAGCTCTGGAAGACCATGTTGGTCGGCCGCCGGTTGGCCGGCCATCCGCTCATGTCCTGTCCGTCGATGGCGATGGTTCCGGCGGTCTGTTCGCCGAAGCCGGCAAGCAGCCTCAAAAGTGTGGTCTTGCCGCAGCCGGAGGGGCCGAGCAGCGAGAAGAACTCGCCCTCGCGCACGGTAAGCGAAATGGATTTCAGAGCCTCGAAAGTGCCGAAGGACTTCTTCAGGCCGGAAATTTCGATCATCGGCTTCGATGCCGCCGATACGGTGTCAAGCATGGAAACCTCCATCGATTTGAGTGCGGCGCGCGGCCCGGCGGCGCAGCATCTCGGCAAAGGTCAGAAGCATCAGCGAGGCCAGCAACATCAGGGTGCCGAGGGCGAGCACCCCCGGAAGCTTCGCTGGGAAGCGCAACTGGCCCCAGATGTAGATCGGCAGCGTCGGCTCCGTGCCGGAGAGGAAGAAAGCGATGATGAATTCGTCCAGCGAAATGGTGAAGGACACCAGCAGGCTGGAGATGATCGCCGGCATCAGGATCGGCAGGGTGACGCGCCGCAATGTGCCAAAGGCGGTTTCGCCGAGATCGGCGGAGGCCTCCTCGTAGGCCGGATCGAATCCCTCGAAGCCGGAGATGAGGACGGTCGCCGAATAGGGCAGGCAGATCAGCACGTGTCCGAAGATCACCAGGATCAGCGACAGGCCGAGCCCCATCTGCAGCGCCACCATCAGAAGCGAGATGGCAATGATGATTTCGGGAAGGAAAAGCGGTGCCATGATGACGGCGGTCATCGGCCGGCGGCCCCGGAACTTGTAGCGGGTGATGGCTCTGGCGGCGCAAATGCCGAGCACCGTCGCCAGAAGCGACGCGGCGACGCCGACGATGAGGCTGTTCCACAGCGAGTTGATGAGTGCATCGTTGCCGACGAGGCTCCGGTACCAGTCGAAGGTGAGGCCCTTCAAGGGAAAGACCGGCACCGCCGAGGCATTGACCGAGAAGACCGGCAACAGCAGCACGGGGAGATAGAGAAACACCAGGTAGAGGCCGGCATAGACAGGCAGCCAGCTGCTGCCGGCGACTTTGAGAAGTTTCATCGCATCCACCTCACAGCGCTGCGCAGGACCAGGACGCTGGCGCCTGCCATCAGCGTCACGATCATCATCGTGGTTATCGTCAGCGCCGAGCCGAGCGGCCAGTTGGAGGCCTTGCCGAACTGGATCTGGATGGCGTTGGCGATCATCTGGCCTTCCGTTCCGCCGACCAGCCTCGGCGTCACGAAATCGCCGACGGTCGGGATCATGACGATGAGAAGCGCGCCGATGACGCCCGGCATCGACAGGGGCAGGGTGACGCGCAGGAAGCGCCGCACCGGGCCGTCGCCGAGATCGGTCGCGGCCTCCAGCAGCGAACGGTCGAGTTTTTCCAGGGAAACGTAAATCGGCAGAATGGCGAAGACCGCCCAGGCGTGGATCAGGGTGATGATCACCGCCGTGCTCGAGAAAAGCAGGCTTTCGACGGGCTTGTCGACGATACCGAGACCGATGAGGCCGGTGTTCAGGACGCCGTTATAGCCAAGGATCACCTTCCAGGCCATGACCCTGAGCAGGTAGCCCGTCCAGAAGGGAATGGTAATGAGGAAGAGCAGCAGCCCCTTGCGCGATCCGCCGTGGAAGGAAATGAAGTAGGCGATCGGATAGGCGAAGATCACGGTGACAAGGCTGACCGTGAAGGAGATGTAGAGCGATCTGAGGAGAAGATCCCGGTAGATAGGCTCGCTGAGCGCGATGCGGTAGTTTTCCAGCGTGAAGCTGCGGTCGATTGTGAGATAGGTCTGCGTCCAGAAACTGTAGGCGACCACGACGAGGATCGGCCCGACGAGAAAGGCGAGGGTATAAAGGAAGGTCGGACTGAGGAGTCTGATGCCCCTGATCTCGTCCGGGTCGAAGGCCTTCCACCTCGCCAGCCGGGAAGCGCGCCGCGTCTCTGGAAATGGCATCGGTCTGTCGTCCAGACGGACTGTCATCGGAAGCCTCCAGTCCAGTCGAAAGCCATTTGCTGGCCTTTCAAGATTTCAAGTCCATCGGCATGCATTTTCAGTTCCCCAAAATCGGCTCTCTGCCGCTTGCGGGCAGTTGCGCCTTTCTGATGGGAGCCGAAGAAGGGATTGAATTCAAGCAAAAACTTTGCGATATTGATTGAACGAACATTCAAAAAAACAAAAATAGACACAAAAAAACATAGTCTTAATTCGGAAAAGTAGTCCGAATAAAAATGAAAGGGTAGTGACATGGCAGCAGCAAGGGGCCTCGACGGCACCGCCAAGCCGTCCCTCGGTGACGACAAGCGCCGCTTGAGCGAACTGGCTGCCCGACACCTGGTCCAGCCCTGGCCGGTTGCAGGACAGATCGGCGACGAATCGCGCGGCCTGATCCGCTCAGGCGAGGGCGTCTATGTACAGGACGAGCACGGCAACAGGCTGATCGACGGGCCTGCCGGCATGTGGTGCGTCAATGTCGGCCACCGTTGCCGGGAACTGGCCGATGTCCTCTACGACCAGGCGATGGCGCTGTCCTACAATTCGCCCTGGTACACGATGAGCGCGCCGTCGGCGGAACTCGCCGAGCGACTCGGCAAGCTGGCGCCGGGCGACCTTTCGCATGTCTTCTTCACCACCGGCGGATCTTCCGCGGTGGAAAGCGCTCTGCGCTTCATGCAGTTCTATAACAATGTCCGCGGTCGGCCGGACAAGAAGCTCATCCTCAGCCGCGGCGGAGCCTATCACGGCTCCACCTATCTCTCCGCATCCCTCAACGGCCGCCCGCGCGACCGCGACTGGATGGACGGGGCCGACGATCTGGTGGTCAAGCTCACCTGTCCCAATCCCTACCGCCGGCCGGACGGCGTCAGCAGGGAGGGCTTTGCCGACTGGCTGGTCGCCGAATTCGAGGCGGCGGTCGAAAGGCATGGGGCGGACAGGATCGGCGCCTTCGTGGGCGAGCCGGTGATGGCGTCCGGCGGCGTGATCATCCCGCCGGAGGGCTATCTGCCGCGGATCGCCGAGCTCTGCCGCAAACACGACATTCTTTATATCTCGGACGAGGTCGTCACCGCCTTCGGCCGCCTCGGCCATGTCTTTGCGACAAAGGACGTGTTCGGGGCCCAACCGGACATCATCACCTTCGCCAAGGGCGTGACCTCCGGCTATTTCCCGCTCGGCGGGATGATGGTGTCCTCGCGTCTTTTCGAGGAGCTGCGCAAGTCGAACCATCCGGACGCCATGTATGCCCATGGCCTGACTTACTCCAGCCATCCGATCGGCTGTGCGGTGGCGATGAAGAACCTCGACCTTCTGGAAGATGGTCTTCTGGAGCATGTGCGCGAGATCGCACCCTATTTCCTGTCGCAGCTGAAGACACTGGAAGAGCTGCCGCTCGTCGGCGAGGTGCGCGGCATCGGCCTGATGGCCTGCGTCGAGTGCGTCGCCGATCACGACAGCCACAACCCGCTGCGCCTCGACACGGAAGTCGGCCAGCGCATCGACGCGCACTGCCAGGAACTCGGCCTGCTTGTGCGCCCCCTCATCAACATGTGCGTGATGTCCCCACCGCTCACCATCACCCGCGCCCAGATCGACGAGATGGTCGGGATCCTACGGGAAGGCATCAGCCGCACGATGGACGATCTGCGGCGCGAAGGGCTTTGGGACGGGTGAAAGCGGCAGCGTTCCGTCTCGCTCGACCGGCCGCGCGATTTTCCAAGGGCGATCATTTGTTCGAAACGTGCGCTGCCCCGCGGGTAGAGCGCGCTGGCGGAGTTCCCGTGTTCGATCACCGGTAAGCTGCAAAATTCGAACGATATGCTCTGGGAGTTGTGCCGACCGAACCGGAAAAGGATCTGGTGAAATGGGCTTGATCCGAATATCCGCACACGAACCCGACTTCGGCGAGTTCCATTTCGGGCTTTTCGTTGAGCAGCGTGGCCGCACGCTGCAATCTGGCCTGGTTGACAATCAGGCTCATCGACGTCCCGCGTTCCCTGAGACGGCGTTGCAGGGTTCGCACGGAATTTCCGGACATCGCCGCGAGGTCTGCAACCGACCATTTGCGGACAAGGTCGGAAAGGACGAGGTCATGAACACCCTCGACCAGATCTCCGTGCTGAAGCGCCGGTGACGGCCGATGCCGGTTCGCCGGGGAACCGATCGTCAGTTGAAAGGTTGTGCCCGGCGGAACGGGTTCCGCTGCAAGCCACACGCCATCCCTGCGCCAGGGTGTCCCGGACCGAGGAGCGAGTTGAGCCCAACTGCCCGAAACCATCTCCATCAGGACGGTAAGGAGCGCGATGACGAGCAAGGTTTCGCAGACATGTGGAGGTTCACCGTCTACCCGCGAAACATGCTGAAACCGATAGGTGCATGCTCCAGTCCTTTCGACCAACACCTCGTGCTTGCCGTGGCTGAATTTTTCCAGACGTTTCCAGCGATCGATCAGATCGTCGGCCCCGCGTGCCTTGGTCAACGCCTGCACCACCGGTTCGGGGCGAAGATCGCCGGCCGCATCAACAAGCCGAACAACGGCAAGCGGTCCATACCGTTCAAGCAGAGACTGAAGTAAAGTCCGTTTGGTTGGCGCCGGAACATGCGCCCCGGTCGGAACAGGAAACAGAGGATCAAGGCCATACCGAACAAGGCCGGCAGCGACGAGCCGGATCATCACGGCAGAAGCGAAGTTCCCCTTTTGGAGGGCCTTATCCATTCCCTGTATCGCTCCTTGTCAGCCGGTACACCCAGGCTGGTGGAATATTGGTTGGGGCATATGCTGCTTTTTCAGCCCGGAGTTCGAGCCGATCAAGGATCGCTGAAGCCACCGGACACCGGCCGCTATAGGTAAAGAGCCGGAATTCGCCATCCTTCCGCATGACGGAAAAGCTTCCTGACAGGATACGCAGTACCGATCGAGAAGGCATCGACAAGAGCGGCAGACCACAGACCACGGCACCCACTGTGCCCGGCGGGAAAGGACAGAAGGACACCAGGCGCGCGGCATCACCATGCACAGTCAGGATGTCAGGATATCGGGCTCTCATATAATGCGCGAAATTCTCGCTGGCTTCTATCGCCGTAATCTGGGCCATGGGCACGCCATTCGCCAGAAGATACTCAGTGAATACTCCGGTTCCAGGTCCCAGTTCGAGAACCGGTCCTGTTTGCGCACCAATGCATCTGGTTATCGCGCGAGCGAGGCCGGGTCCGGATGGTGCAATCGCACCGGTACGTAGCGGGGCCCGGATCCACTCGCGAACGAACTGAACAATTCCGAAAAAACCGGGAGCAGGGTTCCCGCCCGGGTTCGACACCACGCTCATCGCAAGAGGTCCTCCAGTTGAACGGGAAACCGGGACGGTCGCACACCGGTCGCAGCGCGAAATGCATTGGCGATCGCACCCGGGCCGGCGACCATCACCGTTTCCCCGGCGCCGGAAGGCCTGTTATCGCTTTCGATCAACTCGGTTGAGATCGGCGGAACGTCGACGATCGAAGGGACGGGTGCGTCCAGAAAATCAATGGACGTCACGCGTCCATTCGCACTTTGCAGCCCGTCAAGAAGAACCAGGCCGATGCTCCAGACTAGATTGCCCTCGCATTGGGCACGCACCTGATCGGGATTGATCACAAGACCGCAGTCGTGAACACACCAGAGACGTGTCACGCGGAGCCCGTTCTCTGCCGATACGGAGACTTCGGCGACAACCGCCGCATAGCTCTTGTCTTTGTAGATGCCGCAAGCGATGCCGCGACCCGTGCGTTCACCCGACATCGCTTCCGGTGCCGCACCGTGGAAACCCGAGATACCGGCGACCCTTTCGAGAACTGCGGCCAGCCGCGTGTCGCCGATGTGCTTTAGACGAAAGGCGACCGGGTTCTCGCCAGCAACCAGGGCAGCCTCATCAATTACACTTTCGACCGCCAGACAATTGGGTCCCGCACCAAGACCGCGCCAGGGGCCGGTGTGCACCGGCTGTCTGACGCTCTTGTACGCCGCCCGGACCTCATCAATGCCATAGGGCACTTTCATGCCACGCGCGACACCCGGATCCCCGGTTACCAGGTCTATCGTTCCCTGCATCCACGCCGGGAACCCTGCCGACGTGAATATGATGTGAGAGGAGACCTGGTTATGGTCCCAATGCGAGATTTTTCCGTCTGAAATCTTTCCTCGTACACGGTGGGAAGAAGGCGGACGGTGAAACCCTTGCGTGAACTCCTGTGCACGGGTCCATTGTACCTTGACGGGGCGTCCTGCATGTCGTGCAAGCGCCGCTGCTTCGGCCTCCACGGTGCAAAGAGTCCGTGACCCGAAACCGCCCCCCACCCGACATGGCTTCACCAGGACCTTTTCAGTCTCGAGCCCGTGGGCATGGGCCAGAAAATCCCGGACATAGAACGCATCCTGCGTTCCTGTCCAAACGATCAGCTGCCCGTCGCGCCATTCGCATACGGCGGCTCTTGGCTCCATCGCAGCGTGGGCTGCAAAAGGCAAATCCAGACGAATATCAACCTCGCAATCTCCAGTGAGCGGGTCGCCGTCCATGGCCAGATGCGGCAACGGGCCGGTGGCAAGCTCCCGATCGATGTCGAGCGCCGGCGAGGATTCGGTGTCATCACGCCGATCCCCCGTCGACCACTCAACCGCGAGTTCCGTTTCGATCCTGTCCAGGGCACCCGGACGCGTTGCCAGAATGCCGATCCCACGGGACCGACCAAGCAACACATTGCAATCCGGGAACAAGCCGGCGAACCCGGGAACCGCCGAAGCGCCGGCTTCGTTCCAGCTCCGGGGAAAGGATGACATCTCCAGGGACACTGGAGCGCGGTGTATGCGGCCGTAAAGCATTCCCGGGATCCGCACGTCGGCAGCAAAAAGACTCTCGCCGCGCACGATCTCCCGACCCTGAACGATTTCAGGCTCGGACCCCACCAGCGCTCCCTTGCGGAAACTCACCAGCTCTTCGATCGGTCGGTTTGCCACAGTCACGACGCCGTCGCGCAATCCCTCTCGCAACGCATCGCGAAGAGCCGAGCAGGCTTGGGCGAGTGGTTCTGCGAAATGGCTCACCGACTCGCTTCCAACCGTAGATTTGACCCTCTCCATACGGGTGTCGTGGAACTCGACCGTCACATCGTCCCAGCCAACCTGAAGTTCGGCGCAGGCGATTTGCTTCAAGCCTGTTGCGATGTTTTGGCCCATCTCGATGCGAGGCAGCTTGAGGATGAATGTGCCGTCATGGAAGCGAATCCAGCCTCTGGAAGTATCGGAATCCGGTTCCGGACTCTTGGGAACGACCGGAACCTGTGACCAGAGCGCGGCGCCAGCACCAAAGAACGCGACAAGTCCGCCCCCCACTGCGGAAAGAAAGGTGCGCCGCCGCATCACATTGCCTCCGCTGCGCGTGCGATCGCCATTCGGATGCGCCGGTACGTACCGCAACGGCAGAGATTCCCATCCATGGCAGCTGAAATGTCGTGATCGCCGGGGTTTGGGTTCATCTCCAGCAACGCCACCGCGGACATGATCTGACCCGCCTGGCAGTAGCCGCATTGGGGAACGGAAGTTTCAAGCCATGCGCTCTGGACCGGATGGAGTTGGTCTCCGTTCGCAAGTCCCTCTATCGTCCGGACCTCCACTCCGGCGAGCGAGGAAACCTCGGTGATGCAGGAGCGGACAGGCGCTCCATCGATTATGACGGTGCAGGCGCCACACTGCCCCAGACCGCATCCGAACTTTGTGCCGACCAGTCCGAAATGCTCACGCAGGAGGTGGAGGAGGCTTTCGTCGGACCAATCTTCGGGTATGGAACGGTATTCTCCGTTCAATGTGAAGTTCATGATGATGACCCCTCGTTCGGAATTGGCACGAGAGGTAACCGGAAACGGACGGCACGTATTGAACTACCACGCCAAATTCAGCTCAACCCGGGCGCAGCCTCCAGCCGCCCGTTTTGAGCGATAATCGACTGCACTTTCGCTCATATGCGGAAAGCGGCGCTTGAATGCGTAGCGACCAAGCTGATCGCGCGAGGAGCAGTCCAGGTTGCCACCGGGCTTGGCGTCTCAACCCCGGTCATAGGTCTGACGCTGGTCGGCTTCGGCACCTCGACACCGGAACTCGTCACATCCGTGCAGGCGGCGTTTTGGATACGCCGGGCATAGCCTAGGGCAACTTTGTCGGATCCAGCATCGCCAACATTCCGCTGATCGTCGGCGTCCCCGTTCTGCCCTTGTCGGCCGCCCGGCTTCCCTCTCGGTGGTCATCCCCGCCAGGCGCGGCGCGAGCCGGGCTATGTGCTTCGCGTTGCAGCCCGGCCGTGATGTCGTGCCATATCGACGAATGCCCGGAATGCGGCAGACGGATTTTTGCGCCCCGGATAATAGAGACTGAGCGGTGTTGTCGGCGGGGTCCAGTCCTCCAGGACCCGGGTGAGCCTCCCAGCAGTGATGTCGTCGCGCACGTCGGATTCCATGAAAAAGCCGATCCCGATTCCGTCGAGAACGGCGATCCGTGCAAGAGACGCCTCATCAAGCGTGATCGGACCCTCGACGTCGATCTGGAGAGGCCCTCCGTCTTTCTCGAAGTGCCAGCGATAGGGCGCTCCGTTCGGCAGCCGGATCCGAATGCACTGATGGCTGAGAAGATCGGGCGGGGTGAGGGGCTTGCCGTGTTCCTTAAAGTAGGAAGAGGAGGCGACCACTGCGAAACTGCGAGGCGGGCCAAGCGGAACCGCGATCATGTCACTCGGCACCAGATCGGTGGTCCGGATACCCAAGTCGAACCCTTCGGCAACGATGTCGACGATGCGGCCTTCGGTGACGAGGTCTACATGTACCTGCGGGTAGCGCCGCAGGAAGGCCAGAACGAGCGGAGCCAGTATTTCACGAGCACCGGTGGCAAAGGCATTGATACGCAGCGTGCCGGTCGGCGTGTCCTGCTGCGAGCGTACGGCCGCCATCGCTTCCTGAATTTCGCGGAGTGCCGGCGCTACCTGCTCGACGAATGTTCTGCCGGCATCCGTCAGCGACACGCTGCGTGTGGTACGATTGAACAGGCGAACACCGAGGTGGCGCTCGAGTCGGCCGATGAGGTTGCTGAGCGCCGTCGTCGACAGGCCGAGTTCAAGCGCTGCAGCACGGAAAGATCCTCGAGCGGAAATCGCAAGCACCGCCTCGAGTTCGATCAAGGTCTGTCGTGACATTGTCCCGATTTTCGAAATGTTACATCCAGTTTTGTTCCAGTTATCGCAACGAATGTCCAGCCATATATCCACACCGTCGATGCCGGGGCAGTCAGCTAATCCGGCAGGTACGTCACCAGAGACGGAGGTGTGACATGGACATGCAGTTGCCTGGACCAATCGCGGCCTATTTTGAAGCCGATCGGAACAGGAACGCTGATGCAGTGGCCGAGTGTTTCGATGAAGGCGCGGCGGTCAACGACGAACGGCAGGTGCATGCCGGACGCGAGGCGATCCGCCGATGGAAGGCAGAGGCGTCAGCCAGGTTCTCCTATACGGTCAAGCCATTTGCGATCGGAAAGGAAGGCGACCGCACGGTTGTGACGAGCCAGGTCGTCGGTGACTTCCCCGGCAGCCCGGTCGACCTGCGGTATTTCTTCGTCTTGAAAGGAGAGAAGATCGCTGAACTGGAGATCGTCCCATGAGCCCGTTCATCAGTCTTGCCGGCAAGCGGGCGCTTGTCACGTCCGGCACACGGGGTGCCGGAGCTGCGACAGTCAGGCTGTTCCGTGAACTCGGAGCCGAAGTGATGACCAGCGCACGCACCAAGCCGGATATGATCGAGGAAGGCGTGCACTTCCTCGCGGCAGACCTGACTACGACCGAAGGCTGCGATGCCCTGGGTGCTGCCGTAAAGGAGCGACTTGGAGGCGTGGACCTCATCGTGCACATGCTTGGTGGATCTTCTGCTCCCGGCGGCGGCTTCATGGCTCTGACCGACATGGAGTGGCATAACGAACTCTATCTCAATCTTTTTCCTGCCGTTCGGCTGGATCGCCAGTTCGTCCCGGACATGGTCCGCCAGGGAAACGGCGTCGTTATCCATGTCTCGTCTATCCAGAGGGAGCTGCCGCTGCCTGAATCGACGACCGCCTACGCGGCCTCGAAAGCAGCCCTTTCGACCTACAGCAAGGCCTTGTCCAAAGAGGTCTCGCCCAAGGGGGTGCGCGTCTTGCGGGTTTCTCCCGGCTGGATCGAGACGGAAGCTTCCGTGCGTCTGGCGGAACGTCTCGCCGAGCAGGCCGGCACCGACTACGAGGGCGGCAAAAAGATGATCATGGATGCGCTCGGTGGCATCCCGATCGGTCGGCCGACGAAGCCTGAAGAGGTCGCGAACCTCATCGCGTTCCTCGCTTCCGACCGCGCCGCGACGATAACCGGCACCGAATATGTCATTGACGGCGGAACCGTGCCGACAACCTAGGCTCCCCGCACCACGGGATCAGGCGGGGGTGCTCCACCCGCCGATCCGGGAATAGATCGCATCGCGCAGGTGCCGGATGTCCCTGTTCAGCTTTGCCAAGTCTTCCGCACTCTGCATCGATGTCGACAGCAAGGCCTCGCCGAGGCAGCCGGCCCTGGACCGCAGGGCGCGTCCGCTGTCGGTCAAGGCCACGACGACCTGTCTTTCGTTGTGCGGATTTCGGGTTCTGCGCAAGAGGCCGGCAGCTTCGAGACGCTTCAAAAGCGGAGTGAGAGTGCTTGATTCCAGCGCCAGCTTCTCGGCGATCGCACCGACGGTCTGCTTGTCGTCGCGCCACAGAACATTGAGCACGAGGTATTGCGGATATGTCAGGCCGAGTTCGTCGAGAAGGGGCTTGTAGACGCGCTGGATCGCGATCCCGGCCGAATAGATCGCATAGCAGAGCTGGTCGTCCAGTGGCGGCGGGTTGTTCAGTCGATCATCCGTCATTCGCGGCTCCTTTGTGACCATATACCAAGCAGAGCCGCGAAAAACAATATCGCGATAACTTTTGCCTTGACCTGCCTTCGACACCGTTATAACAGCTAACTTATCGCAATAATAATTATTGCAATATTTTTTGGAGTGGAACCATGAAAACGAAGATGAGAATCCTCTTTTTGGCGGCCGCGGCCGTCATGGCAATGAAGCCCGCTTACGCTTCGGACCCGATCCCGACGGAGCAGTCCGTCAAGAACGTCGTGCTTGTTCACGGTGCCTTTGCCGACGGTTCCGGCTGGCGCGGCGTCTATGAAGAGCTGACGACACGCGGGTATCGCGTCACCATCGTCCAGAACCCGCTGACCTCCTTGGAGGACGATGTCGCTGCGACCCGGCGCGCGTTGGACCGGCAGGACGGTCCGACCATTCTCGTAGGCCATTCGTGGGGCGGCACGGTCATTACCGAAGCAGGGGTCGATCAGAAGGTTGCAGGGCTCGTCTATGTCTCCGCACTCTCGCCCGATGCCGGAGAAACGACAGCACAACAGTATGAGGGCTTTGCGCCGGCGTCCGAATTCGTTCTCGACACCGGGGAAGACGGTTTCGCCTACGTGAACCGGGAAGAATTCAAGGCCGGCTTTGCCCATGACGCAGACGATGCGGACGTTGCCTTCATGCGGGACTCGCAGGTGCCGATCAACCTGTCGGCGTTCGGGACGAAGCTGAAAAATGCGGCCTGGCGGTCCAGGCCGAGCTGGGCGGTTATTGCAACCGAGGACAAGGCGTTCGACCAGGCCATGCTGATCCACATGGCGGATCGCATCGGCGCAAAGATCACCAAGGTTTCTGCAAGCCACGCCCTCTTCATGACCCAGCCGAAAGTCGTTGCAGACACGATCGACGAGGCTGCTCGGGAAGTCTCGCGTCAGCGTTAACCAGCAAAACCATCGACTAGGGTCCATCTCATGGAAAAGACCATGCAGTTCGAGAAAACTAACACCGATTTCGATTTCATCGTGTGCGGCGCCGGTTCCAGCGGATCGGTTGTAGCGGCCCGACTGGCTGAAGACGGCAGCGCCCGGGTTCTGTTGCTCGAAGCCGGAGGAGATGACATTGCGGAAAGCGTATCGGAGCCGGCCCAATGGCCGGCAAACCTCGGAAGCGAGCGCGACTGGGGTTTCGTCGGCGAGCCTGCGCCCGGCCTCGGCGGTCGGAGGCTTCCGCTCAGCATGGGCAAGGGGCTCGGCGGCGGCTCCAGTATCAACGTCATGGTGTGGGCGCGGGGGCACAGGGAAGACTGGAACCACTTCGCGCAAGAATCCGGTGACGAGGCCTGGGGTTACCAGTCGGTGCTTGGCTGTTACCGCCGGATCGAAAACTGGCGCGGAGCCCCGGATCCGCTGCGAAGAGGGGTGGGTGGTCCTGTCCATGTGGCACAGCCGGACAGTCCTCAGCCGGTTGCCCGGGCACTCCTCAACGCAGCGGAGCTGATAGGCATTCCCGTATTCGACAGCGCCAACGGCGAAATGATGGAAAGCGTCGGAGGCGCATCAATCGCGGAATTGCGGATCCGCGACGGAAAACGAGAATCGGTTTTCCGTTCCTATGCCCACCGGATGATGGTGCAACCGAACCTTACCGTCCTCACCAACGCCCTGGTCACACGGCTTTTGTTCGACGGCAAGAGGGTCACGGGCGTCGAAGCCTTGCTCGATGGAGAGCGTCGGCAGTTTCGTGCGCGCTGCGAGACGGTGCTCTCCCTTGGTGCCGTTCATACGCCGAAAGTGCTGCTGCAGTCGGGGATCGGCCCGGAGGAGGATTTGCAGGCCCACGGGATCCCGGTGGTGCAGCATCTTCCCGGCGTCGGGCGCAATCATCAGGATCACATCGCCTTCGGATGTACATGGGCCTATCGCAAACCTGAGGGAGTTGGCGGCGGAGGTTGTGAAGCGACACTCTACTGGAGAAGCCGTTCGGACCTGAGCCAGCCGGATATTCTTCAGTGTCAGCTCGAATTCGCGGTGCCGTCGCCTGCGGAGGCGGAAGTGCAAACTCCCGAGCACGGCTGGACGATGTTCGCCGGCCTCGCACAGCCGAAGAGCCGGGGCCGGCTTCGGCTGTCCGGACCCGATGCCCGTGATCCGATACTCATCGAGCCCAACTCCTTGAGTGAGCCGGAGGACCTTGAAGCGGCGCTGGCGGCAGTGGAGCTGTGCCGCGAGGCAGGAAACAGCGACGCATTTGCAACGCTTGTCAGGGGCGAGGCGGCGCCTCGTTCACGGGACCGGTCCGGAATGATCGACTTCATCCGCAAGTCCGCGGTCACCTACTGGCATCAGTCATGCACAGCCAAGATGGGGCGCGACAGCATGTCGGTGGTTGACAGCCAGCTCAAGGTCTACGGCATCGAGGGCCTTCGGCTCGCCGATGCCTCCATCATGCCGCGCATTACGACAGGCAACACGATGGCGCCTTGCGTTGTCATCGGAGAACGAGCCGCGGAGATGATCCGCCTTCAGCACGGCCTTTCCAACGCTCAAGCCGTTTGACGGGGACTGGTTCAGAAGGATTGGCCCAATGTGGCTGGATCAAGTGGCGGACGTGGCGGTTTTCTCCGCCACGTCCGCCACTTATGGCGACCCCGCCCACGGCAAAAGCAGCGGGCGGCGCTCAAGCCTGACCGAATTTCGCTTTTTCGTTATCCGGGCTGGTCAAACACGAGTATCACATTCTAGGCGGCCACCAGGTGCAGCTCTTCAACCAGTTCGTTAACTTTCGTTTTGGCGGAAGCAATCACCTGTTCCTGGACTTCGGCGCCGAAGGCGAGTTTCTCGGCCCGGATGAAGGTGACGTCCGTTATGCCGATAAACCCGAGCAAGGTGCGCAGGTGCGGCTCCTGGGCGTCCATGACCTGCGCCGGTCCTTCGCTGTAAAGCCCCCCACGTGTCAGCACAACGATGGCGCGCTTGCCCTTCAAGAGACCCTCGGAACCTGCATCGCTATAGGAGAAGGTTATGCCGGCGCGGAGCACGTAGTCGAACCAGGCTTTCAACGTGGACGGAATGCCGAAATTATACATCGGTGCGCCGATCACAAGCAGGTCAGCCGCCTTCAGTTCCGCAATGAGTTCGTCGGAGAGCGCTTGCGCTCTTGCCTGCATGTCGTTTTCAGCTTCGACTGCGCGCAGCGCGATCGTTGCATCCTCGGTCAGGTGCGGTACAGGATTGCTTCCCAGGTCACGCGTGATGACCTTGGCGCTGCCGTCCTTGAGACGCAACTGGTTGACGATATGTGAGGTGAGTTGGTTGGACACGGAAGCATCGCCGAGAGCGCTGCTTGTCAGTGCGAGAATTTTAGACATTGATCGTACGTCCTGACTTCTTGAGAGAATTTCAGACGTCAACTTGGTTGTCGGGCATGCTTTCCGGAACCGTCATTTTCCGCACCAGTTTGTTGCAGTGAGAGGAACGCATGATTGATCTGGACGACATGAGATGTTTCGTCGAAGTCGTGGAGCGCGGCAGCCTGAGCGCCGCTGCCGCGCGCCTCAACATTTCGAAATCCGTCGTCAGCCGGAAGATTTCCAGGATCGAAGATCTGCTCGGTACACGCCTGCTTGATCGAACAACGCGCGGCATCGCGCCTACCGAGGCGGGGCTGGAGTTCAAGTCGAGAAGTGAGCGGATCCTGTCTGAATATGAGGATACTCTGGAGGCCATCTCCGAGCATTCGAATGAAATTGTTGGAGAGTTGCGACTGTCAGTACCCCTCGCATTCGGGACAAGACATCTGGGGCCGGTTCTTGGATCTCTGGCCTGTCGTCATCCGCGACTGAAAGTGGATGTCTCCTTTTCCGACCGGGTCGTCGACCTGTTGGGCGAACGCTTCGATGCGGTGATCCGGATTGGAACATTGCGTGATTCCAGCATGATCGCCCGCAAGATCGCCCCCATGAACTCGATAGTCGTTGCCAGCCCGGATTACCTGGAACGAAATGGAATGCCGAAGTCGCCTGAAGAGCTCACCCGCCACGAATGCCTGATTTACACTGGGGCACTTTCCCAGGATTGGGTTTTTCAGTCCGGAAACACGGACATTTCCGTTCGGCCTGCCGGACGTCTGCGCACTGACAACGGGGAAATGATCGTCGCCTGGGCCGTTTCCGGACTGGGTATAGCCCACGCCCCCCTGTTTCTCGTCCAGGAAGCAATTGCGCGCGGTGGCCTGGTTCCGTTGCTGCTTGACTACCCGACGCCGCAATTCGGATTATACGTGCTTCGCCCCCCAGGCGCGAACACCCCCGGGAAAGTCAGGGTCCTCATCGATGCTCTCGTCGAGAGTGTTTCCGGGAAACTGGATTGGGCGGATTGGACTTGTTCGCGTGATTGATGGCAACCACACGACGCCTATGGAACAATTTTCGCCCGATTGTTGGGCTTCTTCGGAAACGCAAGGAGTTTGAAGGTGTTAGAAATTTGGCTGCCGCTTGTTGGAGGACTTCTCCTGTTGATTGCAGGCGGGGAGCTACTGGTTCGAGGAGCAGTTCAGGTTGCCACCGGGATTGGCGTCTCTCCCCTGGTGATAGGTCTGACGCTCGTCGGCTTCGGCACTTCGACACCGGAGCTCGTCACATCCGTGCAGGCGGCGCTTTCGGATGCGCCGGGCATAGCCTATGGCAACATCGTCGGGTCCAACATCGCCAACATTCTGCTGATTGTTGGCGTCGCCGCGCTGGTCTGCCCGATGGTTATCGCATCTGTCGCGCTGAAGCGGGACGGTATGGTGATGTTGGCCATCGCAGTGTTGTTCTCCGCGGTGGCCTTCTTGATGCCGCTGGGGCGTGTCGTGGGAGCGCTCTTCGTGACCGCCCTGATCGCCTATGTATACATCGCCTTCCGACAGGAAAAGGCGTCCGCGCCGGCTGGTCACGGTGCGGTCTATGACAAGAGCCTTGCGCTGCAGGAAACTGATGTGGCGCTTGCTCCTCCCGCACCGCCGCAGAAATCCCTGTTGGTCTCGATTTTGATCGCGCTCGGTGGTCTGGTCCTCGTGGTGATCGGTGGTCGCTTTCTGGTGGAAGGCGCTGTGTCGCTTGCGCGGGGCTTCGGCATCTCCGAGACAGTGATCGGTTTGACCATCGTGGCCGTCGGCACCTCGATGCCGGAATTCGTGACCTCGGTGGTGGCCGGCTTGCGCAAGCAGGGCGACGTCGCCTTCGGCAACATCGTCGGTTCGAATATCTACAACATCCTCGGGATCGGCGGCTTTACCGCGCTGATCGCGCCCGGCGCGGTTCCGACCGAGATCGTGCGCTTCGACAATCTCGTGATGATCGGCGTCTCGCTGGCGCTGGTCGCGTTCGCCTGGTCCGGTCTCAGGATTGCTCGATGGGAAGGATCGGTGCTCCTTGCCGGATACATCGGCTATGTTTACGTGATTTGGCCCTGATTATCCTTGCGCGGACCGTTCGATGCTCGCGTCTTTCTGTACCAGCAGCTTGTCGATACGCCGCCCGTCCATGTCGACCACCTCGATGCGCCACTCCCCGACACGTACGGTCTGGCCGACCTGAGGGAGTTCGGCTGACAGGTAGAGAACCAGGCCGGCGGCGGTCTCGAAGTTCACTTCCTCCGCCAGCGTGATCCCGAGACGGTCGGCGAACTCGTCGACAGGCATCCAGCCGGCGATGAGCAACGAGCCGTCCTCGCGCTCGACAACCTTCGGCTCGTCGGTCTCGAGCTCATCGAAACCACCTGCAATGGCGCCAAGGACATCCATCGCTGTGACGATACCTTCAAAGTGACCGTATTCGTCGTAGACCAGCAGCATGTGCTCAGGCGCGGCGCGCAGCCGCTCGACCACCTCCAGTGCCGGAAGCGCATCGGGAATTACGGGGGCTTTCATCATGATACGCCGGGGATCGAAGCTCTCCGGCGTAGCCCTCAGCAGGTCCCTGCTATGCAGGATGCCCACGATTTCGTCCGCTCCGCCGTCGCGAAGGGGCAGGCGGGTGCGGCCCGATTGCCTGATCCGCTCCAGTATTTGCTCCAGCGTGTCATCGGCGTCGGCGACAACCACTTCGTGGCGCGGCGTCATCAGGCCCTTCGCGGTGCGATCGGCGATCCGCATCACGCCCTCGATCATGACGGTTTCGCCCTTTTCGATCACACCCGCACTTTCGGCTTCGGCGATCAGAAGGTGTATTTCCTCGTCGCTAACTCGTTGCATGCGGTGCCTGTCCTGCCCAAGCGCCTTCAGGATGGCCTTGCCCGACCGGTCCAGCACCCAGACGAGCGGGCCCGCAACGATTGCAACCATCGCCATGGCCGGAGCCACCCGTGCCGCGATGCCTTCCGGATTGGAGAGCGCGATCTGCTTCGGCACCAGTTCGCCGACGACCAGCGAAAGGTAGGTGACGGCCACCACCACAGATCCGACGCCCAAAGGCTGCGCAACTGGAGATGCCAGTCCGATGTCCTCGAGAGCGCCGGCGACACGCAAACCAACGGTCGCGCCCGAGAAGGCACCCGACAGGACCCCGACCAGCGTAATCCCGATCTGTACGGTCGACAGAAACCGGCCAGGGTCCTCGGTCAGACGTAACGCCTTGAGCGACCCCCGGTCACCCCGCGCCTTTAGCCTCGCGGGACGCGACGAGACGATCGCAAGCTCGGACATGGCAAGCACGCCGTTCAACAGGATGAGGCAGACAAGGATCGTGAGGTCGAGCAGCATTCGATGGCCAATAGAGAACGAGCGAGATTTCGCCTGAGAGTAAGTGCTTGCGGCCGAGTATACAAAAGGGCTTCGATTTCGGGCGGTTTTTTCGTAATGCCGTCCTTGCGCTCCGCGTCAGTCGTTTGTCTGGCGACTTCGACAAAAAAAAGCCCGCAACCACGAGGGCTGCGGGCTCCTGGTGACTGTTCCTATGGGGAGGGAACAGTCAGGTGGGACTATTCGGCAGCCTGACGGCCCGCCTTCCTTGCCTGATCTGCCAGCATCTCGGCGTTGATCTCCGCCATCCGGGCTTCACTCGGTTCTTCTTCCAGGGTCAGGATCGGCAGGACCTGGCGCAGGTGATCGTGGTAGGTCTTAACGCCGTATTCCAGGTCCGACAGGTAGAAGCCGGCGAAGGATTTCGACTTCATCGCCTCGTTGGACCAGATCGTCAGTTGCACATCCTCCTCGATCGTCGCCCGGTCGATGCGATCGATCAGGTAGCGGGTTGCCCGTTGCTGGCGATTTTCCCAGGGGTATTTGTAGCTGGCGCCGCGCAAGAGCGTCTGTCCGGTCGTAAGCGGCACCTCGTTGTAGAACTGAATCGCCTCCGGCATGAAGATGATGACGTTCGAGGGAAAGAGGCCGTAATAGCCCCAGGCCTTTTGCAGGTGTTCCGGCAGATGAGGCGTTCCCGTCTGCAGGTTGACGTAGTTGCGCACGCTCCAGAGCCGCCCCGCGTGCGGGTTGAAGGTGGCAAAGGAGCGGGTGGTGCCGCCCTGCCAGGGCTCGTCGTAATAGGCCGCGCCGTAAAGGTCCTGCAGGGCAGGGTGGGCCATCGGCACGTGATAGCCTTCATTGTCGACGTCGCGCACCGATTTCCAGTTCACGTCGGACGTCATGGTGGTGACGCCGTCGGTCGGCTCCAGCTCTTCCATCCGGTAGAGCTTTGCTTCTTCGGCAAAGGGTTGCATCATCTCGGCGACCGAGGGCTGGGGGCCCTTGCGGAAGCGGATATAGACAAAGCCCATCCAGGTTTCCAGCTCGAGCGGCAGCAGGCCGAACTCGTTCTTGTCGAGCGCCGGAAAGGATTTCGGCCTTGCAGCGCCGCGAAGGGTACCGTCGAGATTATAGACCCAGCCGTGGAACGGGCAGATCAGCGCGTTCTTGCAGGTGCCTTTTTCGTCCGCGACCACGCGGCTGCCGCGGTGGCGGCAGATGTTGTGAAAGCCGCGCAACACGCCGTCATTGCCGCGCACGATGATGGCGCGCTCGCCGACGGCATCAAAGGTGAAATAGTCGCCGGGATCGGGGACATCCGAGATGTGGCAGGCGATCAGCCAGTGGGTCCGGAAGACATGTTCCTTCTCCATCTCCAGGAAGGCGTCGCTGTGATAGCTCCACGCCGGCAGGCCGCGCCGGTCCCAGTCCTCCGGGGGAGCAACATTCCGCGTATTCCACTTCATGGCTATCTCCAACTCCCGAAATTGTTTGAATGTTCATTCAATATAAGGGGAAAAAGATATTGTTGGCAATAGGTTGTGACATATCAACTATGGATTCTATCGCAATGCATTGGGAGGTTGGGCGCCCCCGTCCGGAATCATTCTGCAAATTCAAGGCGTTTGCCGGGAGCTTGTGAGCCCCGTTTTGCAGTCGTCTGTGTGGCCCGGACGTCATTCGGGACAGGTTGGAGCCGGGCGTTCCAGAAGGCACTTCGGGGAGAGGGTCGACTAGTTCTCACGGGAGCCGAAAGGTCGCGGGCAAAACCATCGTCTCAGACAAAACGCCGCCGCAAACTTCGGTGTCACCCCTGTCTATGAGGCGTCTGGCTTGCAGTGATTTGGAGGTTGGGTGTGAATGCGGGCGGGCGGAGTGCCGCGACACCGCAAGATGCTTCGGCAAGTGGACGCACGAGTGGACCCCGGGTCGGCGCTGTGCTTGCCCGGGGTGACACCGAGGGGAAGAAACAGAAAAGCCTCCCGCGTTCTTGTGAACGCGGGAGGCTCAAAGGTCGCATCCGATTGGATCAGATGTCGAACTTGACGCCCTGTGCCAGCGGCAGTGCGGCGGAATAGTTCACCGTGGAGGTCTGGCGGCGCATATAGCCCTTCCAGGCGTCCGAGCCGGATTCGCGGCCGCCGCCGGTTTCCTTTTCGCCGCCGAAGGCTCCGCCGATTTCAGCGCCCGACGGGCCGATATTGACGTTGGCGATGCCGCAGTCGGAGCCGGTTGCCGAGAGGAAGGTTTCCGCCTCGCGCACATTCAGCGTGAAGATACAGGAGGAAAGCCCCTGCGGCACGCCGTTCTGCAACTCGATCGCTTCCTGGAGTGTCTCATACTCCATGACATAGAGGATCGGCGCGAAGGTTTCCGTCTTCACCGTTTCTGTCTGGCCCGGCATGTCGACGAGGGCGGGCGCCACATAGGCACCGGCCGGAACGCCGTCCGTCACCAGCTGGCCGCCATGGACGGTGCCGCCCTCGGCCTTCGCCTTGGCAAGCGAGGCCTGCATGGTGTCGAGCGCGGTCTTGTCGACCAGGGGCCCGATCAGGGTGCCGGCCTTGCGCGGATCGCCGATCGGCAGGCTGGAATAGGCTTTCACCAGCTTGGCGACGAGATCCTGCTTGATCGACTTGTGCACGATCAGCCGGCGGAGCGAGGTACAGCGCTGGCCTGCGGTGCCGACGGCGGAAAAGACGATGGCGCGCACCGCCATTTCCAGATCCGCGGACGGGGCGACGATCATTGCGTTGTTGCCGCCGAGTTCCAGGATCGGCCGGCCCCAGCGGGCAGCGACCTTGGGGCCGACAATCGAACCCATGCGGGTGGAACCGGTGGCCGACAGGATCGGCACGTCCCTGGAGGCAACCAGCGCCTCGCCGATCTCGGCGCCGCCGACGACCACCTGCATCAGGCCTTCCGGCGCATCCTCGCCGAAGCGGGCGACGGCCTTTTCGAAGATCTTCTTGCAGGCAAGGGCGGTCAGCGGGGTCTTTTCCGACGGCTTCCAGATCACCGGGTTGCCGCAGATGAGCGCCAGCGCCGAGTTCCACGACCAGACTGCGACGGGAAAGTTGAAGGCGGTGATGACACCGCACGGACCCATCGGGTGCCAGGATTCCGACATCTTGTGGCCGGGACGCTCCGAAGCGATGGTGAGACCGTAAAGCTGGCGCGACTGGCCGACGGCAAAGTCGCAGATATCGATCATTTCCTGGACTTCGCCCAGGCCTTCGGAGGTGATCTTGCCGGCTTCCAGCGTCACCAGGGCACCGAGTGCATCCTTGGCGGCGCGCAGTTCTTCGCCGAGCAGCCGCACCAGCTCGCCGCGGCGCGGCGCCGGAACGCTGCGCCACTTCCTGAAGGCGTCCTTCGAGGCGGTGATTACCTTTTCCATCTCGGCAACCGGCGTCTCGGCGATCCTGGCCACTTCCGCCCCGTCGATAGGGGAGCGGACGGCGAGCGTGCCGCCCGTCAGCTCCTTCTCGGAAAAGCCGAGTGCACTGAGGACCTGTGCATGTTCCATAGCATGTCTCCGTAACGTTGGTGAGGCGTCAGACCGCCTCGTTGAATTGCATTGTGGATTTGCCGGCCGCCTTGGCGATCCGGTCGAGACCCTTTTCGAGATCAGCTTGCGCATAGGCGAACGAGAGGCGCGCATGGCCGGGAAGGCCGAAGGCCCGGCCCGGAACGATTGCGACATGCGCTTCGTTCAGCAGCCAGTCGCAGACAGCAGCATCGCTTTCAAAGCCGCCGGCCGCAATGAGGCCCTGAAGGTTCGGGAACACGTAAAAGGCGCCATCCGGCTCCGGGCAGTCGATCCCCGGAATTGCCTTGAGGCGGCCCACCACGAGATCCCGCCGCGCCCGGAACGCCTGCTTGCGCTCGCCAAGCAGCGCCTCGTCGCCGGTAAGGGCGGCCAGAGCCGCCGCCTGCGAGATCGTCGAGGCACCTGACGTCACCTGGCCCTGGACTGCGGTCATCGCCCGGATCAGCTCCAGCGGGCCGATGCCCCAGCCGATCCGCCAGCCGGTCATCGCAAAGGCCTTTGAAACGCCGTTGACGACCAGTGTGCGTTCCTTCAGTTCCGGCGCGGCGTCCGTGAAGCTGACGAAGGGGACGAAGCTGAGGTGTTCGTAGATCTCGTCCGACAGAACCCAGACTTGCGGATGCCGCTGCAGCACCTCCGCCAGTGCCCTGATCTCGGCGGCCGAATAGATCGCGCCGCTCGGGTTGGAGGGCGAGTTCAGCATCAGCCAGCGGGTCTTCGGCGTGATCGCCGCTTCCAGTTTCGCCGGGCTCAATTTGAAGCCGTCTTCCATCGGACAGGCAACGATCACGGACTTGCCGCCGGCCATCGCGACGATGTCGGAATAGGACGTCCAGTAGGGCGCCGGGATGATGACCTCGGCGCCTGCGTCAAGGCTCGCCAGCATGGCGTTGGCCAGCACTTGCTTGGCCCCTGTCGATACCATGACGTTGTCGCGGCCGGTACCGGCCTTCGAGGCGATGGCATCACGCAGGGCCGGCGTTCCGGCCGTTGGCGGATATTTTGTAAGGCCCTTCAGCGCCGCATCGTGGGCGGCCGCGATCACATGGGGCGGGGTCGGAAAGTCCGGTTCGCCGGTGCTGAGCGCAACCACATCCCGGCCCTCCGCCCGCAGCCGGCCCGCCTTTTCCGAAATCTGCACGATCTCCGACAAGGCAATGCCGTTCATGCGGCCGGCCCGGCGAAAAGCCGGTGTCTCGCTTCCTGCCGAGTCAGCCATTGTAGCGCGCGCCGTTCTGCGTCTTCAGGAAAGCATCCAGCGAGACGTCCTCCTGCTTCAGGAAGCCGCGTCCCGGCAGCGTTCCGTCGCGCACCATCTCGATGATTGCAACGACGGAGGATGCGGTGGTCCAGGCGATGGCGGTGCGTTGCTTGCCGGCGATCTCCACCGGCTTCAGGCCGCGCACGAACTCGTTGCGCTGCATGCGCCCGTCGATCTTTCCTTCGGCGGAAACGTGGATATAGACGATGTCATCGCTGACCGGCGGCTTGGCGTTGACCAGGATTTCACCCGCCTCCTTGCGGCGGTCGCGCATCAAGAGCTCGTGAAAGAAGAAGTTCATCAGATCCACATGGCCCGGATAGCGCATGGTCTTGTAGTCCATGTTCGGAACGCGGTCCTTGTAGGTCTCGCACATGGTGCCGAGGCCGCCGGATGTGGTGAAGGCCTCCAGCTCGATGCCGCCGATGACGATCTTCTCGATCCACTCCATCGGCGAAACCCACTTGATCTTGCCGTCTTCCAGGACTTCGCAGTCGTTGAGATATTCGTTGACAACGCCTTCCGGAGACCAGTTGAACGAATAGCCCATCAACCCGGTCGGGTTCTGCGGCAGCGCGCCGACGCGCATCTTGCAGGACCGACAGCTGTCCAGCTGCTCGATCAGGTGCGCGCCGACGATGCCGACGAAGCCGGGGGCCAGGCCGCATTGCGGCGCCATCAGGCCCTTGGAGGTCTCGGAAAGCTTCAGGATCGCCTTGGTGGTCGGCACGTCTTCGGTCAGATCGAAATAATGCAGGCCGAGGTCATGGGCGGCGGTGGCAACGCCAGTGTTGAGGAAATAGGGCAAGCAGGACAGCACCGCATCGAAATCGACAAGGACTGCTTTCAGTGCGCCCGCGTCGCTGACATCCGCCTGCCGTGTCTCGAACGGCAGGTCCTTGACCGCGTGGGTATCGAAACCGGTGACCGAAAAGCCGGTTTCATGCAGCAGCTCGCTGGCCAGCGTGCCGACTTTGCCAAGTCCGAGGACCGCAATCTTTTGCATGTCCAAACTCCCCTCTTGTGATTGCCGGAAAAATAGCCTGACTTGACCGGCACAAAAACACCTGAAAAACAGATATTTTCATGATCAAAACTCATGTGAATGGACCGCCTACTATGAGCCGCGACATCCCGATCCCGAGCATCTCCGTTCTGCGCTGCTTCGAGGCCGCCGCCAAGCATCAGAGCTTTACCGCGGCGGCGGAAGAACTCGGCCTGACACAGAGCGGGGTCAGCCGGCAGGTGAAGGAACTGGAGGACCAGATCGGCGCGCCGCTTTTTCGCCGCGAGGGACGGGGCATCAGGCTGACACGGGCGGGGAAGTCCTTCGCCGAAGCGATCTATTCCGATCTTGCGCGCCTCAGGAAGACGGTCTCCCACGCGATTGCCGCCGGCGAAGGCCAGGAGGTACTCTCCATCGCCGTGTTGCCGACCTTTGCCGAACGCTGGCTGGTACCGCGCCTGGGCGACTTCAAGGCGAGGCGCCCGAACCTTGACCTGATGCTCACCAGCCGCTCCGAGCCGTTTGATCTCGGCGAACAGGGCATTGATGTCGCGATCCACTTCGGCGCCAACGACTGGCCCGGCGCCAAGCTGACGCCGCTTTGCCCGGAAGACCTCGTCGTCACCGCCGCCCCCGGCCTGATCGAGACAAGCGGCATGGCAGAACCCCGGGACATCTTCAACCTGCCCCTCCTGCACATGACCTCGCGCCCGCATCTCTGGCGCGTCTTCCAGAAGACCCTGGCCGATGTCACGGCCCACGCCCAGCAGGGCAGTTATTTCGACCAGTTCTCCCTGATCATCGCCGCCGCCACCGCCGGCATGGGCGCCGCCATCCTGCCGACCTACCTCATCGAGGCGGAACTTGCCGCCGGCACGCTCGTCAGGCTCGGCGCCGTCGAGGACGGCTCCGGCCATCACTATTACGTCGCCACACCACCCGGTAAACGCAGCGCGGCCGCGGCGGAATTCGTGACGTGGATCCAGAAGCAGGTCAGGCGACGGGTGGGGCGGTAGTTGGGAATAACAGGGAGTGGCGCAAGTAGAGCAAATGCCCGACGCGAAATAAGAACAATATTCTGCGGGAAGTGAAATTTACCGGGGAGCATGAATGGTGCTGCCGGAGACATTTGAATTCTCAATATTTTGTCAAAAGTGATTATAAAGCAAATAAATAGAGGAGTGCGAGTTCTCGATTTATAGGCATATTTTGTGTGCGTTTTTTCGAGCTAATCGGCCCGCGACTTTATTTCAGCAAGGAGAACCCGGCTCTGGCCGGGCTCTCGATCGCGAATAGGCGATCTGCCTAGAGTGCGAACTCAGTGACGAACTTGGTGCGCTGGAAAGCTTCCAGGCCTTCCGATCCGCTCTCCGAGCCGAAACCGGACTCGTTCACGCCGCCAAACGGGGTTTCGGGGGTGGAAACCGCCATGTGATTGACCCCGACCAGGCCGGCGTCCAGCGCCTCCTCGGTCCTCGCCGCGAGAGAGCCGCTCCGTGTGAAGCAGAAAGAGGCGAGGCCATAGGGGAGGGCGTTTGCACGTTCCATGACTTCGTCGAAGGAGGAAAAGCGCATCAGAGGTGCGACAGGCCCGAACGGTTCCTCGACAAGGATCCGTGCGTCGTCGGGGACATTCGTCAATACCGTGGGCTCGAAGAAGTAGCCCCGGTTTGTCTTGCGCTTTCCACCGAGCGCCACATCGGCACCCTTTGAAGCTGCGTCTTCGACAAACGCTTCCATCATGCCAAGGCGGCGTTCTGCGATCATCGGTCCCATCTGCGTGCTGCTGTCGAGCCCGTTGCCGACCACGATCTTGCCGGCCAGCTCCGTGAACCCGGCGACGAAACTGCTGTAGAGGCTTTCGTGAACGAAGAAACGGGTGGGGGAAGTGCACACCTGGCCGGCGTTGCGGTATTTGAAAGTTACCAGGGTTTTGACCGCATGCTCCAGGTCGGCGTCCTCATGCACAATCACCGGTGCGTGACCACCGAGTTCCATGGTGCTCGTCTTGAGGGTCTCCGCCGCCCGTTTCTGCAGCAGCTTGCCGACCGCGGTTGACCCGGTCAGCGTCACCTTCTTGTAGACGGGGGATGCCAGAAGCGTTTTGGAAACATGATCGGGATCGCCGAAGACGACGTTCAGCACGCCATCCGGCACACCGGCCTCCTGGAAACAGCGGGCCATTGCGACCGCAGTCCCCGGGGTTTCCTCGGCCGGCTTCACGACGATCGAGCACCCTGCGCCGAGAGCTCCGGCAATCTTCCGGATCACGTTGCTGGCCGGGAAGTTCCACGCGGCGAAGGCGACAACGGGGCCAACCGGTTCACGCAGGGACATCTGGCGCACCCCAGGCATGCGTGCGGGGATGATCCGGCCATAGGCACGTTTGCCTTCCTCCGCATACCAGCGTGTCGCATCGGCTGCGAACTGGACCTCGGGAACGGCTTCGCCGAGCGGCTTTCCGTTTTCCAATGTCAGGATCCGGCCGATCCTTTCCTTGCGCTGTTCGATCAGCGCGGCCGCTTTCATGAGGATGTCGTATCGCTGCAGGGCAGTCATCGCCTTCCAGACCTTGAAGCCGCGCTTTGCGGCTGCGGTTGCATCGGCGAGGTCCTGATCCGTTGCAAGCGGAACCTGAGTCAGAACCTCCTCGGTTGCCGGGTTGATCAGGTCGCAGGTTCGGCCATCGCCGGACTGACGGAACTTGCCGTCAATCAGAAGTTCGATCTTTTCGTCATACATGTCGTTACTCCTGTTTGGGAGACGGATCCCGCTCAGCGGCACAGGAAACCGTGCGGCAGCGGATCGTCTCCGGTACAAATGAAGGTGTGTTGTCCTGTGATATGGGCGATGCCCTCGATGCGTGGCCGGTAGCAGGACAAAGCATCGTCGGAGGTCTCGTTCTCCGGGTGAGCAAGCGCAGTGAAGTCGACGTCCAGGATGTTCCTGGCGCGGATGCGTTCGCCGGGGGCGATCTGACCTCGCTCGATCAGCTGCGCAAGACGGGCGGACGTGCCGGTGCCGCAGGGAGAGCGGTCGAACTTGTTCGAGGCGAGAACGACCAGCTGGCGACTGACCAGCACGCCCGCTTCACGAGACGTTCGATAGAACAGAACACTGTGAATGTGTCCGTCCGTGTCCGGGATCAGGTTCCGGTCGATCAGACCGTTGATTTCCGATTTGATCCGTGCCCCGATCGTCATGGCATCGGTGACGCCGGCCGGGGCGAGATCGACGCCCGCCGCGTCAGCATCGACCAGCGCATACCAGTTCCCGCCATAGGCAATGTCGCACGACAGATCTGTGTGCAATGTGGAAATCGGGATGTCTTTCGCGGCGACGAACGAGGGGACGTTGGCAAAACTGGTCGAAACGAGCCGGTTTCCTTCATAGAGGAGCGACACGTCGACGATGCCTGCGGGAACCTCGAGCGAAAAGCCGGCCCGTCCCTGGTCGTCCGGGGAAACGAGACCCTGGTGATCAAGCGTTGCGGCGAGGCCGATGGTGGCGTGACCGCACATGGGCAGGTAGTTGTAGCTGCCGAGAAAAAAGGCACCGAAATCGGCGATCTCGCTGTGCGTGAGCACCGCGCCGACCATCGCGGCATGGCCGCGAGGCTCGTGCAGCAGCAGCAACCGGACATCATCGAGGTTCTGCTCGAACCAGTCGCATTTTTCCGCCGCCGTATGGCCCTCCAGCGGCGGCAGCCCGCCGGTGATGACACGCGTCGGATGGCCGGCGGTGTGACTGTCGATCGTCGAAAGCATGCGTGTGCCTGCCATCGGTCAGGCTCCCGCCTTGATGGAATCGGCAATCTTCTCGCCGGCCATGATTGTCGAGATCATCGTGTTGCCACTGATCACCGACGGCATGATCGACGCGTCGACGACCCTGAGCCCCTCTACCCCGATGACCTTGCCGTTGCTGTCCACGACGGCGGCCGGGTCATCGACGGCACCCAGGCGGCAGGTGCCGCTCGCATGCCAGCTGCCGCAGGCATTGTCGATGATCCAGGAGCGCAGCAGGTTCGGTGAATTCTTCAACCCGCGCAGGTCAAGATCCGGTACGATCACGTTTTCGATCATCATGCGGCGCGAGAAGGACCCGGTTCCCATGACCATTGCTGCGATCAGGGTCAGGAACCAGTTCGTCTTGCTGACGGCTCCCAACTTGCGCACCCTGTCCGAGAAGGTTGCCGGGAAGACCTCGCGGACGACTCTTTTCATCGCCGGATCCTCGATGATCCTGAACAACCGCTGCATCCCGTCCTCGAGGCGCTTCAGATCGCGCTCGTCGGAAAGTTGCTGAAAGTTGATGTCCGGCCCGCTGGACGGGTCCTTGTCCTGAAGCTTGACGTAGCCGGTCGAATAGGGACGGTTGACGCAGACGAGGATTGACGCCAGGCGTCGTCCAAGCGGATGCCAGGCAGCCCTGTTGGAGGACAGCACGAACATGTCTCCCGGTGTCGTCTTCGCAAGCCCCGAGCTGTAGCGGTACCCCATCTGGATGTGCCGGCGCATGTTCGGCGGCAGCCGGGATTCCTTGGGCAGGTAGGCGGCAAGCGCGACCATCGGATGATCCTGCAGGTTGCGACCGACCCCCTTCCGGTCCGCGCGTACCTCGATCCCCATCTTCTTCAGATGATCTGCGGGGCCGATACCGGCGCGCATGAGGATGGCGGGAGACTGAAGGGCTCCCGCGGACACGATGACTTCGTGCGCGCGCAGGGTCAGTTCCCCGTTTGCACTCTTGACCTTCACGCCACAGGCGCGGTTGCCCTCGAACAGCAGGTCGCGCACTTCACTGCGGGAAAAGATCGTGAGGTTCTCGCGCTTGCGCACCTCCGCCGTCAGGTAGGCTCTGGCCGCCGAAACGCGCTTTCCCGAGACGTTGTTCATGGTCATCGGGAAATAGCCGTCGTCGAAACAGCCGTTATGGTCCTGGATGTTCTTCTCGCCCTGGCGTGCGAGGGCCTCGGCCGTTGCCCTGGAAAAGGGAGACCAGTCGCTTTCCTTGATCCTCTGCAGCGGCATGGGGCCGCTGTCGCCGTGCAGTTCGTGATCGGGATAGTCCAGATCGGTCTCGAGCTTGCGCAGATAGGGAAGGACACCGTTCCAGTCCCAGCCCTTTGCCCCCGTGTCCGCCCAGTGATCGTAATCCCAAGGCAGCCCGCGAAACGCGAACTGGCCGTTGATGGATGTCCCGCCACCCATCACCTTCGCCTGTTCGTAGCGCCGGCGTTCCTGCTTTGACGATTTTGGGTCGTCCAGGTGAACTTTTATGTTCTGCCAGTGATATGAGCGATTGAAGTAGGCGACGATCGGATAGGCATCAAGGATGTCTTCCGGTTCCTCGCCGGGCGGCGTATCGGGGCCAGCCTCGATGAGAGCAACGCGGAATGCCGAATTCTCGGACAGGCGGCTTGCCAGCACGCTGCCGGCCGCGCCTCCGCCGACGACGATGTAGTCGAAGTTATTGTTCATTGCCGTCTCATCCGCTGTGATTGACCAGAACGGTCTTGAAGCGCAGGAAGCTCTCAAGTCCGCTGCGACCCATTTCCTTGCCGAAGCCCGAGCCGTTGAAACCGCCCTGAGGAGTAAAGAAATCCGGTTGCCGGCCATGGGCGTTTATCCACACCGTTCCGGCCTCGATGCGGTCGGGCAGGCTCATTGCCTTGCTGAGATCATCCGTGTAGACGCTCGCCGCCAGAGCGTAGACGGGGTGATTGGCCATCGCTATGCCTTCCTCCTCGTCCTCGTACGAGTAGACGGAAAGAACGGGGCCGAAGAACTCATCCGTGAAGCCGATCGACGTGTCCGGTACGTTTCCCAGGATGGTCGGCTGGTAATAGGCGCCACTGTTGATGTCTGCGATGCGGTTGCCGCCGAGCAAAACTTCGGCACCGTCCCTGCGGGTCTGCTCGAGCATCCGGTCAATGCGTTCCGCCTGTTTTTCGCTGATGATCGGAGGCAAGGTATTGCCGCTTGCCCAGGTCGGACCGGCCCGGCGATCGTTGGCGATTGCGATGACCTTCTCCAGGAGTTCGTCGCGAAGGTTCGCCGGTGCTATCAACCGGCTGCCCGCAGTACAGACCTGACCCGCGTTCGCCAGGAAGCCGTTGGCGACGTTGTTTGCCACGGCGTCGACATCGCGGATGTCGCGCAGGACCAGTTGTGGCGTCTTGCCTCCCAGTTCGAGGGTGACCGGCTTGGTGCCGCTCAGGGCGGCGTCTGCCATCACCCTTGCCCCTGTCTTCGACGATCCGGTGAAGGTGATCTTGCGCACGAAGGGGTGGCGGACCAGCCACGAGCCGGTTTCCCCGGCGCCGAGGACAACGTTGAACAGGCCCGGCGCCAGACCGGCCTCCAATGCGAGTTCGGCAATGGCCACGGCCGAATAGGGGGTGGCCTCGGAGGGCTTCAGGACAACGGCATTGCCGACAGCGAGCGCAGGGGCGGACTTCCAGATGGCGTTGATGGCCGGAAAGTTGAATGGTGCGATCGCCGCGACGACGCCGAACGGTTCTGGCTTGGCGAAGGTCGTGGCGCCGGCCTTGCCGGCAAAGAGTTGACCCTCGACCTTGTCCGCCCATTCGGCGAAGTAACGTAGTGCACCCGCCGCACGGACAAGGTCGCGGGCGAGGAGGTCGTCGATCGGACGGGTGGACGAGACCGCCTCGATGCGCGCGATCCGCTCACGATTGGCATCGAGCAGGTCGGCCCACCGGTGCAGGACAGCCGCCCGATCCATTGGCGAAGACTGCGCCCACCCGCTGGTCTTGAAGGCTTCATGCGCGTTGCTCACAGCGCGATCGACCATCGCTTCGTCGGCCACCGGAATGGGCCTTGCGGAGAGGCCGTCCGATGGACGGTACACGGATAACTCTTCGCCGTAGGTGACCCGCTCGCCGCCTATCAGGTGGCAGGCGGGCAGGTCGACGCTGTCCGGATTGAAGTCATTGGACATCGCTGTGCTCCTTTGGTCCGTTCAAACCCCGGTCAGCCGGAAACCGGCCGGGAAGGGATCGTTGGGGTCGAGGAAGAAGTTGAAGCTTCCGGTGACGTAAGCCGAACCGGTCACCGTGCAGGTGATGGCGGGGAACTCGCCGACGGTGGTTTCGCCGGTAATGTGCCCCTTGAAGACCGTGTCGAGAATGCCCGCGTGGCGGAAGGTGTCGCCGACCTTCAGCTCGCCTTTGGCGCTCAGCATCGCCATGCGCGACGCGGTGCCTGTGCCGCAAGGCGAGCGGTCGATCACGGTCGGAGGGCAGATGACCGCGTTCTTGCCGTCGGTGGTCTCGCCATCGCCGTCCTGGATGATCTCGATCTGGTAGATCTCGTTCACATGGGCGAGCGTCGGGTGCTGGACCGGATGTTCCTTGAGGCCGTCGCGCAGTTCCGCCGCGGCGGACACGATTTCCCAGGCCCGGTCCGGGTGAATTTCCAGGCCAAGGTCGGAAGCCTTGACGATGAGATAGAAGTCACCGCCGAAGGCGATGTCCGCGCGTATCTTGCCGAAGCTCTTCGTCTCCACGAGGATATCTTTCCTGTAGAGAAAGCTTGCCGGCATCTCGAGCGTCACCGAAACTGCGCGACCGTCCTTCACCTGGACCCTGGCCGGGACGACACCGGCGGGAGTGTCGAGACGGACGAGGGTTTCACCCTCGCGCGCTTCGACGTAGCCCGCTTCCACGGCGATGGTCGCAACGGCCATGGCACAGTGACCGCACATCGGCGGGTAGGTGTCGGGCTCCAGGATGATCATGCCGATGTCGGCATCCTCGGAGCATGCTTCGGTCAGAACGGCCGCAGGCATGTTGAAGCTGCCGCGCGGTTCGAACAGAACGAGCTGACGCAGCCAGTCGCGTGACATCAGATCTGCGCGCTTCTCGACCATCGTCTTGCCGCGGATCGGACCGAACCCGGAAGTGATAAGACGCAGCGGGCAGCCTGCGGTGTGGGAGTCGATCCCCTGGATAATTCTGGAACTGCGCATGATTTACTCCACTGAAGCGATTGCTTCGCGGACCCGGGAGTCCTTGAGGATGGTGCGGATGGTTTCGAGCTGTGCATCGGCAAAAGGCAGCAGCGGTTCACGTGGAATGCCGACCGGCTGGCCGAGTTCGTTCATGACCGCCTTGATGCCGGCATAGAAACTTCCCGACTTGAAGCAGCGATAGATGGCAAAGAGAGCCGGTTCCAGCGCATCGATATCAGCAGTGTTGCCTGCCGCGCAGGCATCGTAATAGGCTCGCACGAGCTTGCCGGAGAGCTGGTGCGCCATGGCAACCACACCAACGCAGCCAACGGGAAGCGCGGATCGGATCATCGTCTCGTAGCCGACAAAGACGGCGAGCTTGTCCTTCACCTTCGCGCAGAGTTCCGTCACCTGCTGGATGTCGGCGGATGAGTCCTTGATGGCCACGACATTCGGCAGGTCGGCCAGTCGTGCAACGAAATCCGGGGTCAGGTTTACACCGATCCTTGCAGGACTGTTGTAGAGCATCACGGGCAAGTCACTGGCTTCTGCAACACGGCGGTAGAACTGCTCGGTCTCGCGAAGGTCCGGCTTGGCGTAGATGGGCGGCAGGGCGAGGATTCCGTCGCAACCCGTTTCCTTCGCCGCCTTTATCAGCTCCAGAACGACGTCCGTCTGCAGGTCGGAAACGCCGGCAATGACGGGAACGCGGCCCTTTGCGGCGTCGACCGTCGCCTTGAACAGCTTGACCCGTTCCTCGACGGTCATCGTGTAGAATTCGCCGGTGCTGCCGCACACGATCAGGCCGTCGGCGCCATTGGCGATATTGGTCTCCACCAGCTCCGCGAAACGGGCGTAGTCGATGGTTCCATCAGGCAAAAAGGGGCTCACGAGGACACTGTGAATGCCCTTCCAGTCGATCTTTGACATTTTATACTCGCTTGTTTTACTTAGCTTTCCTGCAGCAGCGGACGCATCAGCTCCGCCGTGGCGTGGAATCGGTTTACGAAGGACTGCACCCGCTCGTTGTCGGGATGCAGCAGGACATCGGACGGTGGTCCGTCCGCTTCCACACAGCCTTCGTTGAGAAAGACGACCCTGTCGGCGACCTCCAGGGCAAAGCCCAGCTCGTGGGTAACCACGATCATGGTCATGCCTTCCTTGGCCAGGGTCATCATGGTTTCGAGAACTTCGCCGACCAGTTCCGGATCGAGCGCCGAGGTCGGTTCGTCGAAGAGCATGACTTTCGGGCACATGTTGAGCGCCCGGGCGATCGAGACGCGCTGCTTCTGGCCACCGGAGAGCCTGTCGGGCCGGCGGTCGGCAAACTCGCTCATGCCGACCTTGGCCAGGTAGTCGAGGGCGCGTTCCCGGTTCTTGCCCGCGTCCTCCTTCAGGACGGTGCGCGGCCCTTCCATGACATTGCCGAGCACGCTCATGTGGGGAAACAGGTTGAAATGCTGGAACACCATGCCGACGCGCGAGCGCAGGGCATTGACCTGCTTCTGTGAAATGCTCGAACGGGACTGACCTTCCCCGCTGCACTTGAAGATTGCGTTTCCGCCAATCTCGATCTCACCGTGGTCGGGCATCTCGAGAAGGTTGATGCAGCGAAGGAGTGTCGTCTTGCCGGAGCCGCTGGAACCGAGCAGCGCGACCACTTCGCCTTCATGGACGTCGAGGTCGATGTTGCGCAGAACCTTGTGAGACCCGAAGGACTTCGACAGACCCTTGATCGAGACGAGGGGCTGGCCCTCTTTCTTGCTGGTCATGTTCATGAATTATGAGTCTCCAGCTTGCGGGCCAGGTAGTTCGACGGGATCAGGATGATCAGGAAGACGACGCCAATCGCCGTGTAGACCTCCATCGGCCTGTAGGTGAAGGACGAGATGTAGCCCGCCTGATACAGAAGGTCCGGAACGGTGATCACGGAAAGCAGGGTCGTGTTCTTCATCTGGATGATGGTCTGACCCGCGAGCGGAGGGATCATGCGGCGGAAAGCCTGCGGCAGTATGATCCGCTGCATCGCCTGGCCGGTCGACATCCCAAGCGCTCTAGCCGCGTCGCTCTGGCCCTTGTCGAGTGACTGGATGCCTGCGCGCAGGATCTCCGCGTAGTAGGCGGCACCGTACAGGCTGAGAGCCAGGATACCGGCCAGTTGCTTGGAGATGTTGATGCCGAGAAAGATCGGCAGCGCATAATAGCTCCACAGAAGCCAGACAAGCAGCGGCACGTTGCGGAAGAATTCGACGAAAAGCCGACCGGACCAGTGAATTGCCGAGATCCTTGTCAGCTGTGCGAGAGCGATGATCAGACCGATGGCAAGTCCGAGCACAGTGGTAACGACGGTATAGTAGAGCGTGATCAGAAGCCCTTTCAGGATCAGATCAGTGTTCTGGGTTATGACCGACCAGTCGAACATGGTTTTACTCCACCACGTTTCTTGTTCTTGAGAGGTGCCGGGGGCGGGGCCCCCGGCTACTGTTCCAATCAGAAGCTGAATTCGGGCGGCAGCATCGAAAGGTCGATGCCGTGCTCCTCGAACGCCTTGTGGAGCTTGCCCTGGGCGAGGCCGAGCGCCCGCTGCTGGTTGACCCAGTTGGTCAGCCAGTTCTCATAGCCCTCGTTGCCTTCCTCACGTGCAAGGCCGATTGTCGCCGGGTTGAGAAGCATCGGCGTCGGCAGAATGATCTCGCCGTCGATCTGCTTGGCGACCTGTACCGCGTCGAAAATGGCAAGTACCATGGCATCCGCACGGCCTGCCTGCATCTCGAGAACGCCGAGCGGGCGTTCTTCGACGACGATCATTTCGGCTTTCGGTGTTAGGGCTTCGGCCACGACCTGCATCGTACCGCCCTTCTGGACGACGAGCTTCACGGACGGATCGTTCAGTGCTGACCAGCTCTTCTTGTCGAATCCGGGTTTCGTGACGATGGCCCAGGCATCGGTGAAAAGCGGCACGCTCAGGTAGTCAACGACGAGCCCGCGTTTCGGATTCGGGTTGAGCCCGAAGGCAATGTCGATCTTCTTGGCCTGGAAATCGGCCGCCAGATTGCCCCAGGTGGTTTCTACGGGGACAGCCTTCACGCCGAGCAGATCGGCGATTTCATTGGCCCACTCCATGTAGAACCCGCCCCATTCGCCTGTATCGCGGTCGCGGATGTAACCCGGCTCCTCGCCGACCATCACCGGGACGCGCAATTCACCGCTGCCGCGGATGCGGTCCAGGACTGTATTGGGATCTGCAGCAAAGGCCGATTGCACGGACGCCACGCAAAGCACGACAAACGCTGCCAGGACGTTGAACATGTGTTGACTGATTTTGACTTTCATTGGTCTCACCTTCGGAAGGTTGGTTAGTTGCAAAGGCAGGTTCACAGGAAACCGCTTCTCAGCGGATCGTCCGGCTCGAGGATGAGCGTCGACATTCCGTTGAGATGCGCGCGCCCAGATATTCTCGGGGCGTATGCAGGGCGATCTTTCGTCGCCTCTGCGATCGGGGTGCAGACGCCGCTCAGGCGCCCGCCAAAAATGCTTTCTGCTTCGAGTGTCTCTCCGGGCTGAAGAAGCCCGTCTTGCACCAGGATCGCCATTCGCGCGGCAACACCGGCAACACCGGGCGACCGGTCATAACGCTGCCGGTCGATGGCCAGGAAAAGGCGCTCTCGCTTGGGTGCGAGGGATTGGCAAAACAGGACGGAGTCCAGTTTCCTGACCTCCGGGATGTCCACTCTGGACAAGGCCGTGCGCACCGCAACGCCGGCCTCCAGAAGGTCCTGCATCTTGTCGCTTGTCACCTCACCACCGAGATGCCGGACATCAACGACGGCATGCGCGTTCGCGCCAAAGGCAAGGCGAACCGGAACCTTGCGGCCACCGATCTCGACCATGACCGGATCTGGACTGACCGTCGTGGCCGGCAGGGAAAGGTTCAGTGTGCCCGGATCGATGCCCCGCTCGACCTTGATGGTGCCGCCAGGCATTTCCACCGAGAACTGCGTCTTCCCGGACAATTTGCCGAGCGTGTCCAGGGCCTTGGAGTAGCCGATCACCGCATGGCCGCAAAAATCGGGGTAGCCATATGAGGTTATGAAGAATGCACCGAAGTCGGCAATCTTCGAGGGCACGGGAACAAGCCCGAAGGAACCGACATGGCCGCGCGGTTCCTGGAGGAGCATCGTGCGCAGATGGTCGTGCTTTTCCCTGAAAGATTCCCGTTTTTCGCCGACTGTCTCTCCGGCGAGACCGTTGAGCGGCTCGATCAGAATACGGGTGGGGTGTCCGGCAGTGTGCGTTTCCAGCACTCGGAAGGTCTGCGAATTTTGCGGCAGGTCGATGGTCAGATCGCCCTCGCCAAGGCCGCTCCCGACGGAGGAACCCAGTTCCAGCCGGCGGCCGCGTCGTTCGAAATGCATCGAGCCGAGGCGATCGACATCCGTGTTCACCCACAGGATCACGGCATTCTTCGCACCGCGATTGCACCAGCGATGATCGATGCGGCTGTCGAAATAGGCGCTGTCGCCGGGATGGATGACGACCGAGTCACGACCTGAAAGCGTAACTTCGAGTTCACCCTCAAGAACGTAGAGCAGTTCCTCGCCGTCATGGGAGTAGAAGCCGTCGCTTTCTCGTCCGGGCTGGATGGTCCAGACTTCCACATCCATGAGCCGTTCCGCGACGGTCAGCTGCTCCACCGACACGCCGGGGCCGAAGGTGCCGACGACACGTCCCGATCCCTTGCGAACGATCGGCGCATTGTTGCGGCTGGTTCCGCCGAGCAGTTCGACGATGGAGCGGTCGAAGGCTGCTGCGATTGCGTTCAGTCGTGCAGGAGACAGAAATGCCGCGCCGCGCTCGAACATGCTCAGATGAGAAACGCCAATCTCGGTGCGCTCCGACAAATCGCGCAATGACATGCCCGTTTCTTTGCGCATCGTCCGCACGATTTCGCCGATCCTGTCGTAATCGACCTTGTGCCGTTCGACGATTTTCGGAGCATTGTCGGTCGCCTTCTCGCTCTCTTCGTCGAGGACACGGCGGATACCGGATAGGTTCATGCCCGAGACGCGCCGCATCTGCTCGATATTGCGAATTCGGTCGAGGTCTTCCTGCGTGAAGGATCTATGCCCGCTCGCCGATTTGTGAGGCTCGATCAGCCCGAGTTGCTCCCAGGATCGCAATGTCGACACCGAAACACCGGTCACTTTGGCGGCATGGCCAATCGAAAATGGTTTTCTGCCATTGCGTGCATTGTTGTCTGACATCAACCGAACGCTTGTAGATTTTTTGAACTAGGCAGATCGTATGTAGATATTTTGAAATAGTCAATCTGCTTTTCAAAAAAGAGGTCACTGGCGATGTCTCGGCGGAGGACCCGCTCGCGCTGCAACTGCCGGCGGCGAGGAGATCCGGATCGCCGGCCCATCCGGGTTGGACAGCAGGATTTCTGCAGGTATCAGGCCGAAAAGCTCTGGTTTGGTGGGACCAGGAAACGGTGAACGCGTTGTTCGCCGAAGTGCTTGTCATGGAACCGACCGGTTCGATGACTGAATTCGTCCTTCGAAAGGGGGGGGGGCGGGATTTTGTCGCCACTTTTGCCGACAGGATCGATCTGAGGTCGGGCGAACCGGTTTCCTTTGTCGTTGCACCCGAGAGCGTCAAGGTTTTCGAGCCGGATTCCTCAGATCAGGAGCGGAACTGAAACCCGGAGCTGCTTCGGGTCGGCGCGTTGAACCGGAGATGCGAATGAACGAACCGGACCGTTCATAAGGACGAGTGAAAAAGGTTCGGCATCTCGGCGCAGTTCGAATTGAAGGACACCGCAGAACGGCTGAAAACCTGAAGAAATCCGCCGAAAATGCGGCGGCGACGTTTAAAATCGTTGGTCGCAGGATCATGTTGCTAGGGCTTGCAACTTATTGTAGTGGTTCCTGAGATTGTGAATCGGTCCCCAAAGTGGCTTGGGGCGGATATTGGCGGTCACCCGAACATGTTTTCTTCGAATTAGATTTCTCCGGAACCTCTGCGGCATGGCCTTTTGCGGGCCGGTTGGCAGGGGAGCAGTGTGCTTGCAGCACAGTCAAAAATCAGGCGTCAGATCGCACAAATTGCGCCGCCGTCTGCAATCTACTTGATGTTTTTTACGGAACCCGTGGAGGCGCAAAAGTGAAGCCGCGTATGTCTGACGTTGTTGGAATTTCAATGTTCATGGCAAGGGGGCAGGCTGCCCTGCCTCGCCGAGCTTTCAGCGCGACAGTGATGGCACTGATGCTGATCGCCACGATGTTGCCGGAGGCCGTCGCCGCCACCATCGATCTGCCGCGCCGGCCGTTCCTCGGCATTGCCATGCAGGCCGTTGACGATCCCGGTGCCCGGGTGAAGGTCGATCAGGTGATCGAAGGGTCAAGCGCCGCACTGGCAGACGTGCGGCCGGGCGATCTGATCGTGGCGATCGACGGTAATGGCGTCTCTGATCCGGCGGACATGGTGGCACGGGTGAAGCAGCGGCGCGCAGGCGATGAAATCCGTCTGGATATCCTGCGTGACGGATCTGCCTTGGCGAAGTCCATTCCATTGGTCGGACTGCCTCTGGAACAGGCAGGCGACTATGAGACCGTCTATGACGCGGTCCTTGTCGACGGTCACAAGCGCCGTACGATCGTCACACGGCCAATTGGCACCGGGCCTTACCCGGCCGTGTTGTTTGTCGGTGGTATCGGCTGCTACAGCATGGAGGCGCCATTCGACAATAAGGAAGTCTACAGACAGCTGATGGGCGCGCTGACAAGAACGGGCTTCGCCACAATGCGGGTCGAAAAGAGTGGCATGGGCGACAGCGAGGGGCCGGCCTGCTCCGATGTTGATCTCGATGCGGAAATTTCCGGCTACCGGGCAGGGTTGGAGGCACTGGCAAACAGGCGGGATGTCAATCCGGACCGGCTGTTTATCGTGGGTCACAGCATCGGTGGAATTGTCGGCCCGCTCGTCGCGGCGAAGACACGGGTGCGCGGCCTGGTCGCGATGGCGACGATCGGCACGACCTGGTTCGAATATGAGCTTGTCAACCGGCGGCGCCAGCTGAAGCTGGCAGGCATGGAACCGCGCTCGATTGGCCGCCAGATGCAGCTCAAGCAGTGGTGCATGCACAGGCTGCTGATCGAGAAGCAGCCGCGCACCGAAATTCTGGCGGAGCGTCCGGAGTGTGACGTCGAGATGCAGATCCCGGTTTCCGACGCCTATCTGCAGCAAGTCGCTTCGATCGACCTGCCGGAAATCTGGGCGAAGCTAGCGTCGACGGACATCCTTCTGCTGTATGGAGCTTCCGATTACCTCACGAGCGCAGACGAGCACAGGGAGATAGTCGAAGTTGTCAATGCGGTGCGGCCCGGCGCGGCAACCTTTGTCGAAATTGCAGGCCTCGACCACTACATGACACAGGCCCCCAGCCAGGCCGAGAGCTTCAAACGGAAGCGCCTGGATGAAACCGGGCCTTTTCATGAAGGTCTTCCTGCTGCAATCGGTGACTGGTTGAGAGTGCGTGCCACCACGCCCGCAAACGACAATTGATGCCGCCCCCAGGACGTCCCGCCACCATGGTCACGCATCTTGGTTGCGGGCGTTCAACGGGGTGAGTGGTTGGCACCCGGATACGCAGTTGGTGCCGACAGGGGATGGCGGTGACGTCCGGAAAGAGCATCTTCCGGGGTCTTCATGCTCCGAGCGCGATGAAATCCTTGGGAAGTGTGAAACGTCCCACCTCGATGAGGTGTCCTGGGCCGGCATTGGAAATGCCGGGTTGAGCGAGAGCCGTACGGATTCTGAAATTTGTGGTCATCTGATCCATTCGGACGGCGTCAGCCTGTGCGAGTGGCGCAGACAATGCTCCTGCAAGTCGCACCGCTCACGCGCCTCGGCGACCGTCAGGAGACCCGGAATCGTCCCTCACATCGGAACTCACCAAAAACCCGCGAGTCAAAACGTGCCCGACTTAACGTGCAATCCTGTTTTGTTCTGCGTTCTGTTTCAACTTGGCGGAAGAGAGGTTTTAAGAAAGTTCTCTAATTATCAATGACTTGAATGGTGCTGCCGGAGAGATTTGAACTCTCTGAATATTTCAAAAAAATGTGTAAATACAATTAGTTAAACATTATTCAGATATCGATCTGTATTGAGGTTTTGTATGCATAGTTGCGGTGGATGTTGTTTCCTCGATAGGCCCTTATAGGCTTTCAGCTCCGAGGCGAACGGACACAAATTACACGATGACCAAACAAGGGGTCCTACTGATGCGACTGTCGTGAAGGCTCTGCAGCGGTTCGCCTGCAAAGCTAAAGACAGTCGGAGTCCCTGTGGTCGACCGCGCCTCGCATGACGGAAACCCGTCAGGGATCGACATAGTTGCGGGGCTGCGGCGTCGTGATCGTGACGGTCGCAATCTTCTGCTGAGTGTTGAACTTGACGCTCGCCGGTGTGATGATCCGGCGCACGACCGTCACGCGCTGGTTCGAAAGCCCGGCGCCGTAAGTGTAGGCATACTCCCGCTCAACGATCGTCGTCGTCCCGCTGGGGAAGAAATCGTTCTCGACTCTGACGACGACTGTGACGTCGGCCCGTGTCATGACGGTCCTGGATTCGACCGGCTGCTCCTTCCGGAATATCACCGTGCCGAAATCCGGATCGCCCGTTTCCAGCGGATGATTGCGGACCCGATCGGCGTTCGCCGCTGCAAGCCCCGTCTTCTCGGCAAGCCCTTCAAGAAAGTTCAGCAGAGGCTGCCCTGGTTCGGGCAGTTGTAGTGGATTGATGACAGGGCCTGCGCCATCCGCCTGGAATATGTCGCACCGGGTCTTCTTGGTGACGATACGGTTTTCCCAGCGGACAGGCTGAGGCGGCGGCACGGGGTTCGGATTGGGACGCGGTGGAGCCGGATCGGGGTCCATGCCTCCGGCAAGGTCGTCATCGAGAGCCACGATGGTCTTCTTGCCGACGATGTTGTCAGGCTTCGTCTGACGCAGCGCGGTATTCAGGATCGGCGGTTTGTGGGCGGTCTTGTAGGCCAGCACCGCTTGGGCAGTCTTGGTGCCGTAAAACCCGACCTTCTCCTGGCCACGGTAGTGCAGTTCGTCATCGGGAATGTCTGCACCCGTCAGAAACAGCAATGCAAACTGGACACGCTGGACGTGCTCGCCGATGGTTCCATAGGTCAGGTGGGCTGAATCGTGCCGAGATATGGCTTCCAGATCTAGCCTGGTGCCGGGAGAAATACCCCGCGTAAACATCTTCGACCGCAACGACATCGCAATGCCTCTCTTTCGGCCAAAACGTCCATTTTCAAATTAACTGTATTCTCAGAGGGTTATGGCCCCGTAGGAGCACGTCACATGGGTGCCCTTTAGCCAAGAGCATCAGCTTACCAGAGGACACTGGTGTGTGTCTCAGCAAAAGCGAAGCCGCCGGTGAGCTCGGCTCATCTGCGTTTTTTCGAGAGGTCCACGACGATCCCGGTCTATCTCCAACTCCGGAGATCCTGCGGTATCGCAGCGAACCGACATTCATGGCCATCATGGCCACATTACTGGAATTCAAAGCACGCCGACATACGGTCTTGAGCCGCCGTCCGCCATCCTGTCCTGGTCGTCGCACATCGCCTGACGCGAACGACCTCCAGCGGCACAAGCTGAATACGTAAGGCCGCGCGAAGTGCCCCCTCAACGCAACTCCAATCTCGCCTTAGCCGAACGTGAATAACGAGCAGAGTAGAAGTCCTAGACGGAAGGGTTGGCAGCGAAGCGGATGGCGAATGGGTTGGCCGTGCTGGTGGTGCCAATCCCCGGAACGACGAGTCGCTGCCTGACAAACGGCAGCCTGTGCCATGCCGAAGCGTGTCTTTCGATGCATATTTGTCCGGCTTCACGTACTCAACTCAGAAGTTATCGGCGAGCTAACACAAATCTCAAAGTTGCAGATCTGCCGTTGAGACGGTGACTTTTGCCGGCTGAATTGCACATAGTGAAATTCGATATTTCATAATATGAAAAACAAAAAATAATGTGAAAAATGATTGACTCCCTTGGGGAAGGTGGTAGCAATAAGTCCAACACGGGAGGTGGTGTTGGACGAACTCAATCAAAATCGCGACGAAACGCTGAATAGGATCGCTCCAGAAAAGAAAACAGGCATCCAGTCTGTAGATAGGGCGTTGACTATTCTTGAGATTATCGCTGCTTCGACGGGTGAAATTAGTCTGAATGACATATGCGCCCGAGCTGGACTCAATGTTTCGACTGGCCATCATTTAGTGAAGACACTGGTCTCCCGGAACTATGTCGCCCCTGGATCCGGCAGGGGGACGTATTCCCTCGGATCACAAGTGCTGACACTTGCCGGCGCCGTGAACTGGCAGTCCAATCTTTCAGGGCGCGCGCAGCCGCTGCTCGATCACCTCAACGCAACGACCGGCGAGGCCGTTCACCTGGCGGTGCTGGAAGGCGTGGACCTGGTGACGCTGGTGAAGCGGGAAGCCCGGCACGCGCTTCGTGTCGATGCGGGATCCATCGGCAAGACCGGCGCCTGTCACGCGACGGCGACGGGCAAGGCGATCCTCGCCTGGCTTCCCGAAGACGAGGCGCTGCGGGTTCTGGAAGCGCGCGGCATGCGCGCCTTCACCGAAAAAACCATCACCGACCACGATCGTCTGCTGCAGGAGCTGCAGCAGGTGCGAGCGGACGGGTTCGCGGTCGACAATGAGGAGTTCCAGCAGCATGTGGTCTGCGTCGGCGCGCCGATCCTCGACCAGAACGGCTCCGTCATCGGCTCGATCAGCGTGTCAACGCCAACGGTCAGGGCCAGTGACGAACATCTTGCACTTGTGCGCAGTGAAGTCATGGCCGCGACGGCAAGGCTGTCTGGCCGCGCCCCGGAAACCGCCAAAAACTGAGTTGGAAAACCGATGAGGATTGACGTTTCAACAGGTTTGGACGAGCGCTCGATCGCAGAGACCTCCCGGGCGGGCATAGCCGGTGCGAAGGTCGACGCCGTCGTGTCCAGAGCAATGGCGATAGCAGCTGCCGGAGGTCTTGCCGAAGCGCTTGAAACGGGCGGACTGCCGGCCGTGCTGGAGCTCAGCCTGTCGGAGGCTCTGGTTCTGGGGCTGCTGAAGCAGGGCGTCCGCAAATACCTGGCAATTTTCGGTCACGGATCGACGGATCTCGGCGAAATCCTTCGCATCTACGACGAGGCCGGCGTCACGCAGACCTTCAACTTCCGCAACGAAGTGGAAATGGCCCACGCGGCGACGGCGCTTGCCTGGCAATACGGCGAAACGCCTGCCGTCGTGACGTCGATAGGACCCGGCGGCCTTCAGGCGATGGCCGGTTCCCTTGCTGCCGCCTCGAACGGCATAGGTGTCTATCACATCTACGGCGATGAGACGACCTACGGCGAAGGCTACAACATGCAGCAGGTGCCGAAGCAGGAGCAGGCTCTTTACGGACGCATCACCGCCATGATGGGGCAGTCCTACGTCCTGCACACACCGGAAGCCCTGCGCGACGCGCTGCGCCGTGGTGCGCTTTGCGTCAACCATCCCTACAAGGCCGGCCCCTTCTTCCTGCTGGCTCCGATCAATACGCAGCCGCGCACGGCGCGGGTGAACCTATCCGCTTTGCCGGACCGTCCGGCGCGGATACCCGTCGCACCTGTCGGTGAACAGCAATTCGAAGCGGCGGCGCGCCTGATCAACAAAACTGCGAAGGTTGCGATCAAGGCGGGCGGTGGAACACGCGGCATGGACGAAGCGGTTCGCCGACTTGTCAAAGCCGCTGGTGCTGTTGCGGTGCTCTCGCCCGGTTCGACCGGCGTGCTTCCGGACGGCGATCCCGCCAACATGCATGTCGGCGGATCGAAAGGCTCGATCAGCGGAAACTTCGCCATGCGGGAAGCCGAAGTCGTGATCGTGATCGGCTCGCGCGCTGTTTGCCAGGCCGATTGTTCCGGCATCGGTTTCGCGAATGCGAAGCACGTCATCAATATCAATGGCGACGTGGCCGACGCTCAGCACTACAACAGGACGATTGCTCTGACTGGCGATGTTGAAGCGATTGCCAACCGGTTGGCCGGAGCGGTTGAAAATCTCACTCCCGAGTGCGTGGAACAGAAGTCCGAATGGCTGAAACAATGTGCGGCCAAGAAGGACGAGTGGGCGCGTTTCAAGCAGGAACGCTTCGAAGCAATGCCGCTCCAGGACGACGTCTGGAAAAGTCCTGTCCTGACGCAGCCCGCAGCGATCAAGATTGTCAGCGATTACGCCAAATCCATCGACGCGGCGAAACTCTTCGATGCCGGTGACGTGCAGGCGAACGGTTTCCAGATCGTGGAAGACGAGCGGACCGGCGACACCTTCACCGAAAGCGGTGCGTCCTATATGGGATTTGCCGTCAGCGGTCTGCTGGCGGGAGCGGTCGCGGACACGCCCCGCTACACCATCGCCTTTACCGGCGACGGCTCTTTCATGATGAACCCCCAGGTGCTGATCGACGCTGTCGAGCACGGTCTGCACGGGATGATCGTCATCTTCGACAATCGCCGCATGGCGGCTATCAGCAGTCTGCAACGTGCCCAGTATGGCCGCGATTTCAGGACCAATGACAGTGTGGCCGTGGACTATGTCCGGCTCGCTGGCTCTGTCGAAGGCGTTCTGCCGATCTGGGCAGGAAAAACGCGCGAAGACCTGAAACACGCACTCGTCAAGGCGCATGAACATCCCGGCCTGTCGGTCGTCCATGTCCCGGTTTACGGCGGAGACGATCCCATTGCCGGCCTCGGCAGCTGGGGCTCCTGGAATGTCGGCAACTGGGTCGATGACGTCCAGTCGCGCTGGCTCGCACAAGACATCTGACCGGTAGATCTGCCGGCCAAGGAACATCCAAATCAGTGGAGTTAAAAATGTCAGATAAGAAAAGAACAGTCGGATTCGTCGGTGTCGGTAATATCGGCACTCCGATGGTGCTGTCGCTGCTGCGTGCCGGCATCGACGTTCTCGTCCGCGATCTTCGCAAGGATCAGGCGGCAGAATGCCTCGCCGCGGGCGCCCGGTTTGCCGAAAGCAACGAAGCCCTGGTCGCCGAATGCGACGTGATCGGCATCGCTGTTGTGAACGACAAGCAGTTGACCGGCCTGTTCCGCTCTGAAGGCGGCCTTCTCGAGCTCGCCCGCCCGGGGACGACCCTCATCGTGCATTCGACCGTTCTGCCGGCGACGATCAAGGACCTCGGCAAGGATGTCGACGCCAAGGGCCTGAAGATGATTGACGCGCAGGTCAGCGGCGGCGACCTGAGGGCGCGTGAAGGCGATCTCGCGATCATGGCCGGCGGTGATGCCGCAGATATTGAAGCCAATCGCGACTATTTCGACGCCCTGTCGCGCCGCACGGAACACATGGGACCGCGCGGATCAGGGGCAGGAACCAAGATCGCGATCCAGATGATGACCTTTGGCAACTGGATGGCGGCGATCGAATGCATGCGCCTCGCCCGGGCCCTTGGGCTGGAAGAAAAGCGGCTCGCGGACTTCGCCAATGACACGACCGGCTACAGCTGGGTCTCCCAGGTCTGGGGGAACTACGACCGGCTCCTTCATACCCATCCGCTGGCCGGCACGGACGATCTCTTCCGGATGTTCGACAAGGACCTCTTCAACGCGGTGCTGGTCGCACGGGAGAACGGTGTTTCGCTGCCGATCACCTCACTCAGCAGTCAGGTCATGGAACAGGCAATGCGCGAACGCATCGAATTGTCAGCTGATCGATACGCACAGCCGCCGCTTGCGCAGGCAAAGAGCGCTTGAGGGAAGAGGGAGGAAAACAGATGGCAACCCTTACACGTCCCAAGGCTGTTGTTACGCTCGAAGCCGCAGAGACCTTGATCGATCGGGCCTTCGCACATGCCACGAAGATCGGAAAGAACGTTGCAGTCGCCATCGTCGATGACGGCGGCTTCCTGCTCGCCTTCCGGCGCATGGATACGGCAAACCCTGCGGCCGCCCAGATCGCAATCGACAAGGCTTATACGGCCGCGGTCAGCCACATCGCGACACACAAGTGGCAGCAGATCATGCAGGACGACGAACCGCTGCGCATCGGCGCTCCCGGTGTCGTGCACCGCCTCGTGACATTCGGTGGTGGTCAACCCATCGAGGTGAACGGTCAGATCGTCGGTGCCATCGGCTGCAGCGGCGGCCACTGGACCGGTGACACCGAAATCGGAACTGAGGCCTTGAAGCTCTTCGCTTGAAGCACATGCCCACGAGGGAGGAACCACGATGACGATACCCTTGTCATTTCATACCGGATTGTTGAGCGACATGCCGACGGCCGATGCTGTTCGGATGATCCGCGACCACGGTTATGAGCTTGTCGAGCTGAATGCGGAAATTCTCCCTTGGGGGCCGGCGCATATCGGTCTCGGTACGCCGGCCTCCGAGCTTGCGGAACTTGCCAGGCTTGGACCGTATTCGGCCCTGTGCATCCATCATCGCGATTTCGGCGCTACCGAGTCCGACCGGTGCGACGCGGCACTCGCCTGGACTGAGGCGATGATGGATCGTGCGATCGATCTGGGAATAGACATTGTTCATGTCATTCCGGGCGAGAAGGCAGACTACGCAGCATTGCTGAACTCTCTGGCAATCGGTGTGGAGACGGCCAAACGGAAAAACCTGACCTTCGCGCTCGAGCCGATCGTCGGCCGCATCATCGGCACCGCAGATGGCGCGCGGGCTGCGATCGATGCCGCACCGGGTCTGAAAATCAATTTCGATCCGTCACATCTGCATCCGATGGGTGACGACGTCACCCGGGCTGCCGAGACACTGTTTGCCGAAATTGCCCACGTTCATCTGAAGGATGTCACGGGCACCCCGGAGAATTTCGCCTTCGTCCCGCTTGGCGAAGGAGAAATCGACCTTGCGGCCATGGTCCGTGTGCTGGTCGGGAACGGCTATGGAGGGGCCGTCTCGATTGAACACGAAAGCCATTGGTTTGCAGGCGACAAACGGTCCCCGACGCAAGTGTTGAAGGACTGCCGGAACTACTTCGACCAGATCCTGAATATGGCAAGCGCCGAAATGGCCAGCTGATCTGGCTCGATCCTACTACGAGGAGGACTAATCATGACGAAATTCAGACTGCACCGCAGGCACTTCCTGCAGGCTTCAGGCGCCACGATACTCGGTGCCGGACTGGGTTACCGGCCGGGCTCGGCCAAGGCAGCGGTCCAGCTCCGGCTCGCACACCAGCTTGGCGAGTCTCATCCGTCCTACCAGGCCGCGGAAAGCCTTGCCAAGGCGGTCGAGGAGCGCACCAACGGCGACCTGACGATTGCCCTGTTCCCGAATGGCGCTCTGGGTTCTCCCCCGGACATGGTCAAGCAGACCCAACTGGGGGCACTCGACCTCGTCATGTTCAATCCGCCGAACATCGTGGCGCAGGATCCGACAGCAGACGTGATCCAGATCCCTTATGCGTTCGACAGCTATGCACACGCCCATCGTGTCCTTGGAACCACCGGCCGTGCCTGGCTCGACAAGTTCTTCGAACGCAACGGCCTGACCTGGGTCGCGAATTTCGAGTACGGCTTCAGGGCACTGTCGAACAGCCGCCGCCCGGTCAATGTCCCCGAGGACGTCAAGGGCCTGAAGCTGCGCGTGCCGCCGGAATTCTCGATCAAGGCGACCTTCGATGCCCTGGGCGCGGTGACGCAGACCATCCCCTTCAACGAACTCTATCTCGCAATGTCGAGCGGCACTGTCGATGGCCAGGACAACCCGGTTGCGGTCGATTACGCCAACAAGTTCTACGAAGTGCAGTCCCATATCGCCACGACCAAGCACATCTACACGTCCTTCATGCTCGTGGCCAATCCGGCCATGTGGGAGAGGCTGTCCGACGAACATCGGACTGTTCTTTCCGAAGAGGCCCTGAAGGCGGGCCAGCAGGCACAGGTCGCCGTGGAAAGCGGCGAGGAAGAGATGCTTGCCGCCATGGAGAAGGAAGGGGTCCAGATCACCCGTCCGGATCCGGCGCCCTTCCGCGAACAGATGGGACCGGCCTGGGCTGCCATGCGCGAGCGGATCGGCGGCGAAACCTGGGATGAATGGATGGGCTACGTCGACGCAGCGCGCGAGGCGTAAGCAGAGCAAGCCATGGGTTGCGGGCAACACACAGCCCGCACCCCTGATCGGGAGGAGGATCAAATGAGCGTAGCCGTAATAATGACATCCCTGGTCGCGTCCATCGTGGCAGGCATACCGATTGCGGTCGCGCTCGGCTTGCTTGCGATAGCCGTCATGTGGTGGGCTGCCGGACCGGATCTGCTGATTATCTTCATCCAGCGGTTCTACACCGGCATGACCTCTTTCTCGCTGCTCGCGATCCCGTTTTTCATTCTCGCCGGAAACCTGATGAACACCGGCGGGATGACGACACGTATCTTCAATACGGCCCTGGTTGTTGTCGGCCGGGTTCGAGGCGGCCTCAGTCACGTCAACGTTGTCGCAAGCATGCTGTTCTCAGGCATGTCCGGATCGGCTGTCGCCGACTCCGCCGGTCTCGGGCTGGTCGAGGTTCGCGCGATGCGCGATGCCGGCTACAAGCCCGGCTATGCCGCGGCGATCACGGCCGCCTCGTCCACGATCGGCCCGGTGGTGCCGCCGAGCATTCCGTTCGTTATCTATGGAAGCATTGCCAACGTATCGGTCGGTGCTCTTTTTCTGGCTGGCATCGTACCCGGACTTCTGATGGGTTTTGCCATGATGGCGGTCATCGCCGTGACCGCGCGTTCAAAGAACCTCCCGGTCCTGACGGAGCGGCCGAGCAGGAAAGAAAGTCTGCAGGTCATCGGAGGATCGCTTCCCGCGCTTGTCATGCCTGTTTTCGTCGTCGGCGGGCTGGTCTTCGGCTGGGTCACCCCGACAGAGGCTGCCGTCCTTGCTGCGTTCTATGCCGCTTTCATTGGTCTCGTCGTCTATCGCGAACTGAAACTCGCCGATCTTCCGCGCGTGCTCTGGACCTCCGGATGCCAGGCGATCCAGGTCATGTTCATCATGGCCGCCGCTGCACCGTTCAGCTGGGTGCTGATCCAGCAGCAGATCCCTAATGCCGTGGTCGAGGCAATGCTGAACGTCGCGTCCGAGCCCTGGGCAGTCCTGCTGATGATCAACGTCATTCTGCTGGTTCTGGGAATGTTCATCGAGGGCATCGCGGTGATGGTCATTTGCATGCCCATGTTGCTCCCGGTCGCGGTCCAGCTCGGCGTCGATCCCCTGCATTTCGGCGTCATCGTCGTCTTGAACCTGATGATCGGCCTGATCACGCCGCCGGTGGGCCTGTGCCTCTATGCCGTCGCACAGGGTGCCGAAGTCGACCTTGTTTCCATCGTCCGGGAAATCTGGCCCTATCTGATCGCCCTCTTCGTCGTGCTGCTGCTGATCACTTACATCGCGCCGCTCGCCATGTGGGTCCCAAACTCGCTGGGGTTCTAAGACAATGACCTATGTTCTCAAACTGCTCCGGCTCGCAGATACCGCGGTTGTCAAAACGACAAGGCTGACCGTCATCCTCGGAATGCTCGTGCTGTTTGCCCTTCTCATGATGAGAATTATTGCCCGCGCCCTTGAAATCCCGTTCGTCGCCTTTGACGAGGTCGGTGAGCTTGCGACCGTCTGGATGATCCTTGCCGGCGTTGTCGCAATGTGGCGGGAAGGGTCCTTGTATTCGGTGGACTTCTTCAACGGCAAATCGAACCGGGCAGCGCTGCTTCTGAACCTGGTCATCCAGGTGCTGATGTTCTGTTTTGCCGCAATCCTGGTCTGGCAAGGCGGAAAGTTCACGCTGATGAACCGGGAGATGTCAGCCTTTCTGCTCATCAACATGGACTTCTATTACGGAGCCATTCCTGTGGCGGCCTCGATCATGGCCCTCTACAGCCTGAAGTCCTTCGTCATGCGGCTTTGCGACTTCTCCTCCGGTAAGGCCTCTGCAGCCTACGCCAACGAGGCGGACATGAGCGGTTCGGCAGGCCAGTTCTGATGCTTGACCAGTCACCTGCCAACATGAACGACGGAAATCGGCGAATGACCCTGTACGACAATTTTGGTCTCCTGATCGACGGAACCTGGCGCGCAGCCAGAGGAAATCGAACCCGAGACGTGATCGATCCGGCGACGGAGCAACTCATCGGCACCGTGCCGCACGCGGCGACCGAAGATCTCGATGCCGTGCTGTGTGCCCTCAAAGGCAGCGCAAACGGATGGCGGTCGACCTCCGGCTGGGAGAGAAGCGCACTTCTGCGTCGGATCGTTGCGGCAATGCTTTCGCACCGGAAGGAAGCGGCAAGGGCCATGTCAATGGAGACGGGCAAACCACTGGCCGAGGCCATGGGGGAGTGGCAGGCAGCCTGCGACCAGTTCGACTGGCATGCCGACGAAGCCCGCCGCATTTACGGCCACACACTCGACGGACGGGACGGCAATATCCGCCTCAATGTCCGCTACGACCCCGTCGGTCCTGTCGCAGCCTTCACCGCCTGGAATTTTCCGGCGCTGCTGCCAGCGCGCAAGATCGCGGCAGCTCTCGCAGCGGGCTGCCCGATCGTTGTCAAGCCGTCGGAAGAAGCGCCCTCAAGCACATTCTTCATCGCTCAAAGCGCCATCGAGGCGGGCCTTCCGGCCGGGGTGCTGAATGTCGTCACCGGTGATTCCGCGGAAATCTCCAGCCACCTGATCGCGTCTCCGGTCATCCGCAAGGTGTCGCTCACGGGCTCGGTGCCCGTCGGCAAGATCCTTCTGCGCCAGTGTGCCGACAGCGTGAAAAAGGTGTCGATGGAGCTGGGCGGTCACGCACCGGTCCTTGTGTTCCCGGATGCCGATCCGGTCGCCGTCGGAGCCATGTGCGCACGGACCAAGTTCCGCAACGCCGGACAGGTCTGCATCTCTCCCAGCCGCTTTTACGTTCATGAGGACATCTACGAACCCTTCTCTCAAGCGATGGCCGAAACCGCCTCATCAATCAGGGTCGGGCGCGGTCTCGACGAAGGAGTGGAATTCGGACCAATGGCCAACAAACGGGGCCGCGATCGCGTGATTCAACTCGTCGAGGACGCGGTGGAAAAGGGGGCGGATGTCCTGGCGGGCGGCAGTACGCCACCGGAGCACAATCAGGGTTTCTTCTTTTCGCCGACCGTCCTCGGGAACGTGGACGACGGTGCCGCCATCATGCACGAGGAGCCCTTCGGCCCGGTTGCTCCCATCGCAACGTTCAGCGAGTTCAACGATGTCGTGGAACGAGCAAACGACGTTCCGTTCGGACTAGCAGGCTATGTCTTCTCCAGGTCGCTGGAGACTGCCAACAAAGCCGCGGAAGCTCTCGAAGTCGGGATGGTCGGCGTCAACGACATGCTGCTGGCCGCCGCCGAAGTCCCGTTTGGCGGGATCAAGGAAAGCGGCATGGGTCGTGAGGGAGGCAAGATCGGCATCTTCGATTACCTCGAACCCAAATACATCAAGCTCAGACTTTCATAATTGCGATAGCCAGCATGAACGACGATAGAGAAAACAAATCCGAGAACAAGGCGCAGGGCATAGCTCGAGGCCTGACAAACTATGGCGACCTGGCCTTTTCGCGCTACCTGCGACGATCCTTTGCCAGTTCGATGGGCTACAGCCGTGAGATGCTCGACAGACCTATCGTCGGGATCGCGCATTCGGCGAGCGGTTTCAACAATTGTCACCGGCACTTCCCCGAAATGATCGAGGCGGTGAAGCGCGGTGTGCTCGCTGCCGGGGCATTGCCGGTCGAGTTCCCGACCATCTCGCTCGGCGAAGTCTTCCTGTCCCCGACCAGCCTGAAATTCCGTAATCTCATGTCGATGGATGTCGAGGAGATGATCCGCGCCCAGCCGATGGATGCGGTCGTCCTGCTCGGCGGATGCGACAAGACTGTGCCTGCGCAATTGATGGGTGCGGCTTCCGCCAACCTGCCGGCAATCCAGCTTGTCGCCGGACCGATGTCGACAGGACGCCACAAGGGCGAACGCCTTGGTGCCTGTACGGATTGCCGGCGGTTCTGGCAACAGTACCGGGCGGGCACAATCGACGACGAGGAGATCGACACGGTCGAGCGGAAACTTGCCTCGACGACCGGCACATGCGCGGTCATGGGCACTGCCTCGACAATGGCTTGCCTCGCAGAGGCGCTCGGGATGATGCCGATGGGTGCGGCTGCCGTGCCGGCTGTGAGTGCCGATCGTCTGCGTATCGCGGAAGAGACGGGACGCATTGCCGTCTCGCTCATTTCGAACGGCCGTACGCCTGCCGAGATCATGACACAGGAGGCATTCGACAACGCGATCCGAATCCTGCTTGCGCTTGGTGGCTCGACCAATGCCGTCCTTCACATGGCCGCGATTGCCGGCCGTCTGGGGCTCGACTTCAGCTATGGGCGAATGAACGAATTGAGTGACACGACACCTGTGCTTGTCGATCTCAAGCCCACCGGCGATTTCTACATGGAAGATTTCAGCGCCGCGGGCGGTATTCCTGCCGTGATGCGCGAACTCAGGCATCTTCTCAATCTGGACTGTGTCACGATCTCCGGCGAAACGATCGGCGACCGGATCGATCGTGCCGATCCGTGGGTCGACCGGTCCGTCATCCACGCTTTTGATGATCCCGTCCGTCCAACCGGCGGCCTGATCGCGTTGTCTGGAAATCTGGCGCCTCGCGGTGCAATCCTGAAGCGGTCTGCGGCAGATCCAAGGCTGTTCGAGAGGGAGGGCAGGGCAGTCGTCTTCAGCTCCCTTGAGGATCTTGCCAACAGAATTGACGATCCCGATCTCGATGTCACCGGAGACGATTTCCTTGTCCTGCAGAATGCCGGCCCCACAAGCAATGCCGCCATGCCGGAAGCCGGGTATCTTCCCATTCCGAAGAAACTCGCAAGGGCTGGCATCAAGGATATGGTCAGACTGTCCGATGCCCGCATGAGCGGAACCGCCTACGGCACGATCGTCCTTCACATTGCACCGGATGCTGCGTCTCGCGGTCCCCTGTCGCTTGTCAGGAACGGTGATCGCATCCGCCTGAGCGTTCAGGAAAAGCGGCTGGAGTTACTTGTCGATGAGGCAGAACTGGAGCGTCGTTGCAACGATACACCTGCATCTCCGCAAAAGGCCGAGTCACAGCGTGGCTACAGCAGACTCTATTCGGAACAAATTCTCCAGGCCGACGAGGGCTGCGACTTCGCATTCTTGAAAGGTGACGGTGATAAGACTTGAATGCACAGGCCAACTGGGAGCGCCAGTACTTTCATCTAGTTCACGGTCAAGTCCGTGAGCTCTGGGTTTACGACTTTCGAACCAATGTACATAAAACGCTGAAGACCAAGCAGCTGGTGCGCGCGGATATGGACGACTTTGAAAAAGCGAGACGTTTATTGCCATCCATCAAGGCATGTGCCTTGCCGAACCCGTGAACGACTAACGCTGCCAGGTTGATCAGGTTGTCCTCGTTATCATACAGCCATGTGTTCGACGGCCGATCAGGTGCTGAAAGGATCTTGTCCTTGCCGCCGAGGCCCATAACGATGTTGTGCTGAGGGTTGTTCTCCGACAGGCCGAAAAAGATGCCTTCGACATCGTCCAGGGTAAGCCAAAGCGGCTCGGCAGGCTCACTCACCGAGAATGCGGATCGTTTCCGCGTATTCCTTCAGGTCGGACTTGACGATCTCGCGTGCGGAAGGCACCTCGCGTCCCCGAGAACGCAACTCGGCAGCACGCGCCGCGCTGAACTTCGGCACGCCGGCATCACCGTCATCGGTCTTTTTCTTATCCGGATCTAACTTTGCGACTGCCATAACACGCTCCAACACCCCTGAAGTAGCTAGCACACCGATTTTATTCAACTATGAACAGCCCCGGCCATCGTTGCGCTCGCGTGAGCGCTCCAGGACCGCTAGCTCGGCTTGGGCGAGGCGCGAGGCCAACCGCCGCCATTCAGGGCTGCCATGCACCCAGGCATGATGTCCTCTCTTTTGATAGAGCTTAATTTCCCGCCCCACGACATCATCTATGAGCTCGTTCGGCGCGCTGCCGGCGAATATGGCCCTGAGATCGGCAAGGTGGCCAGGATCGATCTCCATGCTCGCATATCTGTCCCAGAGGTCTCTCAAGTCGTCGCCGTCTTGAAGCTCTTCATTAAAACGTATCGTGGCAATTTCTTCCGCCGAGAGTGGTGAAGTTGCCGGTTCCGGGGAACTCCGCATGGTCTTTGACCTTAACTCGTGCCGTGCGGCGTCCAATGTGTCCTGGAAGCTCGCTATGACCGCAGGGGAGTGCACGCAGTGCGACCTGGCGATCACCGCCCAGCGCCTTGATCAATTCGCGCTTTCCGATGATCTGGTGGAGGTTTTTCGGCACGCCCATTTTGGCGTGGTAGCGGCCGCGGGAGCCCTGGTGAAGGTGTCTGATCTTGCTGGGCATCTGAGTCGGTTTTGTATGCGTCGTTGTAGACGCAGTTTGTAGAAAACCGGCGCAATTGCAAGGACTTGTAGGAAGTTCAATGACTTAAATGGTGCTGCCGGAGAGATTTGAACTCTCGACCTCTCCCTTACCAAGGGAGTGCTCTACCCCTGAGCTACGGCAGCATCTGGCGCGTCCTGGGACGGGCTTTGCGTCCGGTTGAAGGCTGGGAAGCCTTGGGATTTGGGACGCAAGTGCTGGGTCCGATCGGCGGGGCCGACCGGAATGAGGGGGCTTTTGCCATAAGAGCATCGGGGACGCAAGCGGTGATTTGCTTTTTTTGAGGACGAGATTTCGGCAGCGGGCGCGGCTGCGTCGCGAACCCCGCGATCAGGCTGCAATGGAGCATGAAAGGCAGGGATCTCGCCTGTGGATATTAAGGAAATCGGGGAGGGGGATATGAAGGGTCTCTTCGTGAGTTCTTTGCGTCAGGAACCGTTTGTCGAGCGCTTGGCAGGGTCGTTCTGCGGCAGGCCGGAACGAGACATTCGATCCACGGATTGTCGCATCCGCGTCGGTCCTGACATCTGCCCCGCAGAGGGAAGGCTGAACGTTCTGCGGTTGTCGTGGTCTTGCCGGTCGCGGTCTTTGCAAGCCGCGAGCGGCTTGCTAGAGAGGAGGCTGGGAGTTACCGGGAAATTTCGTCATGAGCAAAAAAGAAGAGCGGCGTCAGCCGGTTGGCGAGACGGGCGATCCGAAGGCCGGCACGGGCAAGACGCCGCGTGCTAAAGGGCAGCTTGCGCAGTGGAATGAGAGCCCGGACAAGGGCAGTGCCACCGGCACTGCCAAGGCCGGATCGAAAAACCGGGAAGACCGGCTGGCGGATGCGCTGCGGGCGAACCTGCGCCGCCGCAAGAGTGCCGCGAAGGCACGGGACAGCGAATAGCCTGTGTTTTCTTGCCCGCGTTAGCGCGTCAGGTCCCGATGATTTGCCCGCATGCGGCCATGCGGCTGCCTTGCATGGGCCATAAGTTGCGTGTAGACCGCACCGTTGAGTTAAGCTTTCCGGAACTTGCGCGACCTGTCCGGCAGAAAGTGCGGACCAGAGGTCGCGAGTTCCGGCTTTGAGCCGGTGAGCGGTCGGGCAATCTGCCGATTTAGGCAGGTCGACGGGCGTCCGGAGAGATTGAAGGGGTCGGCCGTGCGGTCCGCGCGGCCCTGTTCGGGGAAAATCATGGACAGTAT